>Ga0210006_1000984_pt1 | contig 20458 bp, 13 predicted proteins | sample CryGey02umfilter_2_FD_185452 | JGI IMG/M metagenome (GOLD analysis project Ga0210006, IMG submission 185452) | Groundwater microbial communities from aquifer in Utah, USA - Crystal Geyser 4/10/14 0.2 um filter (SPAdes) (version 3) | ecosystem: Environmental > Aquatic > Deep subsurface >... | reverse complement strand
GCGTGGTCGCATGCTTCGTAGGTCACCGGAGCCCGCTGTGTCCCTGCGAGTTTTCCGTTCCAGTTGGTTGTTCTTTTTTTGTTTTTTCCCTTCTCTCTCTATAGGGCTCCCCAAAATTCCGACCAGGTGCTAAGGTTGTAAAATGACCTTCAATGGGAAAAAAGAAGATGAGCGGAAAACGAAGGCAGCACGGGGCGGGCCTGAAGGCACGAGTAGCCTTGGCGGCGCTCAAAGGGGACAAGACGATCAACGAGGTGGCGGCACAGTACGAAGTCCATCCGGCGATGGTCACGAGATGGAAGCAGCGAGCTATGGCGGAACTGCCGCGGATGTTCTCGGAGAAGCCCACCAACGGCGTCGCCGAGGCCGCGGTGCGGGAGACGAAGCTCTACGAGCAGATCGGGCGGCTCAAGATGGAGCTGGAGTGGCTAAAAAAAAAGGTGGAGCCCTGGACTTGAGGAACGTCGAGCGATGATCCAGATTGGGCATCCGGGCTTGTCGATAAGACGCCAGTGCGATCTGCTGGGGATCGACCGCTCAGGGCTTTACTACGAGCCCGTTGGTCCCAGCGCGGAAAACCTGGCCCTGATGCGGCTGCTCGACGAGCAATACACGAGGACGCCGTTCTATGGAGTCCGCAAGATGACGGCGTGGCTTAAAACCTTGGGGCATCGCGTCAACGTCAAGCGCGTGCGTCGGCTGTTGCGGCTAATGGGGCTGGAGGCGATTTATCCCAGGCCGCGCTTGAGCTTCAACGGAACGGAGCACCGGCGCTTCCCCTACTTACTGCGCGGGCTCAAAATCGTGCGGCCGAACCAGGTGTGGAGCGTGGATATCACCTATGTCCGTCTCGACGGCGGGTTCGTGTATCTGGTGGCAATCCTGGACTGGTTCAGCCGCTACGTCCTGTCCTGGGAGCTCTCGAACACCTTGGATGCGGACTTCTGTCTCTCGGCGCTGGATACGGCGTTGCGCCGCGGGAAGCCGGAGATTTTCAACTCGGACCAAGGAGTCCAATTCACGAGTTCAGGCTTCGTGGAGCGCCTGGAGAGGGAGGATATCCAAATCAGCATGGATGGGCGCGGCCGATGCTTCGACAACATCTTCGTTGAGCGGCTTTGGCGGAGCGTCAAATACGAGGAAGTCTACCTGCACGACTACGGGACCGTCGGCGACGCGCGCATGGGCCTGGGCCGGTACTTCCCGTTCTACAACGGCGAGCGCCTACACGAGGCTCTTGCGTATCAGACGCCTTCGGCGGTACACTGGCAGGGTTCGTTGGCGGGAGGGTTGCCGTGCTGAGGGCAGGGATTGCGGCTCAGGGATGCTCGACGAGGAGTTGTCCACCGTATCCACAGCTATCCACAGCAATTCACAGAAAAGAAAAAGAAGCAAAAAGAAAAGAGGAACGGCGGACGACGGATCTCTTCTTCTCTTCTAACGGCAACGACAACAACTACCTTAAATCAGGTCCACGGTGGTCGGACGAACGGGGAGCCCCTCACTCATCCCATTTCCACCCACCGCCCTCCCAACCCCATCCCCGCTATTTTCATTACCCATCAACATCGTTGCGGGGGTGGGGTTGGGAGGCGAATCGAGCTTTACCCGATTCGAGGTGGGTGGAAAATGGGATGGGTTTTTCTTCATAATTCCGCTTTTGTTCGATCTTCGATCGCTTTAAAATCTGTTAGCTTCAGCTAACAGCCGAACTAACACTTCTCAGTCGCTCTTCCGGCGCTGGCGGGACGGCATTTCTTCCGCGGCGCGCTGTCGCAGCGCTTCGGAAAGCAGCACCTCGCGGCGCACATCGCGGACCTCTTTCTTCATGCGCCGGATGCGCAGTTCGTCGAGCGAAACCGCGTCCCGGACCGACACGAATACCGCGATCTTGGGTCGCGGTTTACGCGCGTTCTCAGGCATGTCGGGCATGTATTGCGCATCGAGGTTCTCCACCTCCCGGGCAAAGAGGCCCTACACTCTGCTGTTCGTTTTTTTGGGACTTTTTCCTACGGGGCTAGAGTGTGGCGGGTCCAAATCCCGCTGTTTCTTCCCGCGATCCGCCACACTTTTGGCGCGCCGTTGCCCTTCGATTACGGATTCGTTCGGTCGAACTAAATCCGGACGGCCTCGCTTCATCACCTACGCGTTTGAGCATCAAATTCCGCGCGTTGCTACGGAAGCGTAGAGACAACGGTCGCCGCCGAAAGGCAGGTTCGAAAAAATAGCTGACCAGTGCGTTTCCATTTTGGTAGACTCGGCTATCATGCCTTTACCACCATCCGTTTTCATTTCACTGGACCGAACGAGCGAGACTGTTCTCCAGACATGGCGCAAGGATTCGCCCGGACGCCGCGGCCTTCGCGCAGAAATCATATTACGCGCCGCGACCGGCCACCACAATCTCACGATTGCCCGCAACCTCGGCATCAGCCGCAATACAGTCAAGCTTTGGCGGCGCCGTTTCGCCCAGGAAGGCCTCGACGGGCTCAAGAGCCGGCCGATTCCGGGACGGCCCAGAAAGCACGCGAGGACTCCTTAATCCATGAGCCAATTCCAAGAAGAAGATGGCTTTGAGGCCGACCTCTGGAGCGCGGCAGACAATCTTCGGGCGAACTCGAAGCTAACTTCGTCCGATTACTTTATGCCCGTCCTGGGCGTGATCTTCCTACGCCACGCGGCCAATCGCTACGACGCGGCGAGCGCGCAAATCAAGGATGATCAAGCGGCGGGCAAGATGCCCAAGCGGAAGATCATCGACGGCGACTATATTCGGCGTCGGGCCCTGCCGTTGCCAGAGGAAGGGCACTACGATTGGATTATGAAACGGGCCTCGGCGCACGAGTCCGCCAAGGATCTGCCCAAGCTCGTCTCGAACGCGATGAAGGCGATTGAAGCCCGGTTCGAGCCCCTCAAGGGCGTGTTGCCCAAGGGATACGCAATCTTCGAGCCCCAGGTGCTCGAGGACCTGATGCGCGTATTCAATAGCGAGCAGATCAAGAACGCGACCGGCGATGTTTTCGGGCGCATCTACGAGTATTTTCTGGCCAAGTTCTCGATCCAGAAGGCACACGACAATGGCGAGTTCTTCACGCCCGCCTCCCTCGTCCAGACGATCGTCAACGTGATTGAGCCAGATCACGGAGATGTGTTTGATCCGGCCTGCGGCTCGGGCGGCATGTTCGTCCAGTCGAGCCACTTCATCGAGCACGAGGGACAGGATACTGCCAAGAAAGTCGTCTTCCACGGCCAGGAGAAGAACCCCGAGACGATCAGAATCGCGAAAATGAACCTCGCGGTTCACGGCCTCACGGGGGAGATCACCGAGGGCATCACCTACTACGATCGTCGCGATGACCGTATCGGCAAGTGCTCCTTTGTGATGGCGAATCCGCCCTTCAACGTCGATCTGGTCGATGCCGAGAAGATCAAGAAGGATTCGCGCTTGCCCTTCGGCCTACCCGGAGTGAACAAGGAGAAGAAGGTCTCAAACGGAAACTACCTTTGGATCAGCTACTTTCACAGCTACCTAAACGACAAGGGCCGAGCCGGGTTTGTCATGTCCTCGCAGGCGAGCAGCGCGGGCCACGGCGAGAAGGAGGTCCGGCGCCGCATCGTCGAGTCAGGCGATGTGGACGCGATGATCTCGATCCGGTCGAACTTCTTCTACACGCGGACGGTCCCCTGTGAACTTTGGTTCTTCGACCGGAGCAAGCCCAAGGACCTCCGCGATAAGGTGCTGATGCTCGACGCGAGGAATATCTATCGCAAGGTCAGCCGCAAGATTTACGACTTCAGCCCCGAGCACTTGGCCAATCTTAGCGCTATCGTCTGGCTCCATCGAGGCCAGACCGAGCGGTTCCTGCGGCTTGTCCAGAACTACTTGGCCGCAACCGGTCGCGAAGCCCGGGCCGTGCCCCCGGCGCTCAAGTCGTTCTCCGGGAGCGTCGCGGCCATGCTCACGCCCCTGGACGCGCTTAAGACGCTCAAGCTCGATGCCGTCGGCGAATTCAAGGACGCGATAAAGGTCTTCGACAAGGACGCCGAAGCTCTGGCCAAAGATCTCGCAGCCTTCGCCAAGACGCCGGAAACGAAGGTTCCCGTCTCGACCAAGTTTCAGCATGCGAGGCGCAAGGGTTTCGATCCTCTAGCCGACCGGTGCCGGGGCCTGGTCAAGCAGGTCGACTTGATCTACAAGCTCGCGGCCAGGTCCGTAGACGCGGCGACCGAGGCGTTCGGCAAGCTCGCCAACGGCGAGAAGGAGAAGGTCCCGTTTGATCGCCGAGGCCTGAGCAAGGCCCTAAAGCAGCTCGACCTCGATCGGAAAGCCGCTGTCCACCAGCTACGCCGGACGACCTATTTTCACAAGCAGGCCGCGTGGCTTCTCGACCGTTTCCCTAAGGGCGAGATCGAAGCCGTACCCGGGCTGGTCAAGCAGGTGACGTTCAAGGAGATCGAAAATGCCGACTGGAGCCTAACACCGGGGCGATATGTCGGTGTCGCGCCCGTGGAGGAGGACGAGGATTTCGATTTTGAGCAGGTCATTACCGACATTCACACGGAACTGGCCGATCTGGACAAGGAAGCTATTGGGTTGGCGGCGACCATCCAGAAGAATTTCGAGGAACTGATTTAGTGAAACTCGACACTTTCCGCCTAGATGAACTGGGGACTGTCGCCCGGGGGCGTTCTCGCCATCGCCCGCGCAACGCATCACATCTATATGGCGGCCCCTATCCATTCATCCAGACTGGGGATGTCAAACACTCGGCCCTTTACATAACGTCGCATTCCCAGACATATAATGAGGCAGGATTGGATCAGAGCAAGTTGTGGCCCAGGGGCACGCTCTGCATCACGATTGCAGCCAACATTGCGGAAACAGCGATCCTCGGCTTCGACGCCTGTTTTCCGGACAGCGTTGTTGGGTTCAACTCCGATTCCAAACAAAGCGACGTTCGCTTCATCAAGTATAAGTTCGATGTTTTCAAGAAGCAGTATCAAGCAGTATCCCAGGGATCGACGCAGGACAACCTTAGTCTGGAGAAGCTTTTCTCCTTCAAGCTTGAAGTCCCCGATGTCAATGTTCAGCGCCGGATCGGCGACATCCTCTCCGCATACGATTCCCTCATCGAAAACAACCGCCGCCGTATGGAACTTCTGGAGGACGCGGCCCGACAACTCTACAAGGAATGGTTCGTTCGCCTCCGCTTCCCCGGCCGGGAGCACACAAAGATCAAGAACGGCGTGCCGAAAGGGTGGGAGAGGAAGAATCTTGGCGACTACGCCCCCTTGAATTACGGGAAGGCTCTGAAGGAATCGAACCGGGTCGAGGGAGATTTTCCTGTCTTTGGTTCAAGTGGAGAGGTCGGCAGTCATAACGAAGCCCTTGTCAAAGGCAGCGGTATCATTGTTGGCAGGAAGGGCAATGTCGGCAGTGTCTTCTGGTGCGACAAGCCCTTCTGGCCAATCGATACGACCTACTACATCGCGCCCGAAACCTGCGATCTCTTTCTTTATCATGCTCTTCAACACCTTCCTTTCCAAAATAGCGATGGAGCGGTCCCGGGACTCAATCGCCCCTATGCCCACGCGCTAAAGCTCCTTGTTCCGTCCAAGCAAATCTTGACTTCGTTCTTGGAGACGACCGCCCCCATGTTCCGGCAGGCCAACACCCTCAAGGCGATGAACGAAAAACTGACCGTAGCCCGCGACATCCTCCTACCCCGCCTCATGAGCGGAGAGATCGAGGTGTGAGACGCCCATGATCACGCCGATCAACAACGAGGATCGCCTAGTCCAGGAGACATTCTCGGACTACCTGCGCGACAAGCTCGGCTGGGACAGCGTTTACGCCTACGAAAAGGAAACCTTCGGCCCCGGCGGGACCCTTGGACGCGCCAGCGCTCGGGAAGCCGTGCTCCTGCGCGACCTGACCCAAGCCGTCAAGACGCTCAACCCCGATGTCCCCGCGAAGGCCCAGGCCGAGGCGATCAAAACCCTCACCCACCCGGACTTCTCACGCTCGCTCCTACAGCACAACGAATCGTTCTACCGCCTAATCCGCAACGGCGTCCCCGTGTCATGGCGCAACGAACAGGGTGAGCAGAAGGAAGATCGGGTCAAGGTCATCGACTTTCGCGATAAGAAGAACAACCGCTTCCTCGCCGTCCGCGAACTCAAGCTCCAGGGCCTTCGGACGCCGCACTACAACCGCCGCGCTGACCTGGTCTGCTTCGTCAACGGCCTGCCCCTGGTCTTCATCGAACTCAAGGCCGTCTATCGAAACATCCGCGAGGGCTTTGACAACAATCTGACCGACTACATGACGGATGTAGTCATCCCCCACGCCTTCCACCACAACGCCTTCCTCATCGTCAGCAACGGGGAACGCGCTCGCTACGGTTCCGTGACCAGCCTGTGGGAGCATTTCGCAGAGTGGAAACGCGGCGACGAGAAACAGAAGGGTGATGTCGACGCCAAGATCCTGCTCGACGGGATGCTCGACAAAGGCCGTCTCCTCGACATCGTCGAGAACTTCGTCTTGTTCGACGAGAGCAAGCCGGGCGGGACCCGCAAGATCGTGGCCCGCAACCACCAGGTCCTGGGCGTGAACAACGCCGTGGCCTCGGTCCTGCGCCAAGAGGACCTCAAACGCGAGTTCCCACCCGATAAGCGCCTCCTGCACCGGATGTCCAAAATCAAGGACAAAGACGGCGTCGACCTGCCTCTCATAGAGCGGGCGCATCCCGATCTTGGGCGTCTCGGGGTTTTTTGGCACACCCAGGGCTCCGGCAAGTCCTACTCCATGGCGTTCTTTGCTGAGAAGGTCCGCCGCCTAATCCCCGGCAATTTCACTTTCGTGATCATGACCGACCGGGATGACCTCGACAGCCAGTTGTTCCGCACCTTCGTCGGCTGCAAGGTTGCCGACGCGCATACGCCGAGGGCCGCCTCCGGCAAGGACCTTCAGACAGTGCTCAAGGAGAACCACCGTTTCGTCTTTAGCTTGATCCACAAGTTCAACATCGACCTCGGGCTGGGTGATGCCTACACCCAGCGCGACGATGTGATCGTGATCTCCGACGAGGCCCACCGGACCCAGGCGGGCAAGCTGGCGCGAAACATGCGTTTGGCCCTACCGAATGCTTCGTTCATCGGGTTCACCGGCACCCCGCTGTTTAAGAACGACCACCTGACCCGGCGCATTTTCGGCACCTATGTCTCCCGCTACGACTTCAAGCGCTCGGAGGAAGACAAGTCCACGGTCAAGCTCGTTTACGAGAGCCGGGGCGAGAAGCTCGGAATCGCCCGCAAGGACCTCAATGACCGGATGGCCGAGAAGATCGAGCAGGCAGACCTCGATCCGGACCAGGAAGCCCTGCTGGAGAACCTCCTGGGCAAGGATTATGAGGTTATCACCGCCGATGATCGCCTGGACAAGATCGCTGCGGACTTCGTCGAGCACTGCTCCACGCGGTGGCAGTCGGGCAAGTCCATGTTCGTCTGCATCGACAAGATCACCTGCGGCCGCATGTACCAACGGATCGAGCCCCGCTGGAAGGCGAAGATCGCCGAACTCAAAGACGAGGTCCCGGAAGCCCGGGTCTTGGTCGCGAAAGCGCCGGATGAGTTCGAGCGCGAGCGTGCCGAGAAAGCTCTGGCCCTACTCCAAGGCCGGATCGCCTGGATGGAAAGTACGATCATCGAGATCATCATTAGCGAAGGCCAGAACGAAGTCCGGGACTTCAGAAAGTGGGACTTCGACATTGTTCCCCACCGCGACCGGATGAAGCGGGGCTTCGAGCTTCTGGGCGGAAAGAACATGCCCGTGGACGACGCCTTCAAGGAACCGGAACACCCTTTTCGAGTGGCCATTGTCTGCGCCATGTGGCTGACCGGCTTCGATGTGGAATGCCTCTCGACGCTCTACATCGACAAGCCGATGAAGGCACACACCCTGATGCAGGCGATCGCCAGGGCCAACCGGGTCTATCCGGGGAAGGACTGCGGCATCATCGTCGATTACAACGGGATGCTCAAGAGTTTACGAGAAGCCCTCGCCCAGTACGCGATCGGTGATGAGGAGGACGGAGGTGGTGAAGGCGGCGGAGAAGGCGGGATCATCGCCCCGATCGAGGAGCGCGTAAAGGCCCTGCTCCAGGGACTGGAGGCCGCCGAGGCCCATCTACGGAAGCTCGGTGCCGATCCCATCACCATGATTGGAAAGATCGGGTTCGACAAGATCGCGCTCATCCGCGACGCGGTAAACGCGCTCTACACCTCAGACAAGGCCAAGCGGCGCTTTGAAATCATGGCACGAGAGATCTTCACACGCTTCAAGGCCCTGCTCATGGAGGAAACGGTTTTCCAGTTCGCCGAGCGCCATGACAACCTGGAGGCGATCTACAAGAAGCTCACCGAACGCCGGGATAGGGCAGATGTGACCGAGTTGCTCAAGGAACTCCACCGGATCGTCAACGAGGCCATTCAAACGGCGGGCAACGGCAGCGACCAAGCCAACGGACTGACCGTGGACCTCAGCAAGATCAACTTTAAGAAGCTGCGTGATGAGTTCGCCAAGAAAGTCCGCCACAAGGGAATCGCCCTCCAGGAGATGCGCGATATCGTGGAGAAGCGCCTGCGGATCATGCTGGAGCGCAATCCCCTGCGAATGGACTACTATCGAAAATACCAGGAGATCATCGCCGAGTATAACCAGGGAAAAGATCGCGCTACGATCGAAGAGACGTTCGCCAAGCTCATGGAACTTGCCCAGACCATGGACGAAGAGCAGCAACGAACGGTCGAGGAGAATCTCTCCGATGAGGAGTTGGTGATATTCGATTTCCTGATGCGTGAGAAACCGTATCTGAGCGACCGCTCTGCGGAGGCTTCACTCGTCAAAGAAGGCTCTGATTCGAACCGCCGCGCGGGTAAGCCTCTCAAGAAGACGGAGCGCGAGCGGCTCAAGCAGGCGAGCCGGGACCTGTTCGCCTCTCTGACCAAAATCCTCGCAACCATGGAACGCTGGACGCAAAACGCCCAGACCCAAGCCGAGGTCAAAGTCTTTATCCTGGACGAACTCTACAAGTCCCTGCCGAGGCCGCCGTTTACGGAGGCAGAGACCTCGAAGTTGGCGGACCAAGTCTACGACTACGCCTGGCAGCGCAGCATTCACGGCGGCTTCGCCCGGAGTTCCCATCATGCGTAGTTCTCGCTTTCTGAAGGCGACCGGAGGTTCCAATGGCGATTCCTGATTACCAATCACTCATGCTTCCGTTGCTGGAATTCGCCGCAGACGGAAAGGACCACACGAACCGCGAGGGTATCGATCACCTCGCCCAGAGCCTAGAGCTGACCGAGGACGAACAGCAAGAACTCCTCCCAAGCGGCCAGCAACGCCGCTTTGATAACCGCGTTCAATGGGCTCGATCCTATCTAAAGCAGGCAGGACTGCTGGAGAATCCGGCCCGCGGCACGTTTCGAATCACCGATGAGGGCAGGAAGGTCTTGCAGTCCAAGCCCGAAGCGATCAACATCAAATTCCTCAAACAGTTTGAGAAGTTCAAGGATTTCCAGAACCGTTCGCACAAGAACGGCACCGGCAAGGATGATGCCTCCACAGATGAGGCCAAGACAACGCCTAAGGAAGTACTCGAGGAGAACTACGAGAAGCTTAAGAACGAGCTTGCCGCAGAGCTGCTCGATACGGTCAAGCAGTGCTCACCCAAGTTCTTCGAGAATCTCGTCGTCGAGCTCTTACTTAAGATGGGCTACGGCGGCTCGCGCAAGGAGGCGGGCATGGCCGTCGGACGCAGCGGCGACGGCGGAATCGACGGCATCATCAACGAGGACCGCCTGGGGCTCAATGTGATCTACATCCAGGCCAAGAGATGGGAGAACACCATCAATGATGAGCAAATCAGGACCTTTGTCGGGAGCCTGGCGGGAAAGAACGCGGCTCGCGGCGTCTTCATCACGACTTCGGCGTATACTCAGCGAGCCAGAGATTATTCTTCGGGTATCCAGCAGAAGGTCGTACTCATTGACGGAGAGAAGCTCGCCGACCTCATGATCGAGCACGGCGTCGGCGTTAGCACGGTCGCCGCCTACGAAATCAAGAAGATCGATGCGGACTACTTCGCTGAAGAATAGTGGAGACCTCGTCGGAGAACTCGAAATGATGTTCCCCGGTGGGCCGGCCGCCCAGTTGAGGGCGAGGGCGTGAATCACTAAACCATAATGTCTCGGACAAACCGTTCGGCAGTGATTAGGCGCGGGCTTGGCTATCAAGATTTATGCGGTTTTAAACTTTGCCTGGACCTTCTCAAGGCGCCAGACGAGTACTCTTGGATTCAATTCGAGACCGCGCCTGACGGCACGACGGGCCAATTCTACCTAGACGACATCGTTCTTCTTCATAAGGACGGCACGCACACCTTGATTCAGGTGAAACACCGGGAACATCCGGATACGGATCCCTGGACCTGGAATCAACTGCTGTCGCAAGATAAGGACTCAGCCGGGAAGCCAAAGAGCTCCCTCATTCAGAAATGGGCCCTTTCCATAAACAAGGAAGGGCTCAAGCTGCGACTCGGGAAGCTAATAACCAATGGCCGTGCCGATAGCGAGCTCACCGAAGCCATCAAGGACGGCAAGATCGATGTTGTTCTGTTGAAGGCCACGCAAGTCTCGACTTTCGATCTGTTGGTCAAACAACTTGGTAGCGAAGCCAGCCTGCGAGACTTCGCGACCAAGTTTGCATTTTTATTTTCCCAACCTGATATCCAACCCCTCGAGGATCAGACGCGTCTTGCACTGTCGAAAGGCTTCGGGGCCACTGAGGCTGGAATCGATCACCTCCTTCGGGAAATCATTGAAGAATGCCAAAAGAAAACCACGGCGCCCTGGGATATACAAGCGATCATCTCAAAGTGTGAATTCGCCAACCCGAGGCATCTGAATGAAGAATTCACTGTGCCATCCGATTTTCAGGTCTTCGACCAAGAAGCTCACGCCGCCGCTCTCGGGCTGATCAAGGCGATAAGAGGAGGCGTTCAAGTCTTCTGCGGCAGCCCTGGTTCCGGAAAGAGCACATATCTAGCCTGGTTAGCGAAGACGCTCAAAGCCAGTGGCGTCGTGGTCCTTCGCCACCACTACCACATCAACCCGACCGATCCGAAACCGCTCGAACGCATTTCTGCCAAGCGCGTGATTGAGGCACTAAAAGCCCAATGTCGCGACCAATATGACCTTCTCGGTCCCCTGGCTGTCCAAAACGCGGATCGTGTGGATCTCTCCGATTTCCTTGGCCAGATCGCTGCGGCGTCGTTCAAGGCTGGAAAGACGACCGTCCTGATAGTCGACGGACTAGACCACGCGCTGCGATATGAAGATAGCCAGCAATTGAAGGCTCTGCTCTCAGAAGCTTGCGTTCCGCAGGATGGCTTGTGGATTTTTCTCGGAACACAGGCCGTTGCCAAGGACCATCTGCCGCAGATCGTATTCGACAAGTGCGCCGAGGCGTCTTGGATTAGGATTCCGGGCCTGACAAAGGAAGGTGTCAGCGAGATTGTCAAAACCAATCAATGTGGCCTAAAGCTTCCAACGGAACAGTGGCAGCTGACAGCGCTCGACAATCGCATCTGGGCTCTCTGCGCCGGGAATCCTCTTCATCTCCGGTATACCATCAGCGCGCTTGCGCTAAAGCGTGCAGCGCAAGTGACCGAATACGATTGCCAGGACCTTCTTGCCTACGATGAAGACATCGCGAAGTACTATGACGCGCTTTGGCGCAAGCTGCCTGCTGTAGGGAAGTCTCTAGCACTCTGCCTCGTAATTGCGGCGTTCGAGCCGACTGAAGACCAACTTTGCGGGCTAGCCAGCGTACTGAAATTTAGACCAGACGAAACCTCGGCGGGCCTCGCCAGCATCCTGCACCTGCTTCAAAGGAAAGCCGGGCGTCTAAAGATTTTCCATAACAGCTTTCGGCAATTCCTTGTGGACGTGGAAGAGTTCTCTCAGCAGAAGGATGCACTAAGACTGGGCCTGCGCGACTGGCTCGCAGCAAGTGGTTTTGTGGACCTGAAATGGGCTCACCTTAGGATTCTCAATTATCAGCTTGGCGACCCAGCCTCCTTGCTCGAGATCGACAGAGATTGGATCGTCGACGCGATTGCCTGGCCCAGGCCGTATCACCAAATTGACGAGCAGCTAAAGCTGGCCGCCGAAGCAGCCTTTAAGTCAAAAAAATTTGGAGCCTGCCTCAAGTTTTCGATGCTTCGTCAATACGTTGCGAACGTGACGGATGCCAGTAGGAGCCCGGAGTATGTCGATGCGTGGAACCTTGCATACAGGCTAAGGCCAAGCAGCGAATTTGACATTCAGTTGGGCGCATTTACCCCAAAGCAGTTGGTTGCGTTGAGCCAGGTGGCGTATCGAGCTGGACGGTTCGCCGAAATTGAGGACGACGCGATCTCTGCGCTAAACGACCACCATAATGACCTCCGGCATCGCGCGCAAGGAGAGATTGGAGGAACAATTCCGGAAGTAGCACGGGCCGCGATCGATATCATCATCTGCGATGAGGCGTATGAAACGGAAAAACTGATCGAATACCTTCGGAACTATTCGTCATCGGGATGGGGCCCAGCGTTAGTTGGGTGCTTGGCGCAAAAGCTAATTGCGCTCGGCCGCCTTCCCGCGCTTGTTGCCTTGTCTAAGTACACATTGACGCCTGAGGAGCGATACGAGTTTCTTCGCGTGTGCGCGAAAGCAGCCTTCCGTACTGGCGAAAAGGCCATTGACGGTGTGTTTGACACCGCGGACAGAACAAGACTGCATCCCCTCGCTAACCTCTACTGCGAGCTTACGGGGCGCCCCGTCGGGATAGGGCCGATTCTGACGCCGCATACCGCATTGCCAGACCTAGTCCCCGAGTACGATTCCGGGCATCGGGATAATCGCGCGAATAGTCTTTCCGAAGGATTTATCTTGGGCATCGTATGCGGACTGTCGGGTAAGGAAGCCATTGTCGATAAGTGGAACGCGGAGGCTGAAGATACATGGTCTCATCAGGCCTACTCTACGTTACTCTCTGAGGGTGTCGTCATTGGGCATCAACTCAAGGCTGAGACACCTCTCGATGTCGCCAGTCCTGCCAAGGCTGCCGATACGATTCCCGTCCTGAACTGGCCGCGAGATCGAGAGAGGCTTGAATACGAGCACTCACTACGGCTCGCAATCCGCAAGATGTGCGGCGTCATGCTGGCGCTAATCCGATTCCAGGGCCGAAAGGGGGCGCTCTCGGGTGCCGAGGTCAATGCGTACCGTGAGAGTAAGCATTTCGGATCACGACTCTTTATCGATCTGCTGGACCACCGCGGCGAAGCGTTGCTCGAAAGCGGCGAACTCGACGGTGTAATTGCGGATGAGATCGATACCATCCGGCGCTCCCAGGACTCATTCTCGGAAAGAGCTAGCGAGGCGCTGAAGTTGGCTCGCTTGGCGCGCACTCATAACGACGAAAAGCGGGCAGGGGAACTTCTCAAGGTAGCCTGCAACTACTTGATTTCATATGGAGGTCATAAAGATCCATTCCTAGATCGGGTTATGGATAGCATTCGGATCGCCCATCGCGGCCGGCCTGCAAACACGAAACGCTACCTCGATCGGGTCGCGCCCCTGGCTCTGGGCATTCGCGAATATACCGACGGAGATGACACGCGTTATTTCCCCGAGTATCTCGCCGATCTCCTCGCAGATACATTGCAGGAGTATCTGCCGGGCTATTTTATCGATCAAGCCGGCCGCGAAGATTACTATTTGGCCGAACGGGTGTTCTCTTCTCTAATCCGAGCCATAAGCCTAAAGTTACCGGAGAACCAAGGCGTCGCAGCCACAGCGCTCGACCGTGACTCGCACCAGGAGCTAAAGAAGAGAGCCGCCGCAGCGGAGGCGGAAGCCAGCACAGTTCTTGCCTCGATTCAGCATCAATTTGGGGGCTTCCATTTCGAATCCCAAAGTGAGGGGTCGTCAGGGCTCCCGACATTCACGGAAGCGGAGCTGGCCGCAGTAGCTATCCCGGACATTGACGCGAAGCTGGGCAATCTTGACCATTGGCATAGAGCCCGATTCCTTTCGCGCTGGGTCCAGGTTCAGCGGCGCCTAAAGCCGGGTGCCGAAGAAGAGCTGCTGTCGATTATCGAAAGGTTCGTCGATCAAAAAGCGATGAGCCAAGTCGACAGCGAGACCCTCGACGCCGCGTTTGAACTTGCGCTTCCTTGCGACCGCGAAAAGGCCTTTCAGTATGTGACCTGGGCCCAAGCGAATGCGGTCGGCTGGGAGCCCTTCTTCTCTAGCGCCGAAGGGGCCCGCAGTCGCTGGAAATTCGTTCAAGACAACTTTCCTGATCGTTACCTGGAATTCTTCGAATTGAGCATAGAGCGAAGCGGCCGACGCTATCGCCAAGAAACGAGCTACTTCATCGCTGCGCCCCGCAGCATTGAGTTCTTCGCGATGTTTGGTCAGTGGGATTGGGTTGAGGATATCACGAGCGCAGCGGTGGACCTCGTCTGCTCCTTGATCATCGATACGGTATCTGCGACTTGCCCTTGGCTTAACGACCCGCCAATCGGCGGATTGCCGGTGCTCCTCCGACGCTTGACCTGGCCAAGCCCCCTGGTACGTGAAAGAGCGGCCAGCAGCCTAACAGACCTCTTGCTTGACGCAAGCACCGCAGGCACTACGAAGCAAGGGCTGCTCGATTGGATTGCGGCCCAAAAGCTGGAGTCTCTGGCGATCCTGGGCCTTTTGCCGTTTGCAAAGGCTGCGCCGCTGCTCCCAGGCGGTAGTGCGAGCTTTACCTCTGCAGAATTGGCGGGCACAGTGAATGCAAATTCTATCGTTATTCAGATGGTTATTGAGTATATCGCCAAACACCTCGGGGAAACCTACGCCAGGAATCCTGTAACGCCAGCATCGACCCGTGCCGCCGGGGGGTATTCTCCTGGGAAGTTTTTTGGAGAGACAATTTCCAGCTTCCTTCCGCCGGCGTATCTTATGCGTGCCCAGAAGGTACAACGTCAGGCACGGGATCAATTCGTCGCGGATTGGGCTAGCACCGCGGAGTCGTTGGCCGCAAGTATCGGGCTCGAGCAAGACTCCAGCGTCCTGGAGTTTATGGGAAGGCAGGACGACCCCCATCTCGTAGCAATGTCAACGCGTCAAAGTGAAGTTTTCCGATCAGCATTTCTGCGTTGCTTGACCGATTACTTCAATGCTGGAAAATTAAATGAAGAAGTTTTCCTGGATTATGCCCTAGACACGCTTCCAATCGACTTGTCTCTTTGGCGCGTGCACCCCAACCGCCGGCCCAGCTGGTGGCCCAACGGGAAAATTGAGGGGCTTTCCCGAGAGGCAGTAGTCGGACTTTCTTATGAAGATGAGCTCGGGCGGATAACAGCGCAGGATCGTGAGCCCAAGATCCTAGCGGCCGGTGGTCGAGTGACCGACGCTCCGGATAGCGCCGTTGCAGCTGAGATGAGGATCATTGGATTCGGTTATCGGATTCTAGGCACAAAACTGCCGTCGGCAGAGCAAGTGTGGGATTATCTGGCCCGGTTGCCGTGCGAGTTGACCCCGCCATCCATTTTGAGTCTGCCCATCGCACACTTAGAGTCGGGCGCCAACCATCTGCCTTCAGCTCTGAAGTCCGAAACGATCGAGCAGGCGGAAATAACATCCCTTTGCGGGTCATACGCGTTTTCTTCCATGCCAAGTTGGCAATGGTTTAGATTCTATTATGGCGCTCCGTACGGATTAAGCAAACACGAATTTCCGGCACAGGAAATCAGGCTCGGTTCTGATCGGTGGAGTTTTTCCGAAGCCGGAAGAGAGATTGGTGCCGCCAGTGACTGGACGGATGGGGTCCTTGACCGAGAGAGGCAGGGGATGCCTCCGCCCTGTGGTCATTATCTTCAAGTCGAGGGCTCGTACCTGGACAGCTTTTTGCGACGCACCGGTCTACGCCTGGGCTACGTTGTGCAATTGAGGGTGCGAGTGAAAGAGGAGTCATTTGGGAAGAAGCCGAAAGAGTATGAATCCGTCAGGCTCCGGAATATTTCACCTATTATCACTCCATTGGGATGATTCGCTTGAATCGAGGCCAGAGACGTCGACATGATTTTCTTCTTCATGAAGGGGCTTAAGGCGGGTCGGGCGTAATTTAGAGGAAACGAAACCATGCCGATACCCAATCCAAGTACTGACCCCACCGGGTTTCTAGGCTGGTCGCATAAGTTCACCGGGTTGGTCGTAGATAGCCAAGGGATGATAGGTTCCGGGCTCCTGGTAGAACACCGTAATCAATATCCGGCATTCCTGACGGCAGTGCACGTCGTAATCCAGGCTCTGCGTGCCAGCGAATTTCGGGTTGCATTGTTCGATGGTCCTGATAGGGTCCTGACGCCGAGCGCAATCCGCTTTGCAAAGGGATCTGACGCTGCACTCCTCTCATTTGAGAAGGCTAAAGTTGCAGGGATGCTGAGCTTCGCGGATTGGGGAGCGCTCACCTATCCAGATGCGGCCCAAGGAGAGACAGCCTTTTGCATTGGCTATCCGGGAGAATTAAGCAAAAGCGGCGACCCCACGACGCAGAAGAAGGGAACGGTTTTTGGAACCGTGCTGGCTGCGGAAGTTCAATCCGGCTTGTCGCAGAATTTGGTGCATGCCGTTATCGCGCGAGGTCCCGCCATGCCAAGATCCTTTGGGGGCATGAGTGGGGGGCCTGTCATTGGCGATGACGGTCGCCTCTTGGGAATCAACACGGCCGAGGAGCAAGCTGATCCGATGAAGGCCCATATTTTCTTTACGCGACGGAGGGACTGGGAGGATCTTGCGAATCCCTATTTGCAACCAGCCGGGAGTCCGACGGACTATTGGAAGTATGACGAGAAGTTCTCCATTGACCTTGAGCTGCCACACCCAGCTACCGGAAAACCAATTGCCCAATTCCGAGCAAACTTCTTTGGCAGGGTATTGATCTCCGAAAGCGCCCGCGATAAACCGCTTGGTGCGTTGGGCATGATCAGCCACATGACAGTGGATGGCAGCCGCTTTCCAATTAATATCGAAGTGGTCTACGGGTTAGCCGATAGCGAGGACAAATCGTCGTGGGAGCAGGAATTCAAGTATCAGTGTTCTTTGATTGTTTCTACCATGGGCTTGAAGGCCGCTCCCTGAATCTTATGGCGAAAATTGGCCGCAATGATCCTTGCCTCTGCGGCAGCGGCAAGAAGTATAAGCGGTGCCATGGCGGCCTGTCGGAACCCAACGCGACATTCTCCAATGCATCACCTCCGGCAGCGCTTGAAGTGCAGCGTCGTCGGCATCAAGGCGAAGGACGACCTAGTAATGCGCCGCGAGGCCACGCGCGGCACCCGTAATGAGCAACCGCGCCAAAGGCCACCAGTCCCACCCGCCACCTCCCGCCCGAGCGTCCCCACGCTCATCGCCCTCCTCCCGAACCCGGCCGACGGCCCTTTTGGCGTCCTGTCTTGTATGCCGGCCGGAAAAGATGCGTTTTAACGCGAATCCAGGGTGGAATCTTCCCTTTCTTTAATGTATGCTGTGGGCCCCCGCTCAAAGTATCTCGGGCATGAAGCCCGGGCTTTTTTGTGTCCGCGTGGGGACGCATCGCGGCGAAGTCGTACTATCTGACGGCTTTCTGTTACGCCGATCGTCGGCGAAAGTCCGCTAAGGCTTTAACAGCTTCCGGTGTGTCGAATGCTTCTAGGGCTTGAGCTGCGTTTTCCGCCACCCGACCCTCCCGATATTGAAGTGCTTTAATGAGATGCCCAACAACAGCGGGCCCCATGCGTCCCATCGCACGGATGGCCATTTTGGCGACCGTATGGTGTGGGTCGGAAAAAGTCTGAGCAAGGGCAGGAATCACTTCTTCCGTTATCGGACCCAAACGTTCTAAGGCCAGCATCGCGGACACCCGGATGAATCGATCCTCATCCTTGAGTTTTTCAATCAGCAAGGTTGCGAGTTCTCGCTTCAGAGGATCATCAAGGTCTACAAGCTCATCTAAGGTATTCTCGTGGCTTTCCTTTTCTGAAAAAAGCCGGCGACAAAGAGCTGCAAGTTCATCGCTCATGTGATATCAATCCGCCTTTTTTCTCGGGTGAGCGATTATCCCCTCCGGACCTCGCGGTGGATTCAGTGGAATGAGATCATCCAAATCGGCAAACTGGTCACACTGCCCGCCGTGTGCCTTGGTCCACCAGAATCCAAGTTCCACGACTACCACTCCATTTACAAAACCCTGACATTTGTATACGCATTTTTGAACTTTCTGAAAGAAGCCGCGGCCGCAGGCTATACGGTCGTGCTTTGCTTTATCGGAATTGAAGGCGCGGTCACTCGTTTCCCGCGGACCTTGAGGAATCTGGCCGTGAACTTATTGAAATATTTATGGGCCCCGGATGGCGGCATCGTGTCGCTATTTTACCAATTCGACCGGCGATCGCGCGGCCGCGGTTGTAACGCGGCGCCGGCGTCGAACACTTACCTCTACCATGGAAGACAACGCCCTGACATGCAGACGGTGCAATTATCAGTCCGGAGGCAACGACGGCGGCTGGCGGCGCTGCGAGAAATGCGCGATGCTCTGGTGCCCGAAATGCGTCCCCGAACACGGTCGGTGTTCCAACTGCGTGGGAGGAACGCTCACGGCGGTATGATGAGCGTCGCGGGACTTGCGCCGGTGTTCGCCGCCTTGCTGGCCGCCGCTGCGGCCCAGGCGGCGCCCGCGCACCTCAACGGCTTCGAGCTGGAAGGATCTCTCGTGCCGGCCGCCGATATCCATCGCGGCGGCCCGCCCAAAGACGGGATTGCCGCCTTGACCGATCCGCGCTTCGTCTCGGCCGCCGACGCGAAGCTCTCCCCGGAGGACCGCGTCGTCGGCGTGGCGTTGGGCGGCGTGGCCAAGGCGTATCCGATTCGCATCCTCAACTGGCACGAGGTCGTTAACGACGCCTTCGCCGGGCGCCGGATCGCGGTGACCTACTGTCCGCTCTGCGGCACGGCGATGGTCTTCGACGCGGTCGCGGGAGGGCGTCGGCGCGCGTTCGGCGTTTCGGGCCTGCTCTACAACTCGGATGTGCTCCTCTACGACCGGGAATCCGAAAGCCTCTGGTCGCAGGTCATAAAGCAGGCCGTCAGCGGGCCGGCGAAGGGGACCGCCCTGAGCCAGATTCCCGCCCGGCACACGACCTGGGAGAAGTGGCGGCGCGCGCACCCGGAAACGACCGCGCTCTCGTTCGATACCGGATATCGGCGCGACTATGGGAGCGACCCCTACGCCGGCTACGAAAAGCAGGACGCCGTCTATTTCCCGGTGCGCCTAGACGACCGTCTCCACCCCAAGGAGTGGGTGCTCGGCGTCGAACTCGGCGGCGCGTCCAAGGCCTATGTCCTTGAGAACTGCCCGAAGTCGTTCGCCGACCGGATCGGCGCAGCCGAGATCGAGGTGCGCTGCGACCGGCGCAGCCGCTCTGCCTACGCCGTGGATGTCGAGGGCAAAGAACTGCCGACGGTGCAGGCCTATTGGTTCGCCTGGGCCGCTTTCCATCCCGCTACGAAAATCGTAAAAATGTCGGGAGGCAAGTAAGGAGGCATCATGCATGGAGGAATTCTTTCCCGGCCGCAAGAGCGCCTGCAAGCGGCCTTGTTCTGCTTAAGATTGGGCATCGGCGTGTTTTTCGTTCTTTGGAGTCTCGACAAGCTCCTCGCCCCCGAGTCCACCGTTAAGATTTTCTCGCACTTCTACAAGACCCCGCTCTCGACGACGGGCGCCTACGCCGTCGGCAGCTTGGAACTGGCGCTGAGCCTGGCCTTTCTCGCGGGACTATGGAAACGCTGGACCTACGGGGCGGTCCTGGTCCTGCACGGGATTTCGACGCTGTCGAGTTATTCGCAGCTTCTGTCCCCGTTCGGGAAGAACCATCTGTTCATCGCCACAATCCCGGTGCTGGCGGCCTGCGCGGCGCTGTATCTGCTCAGAGACGAGGATCGGCTCTGGACGCTCTAGACGAAAGGGGCGCCGTCGCGACGCCGATCACGACGGCGCCCGAATCGAGTCTCGCGGGCGTTCCCGAAATGAGTGACGATAAGCCCCGCGGCGTTACGGGTCGCGTAACGAAACGCGCGCCGCACACACTCATCAGCACAAATAAGGAGGAATCCCATATGCCCAAAACGCCGTACGCCCACGAAGGACAGGAAGCCGCCGAAGCGACGCCCGTGTACGCGAATCTCAAGAAAGGTTTCGGCATGGTTCCCAACGTCGTCAAGCTCATCGGCCACTCCGGCCCGGCCACGCAGGCCATGGGAGCCGTCTTAGACGCCTATTTCAACAAACTCTCGCTAAGTCCCCGCCTGCGCGAGATCG
>Ga0210006_1000982_pt1 | contig 20481 bp, 20 predicted proteins | sample CryGey02umfilter_2_FD_185452 | JGI IMG/M metagenome (GOLD analysis project Ga0210006, IMG submission 185452) | Groundwater microbial communities from aquifer in Utah, USA - Crystal Geyser 4/10/14 0.2 um filter (SPAdes) (version 3) | ecosystem: Environmental > Aquatic > Deep subsurface >... | reverse complement strand
CAAGCGCACGCCATGCGCCGCGGCGAGATTGACCCAACAACACTGTTGCCTCAGTTCATTAATTCTGAAATTTTAAGCTGATAAGGCTATGTGGCGGGGTGGGATTTGTGGGGGCTTACATTGCAGCAATATTTCATCAACCAGTAACAATACTTTTCTCAAACAGCCGTATTCGTTCAGCTGGTGAGTTATAATCAACCGCACTTAATATTTTTTCATCAATCACTTCACTTTCCGTCTCTATCGCTAAAATTGCAGCGCGTCTGAGCAATGTAAATATTTCTCCTAAAATCCCGCCGGTTTTTTCTAAAATAAATCTTGAAATTTCAGGGTAATTTAAATTTGAAGGATTTTTCAATGGCAAAATGGAAACCATGCTTGCCAATAATGATTCATACTCTTCATCTTCTTTCCAAAGAGGCAATAAAAATGGCTCAAATCTATTTTCCAATTGCGGATCACTACGAATTGCAAGATAGGCATCCTTCGTACCCAAACACACAATTGGAATTCTTAAAGCATTTCCGACATATCGGAGTAAATTTTGAAATTCGCGTTGTTTATCTTTTCTCCCAGCAAGCATATTATGAATTTCATCGATTATTAACATTTTTACCTTATATTTTTCAAACATAGCGACCATGTAATTTTCAAATGGCTCAGTGAGATAGAAACGAACAGTTTCACCGCCTATGGATCGCATTTTATCAAGAACAGAATGGTAAAAACGTTTTGGATCAGCTGTTGATAACATTTGGAGTGAGATAACAGGCATTTCCACTAAAACATCTTTGCCCTGATGTATCCATCGAGTTGGCTCTCTTACTATAGGCATATGATCCCGACAAAATTTTTCGACAACCATTGTCTTTCCATTATTGGTTGGACCAATAATTAAAAGATTTGGCATGCGGTGACGTTGAGGGTGATCATATAAATCGTTTAGCTTTTTTAACGCCTGTTTTGCGCGTGAATATCCAATCCAATTATCTTTTTGAATATGGTGAATACGTTCTTGTTTGCTCAACGTAAGAACGCGCCTAATCCCTGGCAACAAATGCGTGACGTATAAGTAAGAATAGTCATCTACCATATTTCAATGTCCATAAAAGGTACCGCGGGTTTTTCATGTTTTATTTCTATTTTATGTTTTTCATCTATTTTATTTTGACTCGTTTCTTCTTCTTTTTGTGATGTTTCTATCTGCGCATGCTGAAGGCGTTCATTGCGGCGTCTTGCTGATTTACTGCTTTTTATCGCATCATTGGTAATTGCACGCATTTTATCAATTGCCTGAAAAATAATATTTTCATCTTTATTTTCTAAGCCTTTTTCGCGTAAATAATTTAATGCCTGCTTATGCTCCCATAATGTAATGCTGGGTCTTGATAGAGTGCGATAAGGGATTTCTAAATAAGATTGACTATCATGATCTAAAACATAAATGCGACTGATATCACGTGGATCACGACGTATTAAAAATGGTCCGTATTTTTCTCTATTGGCAATCATTGGTGACAATGAATTGCTGTAATAGCTAATATGATCCAGCATAAATCCATGGCGTTGTAAGGTGCGTCTCACTACTGGTAAAAAGTCGATAAGAAAAGCTTTTTTATTTTGAATTCTTGGAAAATAACCACGCCCTTTATTAGTTTCATCTCCCAAAATGCCAATTTTAAATTTTTCAATAGGTGGCATGTTAATGCCAGTGTGAATTTTTTGATGATAATATTCAGTAACAGCAATTGTTAACCATTTTTCTAATTCTGACATTGTTAATATTGCTTTTTGTTCTGATGGATAATCACCACGTTCTGTTATGTTAGAAAATGTGGTACCTGGCACTTGATGAACTAATTGCATCAACGTACCTATGAGACGCTCAATAATGCCGCCATAATGCGGCTGACCAACTGGACGATAATCTATTTTAATACCATGTGCATCGCATCCACGTTGCAATGCCTCACTATGAAATTCTTTTGCATTATCGACATAAACTAAATTTGGCTTTCCCCATATTGGCCAATTGGTATCAATTTTACGATCCAATAACCATCCTTCTTTATCAAAAATAGAATGTGTCAAACAAAGTGCTACAGATACAGCGGATGGCGGTTCCAGTGTTAAACAAAATCCTGTAATACAGCGGCTATAAACATCAATCGCAACTGTTAAATAGGGTCTACCAATTGGTTTTCTATAAACTTCATCCACAATAATGATATCAACAGGCGTATGGTCGATTTGTAAAATCATTAACGGATGCTCTGGAGTTGGGAATGATCCAACAACAGGTTGGTATTTTCGTGCGTCGTCAACGCCACGTCTTTTTGTAAGTATTTCCTTTGTTGATAATTGTTGAATACGTTTTGCAATAGTATTGCTGCAAGGTGCTTTGATATTGGCATAAAAGCAACGACGGCAAACTTCTTCAGCTATAACACTCATTTTTATTTGCTGTTTCGACAAATATTTTTCTTGAATTACCGATTGAATAATAACTTCCACATTATCTGAAATGCGTGATTTTCCTTTTCCACCTGATTTTTTAACTATAATGAGTGATCTTAGATTATTATTACTGCTTCGATAACGTCTGATCAGTTTATAAATTTGTCGTGCTGACAAACCTAACTTTTTTCCTGCAATTTCAGCCTCTAATCGTGTACATGAAATTACACTCAGTGGCTTAATCACCACTTCACGTTGCTTTGCTTTTTCTAAATCCCTTTCTGAAATTATTGCTAAATCAATATGAAAAAATGGCATTTCAGATTCCACTGAATCGGTGTCTGGTAAGATAAGCTCGTTAATTTTTGCGGTACAGTTTTTTCCGCTATCAACTTCCTTCAATAGCACGGTATCCAAACTCAACGCAGATTGAATGCTGCATAGTTTTCCATTGAAAATAAATTTTTCGCCAGGTAAAAAGTTGGTAACTTTACCAGTGTTCATCCAGTGAACTTTACTCATGAGTTTTACCATTTGCCGAATTCCACTTATACTATGCTGAACTCTTCTAATGAAAATGTAAAGTTGGTAGTATCAAAGGATTAGATAAATGCGGCTGAACCAAACTTATGAAAATGACAACATATCTACCACTGAAGTGGTAATGGAATCACTGCGCATCATGCGCACTCATGGGGATTTACAGCAAAAACGTATTGCCGAGCTCAATGATTCAATCGAGGTTGGCATGAAGCAATTGCAAAGCGGTCAAAAAATTGAAGGTAAGATCAACCTTCAAAAAATGAAGGCAAAAATTGACCTGATCGCCTTTGGTAACGAATGAATGCGTCATACTTATTTTTATTAACCGTCCATCTTCAATTTGCAGAAATTTTTAATCTAAAACCGAGTGCTTGTATTAAATTCAAAATGGTATCTAACCCCGGATTTCGCTTACCTGACAACGTGCGATATAACGTTTGTCGATTAAGTTTTGTTTTTTTAGCCAGTTCTGCAATACCACCTTGTGCTTTTACAACATGAGAAAAAGCAAGCATGACAATTTCAGATTTTCCGTGATTTTGATAATCATCAATTGCTGCATTTAAATAAGACATTGCTTGTTTTTTATTCTCCAGCTGCGGGATTAACCAATCTTTATATTTTACAGATTTTTTAGCCGAGCTAGTTTTTTTATTTTTTAATTTTTTAATAAGCATCTTAATGTCTCCTTTTGTAGTCTTCCCAGTATCGAATCGCGGTATTAATATCTTCTGGTTGTGTTTTTTTAACGCCGCCTAATAACAACACCACAACTAATTTTTGTTTTTCTTCAGCAAAGTAAATTCGAAACCCTGGGCCGAAATCAATTCTGAGCTCCCACACACCTGCCCTCAAATGTTTGGCATCGCCATAATGCCCTTTTTCCAATCGCAATAGCCGCGCCGTAATTTTATCTCGTGCTACGCCATCTCTAATCTGAGATATCCATCGTGTAAATGGCGTTTTACCACTATCTTGGGTGTAAAATACAAGTTCCTTGTTCATAGCGCCTCCTTACATTGTCGCCTATCGGCGACAAAATTTCAAATCATTACACAAACACTTCTCTAGGTTCGTTGTTCTTATTCAATTTTCCGATCAGCCCTTCCGCTTCCAATCGATCAATAATTCCAGATGCTTTTTGATACCCAATCTTAAAATGATTTTGTAAGCTGGTTGTTGAAGCTTTTTTTATTTCTTTTACGTATGCAACAGCCATCTCATACAACAGATCCTGCGTCTGCGGTATTGGTTGTTTGTCATTGTTATTTTTAAAATCAATAAATCGAATATTAGATGTTGGCGAATTAACCTCGCGATCATCTTCATCTGCTCTTAAATTTAAAACATGGTTGCTAATTTCATCATCGCTAACAAATGCTGCATGCAATCTTTCTGAAAAACGATCATTTGATTTAAACAACATATCACCCTGCCCTAATAATGTTTCAGCACCACCCTCATCAATAATGTTTCTTGAATCCATTCTGCTTGGAACGCTAAGTGCGATACGCGTAGTGATATTTGTTTTAATGTGTCCAACAATGATATCTGCTGTTGGTCTTTGTGTTGCTAAAATAAGATGGATATCACTTTGACGCGCTTTCTGCGCTAATCGTTGAACAGCAGTTTCAATTTCATTTTTATGATTTGAAATCAAATCGGCAATTTCATCGATAATAACAACAATAGCTGGAAATTTTTGATTGCCCGTTGCCATTGATTGATATCGTCTATCCATTTCAGAAACGCACCAATTTAAAGATTGAATTGCTTCATTGCCATCAGTGATAACTGGCATTAATAAATGCGGTATATCTCGCCATTTTGAAAACGCAACACATTTTGGGTCAATTAAAATAAGTTTTAAATTTTCTGATGGTAACTGACTTGTTAAACTCATAATGATCGATTGCAAAAGATTTGTTTTTCCAGACTGTGTTGAACCAGCAACTAATAAATGCGGCATGGTATGCAGATCAACAATTTTAGATTCACCCGTGGTTGTTCTGCCAAGTAACAACGGCAATTTTTCTCTACAGTTTTCAAGCTCATCTTTTAAGTCGCTAAATGAAAATATTTCGCGATGCGCGTTTGGTATTTCGATACCAATGCAAGATTTGCCAGCGATGACCTCAATCACACGCACTTCTTGCACACACAAGCTTCTTGCGATTTCTTTGTGATGCCTACAAATAGATGATGATTTTGTACCAGGCGCTAGATGCAATTCAAAGCGTGTAATAATTGGCCCTGGTGTTTTGCTTGAAACAACCGCATGAATTCCAAAATGCGCAAGACAACCAATCAATTGATTTGATTGTGGATCATGGATGTGTGGATGTGAAAATGGCTGTTGATATGTAATAAGATTCGCATCCTCTCTATTATTGTAACGAGATGAAGCTTGTTCAGATCGATACGTATTCTCAATCGGATAATAAGCTGCTTTTCTTTTTGAAAATGTTTGCGCTGCAAAATCACGAACAAATAATGCGATTTCAAAACACGATAAATTAGTCATTAAAAATAGGCTTGCTATCAAAAGACTAATGACAATCACCCAGGACTCAATGCAATTGTGAGATTCAAAAAAACTTTGGTTTATTGAAAACCCCAACCTACCGCTTCCGAAAATTGCATCCATTGAAAGATAGAAAGTCGATGCGCCCAATAATTTTAATACCAATAATTGCATGCTTTGAAATTCATTTTTCCAGTGGGCATAAAAAGAAGACCCAAAATAAAGTAAATAGAACGGCATCAAATAACGCAAAGCTCCAAAGCAGCGATTTAGGAAAAATGCCCATCCATGATTATCGGTTGGGTTTAGTTGAAATAATGAGATTAACGTTAAAATAGAACAAGCAATCACTGCGATTAAAAATACTTCGTGCAAACGTGATTGAGCATGAGAATCATATTGAACATGATTAACCACCCTGCTCACTCTGCGCGGTTCAATTTCATGGTGCACCATTGTTGATGATGGAGATGAAATCGACTGAGCTGAATGTCGTTGTATTAATACCGGTAATGATTGCTGTTCCATTTAACTTTCTCCTGTAAAAAAACGATCCTCGAAAAAACAGGGGGCTTTTTAAGCCAGTGCTGTTTTTAAGCTCGAGAGATAACGACGAAAGGCTTCGTCATTTTTCTTTGATGATCGATATTTATTTACAGGACTTTTAAAACCAATCTGAACACCACAATTAAAAAGGCGCTCTTTTACAGAAAGGTGATCTTTAAATTGCGAACCAATGACGGTTTCAGATATATTTGCGTTAGCCATTTCACTACTCCTTGTAGTTGTTGTGGTTAGTGATATGTCGCTGCTAGTAACAACGACATATCACGCTATTCAATCAAGCATAAACTTGTGCTTGTTTGACCGCCTCAATTAAATCTTCAGTTTTGATTTTTTGACCGTAGAAAATCAACGCACGTAACATGACGGATTGTCTAACTGGCTTCATACCTTGTTTTTCTATCTCAGCCTTAATGCGCTCTATTAGCTGTTCAACACGATTCGCATCTGCAGCTACTAGCCGATACATTTTAGGCTCTGACATAAAAACCACTTAATACTTAATGAGACAGCTCATACAATAAATCAAATTTAATGTCTTGTAAATATAATGTTTATTGATTGTAGCAGAATAAAAACTACACCCCCTGTTCTTTTCTGCATCCCCTGATGCCCCCGGGGACTAAAATGTGGCTCAGAGAGAAAACAGGGGGTTATAAATTTGATATCCGACTAGTCGGATTAAGGCAATAATGCCTGTTCAAGATTGTCGGCGTTGATAGTTTTGTTCCAATATTCTGGATTTGTTTCTGCGATAATCTAAGTTCTACGTGAAACATAGGTATCACTTAATCTGATTCCATTAGCCAAATATTTTTATCAATATGTGACATTTGTGTGAAGCCAATCGACTAAATATGGATAATTAATTTTTAATTGAAGTATGTTTTTTGTATTTAATTCAATTAGTTACAAAAACGCCACACTGTGGCGTTTTTATTTTAGATTTGATTTTCTTTGTTTAGACTTAATTTTTGAATGCTTTCAATTGAGCCAAGCAAGTTATGGATGATAGATGTTCTAATGATTTTACTTTTTAAACCTTCGATAGCCGGGATCTTTCTTCTGACATTAATAACCCATTCATCCAGCAAATCATCAACTGTCAAAGTCGGCCTAAAGCTGATACTTTTACTCAGATTTTCCAACTCTTCAGAAAACTCGATACACTCTAGAACAAATTCTTTATCGGGGCATGTTAAGAATTTACAAACTGAATCGCAAATCCATTTTGACTTTCCGCGTAACCCATAACCTTCAGATACCAATTTTTTATTCATCTCCATCTCAAGAGACGCGGGTATTTTGAATGATTTTGTTGTATTTGACCGTGTCATTAAACTATAGCTCCTAATTCTTTTTCCATAATCTCAACCAATTTTTTAAATGCTTTTGTAGACTGATCAAGGCAGGTCCAATCAACTGGTCGAAAGTTTTGTGCATACTTACTAAATTGATTTGTCGAAAGCATGGTTTCAGCAATTGTCTTTGCCACAAATGGTTTTTTTGTTGACCCTAAATTAACTGCCGCCCTTTTTCTTCCGGCATTCTTTGATTTATCTTTAGAAATAACGCTGTGAACATCCTTATTGTCTACACCATCAAAAATTTCATTCAGCCGCTTGTGAATTTGTTCAAGCTCAAGTGGGGCTAACTTCCTTGCCATTTCAAAAGTAGATACCCTTTCATCTTTGATGAACTTCATTAATCCTGCATTAGACAATATTGCTTTGAAGTATTGTGCCTGTTGTCTGCTGATGCTAATTACTTCTGATAACCTTATTGCAGTTAGCTCTTCCTGTTTTTCAGATCGATAAGCTTCGAGTATCGCAGAAACGTTCATCAACTTATCATGAAGTGATAAATCTTTTCGTGATTGATTTTCAGACCACTGAATAACGCGTAAATCGAGTGGCTTTGGTTTTTTTCTAAATACACGCGCTTCAATCACTTTTTTTCCAGCGATGATGGTTGCTAAAAATCTTCTTTCGCCGGCAACCATTTTAAAATTACTGCCTTCTTCAATAACAGAGATTGGATTTAAAAGCCCTTCTCTTTTAATTGATTCTGCAAGCTCACATAATCCATCGTATTCATCTTTTTTGACAGCATACTGAGGATCAGAACTAGACAAACCTGACTTTAAATCTCGTAAAGTTATTTTTTGTTTTCGTGGATTTTCAGAATCAAGACTAATACGATCAATTAAGATTTCTGTATTAAAGAAATTAGAATTTTCCGCCTCAGCCATTTGAATGGTTTGAGTTAGTGCTTTATTGACTGCTGGACTAATGCTGAATTTTTTTTTAGACATGCGCTGGCTCCCTGCGATTTTGTATCTCTAATTGATCGATTTTATTTATAACATATTCACACATTTCCATGCACTCTTGCTTAGACTTATTCGTATTTGGTAAATCAAATATCGATTTTGGCATTGCGTTTTCCGTATCATTTTCAGCAAAAGTTATTCTTTTAGATAATTTGCAAGGCATGAGATGCTCTGCTATTGCCGCATTATTTTTCAAATCATCATACATACTGGTATGCAATGCAGTTCGCGCATCAAACATGTTTGGTAAAATACCTATTAAATTCAATGGATTAGATTCATCTCTGTTTTTTCTTTCTTGCATCCAAAGCTGCATCATACCGAATACACCCCGAATGGGCTTATCCTCCATTTGAGTGGGGATAATAATGTGCGTGGCAGCACGCATTGCTGAGCGTGTTAATGGTCCTTTCGATGGCGCAGTATCAACCACAACATAATCATATGACTCTATAACATCCGGCATACTTAAAAACGCTTTAAATCGATTGTAAATATTCTCCAACACTTCATCTTTTCTGCATTGCTCAACCGATAAAAGCTCAGATGCATATGCTGGCATAATATCTAGATTTTCATTCATCGTAGGGTAGGGAACAACACCAAACTGTGGTTTTAAAAAAATATCCGCAATACTACTACGCCCATCCCAATCCACATCCGTGTCTTTAAAATCAGGGTGTATTGAGGGACGGTGGCCATCAAGATTATTGGGGTCAATTTCCATCTGCATTAATCGTTGAGAAATATTGCACTGCGGATCTAAATCAATAACCAATGTTTTTTTCTTTAAGATTTTTGAAAAATATTCTGCGAGAATAGAGGTGACGCAAGTTTTCCCAACGCCTCCTTTGTTATTGCATGGGACAATCACTTTCATTATAACGCTCCTTGTATTTGTATTACGTAGAATCTAATTTAGCATGATATAGCTTTATTGCAAATATCTTGGTAATCTTAAAAATAGAACAACAACAGATTTATGTGGTATTTATTAATTACGATGTTGTTGTTATAGTTTATAAGTGTTTTTAATGTTTCTTTTTGTAATTTATAATTAAAAACATAGTGTTACAATGTTTTATGTGACGTCTGTGTGACTAAATGTGACGTTTGTGTGAAGCAACTGTGACATCTGTGTGACTAAATGTGACGTTTGTGTGAAGCAACTGTGACATCTGTGTGATCTAAAATGGATAGGGATGATGGCAATGGAATTAGGATTAATGCAGGATTACGAAGTTATCAACGGGCGTCAAATAGTAAAAAAACATGTCGCAACTATTCACTGCTCAAATAAACTTTCGCTTTTAGAAAGAAAAATTTCAAATGCCTTATTATTTCATGCATTTCCCAATTTAAAGCAGCAGCTCATTCATCAAATCAGAATTGATGAGTTAAAACGTTTGATTGGCGCAAACACCAGAAATCACCAAGCATTAAAAGACGCTTTAAAAAAATTGATTAGCACTGTGCTTGAATGGAACCTGCTTGGTGAGAGCGTTCCAGAACTTGATTTAGAGGGGTGGAATTCTTCGGCAATTTTATCTTCCGTGAGTGTTCACAATGGTGTGATTAAATATCAGTATAGTGAATTAATCAAAACACTGCTTATTGATCCAAAAGTATATGGAAAAATAAATCTCACGATTCAAGCACGATTTAAATCATCGTACGCTTTGGCATTATATGAGAACTGTGCACGCTATCGTGGTTTGCCTTATACAAAAAATATTGATTTTGAAATATTTCGAAAATTAATGGGGGTTGAAAAAGGAAAGTATGAAATTTTCAGGGATTTTAATCGTCGTGTTTTAAATCCCGCAATTTCAGAAATTAATACGTGCTCGGATATCCGCGTATCACCAGAAATCACCCGTATGGGCAGGGCAATAAAATCAATTAAATTTAGAATTGAAGAGAGAGCGATAAAGCAACGACTAGGTATTCAACACGAAGATATTTTTAAAGAGTTAAAAAACAAGCATGGTGAGAGCAGGGTAGAAAAAGCCATTCAATATGTCACATCAAGACCAGCCTATAAAAACGGCGAAATAAAAAATGTAGCGGGGTACGTTACATCGGCTATAATAAATGATTACGAAGAAAAAAATGTAAAAGGGATAAAAAAAACAGAATTAACAGATAATCAAAAGCGAAATAATTTGTGGGTTTTGCATAAAACAGAATATTTTAGACACATCACTCGCGATGTTATAAAGCAGTTTTGTATGTTCGATGACGCACACCAGAGATCAGCATTTTCTGAATTTATAAACTTAATCAGAAATAATATTAATCTTATTCGCTCATACAAAAAACTCGGTGAAAACTTTGATGGATTTATTTTAGGCATCAAATCAAATAGTGCAAATGCAATTTTATTTTTTGAAGATGGTTTCTCTGAACATCTTTTTAAAAAACAGGTTAGTTTGAAAGAAAAAGTGGCATCTTTTGATGAGTTTTTAAAAGTGTGTGGTATTAAAAAATAATTAAGTTTTGGTAGAGAATATGGTTTTGTCAGAACTGACTACATTGAAAAGCCAACCCGCGTGTTAAAATGACTGGGTGCACATCAAGATAATTATTTATATGGAGTATGGATATGGATTGCCAAGGTTGCCGATCAAAAAAGACATTTTTGCTCAGACAAAAAACTGGCTTAGGATACAAACAGTATCGCTGTCATGATTGTGGCAAGCAATTTAATGAACGCACAGGTACACCGTATAATTTTTTAGAATACCCAACGGATGTGGTGATGCTAGCAGTATTTTACTACTATCACTTCAAAAGTAGCTTGATTGATGTGACTGAACACATGGCCTTGCGTGGTATTTTTTTAAGTCATGAAACTGTTCGTTTCTGGTCTCAAAAAATTGGCACTGATATTGGGCTAAAATTCAGATCTCGTCGTCGTGGGAAATGCGGTAAGAAGTGGCATATGGATATCACTTACTTAAAAGTCAAAGGCTATGATATGTATCTTTACCGTGCCATTGATAAAGAAGGAAATTTGATTGATGTATATTTGAGTGATAAACGTGATAAGAAAGCAGCTAAACAGTTTTTCAAAAATTGTTTCAAAACAACGGATGTTATGCCTTCACAAATTACTACTGACAAAGAGCCCGCATTTCCAGATGCAATTAAAAATGCTCTTGGTGAAGATGTAAAACATCGTGACAGCAAATACATGAATAATCGTTTAGAACAGAATCATCGGGGAACAAAATCACGAACTGATGTGATGAAAGGGTTTAAAGACAGTTGGTGTGCTATGATTTTTTGCCATACATTTGAAGAAATACGGCAGTTTTTTTATATGCCCAATAAAACCACTGCCCAACGTCGCAGACTTTTTGCGCCTAAATTTCAGGAATTCATTAACACAGCATATCAAATTAACTGAGAGGACAGATGGTTGGCGTTGCTGACCTCATAATGGGCGAGTTCTGACGGAACCCCAGTTTTTTGTCTGAGCAAAAATGTCTTTTTTGATCGGCAACCTTGGCAATCCATATCCATACTCCATATAAATAATTATCTTGATGTGCACCCAGTCATTTTAACACGCGGGTTGGCTTTTCAATGTAGTCAGTTCTGACAAAACCCATACAATCAATGACAATGATCCCGGCATGCCCTGTAGTATGGCGATAACATTGATATTTACCGTGCATCGGTATATGATATATCCCAATTAAAACTGATTGGATAATCACCATGGAAACTGTAGAAAAAATAGATAGTCAGACACCAGCGCAAAAATTACTAAAAGGGGCATTGTTGCGAAATGAAGGTATATTAGCCAGTAATGGTGCTTTTTCAGTTAATACCGGTTCTCGTACAGGAAGATCGCCAAAAGATCGCTTTATCGTGGATGACGATACAACACATCTAACCATTGATTGGGGTACAATTAATCAGCCAATTAGCAACTCCGTGTTTAATTCACTGTGGAAAAAGGCGAGTGATTACCTGGAAGAAAAATCTAATTTTTCTGGTAATTACGCTATTGGTACTGATAATCAATACCAACTGTTCGTGCATGTCACAACAGAACTTGCATGGCACCAGCTTTTTTGTCGCCACTTATTCGTTCCTTTGAAACCAGAAACCCAAATATCTTCCGCCTGGAAATTAGTGTGTGCACCTAATCTCAAAACAAAAGGAAAAGAGGATGGTGTCAATGGTGATGCAGCTATTTTAATCGATTTTACGCAAGAAAAAATTCTAATCTGCGGTACGCATTATGCAGGTGAAATAAAAAAAGCCATGTTTTCTGTAATGAATTACCTGATGCCAGATCAAGATGTATTGCCTATGCATTGTTCTGCTAATATAGGAGAAGATGGAGATGTAGCGCTGTTTTTTGGATTATCCGGTACAGGGAAAACTACTCTTTCTGCTGATCCAGAGCGTTTTCTAATTGGAGATGATGAACACGGCTGGAGCAAAGAAGGTGTTTTTAATTTTGAAGGCGGTTGTTATGCAAAATGTATCAACTTATCTAAAGAATCAGAACCTCTAATATGGGATGCCATTAAAGATAATGCAATCATGGAAAACGTGGTTTTAGACCCCATCACATTAATACCAAATTATGATGATGATTCATTGACACAAAATACACGTGCCGCCTATCCTATTGATCATATTTTACAACGATCATTTGCTTCAAAAAATCCACATCCAAACTATATTATTTTTCTTACCTGTGATCTATATGGAGTTCTTCCCCCAGTTGCCAACTTGTCTAAAACACAAGCGGCATATTATTTTTTAAGTGGTTATACCGCTCTAGTTGGGAGCACTGAAGTCGGTAATGAAAATAATGGAATAAAGCCAGTCTTTAGCAGATGCTTTGGTGCACCATTTTTCCCGAAATCAGCAAATTGTTATGCTAATTTATTAATGAAACGCATTGAACAAACCGACTGCTCAATTTTTTTAGTTAATACAGGATGGACAGGTGGTGCTCGCGATCAGGGCGGTAAAAGATTTCCAATACCAGTGACAAGAGCAATCGTCAGCGCTATTTTATGCGGTCAACTCGACCATGCCGATTATGAAACCATCCCTTACTTCAAATTACGTATCCCAAGGTTTATTGATGGCGTTGAGACAACCTTTTTAAATCCAAGAACTGCCTGGAGTTCTACTTCATCTTATGATCAAGCTTCTTTATGTTTAGCGCGTGCATTTGCGAATAATATCGCACTAATGAATGTAAGTGACGATATATTATTAGCTGGACCCACTGAGATTAATGAAGTAACCGTATAAATTATATGGAAGTTCATACTCAACTGATAATTATTATATTTCAGCTCATGTGCACTTCCACTTATATATCAGCTATCAATGTGAAAAATAATAAAAGTAATACAAATAATGAAAATAATTGAGCAAAAAATAAAATGACTGAAGGCGATATTTTAAAAACAGAAAAGAAAACGTCAATCTCTACTGATGCATCCAACGTATCAATTAATGATGCAGATCATCCCATTATTCCATTCATTGAAGGTGATGGAATCGGTGTTGATATTACACCTGTAATGCGACAGGTCGTTGATGCTGCCATTCGAAAAGCATACTCAACAAAACGCGCTATTTCTTGGCTCGAAGTTTATGCAGGTAATAAAGCCAATTTTATTTATGGTGATAATACCTGGTTACCAAAAAAAACGCTTAATGCAATACAAGATGCGAAAATTGCTATAAAAGGGCCTTTGGCGACACCTGTTGGTGGTGGCATTCGTTCATTAAATGTAGCATTTCGAAAACATTTCGATCTTTATACTTGTTTACGCCCTGTTCGCTATTATCCGGGTGTTCCCAGTGTTGTTAAAAATCCAGAAAAAGTCAATATCATCCTTTTTCGTGAAAATATCGAAGATATTTATGCAGGTATTGAGTGGTCAGCAGAAAGCGCTGAAGCTAAAAAGCTTATTACCTTTTTGCAGAATGAAATGGGCGTTACACAAATTCGTTTTCCAAAACAGTGTGGAATTGGAATTAAAGCTGTCTCAAAAGAAGGGAGTGAACGTTTAATACGACGCGCTATTCAATATGCAATTAAACACGAATGTCCATCTGTTACCTTAGTACATAAAGGTAATATTATGAAATTTACAGAAGGGGCTTTTTGTGAATGGGGATATGCACTAGCAAGAAAAGAATTCGGTGCAAAATTATGCGGCGGTGGTCGTTCTCATTTTTTTGATCATCCCATTACGGGAAAAAAAATTGTAATCAATGACGTTATTGCTGATGCTTTTCTACAGCAAATCCTATTGCATCCTGAAGAATATAGTGTCGTTGCAACCTTAAATTTAAATGGTGATCTTATTTCCGATGCGCTAGCAGCTCAAGTAGGTGGGATTGGCATTGTTCCAGGCGCTAATTTTGGTGATAACATAGCCATTTTTGAGGCAACGCATGGAACAGCGCCTGATATTGCAGGAAAAAATATTGCAAATCCCTGCTCGCTACTTTTATCTGCTGTCATGTTATTGCAACACATAGGTTGGATTGAAGCTGCAAATCTTATCGAAAAAGCCATTGAAAATGCAATCTCAAATAAAACAGTTACAGCCGACTTCGCACACCTTATTACTAATGCTAAGTCTCTCAGCTGTTCTGAATTTGGTGAGGAATTACTTATTTACATTAATTCTCAATCTTAATTCAGGGAGATTCCATTGAAAAATACTCAATTTTTTCCGAAACTTTATCAATTCATTGGGGATCCAGTTATTTATCGAACCAGTGATGCATGGGGTGATATTTTGGTAGTGAAAGATCGACACTATAGACAGCTAGTCTTTGGTTCACCCAACGAACAAAGTAGAATCGATGTGAAAAATCCCCATATTTTAGTTCACAAATATACGCGTGCAATGATGCTCGTTCTTGCATTTATTAAACCACAACATGTTACTATATTAGGATTAGGTGGAGGCTGTCTTCTTCGCAGCATGTACCACATTATGCCAACATGCGAATTACACGTGGTTGAATTGCGCCAACGTGTTTATGATATCGCTTCTGGGTTTTTTGGGTTACCTGTTAGTGATAATGTCACCATCACTATCGATGATGCAAAAGAACAATTAGAAAAAGCTCATGATAACAGTACTAATATCATTTTTTCTGATATGTATGGCTCAGTTGATATGAACTCATTTCAACTAGAAATTAATTTTTTAAATCAATCTTATCGAATACTCAGCTCTGATGGTTGGCTTGTTATTAATTATCTGGAAATATCAGATTTTAATACGCCATTTTTTGAGCACCTATGTGATCTTTTTTCAAGCGTTTTTGTTTGTGTAATTCCGGATGGAAACACCGTGTTATTTGCAAGTAAAAACAGAATTGGCGAGCTTAATCAATTCAATTATGACGTTAAAGAATTAGAGAAAAAATTAGACGTAAAACTAATGCCAAAACTTAAGCGAATGAATCGAATAATACCATGCGGTAAGTATAAATAAATGGTAACTTATTAAGCATGATTATCAATCAAAAAATGTATCTAAAAAAACAAGAGGGAATAGAAAATAATGCTTCCAAAAAATAGAAAGCCATCACATCCAGGAGAAGTGCTTCTAAAAGATTTTTTAGAACCAAATAATATTCAACAAACACAGCTTGCAGAGCATTTGGGTTGGACATACGCAAGACTAAACGAAATCGTCAATCAGCGTCGCGGTGTTACCGCAAAATCAGCCCTCTCTTTCTCTGACGCCTTTGGGACAGAACCTGAGTTTTGGCTTATGTTGCAAATGAATTGGGATTTATGGCATGCGAAACAAACACACATTCAAGCAAAACCACTTCCAAAAAAACTTTTTCAATAAGATGAATGTAAAAATAAATGAAGCATTGATAAGTGAGTTTTTATGTTAAGTCAGTTTTACCATATCACATTATATGCCTGCCTATTCATATCGCTCGTTAGTTTTTTATTCTTAATTACCAAAAATAATCACGCGCTCACATTTCAACGTTATTTGAATACAGGATTATCACTGTTAATAATAGTAACGGGTTGTATCGGTTTTACCACTGGGCAAACACTCATTATTGACTTGCCACATTTGTTTTTTATTCCAAAGCCCAGTTTATATCTCAATCCAATTTCCAGTTTTTTTATATTTTTAACAGGAATAAGTTATTGCGGTATTAGTTTTTTTTCAACAACCTACTTTAAACACTTCAGTAAAATACAACAGCAAAGAATACATTTATTTGAAACCATTTTTGTTTTCTCCATGTTAATAGTTTTTACTGCTAATGATTCATTCACTTTTTTATTTGTATGGGAAGTGATGGCATTAACATCTTATTTTTTAGTTGTTAGTCTTGAGCCTAGCAAGCAAACGAGAAGAGCTGGATTTCTTTATCTCGGTATTGCGCATGTTGGTTTTTTTGCAATTGTGATGAGTTTTTATTTATTAACATCGCATGCAAATATTTTTACAATACATTTAAACGAAATAGCGTCTTCATTAAAGTTGTCGCAATCTCTTGCGAACACCATTTTTATATTTGCACTAATCGGTTTTGGCGCCAAAGCTGGTTTTTTTCCTTTTCATGTTTGGTTGCCTGAAGCGCATCCAGCAGCGCCCTCGCCCATCTCTGCGCTGATGAGTGGGGTTATGTTAAAAACAGCTATTTATGGATTGTTACGTTTCTCCTTTGATTTTCTTCTGCCGTATCAACAACTCTGGTGGGGTTATAGTTTAATCAGCCTTGGATTAATTACGATGCTTGTTGGCGTTATTCATTCTGCGATGCAAACAGATATGAAACGATTACTTGCTTATTCTTCCATGGAAAATATTGGTATTATTGCGACGGCGATGGGGTTTGCTATTATTTTTTATCAATACGGTTTGTATGCACTATCGAGTCTTGCATTGTTAGTTGTATTTTTACACTGTTTAAATCACAGTATTTTTAAATCACTACTTTTTTTGGCAACGGGTTCTATTTTACATGCAACCGGTGAGCGTAATTTAGGAAAGTTAGGTGGCCTCATTCATAAAATGCCTTGGGTTTCAGTGTGTGCATTGATTGGTACACTGTCGATGGCAGGATTACCATTATTTAATGGATTTATTTCAGAGTGGTTGTACTTGGGCATTTTTTTTCATCATCATCCCACGCCATTTCTCATTGCCATTTTATCACCATTGATTATTGCGATCAGTGTTTTAGTATTTGCGTTAGCTGGTTTTGTGGCGGTAAAATTTTATGGTATTGCTTTTTTAGGACAACCTCGAGAATCAACACTCATTCAAACTTATCCGAGCTCATGGCCTGAACGTGTCGGATTATTATGGTTAACATTTGGATGCATATTATTAGGCTTGTGGGCTAATTTAGTCATCAGACCCATTCAATTAATTATTGATCGAATTTCTCAATTAAACATGGCCATTTATACAAAATCGATATTTTTGAAATTTCCCCCACCTACTTCTCATGGATTTAGCCCACTGCTACTTTGTATTAGTTTAGGCGCGCTATTCATCGTTGTATTTATTTTGTTGAAATATTTATCACCTTTTTCTATTCGACGCGTACCCAGTTGGAATGGCGGATTTAATGAATTAAATTCTCACATGCAAGATACAGCAGAGGGATTTGGTCAGCCATTTAAAAGAATTTTTGAGAAATTAATTTCATTAAAATTATCATTACCTAAAACAACCGATTGTAATCCCCATTATCGCTCTGAATTAACTGAAAAAATTTGGAATTACTTTTATTTTCCATTGATGAATATGTTGACTAGAATAGCAGAATTAACGAAGTGGATACAGCAAGGTCGCATGACAACTTACCTTTTTTTCATCGGAATTACTTTACTTGTTTTACTCATTTGGGTGGTTTGGTCATGATAAAACAAATTGTGCATCAGTTCTTACTTGTCGCGCAGGGGTTTTTAATAATCATGATAGCGCCATTAATAATTGGGTGGACAAAACAGGTGAAATGCTGGTTCCAACAGCGCTCAGCGCCACCTTTGTTACAGTCTTATTATGCTGTCTATAAATTATTAATAAAAGAACCAGTTCTGTCTGATAATGCGTCTTGGTTGTTTCGTGCTGCTCCTTATATTTATTTTATTTCATTAGCCGCTATTTGTTTTAATTTGCCCTTTTTTATGGCGGATACATTCTCATCCCAATCAATGGATCTCATTGTGCTCGTTGGTTTATTAGCATTAAGTCGACTTTTATTAGCCTTAGCAGCGATGGATGTGGGTACTGCATTTGGAGATTTAGGTGCAAGACGTGAAATGTTGGTGGCTTGCCTAACAGAACCTGTTTTATTAATTGTTTTTTATAATGTAACGCTGCTTACGCACTCACCTTACTTAAGTGGGAGTGTATTGTTTTTTTTACATCACACTATTTTTTATCCTAGTTTGGTTTTTTCATTAATTGCACTTATTCTTGTTTTAATTGCTGAAACAGGTCGGATTCCTATCGACAATCCTGCCACACATTTAGAGCTCACGATGATTCATGAAGCAATGATTTTAGAATATTCCGGTCGATATTTGGCATTGATAGAATGGGGCAATGCCATTAAATTCATATTATATTTACTCTTGATTGCCTCGCTTTTTTTTCCAATAGGACTCAGTACTCAAGAAAAAACCCATTTTTTAACTTTAGGTTTATTTGCAACGTTATTAAAATTATTTTTATTAGGTTTGTTCGTTGTATTTATCGAATCAATTAATAGTAAATTACGATTATTTAAAGTGCCAGATTATTTAGCCGGGGCATTTATGCTATCAGTACTGGGTGTACTGATCACTCAATTATTAGGAGCGTCTATATGACGTCCGTATTATTATTTCTCATTAGTATTATGGTCATGCTGAGTTTTTTAATGCTCATGCAAATACATGTGATCAATCTTATTAAGTTGGTCATTATTCAAAATATTATATTAACCAGTTATCTCGTTTGCAAAGCATGGATTTATCCCAGTCTTGAGCTTCAACTATCACTTTCAATTACATTTATTATTAAAGTTATTTTATTACCGTGGGCATTATGGAAACTAGCTGGTTATTTGAAATTAAAACAACATACTGAATCTTTGATTAATAAACCAACATTGCAATTTATAGGTATTTTACTAGTTATTTTTACATTAATATTAAGCCATCAAATTGAAAATACAATTGGTCAACAAGACATTATTGGTTTTTCGCTATCACTCGCCAATAGCATGTTAGCGATTTTATTAATTACATCCAGACGCAAAGCTATTTCTCAAATCATTGGATTATTGGTGATGGAAAATAGCATTTTTTTATTATCTGCCACTTTAAATATCGGATTTCCTTGGTTAGTAGAGTTGGGAATGGGATTTGATATTCTGATTGGATTTATGATTTTTGGACTATTTTTACTTCGAATACATACAACACATGGATCATTACATTTAAAAAATTTAGAGAAGCTGAAGGAAAAATTATGAACCCAATTTTATTATTTTTAATTCCTTCAGTTGCAGCGATTGTTACACTTCCACTAATAAAAAATAGACGTCTTGCCAGTAATGTGAGTGCCTTTTTTTCCACGCTCAGTTTTTTATTTGCAATCAAACTGGTGATGAATGCCTACACACAATCCGAACCACTTTTCTTTTTTCATCAGTGGTTATTTTGCGATAAATTAAGCGCCTTTTTTATATTGCTTAATAGTTTTATTGCACTAACAACGAGTTTTTATGCCATCAGTTATCTTAATAATGAGTCACGAACCACATTGTATTATTTGATTTATCGCTTTTATCATACTTTTTTTCATATTTTTACATTCAGTATGTTGGTTGTTATTTTAAGTAATAATATTGGTTTAATGTGGATTGCAATGGAGTTAGCGACCATTGCAAGCGTTGTGTTGGTAGCGCTTTATCAAACGTCTGAGGCATTAGAAGCAGCTTGGAAATATCTGATACTCTGCGGTGTTGGAATTGGACTCGCCCTATTAGGAACCATTATTCTTTATTTTGCCGC
>Ga0210006_1000973_pt1 | contig 20587 bp, 18 predicted proteins | sample CryGey02umfilter_2_FD_185452 | JGI IMG/M metagenome (GOLD analysis project Ga0210006, IMG submission 185452) | Groundwater microbial communities from aquifer in Utah, USA - Crystal Geyser 4/10/14 0.2 um filter (SPAdes) (version 3) | ecosystem: Environmental > Aquatic > Deep subsurface >... | reverse complement strand
TGTTGTAAATGAAAGTAATCGCCTGCAGGGATTTTTGTCGTGGGAGATGCAAATCCTGCGATATGTCAAATCCGTTGATTTTTCTAATTTCGTATCTCACCCGAATCTCGCGGAATTTAAAAATTCTTTGGGCGAAAAATGGTCGCTATCGCTGGATCCAGATACCAACGCGTTTCTTATCAATTTTCGAGCTCACACCCAAGGATTTAAGCGGCTGTCTTTTTACGATGTCTATCGCGGAAATTTCGAGCCCCGGCTTGTGAAAGGCAAAATTGTCCTCGTTGGCCTCTTTTCTTCTTTGCTCGGAGATATCCACAATACCCCTATTGGCTGGATCCCGGGTTCAACACTGAATGCAAACGCCTTTCTAACGCTTTATTCCCATGATTTTTTGCGGCCGGTGGCGCGTTTCTGGGAGATCTTGGCTATTCTCGCGGGCGTGATCTCTTCTTGCTTTTTGATAAACCATTTTACGGGTAAATGGCCCTGTTTTTTCATCTTGTTTGAAATTTTGATTTTTATCTTCGCTAGCTACGGCCTTCTGCGCATAGGTTATTTCTGGGATTATTTTTTATTCCCCTTGGCTGTATTCGCGGCTCCCTATTTTGGAAAAAAAATTGCAGAGATATTCAAATTAATATAATTTTTTGTAGACCAATTCATCTATTTATGTTTAAATAAAGTGGTATGAATAAGATAATAAAGAATGCTCAACGGAGGGGTCAGATGAAAAAAATAATGATCGTAATGATCCTGTTCGTATCAATATCAATATTCTTTTGTGCCTGCTCTCATGAGGCCGCTACAAAAGGAAAAACCGCCGCTATTCAGATCACGGACATAAAAATGGCGGCTGGCATTAATGACGATCTGATGCCTGTCAAGACAACGGATACTTTTCCTAAGGGTTCGTCAAAAGTTTATTGCTGGTTTAAATGGCGCAACGCCAAAGTTAATACGGCGATACTTGTAAAATGGGAATTTGTAACTGACGAAATCCCCATTTTGGATAATGTCGTTGCAATTCCAAGGAAAGAAGGCATGGGAGGCGTTTCCCTTGTCATGCCTGAAGGCAAGGCCTTGCCATCGGGAGAGTATCGTATTGGCCTCATTCTTGAAGGCCGCCCGTTAAAGTCTTACTCTTTTAAGGTTGAGTGATCTATCCCCGTAAGTTGACTCTATTCGGACTTCGTAGAAATCACCTTAAAATAAGTTTCTGAAATTTAAACATTCTATTGACAAATCAGTCGTTTTTATGGATAATGACATCCTTTCGTATCTGTGATGTATATAAACCCAAATTTTTCAGTAAACACATTTACGCAAAATTTGGGTTTCACCCCGCCATGTTTGATTAGATCTCTCTGGAGATCTGATCAGGCGGACCTACGGGCAGATCTATCATAGCTAGATCTGGGTAAAAGATAGACGCAACAGGGATGTTGCGCTATTAATAAGTTAGTAAAGGGGGAATTTTTTGTGACAGAAGAGACGAACAGCATTTTAGCAAGTCTGTATGAACAGAGTTTTAAAGAGATCAAGGAAGGTGAGATCATCAAGGGCAAGATAGTCAGGATAAGCCCTAAAGATGTTCTTGTGGATGTGGGGTATAAGTCAGAAGGGGTTGTGGCTCGCGAAGAGTTTTCGGGGGCTGCTGATCTGGTCATTGGACAAGAAGTTGAAGTCTATGTAGATAGTATTGAAGACGACAACGGGATGATTGTGCTTTCGCGGGATAAGGCCAGGCGTCTTCACGGTTGGGATAAGATAAACCAAGGTTTCAAAGAAGGCGATCTGGTTGACGGTGTTATACGCAAAAAAGTTAAAGGCGGGTTTATCGTTGACGTGTATGGCCTTGAGGGTTTTTTGCCTGCGAGCCTTGCTATGTTTAGGAATGTCAGCGAGCGAGAGATAATAAACGGTTCTTTTAAGTTTAAGATCGTTAAAATAAATACGCTGCGAAAGAGCCTTATCGTTTCACGCAAAGAAGCTGTTGCGAAAGAGAAGGAAGAAACGCGGGCCAAATTCTGGGAGAATCGTAAAGTAGGCGATATCTGTTCCGGATTTGTGAAGAATATCACGGACTTCGGCGCTTTTGTTGATCTAGGGGGCGTGGATGGCCTTCTTCATATCACTGACATGAGTTGGTCACGTATCTCTCATCCGTCCGAATTAGTAGCAGTAGGTGATAAAATAGAAGTAACTATACTTGGCTTAAATAAAGAAAGCTCTAAGGTGTCTTTAGGTTTGAAACAGAGAAAGACCGACCCCTGGGGCGATATAGAGACTAAATTCCCAGTTGGGGACAGGGTTAAAGGCAAGGTTGTTAATATCGTGCCTTATGGTGTCTTCGTAGAATTAGAGAAGGGGATTGAAGGGCTTATCCACGTTTCAGAGATATCTTGGCAGAAGAGAAATATCAATACTCAGGAGCTTTTTGCTATTGGAGACATGATTGAAGTCCAGGTGCTCAATATTGAAAAAGAAAATCGCAGAATATCTTTGAGCATTAAGCAGCTTGAAGGTAACCCATGGCTTGAGGCTGACGCGAAGTATCCTGTCGATACCAAGGTATCTGGGAAGATATCCGGGTTCACGGACTTTGGCGCTTTTGTTGAACTTGACGGCAACTTGGACGGTATGATCCATGTTTCGGATATGTCATGGACAAGGCGCGTCATGAATCCTCAGGAGATATTAAAGAAGGGGCAGAAGGTTGAAGTGGTTGTACTTTCCGTAGACTCCCAGAATAAAAAAATATCTCTGGGTTTTAAGCAGCTTATGGAAAATCCCTGGCCTAAGATAGCGCAAGATTTTCCCATAGGGACAGAGTGCGACGGCGATGTGTCTTCCAAGAATAATTTTGGTGTTTTTGTGCGATTAAACGAAGACTTAGAGGGGCTTTTGTACATTAACGAGATCCCCAAAGAGCAATTTGAAAAAGTAAATATCGGCGATAAGATAAAAGTTAAGATCATCAAAGTTGATGTAGAATCCGCCAAGATAGGGTTAGGATCGGCAGTTTAAAAAAGCATGCCTCGGCGCGCAAGTGCCCCAGCGCCCCAGTTTTAAGAAGACTGGGGTTATGGGGCGCTTGGAGTACTGGGGAACCAAAATGAATACTATGGAAGTTCCTGAGCAGTTAAAGGTCATTAAGCGCGGCGTTTCAGAGATCATTTCAGAAGAGGAGTTGACCGCGCGGCTTAATTGGTCAAAGAAGACCGGCAAACCTTTGAAGATTAAGGCAGGTTTTGATCCTACCGCTCCGGATATCCATCTGGGCCACACCGTTTTATTACGTAAGCTTAAACATTTTCAGGATCTCGGGCACATTGTCTATTTTCTTATAGGCGATTTTACGGGCCGTATCGGAGACCCGTCAGGTGTATCGGAGATCCGTAAACAATTGTCACGCGAAGAAGTACTTAAGAATGCCAAGACCTATAAAGAACAGATATTTAAGATCCTTTCCCCGAAAAAGACCCGCATAGTATTTAACAGCCGCTGGTATGAAAGATTGGAGTTCCAGGACGTTATCACCCTCGCTGATAAATATACCGTAGCCCGAATGTTAGAAAGGGATGATTTTTCCAAACGCTTTAAAGATAATCGGCCCATTAGCATATTAGAATTTCTTTATCCATTGATCCAAGGTTATGATTCCGTCGTCTTAGGCGCGGATGTAGAATTAGGAGGCACTGACCAGAAGTTTAATCTCTTAGTCGGCCGTGAGCTTCAGCGTGAATTCGGGCAGATGCCGCAGATAGTTTTGACTATGCCTCTATTGGAAGGCACAGACGGCGTCAATAAAATGTCAAAATCTCTTGGAAATTACATAGGCATCAATGAGCCGCCTAAAGATATTTTTGGAAAGATCATGTCTGTAAGTGATGAATTGATGTATAAGTATTATGAGCTTTTGACGGATGAAGATATTGAGCTTATAAAAAAACTCCATCCTAAAGAGGCTAAACTTAAGTTGGCTTCCGCGATAGTGCACCAGTATTTTGGGCAGAAAGAAGCCGGCCTGGCGCGCAAAGAATTTGAGATGGTTTTTTCAAAACGTGACGCGCCAGAGAACCTTATTTTGACAAAATGCATATTGGAAGGATCATCGGCAGCCACGGCTGTTAACGTTATGTGCACCTTAATAACTCAGGGTAAATTCTCTTTGCATACGGGAAACAATTCCAATAATGAGGTGCTTCGGCTTTTCAGGCAGGGTGCTGTAAAGGTCAATGGTGAGAAGGTGACGGACCCCAATATGCCGCTGGAACTTGGCAAAGAAATGCTTTTGCAGGTTTCCAAGCGCAGTTTTGTCAAGGTTGTGATTTCAAGAAAGCCTTAACCATTTGATATTACAGGTAGTTTAACTCATAAAATTTTTAGAAAATTTTTTAAAATAAATCTTGACATATATAAGTATAAATGTTATATTTTATGGCACCTCGTAAAGAGGCTTCTTTTAGAATATAGGTGGAAGATTTTGAAAACTAACAAGATAGTCCTTTTCAAGGATACGTCGGGTTAGATTTTTTTATCGGGATGCGGTAGATTTCATAAGGCATCGTGTCGATGCCTTTTTTATTTGGTCTTAAGGGTCAATAATCAAAAGATTTATAAAAGTGATTACACAGGCTTGCTTAGTGTAATTGAGTTGATGACCGGTGTAATCATTTTTACCGTTCTTTGATAAATAGCCATGATATATTTTTTCGGAGAGTTTGATTCTGGCTCAGAGTGAACGCTGGCGGCGTGGATTAGGCATGCAAGTCGAGCGATACTGTATTATGAGTAAAGCTGACCGCAAGGAAGGCTTTACAAGTGATTCGGAATAGCGGCAAACGGGTGAGTAACACGTGAGTAATCTACCCTAAGGACTGGAATAGCTCAGAGAAATCTGGGGTAATGACAGATATGACTACGACCTTGATGAGGATGTAGTAAAAGGCGGGGACCGTAAGGCCTGCCACCTGAGGAGGAGCTCGCGGCCTATCAGCTTGTTGGTGAGGTAACGGCTCACCAAGGCTAAGACGGGTAGCTAGTCTGAGAGGATGTTTAGCCACACTGGGACTGAGATACTGCCCAGACTCCTACGGGAGGCTGCAGTCGAGAATCTTTAGCAATGGGGGAAACCCTGACTATGCGACGCCGCGTGAGGGATGAAGGTCTTCGGATTGTAAACCTCTTTCGACCGGAAAGAACATCCCGCAGAATAACATTTTGCGGGACTGACGGTACCGGGAGAAGAAGCCACGGCCAACTCCGTGCCAGCAGCCGCGGTAATACGGAGGTGGCGAGCGTTACTCGGATTTATTGGGTGTAAAGGGCAGGTAGGTGGCTCAACAAGTGGGAAGTGAAATCCTCCGGCTTAATCGGAGAATAGCTTTCCAAACTATTGAGCTTGAGTGTGGGAGAGGAGAATGGAACTCCTGGTGTAAGGGTGAAATCTGTAGAGATCAGGAGGAACACCATTGGCGAAGGCGATTCTCTGGACCACAACTGACACTGAACTGCGAAAGCTAGGGGAGAGAACAGGATTAGATACCCTGGTATTCCTAGCCGTAAACGATGAGTACTGGGTGTTTCTTGTAACAGGGAGGCGCCGACGTTAACACATTAAGTACTCCACCTGGGGACTACGGCCGCAAGGTTGAAACTCAAAGAAATTGACGGGGGCCCGCACAAGCGGTGGAACATGTGGTTCAATTCGACGCTACGCGAAGAACCTCACCAGGGCTTGACATATAGGTAGTAGGAACCTGAAAGGGAAACGACTCGTAAAGCCGAGTGCCTATACAGGTGTTGCATGGCTGTCGTCAGCTCGTGCCGTGAGGTGTTGGGTTAAGTCCCGCAACGAGCGCAACCATCATCCTTAGTTGCTACCGAAGGATCCGAAAGGATCCTGGCGAGCACTCTAAGGAGACTGCCCGTGATAAACGGGAGGAAGGTGGAGATGACGTCAAGTCCGTATGGCCCTTATGCCCTGGGCTACACACGTGTTACAATGGGATGTACAGAGCGTTGCCAAACCGCGAGGTGGAGCTAATCGCAAAAAGCATCCCCCAGTTCAGATTGGAGTCTGCAACCCGACTCCATGAAGTTGGAATCGCTAGTAAAGGCGGATCAGCTACGCCGCCTTGAATACGTTCCCGGGCCTTGTACACACCGCCCGTCAAGCGATGGGAGCTGGTAGTACCCGAAGTGGCGACAACGCCCCTAAGGTAAGACTGGTGACTGGCGCTAAGTCGTAACAAGGTAGCCGTATCGGAAGGTGCGGCTGGATCACCTCCTTTCTATTTTTTCTTCACGGTAAAAATAGAGAACCTCTCAAAATACATTTGAGAGGGCAATACAATGGTTGGGTCGCGAGCTAGTCAAATAAGACCCAACGCTCCGAAGTGGCTATTTATAAATTTAGAGGCGCAGATAGCACACCTGCCTGCCGGTAGGCAGGAATAAAAATGCACACCTGCCTGCCATAGGCAGGGATTACACGGAAAAGATGTGTTTGGGTCTGTGTTATCTGTGCGAGTTTTTATTGATCTAGCTCTATGGGTTCAAGCATATTGAAGCATCTGTGACTTCAAATACAATTTTGGGCCCATAGCTCAGCTGGTAGAGCACCGTGCTGATAACGCGGGGGTAAGTGGTTCAAGTCCACTTGGGCCCACCAGTTTCAGTAATCGGGGCAGTAGCTCAGCTGGGAGAGCGCGTGCTTTGCAAGCATGAGGTCGGCGGTTCGATCCCGCTCTGCTCCATGTTTATTTTTCCGACAAGGAAAAATAAAAATGTACTGAAGCGAGCATAAAACCGCGACAAGCGGTTTAGCGAGCGGGAGTTCACGAGACGCCATCACCTTAAAGTATTTTTGACAACTGATCTTTTCTAACGACATAGATTTTGTTTCGCGCCTAGTTGCGCGATTCTATGTTCTTTGACAATTTCTGTAAAGTTTTTTCGGAAAAGTGCCCTCCTGTTAAAAGGGGGACCAAAAAGCCGAGGAAATTCTCTCAAACATGATCAATGGCCAATTTTTGGTCAAGCTACAAAGAGTCTATGAGGAATGACTTGGTCAATTAAGGCGAAGAAGGACGTGGTAAGCGGCGATACGCCCGGAGGAGCTGCAAACAAGCTTTGATTCCGGGATGTCCGAATGGGGCAACCCATCCCGAGTAATGTTGGGATATCCCGTATTAAATTAAATAGGTGCGGGAAGCGAAACCGGGGGAAGTGAAACATCTCAGTACCCTGAGGAAGAGAAACCGAAAGGTATTCCCTTAGTAGCGGCGAGCGAAGCGGGAAGAGCCTAAATTTCGATGACGCAATAGCCTGTGCGCGTTGTCATCGGAACGTTGTGGGACTGTTTAGATACCTGTACAGAGGCATCGGGAAGTAAAAAAATCTCTATTCAGCAGAAAGATTTGGAAAAGTCTGCCAAAGAAGGTGAAAGCCCGGTATGCGAAAAGTAGAGATCTTCCTTGAACGGTATCCCGAGTACTACGGAGCACGCGAAATTCCGTAGGAATCCGCCCTGACCACAGGGCAAGGCTAAATACTCTAATTGGACCGATAGTGCACAAGTACCGTGAGGGAAAGTTGAAAAGAACCCCAGTGAGGGGAGTGAAATAGAACCTGAATTCATAGACTTACAAGCGGTCGGAGCCCTATGTCACGCGCAAGCGTGGAACGGGTGACGGCGTGCCTTTTGCATAATGAACCGGCGAGTTATACAGATAAGCAAGCTTAATCCTCTTTAGGGGAGGAGGCGTAGGGAAACCGAGTCTGAATAGGGCGATTAGTTTGTCTGTATAGACCCGAAGCTGAGTGATCTACCCATGACCAGTGCGAAGTGTACCGAAAGGTACATGGAGGTACGAACCCATGAATGTTGAAAAATTCCGGGATGAGTTGTGGGTCGGAGTGAAAGGCTAATCAAACTCAGGAATTGCTGGTTCTCCTCGAAACGTCTTTAGGGACGGCCTTGAGTAAATGAGCGATGAGTGTAGAGTGCTGAATGGGCTAGGGACCCCACCAGGTTGCCAAACCCAACCAAACTCCGAAAATCATCGTTTCTTATCTCGGGAGACAGACAGTGCGGGCTAAGCTGCATTGTCAAAAGGGAGACAGCCCAGACCGCCAGTTAAGGTCCCAAAGGATAGGCTAAGTGGTAAAGGATGTGGGGTAACATAGACAACCAGGATGTTGGCTCAGAGGCAGCCATCATTTAAAGAGTGCGTAACAGCTCACTGGTCGAGTTATTCTGCGCCTAAGATAATCGGGGCTCAAGCCTATTACCGAAACTGCGGATTTACCCCGCCTTAGGGCGGGGCAAGTGGTAGAGGAGCGTACTGTTGTAGGTTGAAGGTGGACCGAGAGGACCACTCGACGAAGCAGTAGTGATTATGTCGGTATGAGTAGCGCAAATCACGGCGAGAAACCGTGACGCCGAAAGTCTAAGGTTTCCTGGGGAAGGTTAATCCGCCCAGGGTGAGTCGATCCTAAGCCGAGGCTGTTGAACGCGTAGGCGATGGATATCCGGTTAATATCCCGGAACTGGTCAAAGGCGCTATTACTTTGATGTTGACGCAGGAGGTTGGGGTCAGCGGACTGTTGGATGTGTCCGTCTAAGCCTGTAGTTTTATCCGCAAGGGTAAGATGAGGGGTGAATGCGAAGCCGATCTACGGAAAGGCTGAAGTGATCTTAGGCCACACTGTCGAGAAAATTCATCAAAGGAGCCTTTGTCCAATCGTACCGCAATCCGACACAGGTAGACTTCCATAATATGGTAAGGCGATCGAGAGAACCCTCGTTAAGGAACTCGGCAATCTAGCCTCGTAAGTTCGCAAGAAGAGGTGCCCTAATGTGTGTAGCCCATACGGGTGAAGCATGATAGGGTTTCAATGAAGTGGCTCTGGTGACTGTTTAGCAAAAACCAAGCACTCTGCTAACTCGAAAGAGGACGTATAGGGTGTGACACCTGCCCGGTGCTGGAAGGTTAAGGAGAGAGGTTAGCCCGTCGTAAGGCGAGTCGAAGCTTCGAACCGAAGCCCCAGTAAACGGCGGCCGTAACTATAACGGTCCTAAGGTAGCGAAATTCCTTGTGGGGTAAGTTCCCACGCGCACGAATGGTGTAACAACTGGAGCGCTGTCTCAACGAGGGACTCGGCGAAATTGTGGTGACAGTGAAGACGCTGTCTACCCGCACTTGGACGAAAAGACCCCGGAACCTTTACTCTACTCTGGTATTGAATTTTGATCCGATATGTGTAGGATAGGTGGGAGACTTTGAAGCCTGGGCGCTAGCTCGGGCAGAGTCGTCGGTGAAATACCACCCTTATTTTATTAAGATTCTAACCCCTTGCCGTGAATCCGGCAGGGGAACAGTGCCAGACGGGGAGTTTGACTGGGGCGGTTTCCTCCTAAAAGATAACGGCGGAGCCCAATGCTAACCTCAAGACGGTCGGCAATCGTCTGTCGAGTGTAAAGGCATATGGTTGGTTAACTGTGATCCCGACAGGGAGAACAGGTGCGAAAGCAGGGCTTAATGATCCGGTACTTGTTTGTGGGAATGGTATCGCTCAACGAATAAAAGGTACTCTGGGGATAACAGGCTTATCGCGCTCGAGAGTTCATATCGACAGCGCGGTTTGGCACCTCGATGTCGGCTCATCCTATCCTGGGGCTGGAGAAGGTCCCAAGGGTCCGGCTGTTCGCCGGTTAAAAGGGTACGTGAGTTGGGTTCAGAACGTCGTGAGACAGTAAGACCATTGCTGTCTATAAACTTGGCTAAATGCTGGAAAATCTGAGTATATCATATTACTATTTGATGTTTCTGTCCTTATATTGCGAGATGGATAGAGAGATCGGAAGTGAAAAGATATGATTGCAGACAATCAGCAGGAAAGACCAGGAGAATCACTATCGTTCTATATCGCGGGTTTTGTTGATGGAGAGGGTAGTTTTCATGTAGCGGTTCAGAAAAGCGAAAATGTGAGGCTTGGTTGGCAAGTGATACCTGAGTTTCATGTGTCGCAGAATCATGAACGGACTGTTACACTAGAGATTATCCGTAAAGTTTTAGATTGCGGCTATATAAAGCCTAATCATAAAACTAGAGAAAACGATCGAACAGATGTTTTGGTTGTTCGTAATCATCAAGACCTCAAAGATAAAGTAATCCCATTTTTTAGACGGTATAAATTATTATCCTCTAAAAATGGTGATTTTGAGAAATTTGCTGTGATAGTTGAATTTATGGATCAAGGCAAGCATCTTGAAACGTCAGGTTTTAAAAATATCCTGAAGATCGCTTTTTCAATGAATGGTAACGGCAGATATGGAAAATTATTGTTTAATGATATTGTGAGTTCTTTGGTTTCCTCAGAGACTATACGCCAGGCTTCGAGAAAAATATCGGAGAAGATATAGTCCGAACTGCATAGCGATATGCAGAGCTCAACAGAAATGTTTGAGCCTTTCGTAATATGCGGAAGTAACAAAATTGTCGGTCTCTATCCAGTGTGGGCGTTAGGAAGTTTGAAGGGAGTTGTCCTTAGTACGAGAGGACCAGGACAAACGAACCTCTGGTGTTCCAGCTGTCCTGCCAAGGGCAAAGGCTGGGTAGTCATGTTCGGAAGAGATAAGCGCTGAAGGCATATAAGCGCCAAGCTCGCCTTAAGAATAGACTTCCCTCTTGTAGCAATACAAGAATAGACACCCGGAAGACTACCGGGTTGATAGGTCCTAAGTGTAAGACCCGTAAGGGTTTCAGCTTAAAGGATACTAATTGTCAATCGGCTTGACCGCTAATTTGTCATTAAAATTTATTGTGACAGATTGGCTTAAAGAGAGATCCATCGGCTTACTTATCCAAAAAAAACTTTACAGAAATTGTCAGTTATATTTTTAAGTGCATGATTTATCCAGCGTTGTGCTAGATTAAATGCTAATGCAGACAACGCTGGATCAAATTTTTGCTTAATAAAACATTATTGTGCAAAAATTTGAGGTGCCTATACTGAGGAGGAAACACCCGTTCCCATTCCGAATACGGTAGTTAAGCTCCTCGAGGTCAATGGTACTTGGCTCGCAAGGGCCTGGGAGAGTAGAACGGCGCCTCTTTAAATTTACCCCCACATCGAAGATCAAATTATCGGTGTGGGGTTTTTGTTTATATATGTTGAAATATTGCTTAGGTTAGGATAAAATCTTAATAAGCTATGAAAAACACAAAAGGGTTTACTCTAATAGAGGTCATTGTCGTTGTTATTATATTAGGCATACTTGCGTCTATTGCTGGTGTGCAGTATACAAAGGTCATTGAGAAAAGCAGGTGGGTTGAAGCAAGGGAGGTTTTCTTAAAGGCTCAGGCAGGCTATGACAGGCTTAAAATGGATGGTGAGGAAGGAACATTGAAACAAGCAAATTTCTGGACAAAATTGGGCATGAGCGATCCTAACAATCTGCCATGCGCAAGAAGGAAGTTTTTATATGCTCCTGTTGCTTCTCATACTAATAGGATCCAGGCTTGCAGATATCTGAATGCTTGCCAACCGTCTTTCGCCAACTGTTGGGTATTGGTCCTTGATCCTCCAAGCGGCAAGACCCCTGAAATCATTCGCAAAGGGAGTGCGCCATCTTTCTAATGAATATTTTACGTAGGAAAAGCTTTACTCTTATTGAAATCATGGTGGTTGTGATTATTTTGGGTATTTTGGTTTCTTTGGTTATACCCAGCTATATACAACAGAAAAAAAAGACAGAATATAAATCCGCTCTTGCCCAGGTTAAGGTAATTGCTGCCGCGGAAAAAGATTATTTTTTAACTCAAAAGTCTTATGTCACCACGGCAAATACTACTGCTACAAACTCTATCTTGGGTATCAAAATAGCAGATCTTGTTTCTACAGACAGTTTGGGAAATGATGTTTATACATACTTTAAGGATTATCGTGTCAATAAAATAACGGGCTCGCCGGCCACTTTTAATATAACCGTTTTCAGCGGAACCGCTTCAAATAATGCCCTCTATACATTTGATTCTGACGGCAATCGTATTGCCTGCTCAGGCACTGATTGCCTGCCGTGACCTCAATACAATACTTTAAAGGGATAGGCCCTAAAAGAGCGAAATTGCTTGCCGATGCCGGCATCCGCAATGTTGAGGACGCTTTTTATTATTTTCCGCGCCGTTATCAGGATCGGACTCGCCTTTCTTTTATAACAGAGCTTGAGATCGGATCTATTGCTACGATAAAAGTAGAAGTCATTTCTGTTAATGCCAGGCGCGGTTTTAGGAAAGGTGGTTTTAATTTATTTGAGATCTCTGCTGGCGATGAGACGGGCCGTATTTTCGCGGTTTGGTTTAATCAACCTTACTTAAAGGATTATTTTAAACCCGGTAAAAAAGTTATTTTATATGGCAAGGTTGAATTGTATAAAGATAGGATACAATTGTCCAATCCTGAGTTTGAATTTATTGATGAGGGTGATATATGCGTGGGATTTGGCAAAATAGTACCGGTATATCCTTTACCTAAAGGTTTTTCACAGCGAGGCATAAGAAAGATCATATCGTCTGTCCTGGATAAATACCTGGTTTCTGTTACTGAGATACTTCCTTTTGATATACGTTCTCGCCATAACATGGACAATATCGCAAAAAGCCTGCGAAATATACACTTTCCAGAAAGCGATGATGCAAGGCTTGCGGCCTATAAGAGACTTTCGTTTGAAGAGTTTTTTATTTATCAGATACCGCTTATCTTGCGCAAGCTCAAACGCAGAGATAAGAAAGGCACTGCTTTTAAGATCAACGAAGAACTCCTGAACTTGTTTATCCAAAGCCTGCCTTTTACCTTGACCCGGTCTCAGATTGAGGTTTTAGCCCAGATAAAGGCTGATATGCAGGCGCCGCGCCCAATGCAAAGATTGTTACAGGGTGACGTAGGTTCAGGAAAGACGGTCGTTGCCACGATAGCGGCTCTTGTGGCTGCCAGTAACGCCTCGCAGGCTGCTTTTATGGCTCCTACGGAGATACTTGCCAACCAGCATTATGAAAATTTAAAATCGCAAATTTTAAATTTTAGCGTTAAAATCCAGGACTCAAGCCCTAAAAAAAATATAGAGATCGGCCTGCTTACAAGTAGCCTGAAGGATAAAGAAAGGCGTAAGATATTAAAAGACGTCAAGGAAGGGCTGATAGATATTGTTGTCGGCACGCACGCTTTGATCCAGGAGGGCGTAGTGTTTAAAAAGCTCGGGCTTATCATTATGGATGAACAGCATAAGTTCGGGGTTTCCCAAAGAGCGCTCTTGCCAAAGAAAGGTATCAATCCCGATGTGCTTATAATGACAGCGACACCCATACCCAGGACATTATCAATGACTCTTTTCGGGGATTTGGATATATCAACTATACGCGAACTTCCACAGGGTAGGAAAAAGATCCAGACACTTCTTTATGACCTGGGAAGGCGGTATGAGGCTTACGAGTTTTTAAGGTCTCACGTTATGTCAGGGAGGCAGGCGTATATTATTTATCCTTTAATTGAAGAGAGCCAGACGCTTATGCTGGCTTCTGCTAAACGGATGCATAAGGAGTTTAGCCAGGATATTTTTAAGGAATTTAAGGTCGGATTGGTGCATGGTAAACTTAAGAGAGAAGAGCAGGATAAAGTGATGGCTAAGTTCAGGAATGGCGCGCTTGATATACTTGTGGCTACGGCTATTCTGGAAGTAGGCATTGATGTGCCAAATGCAACCATTATGTTGATAGAACATGCCGAGAGATTTGGCCTTTCTCAATTGCATCAGATGAGGGGCCGTATCGGCCGCGGTACATATGAATCTTTTTGCCTTCTTGTGGCTCTGCCTAAGACCGAGCAGGCTCAATCAAGAGTAGATGTTCTGCAGTCTTGCAGTGATGGTTTCCAGATCGCTGAAGAAGACTTAAAGTTACGCGGGCCGGGTGAGTTTTTCGGAGAGCGCCAGCACGGTTTGACCGAACTAAAAATAGCCAATCCTTTAAAGCAGTTCCATCTCTTGAAGTCCAGCCGCGAGGAAGCTGTAAAACTTTTGAACGACGACCCGAAATTGGAAAAACGGCAGAACGCGGAGATCAAGAAGCAGTTGTATAAGAGATTTCCTGGGTTTGAGCGGTTCATTATGGTAGGGTAAGTGGCAAGGCAAGACTCTGTTCGCAAACGAAGTTTTTTGCCGTCTGCTAAGGCTTGCATTTTTGCTGTTACGCGACAAAGTACGCGTCGCTACAGCAAAAATGCAATTCCTCGCAGACATTTGCCAAAAAACTTCTGATTGTTTGTTGAATAGAGTCTTGCCTTGCCACTAACATGGATGGGTGGATTAGTTAGTGAGTTACAAGTCGGGCGAGTTCTACGAGACGCACTACACAATACGCAAACTTGTTCTTTTTAACTGGGCCGCTGGGGTTCCAGGGTTTTGGGCACTGGGGCACAGCTAAGCACTAGATATAACTTTTTATGATGATAGTTTATTCATAAAAGTAAGACATTTATTATTTGACTTACTATTTGTATAATGTTATACTTTTTTTGAAAGGGGGAAGAATAAAATGACAACGACTACTGTTACGACAAAAGGTCAGATAGTCATTCCTTCCAAGATCCGTAAAAGGCTGCACATTAAAAAAGGAACCAGGCTTTTCATTGAAGAAAAAGATGATACGCTTGTTTTAAGAGCTGTAACGTCGGGGTATTTTGAAAAGATGGCTGGTATTTTAGGCACAAAGGGGAAGCTGTCAAAGGAACTGATCGAGGAACGCCGCTGGGACAAGGAAAGAAAGGCCTGATAATGATAAAAGTACTTGATGCTCACGGCCTATTAGTTTTTTTGGAAAAAGAGGCGGGGTTTGAGAAGATCGAGGAGGCCTTTGTTGAGGCGGCCAAAAAGGATATCCCTCTTTTGATGGCATCTGTCAATTATGGCGAGGTTTATTATATTGTTTTGCGTGAGTGCGGCGCAAAGAAGGCAAGCGGGATCGAAGATCTCATAAAAACACTACCTATAGAAATTGTAAATGTGGATATATTATTGGCCCGGGAAGCGGGCCGCCTGAAAGCCGGCTATAAAATGTTTTATGCTGATTGCTTTGCCGCAGCACTTGCGAAGCTCCGTAAGGCCGAGGTTTTAACAGGGGATAAGGAGTTTAAGGCAATAGAACATGAAGTGAAGATCGCGTGGATAAGATGACAGGCTTTATAGAAGGTAAGTGGCAAAGCAGCATGCCTGTTCGCACACGGTATTTTTTGCCGTTGACTGTGGTTTAGGGTAATCTCATAAAAGAGCCCGTGAGGAAAATGGTGTTAGAATTCCCTAATTGTTAATTGAATATGTTGTTAGGGATAAATTATGAGTTCTTACATTGATTTCGATACGTGACACATCTAGGTTGGAATGGGTTGGTTTGGGTTGTTGCAGGCCGTTTTGAGGCCGAGCGGGCATGGTGTCCCGCCTTTTGGCGGGACGAGCGAGGCCGAAAACAGAGCGCAGGCGAGCCGCTGGGCGAGACAAGCGTGCCTGCGACAAGACAAACCAAGCCAGGACATGCATCCCGATGTTTTTTGTAAGGAGGGGAAAATGTTAGACGAGAACGTGGAGATAAAGGATAATGAGCCTTTGCCGGTTAGCGTTTCGCTGAAGGTTTTGCGCTATAAGACGATCAAGAAAAATAACGCGCTGGGATGGTGGTCGGCGGTTGTATTGCTGGAAGATCATGATAAGAAACAAGTTTGTTTTTATCGCTGGCGCAGGAAAAATAATGTGTGGAAAAGGGATAAAAAATTAGTATTCCATTCGGGTAAAGAATGGTCTATCATAAGGGACACAGTTGAGGGTTTTATAAAGGAGCTGTAAAACTATCACCATAAACACACGGCGCTTAATGGTATTGGGCCCATCCTTTCTGGATTGCGCCGGTGTTGTGCCGTTGCACAAAAAAGGAGAATGAAATGGAAAATGAGAACAAAGGTTGCATAGTTGAGCGCGGAGAGTTTAAAGGGAAGCCAATCCTTATCTTAAAAAGGGATGAAGAAGATAAATATCCTTTTTCTTTTGGCATGACCAAGGCGAAGCTAATCGTGGAGAATATAGAGGAAATAAAGAAATTTGTCGCGGAAAACAGCAAATAATAAATATTGAGTCCCACTGTCCCGAACAACTTGGAAACAGTTTCCCGAACAACTTGGAAACAGTTTCGGGTTTGACGGGTTTGAGGGGTTTTGACTATGAGGATAATCGCTGGCAAATATAAGGGCCGAAGAATTGCGTTCCCTGAGCATATTCGTCCTACACAGGATAAGGTCAGGCAGGCGATATTTGATACTTTGGGTCAGGTATTTAATGGCAGGGTCATCTTGGATCTGTTTGCCGGCAGTGGAGCTTTTGGCATAGAGGCGCTTTCGCGAGGAGCAGAGAAGGTAGTATTTGTAGACATTGAGCGGAAGTGCAACTTATTGATAAAAAATAATTTGGAAGGCCCTGGGCTGGCGCTTGGGCATTGCCGGAAAGTTGAGATCTACCGGCAGGATGCCTTTCGCGCTATAGTTATAGCTGTCAAAAAGAAACGCAAGTTTGACGTTATTTTCGCCGACCCACCGTATCACAAAGGTCTTGCAAAAAAACTCTTGAAAACCTCATGCCTGGGTGATATATTAACAACTCACGGTTTTCTTGTCGTGGAGCACGCAGCCACAGATGAGATCGATCTTGGATCTGGAGTGGCTGCGTTTGAGCTTTATAAGCAGGCAAACTACGGAAAGATCGCGGTTACGTTCTTAATGAAGAGGTGAACCATTTGCCAAAGAGCAATATATCCAGGGACTTTTGACCCCGTGACAAACGGGCATATTGATGTAATTAAGCGCGCTGTTAAGCTTTTTTCAGAGGTGATTGTTGCTGTCGCGCCTAATCTCGAGAAAGCCCCATTGTTTACGGTTGAAGAGAGAGTCAGCTTGCTTAAAGAGTCTTTGGCTGATATAGAAGGTGTTACTGTGGCGAGTTTTAAGGGCTTGGTCGTAGATTTCGCGCGGAAAAACAAGATCAATATTGTCATACGCGGCCTTAGGATGCTTTCTGATTTTGAGTATGAGTTTCAGATGGCGTTGACCAATCGGAAATTTGACGATTCTATAGAGACTGTTTTTCTTATGCCTTCGGAATCTTATAGCTATGTCTCTTCAAAATTACTTAAGGAAGCTGCCACATTAGGTGCCGATGTTTCATATTTTCTTCCGCCAAGTGTTGAGTCTGCGCTTAAGAAGAAGCTTGGCATTAAATAGCATGAAAATAGATGTAGCACGGCTTTCTGAGGGCCGGGAGGTTGAGTTCTTCGAGGAGTGGGATCCGAAGATCTTTGATCTTGAAGCTCCTGGGATAAGCTATGTTGGCCCATTAGCAGTTAGGGCTTATGTCAGCAAGGAAAGCGGCGTAGTTGGGGTTAGGGTAGTCCTGAAGGCTAATACGACATTAACATGCTCCAGATGTTTTAAGGAATTTTCGTCATTGTTGGACAAAACCTTGAAAATGATATATCCGTTGGATAAAGAGAGGAAAATATTTCCTGTAGATGGCAATATCCGAGAAGAATTGATGTTGACTTATCCGCAGAAGATCCTGTGCCAAGAAGATTGCAAGGGTTTATGTATACGCTGCGGCGCGGATCTGAATGATGAGAAATGCAGGTGCAAGGTGTGAGTAATTCCTTGCGTAAACGCTTGTAAATTTTAAGCTACTACGCATAAAATTTACTGCGCACGTTGCGGAGTTAATTTTGCAAAGAAAAGAGATCTTTAATATTCAAAATTAAGGAGGTTAAAGAAATGCCAAATCCAAGACATAGGCATTCAAAGGCTAGGGGTAGAAGAAGACGGACGCATTGGAAGGTGACAGTATCGAATCTTATGGAGTGTCCGAAGTGCAAAGCTCCTAAAATGCCGCATAGGATATGCGGGGTTTGTGGTTTTTACAACGGTAAGCTTATTCTTGATCTTGAAGCTAAGAAGGCCAAGAAAGAAGAACGCAAGAAAAGGGGCAGGCAGTAAACCCCGTTAGAGATGACGATCATTAGCTATCGGGTGGAAGGCAATTTTAGGTAAGTGTGGTTCTTATCAAGGAATTTTTTGCTAATAGACGGCCGCATAAATGCGGCCTATCTCTAACGGAGTAAAATATGGTTAGGGTTGTTGTTGATGCTATGGGTGGGGATTACGCGCCGAAAGCTGTCGTAGAGGGAGCGGTCAGCGCTATAAACAAATCTGACGTGTGCGTCTTCTTGATCGGGCAGCATGATGTTGTTACCCGTGAATTGAGCCATTATAAATACGATACATCAAAGCTTGGGGTCGTCCATGCTGATGAAGTAGTTGAGATGAACGAGTCACCAGCAGTGGCAATACGCAAAAAGAGGAATTCATCTATTAATATAGGCATCCATTTGCTTAAGGACGGCAAAGCGGATGCTTTTTTTAGCGCCGGCAACACCGGAGGTGTTGTGTGTGCTGCAACACTTAAGCTTGGTTTGCTTGAAACCATCGAACGCCCGGGCATTGCCATAGTGATGCCGAATCTTAAGGGTGTATCGCTTATAATTGACGCGGGCGCCAACATTGACCCAAAGCCGCTTCATCTCGTACAATACGGTATCATGGGAAGCGCTTATTTTGAGCAGATCCTGGGTAAAAAAAATCCAAGCGTTGGCCTTCTGAACGTCGGAGAGGAAGAGTCAAAGGGCACGGATTTCGTAAAAGAGACATATCAGCTCCTTGAACAAAGCCCTATTAATTTTATCGGCAACGTTGAAGGCAAGGATATATTTTCCGGCCGTTGCGACGTTATCGTTTGCGATGGTTTTGTGGGTAACGTGACTTTGAAGGTAGCAGAGAGCATGGCTGAGACAATCACATTTTTTTTAAAGCAGGAACTAATGTCTACAATATGGGGTAAATTGGGGTTCCTTCTTGCTAAACAGAGTTTTCGTAATTTTAAGAAAAAGATAGATTATTCCGAATATGGCGGCGCGCCGCTTTTAGGCGTAGATGGTATAGTGATCATAGGCCACGGACGCTCTTCTGCCAAGGCTGTGATGAACGCCATACGTTTTGCCAAGGAAGAAGTAGAGCGTAATATCAATCAGAATATCTTAGAGCGCACCAGAAAGGCCTTGGTAAAGGCTTAAGTTTATGAATAAAAGAAAAAAGAATATCGGCATCATAGGGCTTGGCAGGTATTTACCTAAAAAAATACTGACAAATAAAGACCTGGAGGGTATGGTTGATACGAGCGATGAGTGGATAACCACTCGCACGGGTATTAAAGAGCGCCGCATCGCCGCTTCGGATGAACCCACTAGTATCCTCGCTTGTAATGCCGCCAAAGAGGCTCTTAAAAACGCTAAGGTAAAACCTGAGGACTTGGAATTGATCATTATTGCCACAATCACACCCGATATGCCTTTCCCGGCTACTTCATGCATAGTACAGAATTTGTTGGGAGCAAAAAATGCCGCTTGTTTTGATGTGAGCGCCGCGTGCGCCGGGTTTATATATGGAATAGTTATTGCCAAACAGTTCTTAGCTGGCGGTGTATATAAGAATGCTCTTGTGATAGGAGCTGAAAAGTTATCCGGCGTGACTGATTGGGGGGATAGGAATACCTGTGTTTTATTCGGAGATGGCGCGGGAGCAGCGGTTTTGGCCCCGGTTGCCAACGGCGGCGTACTCAGCAGTTATTTGGGCAGTGATGGATCGCTGGCTGAGCTTTTGATGATGCCAGGAGGCGGCAGTAGAAATCCGGCGAGCAAAGAGACATTGGCTAATAAACTTCACTTTATAAAGATGAGGGGTAACGAGGTATTTAAACTGGCGGTCAAGATCATGTCTGACGCCGCATGCAAGGTTTTAAAAGAATGTAAATTTACAGTTGACGATATTGATTGTTTTATACCACATCAGGCTAATAAAAGGATCCTTGACGCAGTTGCGCGCAAGATGCGCCTGCCTTCAGAAAAGATATATTTCAATGTATCCAGCTATGGGAACATGTCTTCTGCTTCAACGGCTGTCGCGCTTTGTGAAGCTTACGATTCAGGAAGGATCAAAGAAGGCGGTATCGTTGTCCTTGACGCTTTTGGCGCGGGCCTTGTTTGGGGCTCTTGCGTCATCCAGTGGCAGAAAAATTAGTGCTCCAGCGTTCCAGAGCTCCAGTCTCCCACTTTTAAGATTTCACTGGGGTTCTGGGGACTGGTGACTGGGGTTCTGTGGAACTAAACTGATATGAAAATCGCGTTTTTATTCCCCGGCCAGGGCGCGCAATACGCCGGGATGGGGAAAGATTTATACGAAAATTCACCTCATGCTAAACAGGTTTTTGATGAGGCGGATAAGACGCTTGGATTTTCTTTAAGCCGTCTTTGTTTTGGAGGGCCTTTCGAGGAGCTTACAAAAACAGATAATTGTCAGCCTGCTGTTTTAACCGCAAGCGTAGCTGCGCTCGCAGTCTTGAAAGATATCCATCCTGATCTATCATGTGATTACGTAGCCGGCCTTA
>Ga0210006_1000968_pt1 | contig 20605 bp, 18 predicted proteins | sample CryGey02umfilter_2_FD_185452 | JGI IMG/M metagenome (GOLD analysis project Ga0210006, IMG submission 185452) | Groundwater microbial communities from aquifer in Utah, USA - Crystal Geyser 4/10/14 0.2 um filter (SPAdes) (version 3) | ecosystem: Environmental > Aquatic > Deep subsurface >... | reverse complement strand
GTCTTTACTCCCTTATACCTCAGATACGGGAGGCAAAGCATAATCGTCACTCCGCTAATAATCAGACAGAGATACATATAATTATTTATGGCTATACTCTCACACTGCTTTCGGGAGGATGTATCGCGAGAATAGAACTTTAAAAAACTTTTTATTACAAATAGAATATTGTTAATGTTTTGAATATTACTTTTGCATATACAAATAAATTAATATAAAATTTAATTCATGAAAGTAATCATTCTCTGTGGTGGGACAGGAACAAGGTTAAAAGAGGAAACGGAATATAAACCCAAGCCGATGGTAAACATTGGAAAACAGCCGATTCTTTGGCACATAATGAAGATCTACGCTTCATATGGTTACAATGAATTTATTCTTGCCCTTGGTTATAAGGCAGACTACATTAAGGATTATTTTCTAAATCAAAAAGCCTTTACTTCCGATTTTACTTTGGAAACCCGTCATCATAAAACAAAGTTTTATCTAGAGGATCGTCCCGAGGTAGATAATTTTAAAATAACATTCGTTGATACGGGACTTGAAACCTTACCGGGTGAACGTATCTTGCGTTGTCAAAAATATATTCCAAAAAATGATAAATATTTTATGGTTACATATGGAGACGGCGTTTCTGATATTAATATTGATGCTTTGGTAAAGTTTCATAAAAAACAAAATACCATTGGGACATTAACCGGGATTCATCCAAAATTTAAATTTGGTGCGGTCAAAATAAATAAACAAAGCAAGGTAACGGAATTTTCGGAAAAACCTATTCTTCAAGATTGGGTAAACGGAGGATATATGATCTTTGACAAAAGGTATTTTGAATATCAAAAACCGGGTGAGCTTGAACATGCCGCTTTGAAAAGATTATCTGATATCGATCAACTGTCATTATATAAGCACGAAGGATTTTGGTATGCAGTTGATACAAATAAAGAATACGAGGATTTAAATAAGATTTGGAAAAGTGGTAAAGCTCCATGGAAAATATGGAAATGAAAAATAAAAATATACTGGTTACTGGAGGCGCAGGCTTCGTTGGCGGTCACTTGGTTGAGGAGCTAGTCAAACAAAAAGCGAATGTGACAGTTGTTGACATTAAATTTGATAAGAACTCATATCTTCATCGTACCTACGATATAGATAAAAAATGCGTTTTGATAAAGCAAGACATCTGCAATTATAAAAAATTATTGTCCTTAATAAAAAAATATAAAATTGAATTTATCTTTCATTTAGCTGCGCAAGCGATAGTTGAGGATGCTTATAAAAATCCAAAATATACGTTAGAAAATAATATTGTCAGTACAATAAATATATTGGAGGCAGTTAGAACTAATCCACAGATAAAAGGAGTTGTCATCGCCTCTTCAGATAAAGCTTACGGCAAACTTGAGCGGAAAACCTCCGAGGTTAAGCCTCAAGGATTATCAGAAGCAAGAACCTCGGAGGTTAATTTTAAGCTTGGCAAATATACAGAAGACTTTCCTCTATCCGGAGATCATCCGTACGATACTTCAAAGTCGGTTACTGATTTGATCAGCTCCACATACTACAAAACTTACGGTATCCCGGTCGTCGTGACTCGGTTTGGAAATATTTACGGCGAAGGAGATTTAAACTTTTCAAGAATAATACCGGGAATTATGAAAAGTTTAGTTATGGGTTATGAGTTAATGGTTAGGAGTGATGGTAAATATGTGAGAGATTATCTTTATGTTAAAGATGTTGTTAATGGCTACTTGTTACTGGCACAAAATATTGAGAAAGTAAAAGGTGAAGCTTTTAACTTTGGGTCTGACGATACATTAACAGTTATTGAGGTAATTAAAGCGATTGAAAAGTCTTTAAATAAAAAAATCAATTATAAAATAGTAAATACCGCGAAAAACGAAATCCCCTATCAATCACTCGATTATTCTAAGATAAAAAAAACCCTAGGTTGGAAACCAAAAGAAAATATAAAATCAACAGTAGACAAGATATGTGGTTGGTATAAGAAATTATTTTGATAAATATTTTTTTATTTTTTGATTAGCTATTTTAAAACCCTGGAAATCATTTGTATACCCCATCCAAATTTCATTTACCATTGTTCCCTGATAGTCTTTTAATAATTCAAAGAATTTTTTAAAATCAATTTCACCTTCATCTATCTGTATCCCTTCTCCGTCAACTCCTTTTGCATCACCAATATGAACGTGCTTTATATATTTTTTTAAAATGCTAAACTCGTTAATAAAATCCTTTTTTGCAGAGTTACAATAGAGCTTTGAATGAGACGTATCAAAGCAAATTTTTCTTCCGGTAGTTATGCAAAATTTTTCAATTTCTTTTGCATCCATAAAAATATTTGAATTCCATTGTCCCCCTAAATACCATGGAAAAGGAGGAAGGTTTTCAACCAAAATTTCAGAATTATTGGTTCTTATCTGTGAGAGGCTGTCTATTAAAGTATCCATCCTGTGTTTGTTATTTTCTGGGTAATCTTTTTCAAATGACATTCCACCTGGATGGAGTATAAAAATATTTTCGTTATTACTAAAGTAGTTAAAAAATCTTTCACTCTTCGTAATGATCTTTTGGAGAACCTCTATTGACTCATTTAAAGGTACGACTTGGTTTTCATTTTTTATACTTGAAATGTCCAGCATGTGGCCATTCCACATCTCAGGGAGATGTATATAACAAGGAAAAGGATATTTTTCTGTTGCAACAAATTTATAATCTGGATCAACATCAGAAAAGTGAAATTCAACAAAATCTGGTTTAAGTTTAATGATTTCGTGAAAGTCAGAAAACCTTGCTTTTAGACCAATTTGCATTTATGTTAAATATCTAATTGATAAAAAAAATCATATTTCTTAATATCTCTTTTTGCCTTTTTACCAACAATTTTATCAATCATTTGAGGATTCAAACCTTTTCCTGGTCCTTTAATATCAATCATATCATGTGAAATAATTTCACCTTTTTTAATTAATTTTCTTGCAACTAAGCTTTTAGCGAAGACTTCTCTCGTGAGATATTCTCCACGTGATAAATTTTTTTGACTTGTTCCCAATGCTGATTCGATCACTCTAATCCTATCAACCATCTTTCTAAAACCTGAAGGTGTTAGTGATATATTATGATCTGGACCATCCCAAGACCTATTTAAAGTGAAATGTTTTTCAATTATTTTTGCTCCTAATGTTGCCGCTGCAATGGCAATAATTATTCCTCTTTCGTGCCCTGAATAACCGATTGGTACCCGATATTTTTCTTTTAGTAATTGTATCATTCTCAAATTAACGTCTTTAAAAGCTGTAGGATATGTACTTATACAATGCATCAAAGCAAAATCTGCGCCCTTTTTTTTAAGAACTTTATATGTAAAATCGATTTCAGTCATTTGCGACATACCTGTTGATAAAATCAGTGGTTTCTTTTTGCTTATTATATAATCAATCAGTGGAATATTTGTTAGATCGGCGGAAGAAATTTTATACAAAGGGACTTCGATCTTATTCAAAAATTCAGCGCTCTTAATATCAAAAGGAGTACAAAAAAATATAATATCGAGGTTGTCACAATATTTTTTTAATTCAAGAAATTCACTATTGGAAAGCTCAAACTTTTTAAAAATATCAAAAAGATACGAGGTTGATTGACTATCTTTGTTAGGATTTTCATAAATATCCTTTTTATATAGTGACTTTAAATCTCTTTTTTGAAATTTAACGGCGTCTGCCCCGGAGTCTTTAGCAGCTTTTATCATTTTCTTAGCTAAGTCTATTTTTCCATTATGATTCAATCCAATTTCAGCTATTATAAAAACTGGTTGATTTTCTCCAATAATTTTATTATTTATATTCAAGTCATTGTTCATTTTTATTTCAAAAACTTGCGCAACAAATCATTCTATCAAAATAAAATATTTTTACAAATTAAATTTTGTAACGAATCTTTATAATGATCAGATTAGCTAAAGTGGTTGAATTATGTTGATGCGGTGTATTTGGTGGTATCCACAACCAATCTCCTGCTTTTAAATTATAATATGTTCCATTCTTAATATCTGATCCAGTTAATTCATATATATTACGTTGACCGTTTGGATGCTTCAGATTCTTACCATTGCTTAAAATACCTCCGCAAATAAAATCAACTTGACCTTTTAGGCAATAAAACAAGTCACCCTCCCTAACATGAATTTCTGGCTTGTTATTACTTTTTTTATCTTCAATGATATTAAATGGGAGGAAGTCACTCGTAGTAAATAATGATGACAATTGTAAAGATCTATTTCCTGTTTTTGACTTAATTCGTAAAATTTTATTGATTTTATTCTTTGAAATCAAAGTAGTTTTCATTAGGACACCATTTTAACACATACTTGACAGATAAATCTTGAACCCATACAATTTGTGATGTCAAATATGAAATATTTATTTTGTGGCCTTGGATCCATAGCTGAAAGACATATATCGAATTTATTGTTAATTGGTGAGACCGATATAATTGCATATAGAAGAAATGATCTTCCTTTAAGAACGATTAAGAAAAGAATTAAAACATTTACAAATATTAATGAAGCACTTTCACAAAAACCTGATGTTGCTTTTATCACTACTCCATCAGCTTTTCATACTCCGTTAGCTTTAATTTTGGCAAAAAATAATTGTTATTTGTTTATAGAAAAACCACTTTCGACGAGTTTTAATGAAATAGGTAAATTAAAGAAAATAGTAAAGAAAAAAAAATTAAGTGTTCAAATTGGTTTTATGATGCGCTATCATCCAGCTATCAAAAAAATAAAGGAACTATTATCTAAAAACACTATTGGAGAGCCTATTTTTGCCAGAGTTGATTGGGGGGAATATTTGCCAGCTTGGCATCCATGGGAAGATTACAAAAAAAGTTACTCAGCTAGTAAGGAGTTAGGCGGTGGACCTATATTTACATTATGTCATGATATTGACTTAATGAGCTGGTTTTTTGGGAAACCAAAATCGGTATACGCCCTTGCAAACAATAGATCATCACTTTCTATTTCCACTGAACACTGTGCTGAATTATTATTTCACTATCCAAATAAATTAATCGTTGAAATTCACTTAGATTTTTTGCAACTTCCACCAAAAAGAACTTGGGAAATAGTCGGAACTGATGGAAAAATTCAATATGATTATTATAAAAATTTATTGGAGATATATTTAATTGATAAAAAAAGAATAAAATTTAAAAAAATTAGAGTAAATCTTCCTAAAATGTTTAAAAGAAATGATATGTTTCTTAAAGAAATTCAATCTTTTGTTAATTCAATAAAAAATCATGAGGGAACTGACATAAACTTAAAAGATGGAATGGACAATTTGCAGTTATTAATTGCGGCACACGAATCTATAGATACAAGTAAAGTAGTTAATATTGATGATATAAGGGTATAATACAAAATATGACAAACTATAATTTTTCTGATTTAGAAAATAAAGTTGTAGTAATAGTTGGGGGATTTGGATTGATAGGAAAAGAAATCTCTAAAGGATTTATGAAAAACAATTCACATGTTGTTATTGCGTCAAGATCTAACAAAGATCCAAGTTTTCTTTCTTTACTAAGAAAAATGGGAAAAGGAAAAATCAGTTTCTTTCCTTTAGATACTTCCAAAGAAGAAGAAATTGATAGTTTAATTAAACATATCAAAAAAAATCTCAAAAAAATCGACGTTTTTGTTAATTGTAGTTGGCCAAAAACAAAAGATTGGGGTGTAGATATAGAAAACGTTCCATTCACTTCAATAAAAGAAAACTTACTTTTACAATTAGGAAGTTACTACAATTTAACACAAAAGATTGCTTTACTAATGAAGAAACAAAAATATGGATCAATAATAAATTTTAGTTCAATCTATGGATTAGTTGCGCCAACTTTTTCAGTCTATGAAGGAACGAAAATGACATCTCCCCCCGCCTATCCACTTGTTAAGGGAGGAATAAATATGATGACAAGATATTTTGCCTCATATTTTGGAAAATACAACGTAAGAGTCAATTGTATTAGTCCTGGCGGAGTATATAGGAATGAGGATCCAAAATTTGTAAAGAAATATAGTGAAATTACTCCTTTGGGTAGAATGGCATATCCAGAAGATTTAGTAATGCCAACGTTATTTTTAGCCTCAGAAGGTTCTAAGTATATTACTGGACATAATCTGTTAGTTGATGGTGGATGGACAATTCATTAATTTATTTATGAAATTAAGCGATTACATTGTTAAATTTCTTGAAAACGAAGGAGTAAAAGATGTTTTTATGATTTCTGGTGGGTTGGCCATGCATTTAAATGATTCTTTCGGAAAAAGCAAAAAAATTAATTATTATTGTAATTTCCACGAGCAAGCTTCTGCTATTGCTGCAGAAGGATATTCAAAGGTATCAGGAAAGCTTGGAGTATGTGTTGTAACTGCTGGGCCGGGTGCCAGTAATACTGTAACCGGTGTTGTTGGTCAATGGCAAGACTCTATTCCTGCTTTATACATTTCTGGTCAAGTACGGACAGAAATTTCTTCAGAAGGTACAAATGTAAGGCAATTAGGTGAACAGGAACTTAATATAATCCCAATTGTTTCATCAATTACAAAATATGCGGTGACAATAAAGGATCCAAATACAATAAGATATCACTTAGAAAAGGCAATTTATCTTGCTATGTCAGGCAGACCTGGACCTGTGTGGATTGAGGTGCCACTAGATATTCAAGCTTCCCATATAAATGAAAAAAAACTTAAAAAATTTGATAAAAAAACCATAGAAATTAAAAAGAATTCTAATGAGTTAAAAAAGCTCACATATTCGTCCATAGAGCTCATAAAGAAATCCAAGCGTCCAGTTATATTAGCTGGAAATGGAATACGCATATCAGGTGCCTATAAAGAATTCTTAAAAATGGTTGATATTTTGGGTATTCCCGTACTGACTGCGTCATGCGCTAATGATTTAATGTACGCAAATCATAAACTTTACTTTGGAAACCCCGGTCTTATAGGAGATCGTGCAGCAAACCTTATTATACAAAATTCAGATTTAATTCTTGGAATAGGTTCAAGATTTAATTTTAAAACTATCAGCTTTAACTACAAAGCATTCGCAAGAGAAGCAAAAATTATTGTTGTTGATATTGATAAAGAAGAATTGAACAAAAAATCCATTAAGCCGAATTTAAAAATAGAAGCTGACGCTAAAGATTTTATTCAAGAATTTATCATTCAGCTAAAAAATAACAAGCTTCCCGTGTTTGATTGGTGGTTGGATTATTGTCGTAAACGACTAAAGAAATTCCCGAAACTGATAGATGAATATAAAAAAGATGGGAATAAATATGTTAACCCGTATTTTTTTATGAATAAGTTGTCAAAATTATTTAAGGAAAAAGATATCGTTGTTACTTGTAACGGCATTACCGCTTTAACAACCTTTCTAATGGCTGATCTAAAAAAAGATCAACGACTCATTGCAAATATAGGATGCGGCGGTTTAGGCTACGATCTTCCGGCAGCAATTGGGGCATGTATTGCCAATGACAAGAAAGCTGTCTCACTGACAGTTGGTGACGGATCAATACAATTCAATATTCAGGAACTACAGACAATAGTAACCTATAATCTTCCAATAAAAATATTTGTTTATGAAAATAAAGGATATTTATCAATCAAAAATACACAAAAAAGTTTTTTTGGAGGAAATTTTGTTGCGTCTGGAAGTAAAACAGGTGTGATCTGTCCAGATATGATGAAAATTGCAAAAGCATATGGTATTCCAGCAATAAAGATTAGAAATCATCAAGAATTAGAATCAAAACTCGAAAAAATATATAATGCAAGAGGACCTATTATTTGTGTTCTAAATATGTCAGAATTTATTGAGATAATGCCAAAAACAGGTTCGAGAACCTTATCAAATGGTCAAATGGTTTCACGCCCTATGGAAGATATGTATCCATATTTATTTGAAGACGAACTGAAAAAAAATATGATAATTGAGCCAGTGCTTTATAAATAAAACCATGTATGTCGAATAGGAAAAAGAAAATTTTTATTACAGGAAGTTCTGGTTTTATTGGGAAAAACCTTGTTGAACAACTTAAAGTTGATTATGAAATTTTTTCTCCATTAAGCAGACAATTAGATTTAACTGACGCATACGAGGTAAAAAAATACTTAATGGTCAATAAACCTGATTTTGTTTTACATTGCGCAACACATAATGCAACTAAAGTCTCTGATAAGGACTTATCTTATGTTTTTAAAAATAATCTAAAAATGTTTTTTAACTTAGTCCGTTGTAATAATTTATATAAAAGAATGTTTTATTTCGGATCGGGAGCAGAATACGATACCCGAAACTACATTCCTAATATGAAAGAAGATTATTTTGATACTCATGTACCAATCGATGATTATGGCTTTTCAAAATATATCATGTCCAAATATATTGCTAACAGTTCAAATATTTACGATCTGAGATTATTTGGTGTTTATGGAAAATACGAAGATTGGAGAATTAGGTTTATTTCTCAAAGTATTTGTCGCGCTCTATTTAACATAGATATAACCATTAATCAAAATGTATCTTTCGATTATCTCTACATTGACGATCTTGTAAAAATTATTAGAAAATTTATAGAATCCAAAGATATTACCTTTAAACACTATAATATATGCAGTGGAAATTCTATTGACCTTTTTTCGTTAGCTGAAATGGTGATAAGAATTTCAAAGAAAAAACTGAAAATAAAAATTAAAGAGAAAGGTTACAAAAAAGAATATAGCGGGAATAATAAAAGGTTGTTGGGTTTAATTAAAAATTTTGAATTTTTTCCTCATGAATCAGCAATAGCAAAATTATATGAATGGTATAAAAAAAATAAAAATATGATTGACCAAAAGTTTATTTAATCAAATAAAAGAAAAAAAATGATAAAATAATAAACTATATGAATACAAAAGAAAAAACTCTTGCGGAATTAAAAGAGCTTCTATCGAAGTCTTCCGATCATTATAAACAGATAATTATTGATAAAAATAATAAATTCGATTTTAAAAAGCCAGTAATTTTATTTGGTGCAGCAAAGTTAAGTGATGTTTTTATTAAATTTTTTGCAAAAAAATTTACAAAAATACTTGCTCTTTCAGATAATAATAAAGAACTCATAGGAAAGAAAATAAGCAATATAAAAATTATTAGCAAAAACGAAATAAAAAAATTATATGGACAAGATGTCCAAATAGTTGCTACTTCATATTTTTATGAAGAAATATTAACGGATTTAAAAAAGATAGGTTTTAAGAAACTTTTCGACCCAATGTATTTCTCAACATTATTTTCAAAAGATTTTGATGTTTTAATATGGAAAAATGACATTGACTTGATTATAAAAAATAAAAAATTAATATATAAAGCATACAATCATTTAACCGACGAAGAATCACGAGAAATATTTTTAAACATTTTAAAATTTAGACTTACACAGGGCAAAGATTTATTTAATGAAATAAAAACTTCAAAATCAGAATATTTTGATAAAAAAATTATACATTTATCAAAGAAGGAAGTATTTTTGGATGGAGGCGCTTATGACGGTGACACAATAAAACTTATTATTAAAGAATCAAAAAATAAATTTAAAAAAATTTTTGCATTTGAACCAGACGAAAAAAATTTCAGAAAAATTGTAACTTATATTAATAAGATAAAGGATCCTAGGATAAACGTTTTTAAATTAGGACTGGGAGATAAAAGGAACACTCTCAATTTCACAAATGAAGGAAATTTGCAATCGAAGGTTGTCGAATTTAGTGGAATTAAAATAAATATTGTCCCAATCGATAAATATATTAATGAAGGATTCAGTTATATTAAGTTAGACATTGAAGGCTTTGAGAAAAAAGCCCTAGTCGGATCAAAAAAAACAATAAAAAAATATAAGCCAAAATTAGTAATATGCGCTTATCATAATTTAAATGATTTGTGGGAACTTCCCATGTTGATAAAAATGATCAATTCGGGTTATAAGATATACTTAAGACACTACACAAATTTTTTGATGGATACAATTTGTTATGCAGTATAAAATGAAAAAAACAATTACGATCGCTATTCCATGTTATAACGAAGAAAAGAATATAGTACAAATATACAAAAAGATTGAATCAATTGTTAAACACCAAATAAAATATAACTTTGAATATATGTTTGTTGATAACGGAAGTATGGATAAGACTAAAAAAGTTATAAAACAATTGATTAAAAAACATAATAACGTTTCCGGCATCTTTTTATCAAGAAATTTTGGTCCTGAAGCATCAGGAATGGCTTGCCACGAGCATTCAAATGGGGATGCTGTTATTGGAATTGCCGCTGATCATCAAGACCCACCCGAATTAATCCCTCAATTTATTAAAAAATGGGAAGAGGGTTATGATGTAGTAATGGGATCTTATATAAAAAACCAAGATAATTTCTTGATGGCTTACATTAGAAAAATGTTTTATTATATCTTTAAAAAGATAGCTAATATTGATGTTCCCATAAATATGACAGGATTTGGATTGCTCGATAAAAAAGTTATTGTAGCTTTGAGATCTTTACCAGAAAAATATAGATTTGCTCGAGGTTTAACAGCTTGGGTTGGTTTTAAACGTATTTTAGTTCCTTATGAAAGAAAACAACGACTGGAAGGAAAAAGCTCATATGGATTCTTTGATTATATTAAGAATGCAGAAAGAGGGGTATTCGGATTTTCTTATTTAATTCTTGACTTAATGGTTTATGGAGGAATTATTATTGTCTTTTTTTCATTTTTGTTTATCATAGTATATCTTTATACTGTCATTGTAATTGGCAATCCGATTAAAGCGTCAATTCCGACAATATTAGCGATAGTTTTTTTTGGTGGAATTCAGCTTTTAGCAATAAGTATTATTGGGAAATACATTCAGGTAATAGTAGAGGAAACAAAAAATAGACCAATGTATATAATTGATGAAATATCAAATATAAAAAATTAATATATATATGATTATGATCAACAGATCATAATATAAAAATCTCTTAAATAATAAAATCAAACCTCGGAAATAGGTAGAAAAAAATAAGAAAAATCACCTAATTTCATCCATACTTAGATAATCAAAATTTATATCGGATAATTTAATATCGTCTTTTGGCCACCAAAAACTTATTGTATTAACACCTTTTAATAATAAATTTTTTCGAATAATTATTTGGTATATATCTTCATTATTTGTATTTAATTGTGTGACTTTTTCTCCATTAATATATATAAATAGTAATTGAACCATAAATGGTGACAATTTAGTTTTTAATAAGATATCGCTTGTTGGTTGCGATTTTAAATTAAATCGTATTGAGGTGAAATTATCCTCAACCCAAATTAAATTAATTGTATTCTCAAACCAGTCAAATAAATAATTATTTTTAAATCCACTTTCGCCAAACTTGATGGTAGTTCCGAATTTATATTCAGGAACAGAAATGGCTTCCCTTTTACCTCCAGGAGCCCATTTGTTGACTCTTGTTTTCCATGATTCTAAATTACGTACATCTCCATCAACTTGATATATGTCAGGAAAAAAATTATTAATCCTTACTCTTTTTTTAGTATCCACTTTTTCATCTAATAAATTTATTCCTGAAAAAGAACAACTTTTCAGATCCAAAGTAGATAAAACAGTTGTTGATATATCCATTAATTGTGCCCTTTTTGAATCAAGTTTCAATTCTCCCCTTGCATTAAATGGTTTTATAAATAATATTGGATTAGCTTGTTTTCTTCTAAATTTTGGGACGAAACTATCAATTCTTAGTTTGTTAGTGTTCTCTTGTAAAGACATATCTAAACTTTTATTATCCTCAGAACTATATGCGCCAACACCATGATCTCCCAAAATAACAATTAAAGAGTTGTCAAACAAATTATTTTCTTTAAGTTTATTTATAAATATCCTTATTAAGGATATCATCGCTCTTCCCTGCTCCTTATATCCTTCAACGTTATCTTCTAATTTAGTGTATTTTAAATTTCGATCAATTCTATAAGGAGCATGAGTTCCAAATAAATGATAAAGTTTATATTCATTTTTTTGGCTCTTTGCTTTTATCTCTTGTTCGACTTTTTTTATAAACGTTAATGTATTTACATTATGATTTGTATCGCTTAGTTTTGATTCTGAAGCTAATTTTAAATTCTGTAAACCCCACTCTTGATCGTTATAAATGTATCTTTTAAGAAAATCAGGGAGAAGCCTAAATAAAGTAACGTCAGTCAGTTTTAAAAATTGAGAAATATATATATTATGAAAATTAATAAGTGTTTTAGGCAAATAATTACTAACAATATCCTTATCAAAATATATATATTCAGGATATTCCGCGTATATTTCAGTATTAAATGAATTATTTTTAAGTATCTTAGGTAGAGAACATTTTTGAAAGCTTTTTTTGGTCCATTCCTCAATAGAACCTTCGTTATGATATTCTGTTTCGGTAAGAAGTGAGGGTATGGCCATATCTGTACGATTGTAAGAACTTACGGTGTCGGGATAAAAAATGAAACCATCAAGAATTCTAGTAGTAGTTTTATCCTCAGAAATCAACTCATAAAAAATATCACTTTGAAGAGTATCTAGCACCAAATAGATAATATTTTTGCCTTTTGAAAAATTAAATTTATTTGATTCATCAATATAATATTTCTTAAATAACGGTGCTTCTGGTTGTCGAAAAAAAAGAACGCCAGTATAGATTAATTGAATAGTAATTATAAATAAACTGATACTTTTACACGTTTTTAAGACAAAACCTTGCTTTGTAAAAGCCAAAATAAATAGGGAAAGCCAAATCGCGATGTTAATGTAGGTTTGTAATATATGGTTTTCCCAAATTATCGTGCTCCCATCAAATAATCCATAATTTCTTGTTAATATATTTCCTTGGAGCCAAAAAAGTAGTCCCAAAATAAATAAAAACGACAGTGAAATTTTAAACAACCTTTTATTCAATTTTGAGAAAAATAATAGTAGAAAATAAGAAGCAAATGACGAAACAAAAGTTATCACTAATAAAAACAAAAATATCTCTCGATAAGTAAAGCTAAATTCGTTAATATTTGTTAGAAAGATTAAAGATGGTGCGAAAAAAAAGAGAGTAGAAGAGATAAAAAAAGCTACGATAAAAATATCGGATGAGGATACCTTTATTAATTTTTTATAAAAATTGAAAATTTTTTTTTGAATTTTAATTATGGTCATATATTATTTTATCATTATATATTTCAATTAAACGAATACTAGACTTAATAATCATTTTATTAATACATTTTTTAATGTATAATGTCAGAATGTTATTCGATTTATTCTACGTCACACTAACTTTTTTGGTTTTACCAGGTCATGTACATGCATACCTAGATCCTGGGTCGGGTAGCCTTTTGGTTCAGGTTTTAATTGGGGCTATTTTAGGAAGCTTATATTATGTAAGATTACATTGGGATAAATTAGCAAATTTTTTTGTATCTCTTTTTAAAAAAAATACTGATGGAAAAAGAAAAAATAGTTAAACAAAATAAGAATAAACTTATTTATCCTTCTTCATTTAGAGATCCTTCAGGGTTTATTTATCAGGTTGACGGCAATATATATAGACAAATAAATCTGGTTTATAAAGATAATTTTGATTTTTTGATCAGTTCAGGCCTTTATGAAAGATTAAAAAAAGAAAAAATGCTGATCTCACACGTAGAAGTTGACAAAAAATATGCTCATGATAAAAATGCTTATAAGGTAATAAAGCCAAAATTTGTTCATTTTATTTCATATCCTTATGGCTGGAGCTTTTCTATGTATAAGGATGCCGCTCTTTTAACTCTTAAGATTCAGAAGATCGCAATGGAATATGGAATGAGCTTAAAAGATGCAAGTGCCTTTAATATCCAGTTTTTAGATGGTCGTCCCATATTTATAGATACTCCATCATTTGAAAAATATGGAGAAGGACTTCCCTGGGTTGCTTATCGTCAATTTTGTCAACATTTTCTGGGACCATTGGCTCTAATGTCTAAAAAGGACATTAGACTAAGTCAGCTATTTAAGATATATATTGATGGAATTCCACTGGACCTTGTCAGCAAGTTACTGCCGAAAACTACTTATTTTAATCTTATGTTTCTTTTTCATATTCATATTCATGCCAAAAGTCAGAGTAGCTGGGCTGATAAACAGATAAATATCAGTAAGCAAAAAATAAGCGTATCTAAAATGCAACTGGAAGCATTGATAGATAATCTTTACTCAGGCATTAATAAATTATCATTAAATGGAATCAAAACTGAATGGGGTGATTACTATAATTTTACCAATTATGATAAAAAAGCATTTAATGACAAAAGTACAATAATCAAAAAAATGATAAAAAAAGTTAATCCTAAAACAGTCTGGGATATGGGTGCAAATGATGGTTATTTTAGTCGAATAGCGGCAGACCATGGTGCTAAGACTATAGCGTTTGATATTGATCCAGTGGCTGTCGAGAAAAATTATCTAAAAATCAAGGAAAAGAAAGAAAAAAATATATTACCGATTTTACTTGATTTGGTTAATCCAACAGCCGATTATGGATGGTCAAATGAAGAGCGAACGGCTGTTATAAAAAGAGGTCCAGCTGACGCTGTTATGGCGCTCGCGCTAATTCATCATTTAGCAATCGGAAATGGCTTGCCAATACGGAAAATAGCAAAGTTTTTTGCAAAAATTAGTAAATTTTTAATTATAGAATTTGTGCCTAAGAAAGACTCTCAAGTAAAAAAATTACTATCCTCAAGGAAAGACATTTTTTTAGGCTATAATCAAGAAAATTTTGAACATGAATTCCAAAATTTTTTCATACTTATTTATAGAAATAAAGTTAAAAATTCTTTACGAACGATTTATTTATATAAGAGAAAATGAAATAATTATTTTATTCCTTAAAAATTTTTTATTTTCTATTTATTTAGATTAAAAATAAATATGGAGTACATACCAGTTTCAGGAAAAGTATTTGATGAGGAAGAGATAAACAATGCCATTGAAGTTGCAAAAGAAGGGTGGTGGACGGAAGGAAGATGGGCAAAAGAATTTGAAAGGGAATTTAAGAAGTTTTTGAAAATAAATTATGTTTCGCTGGTCAATTCCGGATCTTCCGCAAATTTAGTTGCCTTGGCTTCCCTAACTTCTTCAGTATTTGGAGATAGAAGATTGAAACCTGGGGACGAATTCATTACCTGCTCGGTCGCCTTTCCAACGACTGTTAATCCCGGCCTCCAATACGGCTTAAAGCCGATCTTTATTGATGCTGAACTAGATACCTTGAATATTGATGTTGATCAGATAGAAAAGGCCATAACAAAAAAAACAAAATTGATCATGGTTGCCCATACTTTGGGAAAACCATACAACCTAAAAAAAATAATGAAAATAGCTAAGAAATATAATCTTTGGGTAATTGAGGATTGTTGTGACGCGCTTGGTTCAAAATATAATGGGAAATTAGTTAGTACATTTGGTGATATAGCAACCTATAGTTTTTATCCGGCACACATAATCACGATGGGAGAGGGCGGAGCTGTCGTCACAAATAATTCGCTGATCCATAAATCTATCCGCCAGTTTCGTGATTGGGGACGCGACTGCTGGTGTGATACCGGAAAGGATAATACTTGCAGAAAAAGATTTGGTTGGAAACTTGGTGAGTTGCCACAGGGATATGATCATAAATATATCTATTCACAGATTGGATACAACTTAAAGACAACCGACTTTCAGGCAGCTATAGGATGTGCCCAACTTAAGAAACTCCCCTACTTCATTAAGAAAAGACAGGAAAACTATGGAATTCTTTATAAGTTTTTTAGTCAATACAAAAAATATTTTACTTTAATGAAGGAAGATAAAAACGAAGAAGTTAGTTATTTTGGCTTTCCTTTAATCGTTAAGCCAACGGCGCCCTTTACAAGAAATGAGCTTACCGAATATTTAGAAAAAAATAAGATCGGAACGAGAAATATTTTTTCCGGCAACCTACTCCGTCATCCGGCCTATATCAACCTAAAAAAGAAGTTTAAGATAATTGGAGACCACAAAAACGCCGATTTGATCATGAATAATGCCTTTTGGATAGGAGTTTATCCTGGAATTAATAGAAAAATGATGTCTTATATTAAGGTTGTTGTAAAAAATTTTTTGGACACACATTGTTTTTGATCATATTCTTTTATAGACGGTTATAAGATGTCCTTTTTCGATAATCGCATAATTTTTTTTAATTTTAGAAAATACATCGTTTAATATTGATAACCTATTACTCCTTATAATGGATCTTGTGTTAAGATATCCAAAATATTTTGATTTCGAATCAATAGTATCAAACAATAAAGATCTATTTATGTCAGTGTCAACAAATAAATATTTAGGGTTATCTTTTGTCAATTTATTCACTGTGTTATTAAATTCTTTATCGGTAACGATATAAGAATTCAGTTCAATATATGGCATAGCACTATATTTATTTGAAAGAAATGGGAGAATATTATCGTATTTAGAAATGATATATAAAAAGTTTTCTTTCTGGTATTTTTTTATTAAATTAACACTTTGTTCAAAATACAAAGGATCCATTGTTGACTTAAATTTTGCCATATCAAAATTCCAATCATAAACTTTATGAGTTTTAAAAATCCTATCGTACTCCCTTATCGAAGGATAAAATTCGTAATGAGTGTTACTTAATAGTTTTTGACCCGAAGCAAAAGAATAATAATTATAATATCCAAATATTTGATAAATTAATGAACAAAAAAGTAAGGTTGCAAGCGCAACGGTTTCAATTTTTATAATATAATTTTTGTATTCTTCATATGCCGTAAACAGAATGAAGGTGACTGAAAAAAATAAAATTGGAGCAATGCTAATTAAGTGACTAATCTCAGCTTCAGCAATCCAATAAAACAAAATAAATTGAAAGTATAAAAATAAAAACCAACTCATAAATTGGTTAGTTTTTGATTTTATTTTTCTAGTTAGAAACGAATAAATAACACCGTATATTATTAATATTAAAAAGAATGCTTTTGGAGGAATTTTTCCGCCCAATAGACCATAAAAGAAATATGATGAATTAGCGTTTATATTAATCTTAAGTTTAAACAGAAATATAACATTAATTATGATTAAAAAGAACACTAAGATATTCTTATAATCAATTTTTTTATCCTGAATAAATTTTAGAAAAAATGAGATTGATAAAGAAAGAAAAATTGAAATAGCAAAAAACGAGTCATTCAAAGAAGATATTATTGAAAAGATTAAGGCAAGGACCATAAATATAATTTTGTCTTTTTTTAAATAATCAAAGAAAAAGTAGATGATAAATATATCGAAGATATGCCTAATGGGGTTATTTGCGATTCCAACCAATATTTGGAAATAACCAAAAATATAAAGTGAAGCGACTATTAATAAAGACGAAATTAAGGCAAATATTTTTTTCCTAAAAATTTTCAATGTTAATAATATAAATAAAAAATAATATATAAAATAGGTATAGTAATTTGTTCTAAAGAAATCTTGAAAACTAAAATTTCCAGTTAAATCAAATATTTTTTTATATATATAGGAACCCAAGAATCCATATTGGAAATTTATTTGATCTATACTTTTTCCTAATCTAAGTTCATTGATTGGAGTTAATAGATGATTCAGATGATGAATGATTGGAATTGTGTCATAAATAATTTGCTGAGTTTCATAATGATTGTTAATAATAAATAATTTAACATTTTCAGAGTTTTTTATATCTGTATTATTAAAAATATCAACAAAACTATTTGCATAAATGTTATTAATAGCTTTTGAAGAGTCTGCAGGGAGATAATTTAGCAATATGTTCTTGTCTGATTCTGTCATTCTATTTATGACACAAATCTTTCCCAGAGTTTCGTCAAAATAATAATTTTTATTCAAACCAATAAAATTTTTTAGTGGCTTTGTTAAGCTTTCAACTAAAAAACAATTTTTATTGAACGGATTATTGCCAAGATCTTTTCTCAAATCATACATGTCGTGAAAACCAAAAATATTATTACTATTTATGAAAGTAATATTATCGACATATTGATTATTAATCAGAGTTTGCTCTGGAATATCTAAATACTCATTCTTAATTTTTATATCGTCAAATAAGAAAGGTTTAAAAAAATTGAAAAGAGAAAAGATATTAAATACAAAAATTATCGTAAAAAATACAGAAAAAACCCAATTATGATTTTTTAAAAATGCTTTAAAAGAAATAAATATTTGATTAATTTTTAAAGCTGGCAGAACTAAGGCAAAGATCCATAATAAAGATCCAAAAAATAAAAAAAACCAATTAGATTTGGGACCATAGTATGAATAAATAATTACAATCCCAACAATGAAGTCAATTAATAAGTTTAAAATATCGACTTTTTCAAAGTACTTAAATAAAACACTCTTAAAGAATACAAAATAAATAAATAAAGCTGGAACACTTAGTAGATATCTAATATTTTCTGATATTTTAAAATTATTAAAAAATGGCAATGCATATTCGTATAACTCAAAGTCTACGTTTAGATATTGGGAGAGTACAACTGCCAGGAGTCTTATTAAACCAAATAAACCAAGACTACACAAAAAAAAATGAATATTTAATGACTCGTTTTCAATAATTTTCTTAATTTTCTTAACCACAAAATTAATTAATTTCATTTTACTTTTTTAACTTAAAAATAATTCCTTGATACTGATCTTCTCCATTATTTATTTTGTAAAATATTTCATAATTTTTATTGAGATAATTATACATTAGATTTCCATAAATATAGTCTAAAGAGCCCGTAATTACCGCATAATCGCTTGACTTAAGTTCTTGTCTATATTCTTTTTCACCTCCGGGAAGCGCAGGATACGTTATAATTTTTAACGATTCATTTTTTTTAAGTATGTAAAATGGATCAGGAATACTACTAACAAAAACACTTGAATTATTTGGAATATTTTTAACGATAGATTTTGCATATTTTTCGTAAGAATAAGAATCGCCCCAAAATCTTTTGTACAAAGTGATATTTATTCTAAAATTTAATAACATTGTCAACCCAATTAAAAAAAAGGCTATATTCCGCCACAAATCATTCCTTTCTTTTATGATTAAAAAATATCCTAAGTAAATAAACGGTATTGGATATACGTAGTACCAGAATTGTTTACCAATAAATACAAAAAACCAATAGGTCAAGAGGCAAATTAAAATAAAAATTTTATGTTGACTTTTTTTATTCAAAAGTATATACGTTATTACATAAAAAGATCCAATTAATAAAGTTAAATTAAGTAATGACATATAGCGATTCGGTTCAGTAACGAGTTGAGAAAAATACCCAGGTTCAAGATTCTTTCTCAGGCCTTGTAACTTCATTCCTTTTCTAAGTATGTCTAATTGCCAGCTTATTTTATTGAACCACCAACCGATGGAAATAAATACTGGAATAGAAATAATAACCAATTTTTTTATAGATTTTAGTTTATACCTCAAAAATAGATATATTGTCGTTACGATTATTCCAATTACGCCGTAAGGTTGAATAATAAAAGAAAGTCCAAAAAATAAGCCCGCTATAATATATGAACTGATTTTTTCTTTATTTAGAATTAGGAAAAAAGCGATTTGTGTAAATGCCATGATAAATATTTCCGGTCTGCTAACTTTGGCAGCTTTCATGAAAGTCAAATCTAAAACTAATAGAAATATTGGTGCTACAGCTAGTAGTTTATTTTTAAGTATTTTTAAACAAAAAAAATAATAAAAAAGTAAAAATGTAGCGCCAAAAATAACAGCCGCCATCCTTTGAACTGTAATAGAAAAACCAAATAGTTTAAAACAAGCAGCAAATATATACATTAAAAGTGGTGGGTAAGTATAAATTGAGTTCTGAGGAAAAATTGATACAGAGTGTAGAGTTGTTTTAAACTTGCCAGTATTTAATATGTTTAAAGCAATATCAGCATATTCCGCTTCGTCAGGCCAAATAGGTGGATATTTTAATAGATGTATTGAATTTAGAAAAAAATATAAGAAAAAAATAAAGACTAGCAAAAATATATATTTATTCTTTTTCAGATACTGAAAAATCATAAGAATTAGAACAGATGGAATTGTTTATGGCCTACTTACTTTCATTGTCAGTAAATTATTTTATCAAATTCATTATTTAAAGTATAATGCTGTTATGAAAAGAAATTTAACAATAATAGTTCCTACTTTAAATAACTTCAAAGGATTAAAATATCTTCTCGAATATTTTAAAAACAAAAAATACGTGGTTGTAGTTATTGACAATAAAAAAAAGAACCTTGGTTTTGCGGGAGGGGTGAATAAGGGAGCGGAAGGATGATTTTAGTAAAAATTATCAGCTGTGACTAATCTAACTTTTGCCTGAGGATATCTATTTTTAAAAGCTTTATTGAAAGCTTTTCGTC
>Ga0210006_1000966_pt1 | contig 20655 bp, 17 predicted proteins | sample CryGey02umfilter_2_FD_185452 | JGI IMG/M metagenome (GOLD analysis project Ga0210006, IMG submission 185452) | Groundwater microbial communities from aquifer in Utah, USA - Crystal Geyser 4/10/14 0.2 um filter (SPAdes) (version 3) | ecosystem: Environmental > Aquatic > Deep subsurface >... | reverse complement strand
AAACTCGGTTACACGTTACACGCTTCGCGTTATGAGTTTTTATTGAAGAGTTTTAAGAACGCATCTTTAGGAATCTCTACTCGTCCGATCATTTTCATTTTCTTTTTTCCTTCTTTTTGTTTTTCCAGCAACTTTTTTTTCCGACCAACATCTCCCGTACCAATCACCTTTCCACTTTTAATCAACACATCCTTACGAAATGGACTAATCCTTTCCGAAGCAATAATTTTACCTTTATACTGCGCTTGTATTTTTATTTCGTATTGCTGACGGGGAATGATTTCGCGCATTTTTTTCACCAATTGACTGGCTTTTTCATAGGCACGTTCCTGAACCACAATTTCAGAAAATTCTTCAATTGGTTCATTATTTAAAAGTAACATTAACTTATCCGCTTTGACCGGAACAAACTTTAAAATTTCCCAATCCAACGAAGCATAGCCTGAAGACACACTTTTTAAACTGTCATAAAAATCCGTTATCATTTCCGAAAGCGGCATCTCATAGGTTAAGGTTATTTGGTTTTTGTTATCCATTGTTATAAATTGAGCACGATAATTTTCACATAATTGCATCACAGCCCCGGTATATTGATTAGGGGTGATAAGAAATATTTTAACAATTGGCTCTAAAAATGTTAAACCATTTTTTTCATATTCAACTTGCGGCGGAGTCAATACTAAACTAAGATTATGCTCCCGTTCCAATCGCTCTCGAACTACATCGGCATGTAATAATCCTAAAAATCCCACTCGGAATCCGGCACCAAGTGCTTTACTGTAAATTGAATTAAATTGAAGTGATGAGTCATTTAAATATAATTTTTCTAAGGCCTTTTTTAAATTTAAATAATCTGCCGTATCTGTTGTAAAAACCGATGCAAACACCATTGGTTTTGTCTTTTTATAACCCGGTAAGGGAGGGTCATTGCTTTTTTCATTAACAACCGTATCTCCCACATCAATCTGATGAATATTTTTGAGGTTGGTTGCAATATACCCGATTTCTCCATCATTTAAACTATCTTTTGCCAATAAATCAGGAGTAAAAATTCCTGCTTCTAAAATATCAACTGTCTTTTGTGATTGACATAAACGCACTTTCATACCTCGTTTTACACTTCCACTAAAAACTCGTAAAAACGCAATCACTCCACGATGCGGATCATAATATGAATCAAATATTAGCGCTTTTAATGGTTCGTTTTTATCGGTTATATTTTTTAATGTTTTTGTTGATAATTGCTTACCCTGAGCTTTGTCGAAGGGATCATTGAAAATTGTGGTTTTATTGGGAGCTGGTATTCTACCTATCACATTTCTTAGTACCTCTTCCACACCTTCTCCGGTTTTCGCCGATACAAGAAGAATCTCTTCTTTGGTAACTCCGAGAAAATCAATCAATTGCTGTCTTGTTTGTTCAATTTGGGCATTTGCCATATCAATTTTATTGATTACCGGAATAATAACCAGATTTTTATCAATTGCTTTGTATGCATTGGCAATTGTTTGCGCTTGAATCCCCTGTGTTGCATCAACCAAAAGAATCACACCCTCAACACAAGCCAATGTTCGATCCACTTCGTACGAAAAATCCACATGACCGGGAGTATCGATCAAATTCAGAATATAATCTAATTCTGAATTTGATAAATTTCGAATTTCTAAATCCGAATTTCGAAACAAATTCGAATTTTCAAAATTCAAATTTTTAAATTGTTTCGGATTTCGTGCTTCGTATTTCGAATTTTTATATATCATTCTCACTGGTGCAAGCTTGATCGTGATTCCCCGTTCGCGCGATATTGGATTACGATCTAACATCTGTTCATTATGTTCTCCAACTTTAACCATTCCCGTCAACTCTAATAACCGATCGGCCAGGGTTGACTTACCGTGGTCAATGTGGGCAATAATAGCGAAGTTGCGAATGTTATCCATAGGTCAAAATATATGAAATTATATCAGAACAAGCTATACTTATTCCGTAAAAACATTGTCATTGCGAAGAATCCCGTTTAGCGGAAAGACGAAGCAATCCCGTCAGAATTTAATCCAAACCAAATTATATTTTGATTTTAAATCTTTTTAATGTTTTTTTTCCGTTTGTTAAATCACTGGTTACTTCCAACTTCATATTACTTAAGTCACCATGCAGACGACAAACACCGGAAGAACATGTTCCAAAATATAATTCACGGGTCAGAGAATTTCCATTTGTAGAGTCAAGAGTTCCGCTCACTCTTTGATCAACGCCAGATGTTTGATACATTAAAGTATATGTAACTGAATTTGCTTTGTTTAAATTACCAAAATATACAACTAAAGCACCACGGTCAAATCTAAGCCTAGGAGAAACAACAACACCACTTGCAACTACAACTTTTGCAGCTGGTTTACCCTGGAAACGCGGAAGTAATTTTGCATTTACGTTTGGAACAAAAAACAAGCCTGAAATCGTTATAAATAACGTCACCAATATTTTCATACTCTAATAATAACACAATTTAATTTAAAAGTTCAAATAACAAAATTCAAATGACAAATTAAATTCAAAATATAAATGATAAAAAGAATATACTTTGTTTGTTATTTGTTATTTGAGCTTGATTTGAATCTTAGAACTTTGAATTTCGTTATTTTCTTTTTGATTTGCTATACTATTTCCATGCTAAAACCTCATACAATCATAATTGTAACAATTACAGGATTAATTATCGGGATTGTAACTTTGCTTGTAATCTCAAGTCAACAACCATCACAAAAACAAAATGAAACAAAAGTAATTCCGACTACTCAAAAAATAAAACCTGACTTAAAATACGCAGATGAGTCAGGATTTGAATTCACATACTCACCAGATCTTTCCCTTAAACCAAATGATAAATTATCAGACACCCAATATTCGCAGTTAAATATTACTTCCACAAAACATAAAGGAAATATTAATATTAACGTTGATACTACAACAACGTCGGATTTTTCAGTGTGGGAAAAAGAAAATAAAGTTAATACAAAGACTAATCCGCCCAAAGAGTTAAAGATTGCTGATCTTTCCGTACAACAATACCAAGTAAACAAAAAAATTATTACAATTTTTTTCGATCAAGGCGTAATATTTTCATTAACTCTAGATCCAGCAGATAACATTGCATACTGGATCACAAACTATAATAAAATTATTGCTAGTTTTAAAATTGCTCTACCTCAACAAGAAGAAGTCTCTGGTACAACTGAAACATCTGATCAAACTATCGATGGAGGAGTGGAGTATGAAGGGGAGGAGGTAATAGAATAAAGAATAAGGAATAAGGAATTAAGAATAAGTAGTTAGGATTTAGTAGATAGTAGCTAGGAAAGAAAACAAAATAACCCGTTAATTCTTTAACGCGTTAACTAAAAAATATTTAACCATATAACTTTCTTTTAATTCATATCCCATCTTTCTATAATATTCTCTTACACCAACTCCGGAAATGACTGCAAGATAGTTAACTTTATTTTCTTGTGCAATTATTTCGGCTTTCTCCATTAATTTTGTTCCAATTCCCTGGTGTTGAACATTTCCTTTTTTTCCGATTTCAATCTGCGGTCCATAAACATGCAGCTCCCTTATCAATCCATAACTTTTTAAGTTACTCATCAATATTCCCCTTAACTTTTGACCCCTTAACCACTCTAGTATGTCAACACTAGTTATTCGTAATCTCACAAATCCATATAACCTATCGTTTTTATCAACCGCTTCAATAAAATACTCCATGCCTTTTCCCGCAGAGTATTCTGTCAGCCTAAATTCCACCGCTACAGTGGATTGGCGATTCTTTATTTCCCGGCAACGTATACAGGGACACTTTACAGTAATATTTTGCCTAAAATTCGATGCAAATGTTTCCACTGCAACATCTGATTTTGTCAAGTCACGTACTAACCGATTTATTCGCACCCAACGAGGGACAATCTTCAATTTAAATTCTGTAACAATTTTATTAAGATCAGTGTTATTCAAAGGTATGAATTTTCCTTTTTTATACCATTCTAATAATTCTGTTCCCTGGACTATTTGTGTCGGGTAAAATTTAATCGCATCAGGTTTAAAACGCTCATCATTAAATACTTTTTTTAAATTTGACAGATCCTTAGGAACTGAACTTCCCGGTAGTCCTGGCATTAAATGATAGGTCGTTTTAAAACCAAAATCACGCAATAACTTTGTTGCTTTCACAACTGATAAAATCGTATGTCCGCGTTTAATTATTTTTAAAACTTTATTATCTAATGTTTGCACTCCAACCTCTACGCGGGTTACACCTAATTTCCGTAAAAACCAACATTCTTTTTCATCAATAAAATCCGGTCGCGTTTCCACTGTTAATCCAACCGCCCTTGAACTTGCAGATTCGTTTATTTTAATTTGCTTTTCTAATGACCAGATCTTTTTGTTTTCCCTCTTAATTCCTAAATCATAAATCGTGACTCCTTTAACAATCAATTCTTTAATATCTTCATTACATGCCCTATATATTTCACTCACAAACCACTCCCGATATTCTTTTGAATAAAACGAAAATGTTCCTCCTTGAATAATCACGTCAACCTTATCAATTGGATGACCGGATAAAAAAAACTGAATTAATCGATTTCGTGTTTGTAAATATGGATCATATTTATTTCGAACTGCCCTCATCACTGCTGGTTCATCAGAAAAGTAACTTTTTGGCGCATCTTTCTCTGTGGCACAGTAAATACAATGAAACGGACAACTTCCCTGCGGTTTGGTAAAAAGTGATAGGGGAATAATTCCCGATAATGATCGTACTTGGTGTTTTTGACTTAGCTTAATAAAGTCTGGAACTTTACTCATTTTTAAATGAAAATGTCGCCAATATACAAAATGCAGCATCCAGTATGATGGAAAAAATTCTTTTTCTTTTTTACCACTGAAAAATTTTCTTATTTCTTGATCAAGCTTCTTAACTTTTTTTATTTCAACTGTTTGTAAGTATCGAAATAAATCAATGAGTAATTTCTCCTTGTTGCGTGGAAAATTTTCTGGATAGTAAAGCATTTTCATTTGTTTATAATTATATCTTATGAATCGTTATATCAATCAACTTACATTACTAACTGACAAACTATTTTCTAAATATAAAAAACAAATAAACTCAAAAGAAAAGGTCGGAGTATTGGTTTCCGGAGGAATTGATTCGTCGATTGTTGCTTCTTTTTGCCATAAGCATTTTAGTAATGTTACCCTCCTATCATTTGGAACTGAACAATCAAAAGATAAGCCATTTGTCCAAATTCTTCAAAAACATCTTGATATTCCACTTATTTGGTTATCTATTAATGATAATTTAGTCAACGCAAATCTAAAAACCGTAAAAAAAATACTCGAACCAATTAATCTTTCAAACTCCCTTATGCACTTATCTCTTGCAACCGGATACTTTTTAATTTGTCAAGCTTCAAAAATGGCAGGAATTAGTAATGTCTTTACCGGACAAGGCCCTGACGTAATTATGGCCGGTTATAGTAAATATAAACGACTAATGATTCAAGAAAACGGAAAATATGATTTAATTAAACAGGAAATAATCAAGGATCTTGATAACCTAAAAATTGATAAAGTCCGTGACAATACAATGGCAAATTATCATAAAATCCAACTCTATAACCTCTATCTTGAACAATTTTTTATTGATCTTTGTTTAGAAATTCCTGTTAATTATAAACTTCATATATCTAACAATGTTCTCATCGAAAAATATATCGAGCGTCTGTGGGGAAAAAATTTAGATCTTCCCGATGAAATTGTTTGGCGGGCAAAAATGGCATTTCAATACTCCACTCAGGTTCAAAAATTGGTACAAAAAGCTGTATAATAGTTTTTATGCGTAAAAAAATCACTGCCTTAGCCAATCACCCCTTTATCCAAGGTGGAATAATCCTATCTTTTTCAAATGTTATTACCGGATTTCTTAATTATCTTTTTAATTCACTTTCTGCAAAAACACTTGGACCAGCAGGTTATGGCGAAATCACCGCGCTTTTTTCATATTTAGTAGTTTTTTCTGTTCCTTTTGGAGTTATCAGTGCTGACTTAATAAGACGAATTGGTCGTTTAAAATCTCATCAAAACAGTACGATTTTAGGTTGGGAGAACTGGATTTGGAAAAAAATCAATCAATGGAAAATCCTTATCATCCCTTATTCTTTAGTTACTCTGATTATCCCCCGTATAACAAATCTAAGTTTATTTTCCAGTATCGCGTTATTAATTTTTATCCTTCTAACCTTTATTGGGACATTTTACAATGCCACAATCCAGGGTCTGCAACTTTTTTCTATTGCCGCTGCACTTTCTATTGTGAGTGTTTTGTTAAAATTAATCGGTCCGCTTCTTGTGAGTTTAAATTTCGGAGGAGTTAATTTGGTAATAGCTGTTTTAGTTATTGGATCGTTTATCTTGCTACCCGTATATCAAATTATCATTCGAAAAAAATTACTCAATGATCAAAAAAAATATATCCCGCAAGTTCCTTTAAATAAACGTATTAGGTCACTCTTTGTAAATCGTAACATGGTCATCACAACTCTATCTCTCTTAGCAATTACACTTTTCAATAATTTTGACATGATGTTTGCAAAAAAGTTTTTTTCCAGTGAATACGCCGGTCTATATGGTGCGTGGAATTTACTTGCGAAAATTGTTCTTTATGCTGGAGGACCATTAGGTGGACTAAGCTTTATCTTTTTTTCAAATCAATCGTATAAAAAACAACACAAACTAAGCTTATTATTAATCACATTAGGTGTCTTTTTTGTAGGTATTATTATGCTAGTAACCTATTCGTTATTTGGAAAATTAATTGTCTCTTTACTTTTCAACAAAAATTATTTTGTTATTGTTAATTTTTTACCACAAGCAGCAATTTTTGGATGCCTTTACAGTTTAATTAACATTATTAATGGATTTTTTCTCGCCAGTAATTCACGCTATAGTTTAATTATTGCTTTTCTTTTTCCGTTTTATTTTATATCTTTGATTTTATTTGGAAGATCTTTTTCGGGTTTAATCAATCTAAACTTATTTTTTATAGCTACTACGTTTATTTTTTATACAATCGCCTTGTTTCAAGTTCCTTCTTTCCAAGAATCTAAGTAATTCTTTTGTTCTTTTGTTAATTTATCAATTGCCATTCCTTCGCTTTTAAGTTTCAAGATGGCAATTTCCTGATCTAGTTTTTGTGGTAATAAATGCACCCGGTTTTCTAACTTACCACGATTTTCCCACATAAATTTTGCCGCCAATGCTTGCCCGGCGAAACTCATATCCATGACAGATGCAGGATGACCTTCTGCCGCGGCCAAATTAACCAATCGTCCTTCGGCTAATAAATATATCTTTTTGTTATTAATAATATATTCGTCAACAAACGGTCGAACCTTTCGTACCTTTTCTGCCATATTTTTCAAAGCTTCCTTATTTATTTCAACATCAAAATGTCCGGCTTGAGCTAAGATAACTCCGTTTTTTGCATTCTGTAGGTGAGCTTTATCAATCACGTGTTTATTACCGGTTACGGACAAAACAATATCAGCAAATGAAATTGCTTTCATTAAAGGCATTACCTGATACCCATCCATCATTGCTTCCAACGCTTTAACTGGATCTATTTCGCAAACAATTACATGTGCACCCATTCCCGCTGCTCTTGATGCCACACCTCGTCCACACCAACCATAACCGCAAACCACGAAAGTCCGTCCGGCAAGAAGAACATTAGTTGCTCGGATTATTCCATCTATAGTTGATTGACCGGTTCCATAACGATTATCAAACATATGTTTGGTGAGATTATCATTAACGGCCAGTACTGGAATTTTCAATGCATTGTCTTTTGCCATGGCTCGAAGTCGAATCACACCGGTTGTAGTTTCTTCTGTTGAACCAACCACTTTTTTAAGGTCATTTGTTCTTTTGCTATGTAAAAGTCCAACCAAATCTGCACCATCATCCATCGTCAAATTTGGAACAAAATCAAGTGCTGAGTTTAAGTGTTGGTAATATGTTTTATTATCTTCTCCCTTGATTGCAAACACCGGAATTCCATAGTTTTCAACAAGTGATGCGGCAACTGAGTCATTGGTTGATAGGGGATTGGAAGCACATAAAACCACACTAGCTCCGGCAGATTTTAGTGCAATCATTAAATTTGCAGTTTCTGAAGTAACGTGCAAACATGCTGCTAAAACCACTCCTTTTAAAATTTTATTTTTTGTAAATTCTAGCTCAATTAATTTTAAAACCGGCATATCTCGTCTCGCCCATTCAATTAATTTTTTTCCCTCTTCTACCAACTCTAAATCCTTAACATGATGTTTGATCATAAAAAATATTTTAATTTGTAAATTCCATCATAAATCGTAAATCGTATATCGTAAATCAAGTAAGTAAAAGTCTCTTCTCAAACTCCTTCTTGCTTATCTTATGATTCACCGTTCCGACTTTTTCCACTGCAAAACTTGCTAAAACATTTGCCCATTTTACACAGATATCAATTGATTTACCAGCGATAATTCCGGCAATAAAACCTCCTCTCCATGCATCACCAGCTCCAGTTGGGTCTACTACCTTTTTCACTTTAACTGCTGGAATAACTTTATTAATTATTTTGTAATTTTTATCTTTATTAACTTGATGAACTTTTAACTGATATTTTACTCCCTTCTCTCCTAGTGTTGTTATCACCGTCACTCCCCATTCAACCATTTGTTTGATGTTTATTCTCAGCCTTTTTTCAATCTGTCCGATTTCATAGTCATTACCAACCAGCCAACAGCTATGTTTAATTCCTTCGAGTAAATCAGCGTCTGTTATCCAGGTTAATGTCATTCCCGGATCATATAAATAATCACAGCCGATTTCAATCGCCTGTTTTTGAAATTTCAAAAAACCCGCCGGATGGTTGGCAGATATTACTACTAGACTATTTTTATCTGCGTATTTTTTTAGATTTATTTTAACTGTCTGGCTTGAAGCACCGTAATAAAATCCCCAAATTTGATTATCTACATTATCCGTAATCACTTTTCCCGTTGAAGTATAAAGTGACTTATCACTTAATAATCCAACTGTATCAATTCCTTGTTTTTTAAAAAAATCAATGAATTGTGTCCCATCTTTCCCAACCGCACCAAGAATAGACAATTTAGAATTCAGAATCCTTCGACTTTGCTCAGGACAAGTTTTGAATTCAGAATTAATTTTATTTTTTGAATTTTTTTGTAATTTGTTATTGATTTGAATCTTTGAATTTTGACATTTGAGTTTTAACATTTGTTGGATATTGTAAGCGATATTCGTCGCTGTTCCACCTAGTTGTTTTTCTAGTCGATCCACGACAAAAGAAACATTAATTTGATGAAGTTTATCAGCATGAAAATGATCTTTAAACTCTCCTGGAAAATTCATAATTTCGTCATAGGCGATTGATCCTGTGATAATTATATTTTTATAATTCATATTTACAATTACAATCGATATTATCTCTTTATGTGATGATAATAAATTTTGTGCGACTTGGGAGGTGCACAGTCACGCGAATGCGGGACGAGCACGCCCACGGAGCAATAAATTTTCGTTATCAAGTAAAATTATAATTTAACAATTCTTTCCCAAGGTAAATTTGGTTTCCCAAAGTGTCCATAAGCTGCAGTTTGAAAGTATATTGGTTTACGTAAATCAAGCTGCTTAATAATTCCAGCCACTGATGTATCAATAATCTTATTCATAAAACTATTAATTATCGCATTTGACTTTTTTGCTGTTCCAAAGGTTTCTACCTCTTGCATCAAAGGCTTTTTCGCACCAATAAAATATGCCAAACGTACTTCACATTTTTTTGCCAAACCATGAGCAACAATATTTTTTGCCAAAAACCGCGCTGCATATGCGCCTGATCTGTCAACCTTTGTTGCATCTTTTCCGGAAAAACAACCTCCTCCAACTCTTGACATCGCCCCATATGTATCAACGATAATTTTTCGTCCGGTTACACCCGTATCGCTGACAGGTCCTCCAATATGCCACACACCCGTGCCATTGACTGTCGACCTCGTAGGTCGACAGCTCATATTATATTTGGCTAAAACAGGAAGCACTACATACTTATATAAATCTTCTTTTACTTGACTTAATTCTACCTTTTCATCATGAGGAACTGCTAAAACAACATTGCCAACTGCGACTGGTTTTCCGTTTTCATAAATAATTGTTACTTGAGTTTTGCCGTCAGGGCGTAAATATTTTTTTATGGTTTTTAGTTTATCCATTTCTTCTGCCATCCGATGAGCAATAGTTATTGGTAATGGCATCAATTCAGGACTTTCATCACACGCGTATCCAAACATCATTCCCTGATCTCCGGCTCCTAAGTCATCAACCCTGGTTGCAATTTCACTTGATTGACTATGAATTTTGACAACGATTGGACAATGATGTGTAAAACCGTAGCTAATTTTTGTATATCCTAGTTTTTTAATTACTCCCTGTGCAATTTTTTTATAATTTAATTTGACTTTTGTCGTCACCTCACCTGCCATGGTAACGTAATTTTTAGTAACGAGCGTTTCAACAGCAACACGGGAATTTGCATCTTTAGTTAATGCAGCATCAACAATCGCATCAGAAATTTGGTCACAAATTTTATCCGGATGTCCGGCGCAAACCGACTCCGAAGTGAAGGTGGTTTTCATATTTTTTTCCAGCTTAATTTATAATAATTTACTGGCAAATCATCCCCGACTTATTCGGGACCGGTTTTGGCACCATAAGATTTCAGTGGTGACTAATCAACTTTATAAACTTGATTAACTTGCCACTTTATGACTATTATCTTCGGTTGCCGGATAGCTTTTTTTGTTGAGCCGGATCTCTCACTATCGCTCTTGATTTTAAAATCTACACATTTTCGACGTAAAAAACATCGTACTATTAACAAATCCTTTTGTCAATCTTATTCTTCTTAAATCATAAATCTTAAATCATATATCGTATATCATTATTCTTTTATTCCTACCAGTCTCAGTCCTTCTTGCGCCGCCTTGTTTTTCGGATCAAGTTGTATAACAATTTCAAATTGCTCTTTTGCTAAATCTTTTTTCCCAAGATTTAAATAAACCACACCCAAATTCATTCTTAAACCAATTCCTTCTGGGTCGATTTTAACTGCCTGTAGAATCATTTCTTCTGCCTGAACAAATTTTTTTTGACTATAATATATCACTGCCAAATTCTGATACGACTGCCATAGTTTTGGGTTATATTTAATTGCTAATTGATAATTGATCATTGCATCATTTAATTTCCCCATCTGTTTATATGTATTTCCCAAATTATGATAAGCATCAGCATATTTTGGATTTAATTTAATTGCAATTTTAAACTCTTCGGCTGATTTTTCTAAATTTCCCTTCCTTCCGTAAACATCTCCTAAATTATTATGAGTTTTTGGATCTGATGGAGAAGTCTTTCCAGTTGCAAACCAAAGCGTATCTTCGTTCTTCCAATCCATATTCCTGAAAATCGTTCGTAACATTAAAAGTAGAATGATGATAATAAAAATTAAATATCCCAATCCTTCTGTTTTTTTATTTTTTATCAAACTCCACAATCCATATCCAACAACACAAAACATGCCAACCGAACCCAAATACACATATCTTTCCGCAACAATCCAAGAAATTCCAAGCGGTGTCAAATAGGGGATTAAACTAATAATAAACAAGGCTAAACCAAAAAATATTATGCGATTTTTTTTATATCCGTAAACCATAAATCCAATCATCCCAAGCGAAATAATCACACGAAATATATAGTCTAATATTGTGAAATAAAACTCTGAATGGTATAGGGTCAATTGATTTGGCCAAATCAATAACTGCCAATACGAAGTCAGGGCAATTGGTATTTGTGTTAATAGATTAATAAAAAAACTTTGCTTTTCATAATTTGACAAAAGACTAACTATTGTTTTAAGTAGATTTTGATAATAAAAAGCGGCAACTGCAGAAAATAAAATAAAAACTCCCAAAGTATTTCGAAAAGCGCGTTTAGTTCCATATGCAAGCTCAAAAATAAGAATAATTAATGGAAAAACTAAAGACTTTTCAGATGATAAAAGAGCTAAAACAAAAAATATTAATACTGCAAAAATATTTATCCATCGACGATTAATCTGCCAAATTCGATAGTGAATTAAACCCCAAATGGAAAAACATGCAAGCTGAGTATATTGTATTGCAGAAATCCAAACCACTGCTTCGCTATTAAGCGGGTGAACTGCAAATAAAGCCGCTACAATAAAAGCCAATCTTGCCTGACTTAATAAGGAAACTAATACAAAAACTCCAACAATTGTTGCGAAATGGAATAAATAGTTGAAAAGACGATAAAAAAATGGATTAAATCCATTAATTTTAAAAGCAATTGTCTTTATCAATTCTCCTAATAAGTGTGATGGTTGTTTAAATGCGCGACCCCATTCGTATATGTTCTTTGTTTCTAATATTGGTCTATCGTCCGAAACAAATTGATTTCCCAGGGAATTTGCATAAGTTATAATTGCCAAACCAATTAGTATTAATATTGTTATCCAATTATCTTTAATAATGCTTTTTATTGAAGGTAAAACTTTATGAGACATTTCATCGATTTCCGATTTTAGAATGAATTTCCTTTCGATAGCTAATTGATTTTCTTTGATTCTATAATTTGTTGTTAATAAATAATCATTTATTTTTTTTATAGATAAGCCAAGATCATTTGCAATCCGATCAACCTCTCTTGATTTGATCTTTTTCTTAATATATTTTTTTTGATTTTCAGTTAAATCCATATTTATGTTTGAATTACCTCTTATTATATGTAAAAAATTCGATAAAAACTTGAAAAATTAGTATAATTTGTTCTATCAATGAAATCATCACCTTTAATCTCCATTTGTATCCCAACCTATAATCGAACGCGATATCTTAAACAAGCTCTCATTTCTTGCTTTCGACAAACGTATAAAAACTACGAAATTATTATTTGTGATAATAGTACAAATTCAAATTCACAAAGATTTATTCGTCGTATCAAAGATCCCCGCATTAGATACTATAAAAATAAAACCAATCTTGGATCAGTAAAAAATATTAATCGAACCCTATCATTGGCGCGAGGTAAATATATAAAGTTTTTGTTCGATGATGACCTGCTATACCCAAGTTGCATAAAAAAGATGGTGGCGGCTCTGGAGAAAAATCAAACCGCAGGAATTGCAATGGCGCCGCTTGACATTATCGATAATCACGGGAAAAATATTCAACCGCGTTTTCATTACATTAGAAAAATGAGAGAGCTCTATCGATATCAAAACCATAGCGGATTAATTAGGAATTTAGTTATTCTTAAAGATTTTTTAATCCGGACATATCCCTGCTGTGTTCCAACTGGGATTATGGTACGAAAACAATGTATTGACGAATTGGGTAAATTTGATGAAGACTTTAACTATATCGGTGACTTGGAATTTTGCATACGGATGTCAACTAAATATGATTTTTATTATGTTAATCAAAAATTATCTGCATGGCGCTACACAGAATCATCGGAAACTGTAAATATTCTCCACACGCAGACAATTAGTCCGGTTTATTTCTATCGGCTTATTGACAAATTTTATTATAAACTAAACGTTGCGCGTTTTTTCCCAAAAAAAGATCGGGAAAAAATAATTATGGACGCTTATATTTTTGCTTCAAAACGCGCCATGTTGAATAGTTTAGTTGCTTTAAAATTTTTTGATATTAAACTATTATTATTTACAATTAAAACTGTATATAAGTCAGATCCTTTTGTTATTAATCGCATCAAACTTCCTTTTTCACTATTTAAAGAGTTTATTATAGCTTTATATAATTTGGTAAAATTATAGGATGCAATTCAATTCCAAGATATTCGTCGCCGGTGGCCAGAGTGGTTTAATCGGAACAGCTATTGTTCGTAATCTAAAATCAAAAGGTTATAAAAATATTATTATTAAAACCCGAAAACAACTCGATCTCCTTGATTCTAAACGAGTTGAACGATTTTTTATTAGAGAAAAGCCTGAATATGTTTTTCTTGCTGCCGCCTTGGTTGGAGGAATTTGGGCAAATAAAACTCAAAAAGCTGATTTTATTTATGATAATTTACAAATCCAAAACAATGTTATCTATAATGCATGGAAATATAAAGTAAAGAAATTATTATTCTTAGGAAGTTCCTGTATTTATCCAAAACATGCGAAACAACCAATTAAAGAAAGTGCGTTTATGACCGGACCACTTGAAGAAACAAATGATGCCTATGCCGTTGCAAAAATCGCTGGAATCAAAATGTGCCAGTCCTTTAATGAACAATATAAAACAAACTTTATTTCTGTGATGCCAACTAATCTGTACGGCCCAAATGATAATTTTGATTTACAAACATCTCATGTGATTCCGGCATTAGTCCGCAAATTACATGAAGCAAAAATTGGGAATAAAAAAGTGGTTGTTCTTTGGGGAAGTGGGAAAGCATACCGCGAATTTATGTTTGTTGGCGATGCGGCTGATGCTTTAGTATTTCTTATGAGAAAATATAATGAGTCAGAAATAATTAATGTAGGAACTGGTAATGACCTCACAATAAGTCAGTTAGCAAATATGGTAAAAACAGCGATTAATTTTAAGGGAAAAATCAAATGGGACACAACCAAGCCTGATGGAATTCCAAGAAAACTGCTTGATGTGACAAAGTTACATAAATTAGGCTGGCGTCCAAAAACTTCACTTGAACAAGGAATAAAAAACGAATATGAATGGTATTTACAAAATTATGATAATCGCTAATCTCACCGGCGGTCTTGGTGGTCAAATGTTCCAATATGCAGCTGGAAGAGCACTATCTTTAAAACTAAAAACGCCACTGAAATTACACTTTACCAATGCGCTTTTCAATACCCAAAGACAGTACGGACTCGATATTTTTAATATCAAAGCCAACCTGGCAACTGACGCAGAAATTGCAAAGCTTGGTGTAATCAAAAATCAAGTGATTAATCGTTTTTTATATCTTGCTCAACTCATGAATATTAGACTTTTAAAAAATGTTTACACGGAAAAACTAAATGATGAATACGATCCGGATTTTTTTAATATTCCAGATAATTTCTGTATTCAGGGTTATTTCGCCAATGAAAAATATTTTAAAAATATCGAAACAACCATTAGAAAAGATTTCACTTTTAAAAATAAACTTGATGAAAAAAATCAAAAATTTAAGGATTTGATCACAAAATACGAGTCAGTTAGTATCCACGTAAGAAGAGGAGATTACATCACCAATAAAACAGGACCAAGATTTATCGGATTAGACTACTATATCAAGGCAATTAAAACGATAAGTAACAAAATCAAAAACCCTATATATTTTATCTTTTCTGATGATATTGACTGGGTTAAGCAAAATTTAAAATTAAAAAATAAAAGCTATTTTGTTAATAATAACCATGGAAAAAATTCATATAAAGACATGCAGCTGATGAGTCTATGCAAACACAATATAATTGCTAACAGCACATTTAGTTGGTGGGGGAGTTGGCTAAATTCCAATAAAAATAAAATTATGATTAAACCGTAAAAAAATGAGAGTTTATCAAAAAAAATCCAGTAATATATTATATTTTTTTTATCGTTTGATTTATCCAATATTTGATCCGATTCGCTTTTTCATTGGTCTATATGGTTATTTTTGGTATATAAGAGATCTTTTTAAATACCAAAAACAAAATAATTATAAATCGTTAATAAACAAAAACCTTTATCCAATGCTCCACGAAAAAACTAACCTTTCTCCCTTTAATAATCACTATTATTACATGTCTCTTTGGGCATTTGACCGAATAATAAACAATCGTCCTAAGTTTCATGTTGATATTGGATCAGCTTATGATTTTAGTGGATATCTCTCAAAAATAATTAAGACTACATTTATTGACTTACGACCAATTAATGTAAAAATAAAAAATCTAACAATAAAAAGGGGAGATTTACTTAATCTTCCGTATAAAGATAATTCTGCCACATCTCTTTCTTGCCTCCATACAGCTGAACATGTTGGCTTGGGGAGATATGGGGATAAGATTGATCCAAATGGCACGCAAAAAGCTTGCAGAGAATTAAGCCGAGTTCTTACTCCTGATGGATTTTTATATTTTGCTGTTCCTATTGGAAAAGAAAAAATCTGTTTCAATGCCCACCGGATTTTTCCTCCTAAAGCAATAATAAAAATGTTCCCGAAATTAAAACTTGTTGAGTTTTCCTTGGTTGATGATAATGGGATCTTTTTAGAAAAACAAGATCCAACCGCATATAGCAATCTCAATTATGCTTGTGGTATGTTTATTTTTAGAAAATAGTTTAAAAAAATAATTTTATGCTCAGTAAAAAAATGCGGATTCTTTATCATATTCCAAGTCCTGAAACCGTTTATGCAGCGCGATTTATCTATGAAGGATATAGGGATGCTTTTTTGGATTTGGGTCACAAATTTATACCACTAACATCCTCCAACAATCTAAAAAAAACACTGGAAAAATATAAACCAGACATATTCATCTCCGCGTTAAATGATTATTATTTAAAATTTCTCGATCTTGATTTAATAAAATCTTATCGAAAAAAAGGGATGGTATATTTTAATCAAATAGGGCTTTGGAATTTAAAAGTCAATCAATTCGGCGGTCAGTCCATAAAATCTCGAAAAGATTATTGTGCATTAATCACAAAAGGACTGGCAGGCGATATTTTTTTTAATTATTTCCAACCTGATGACCCGGAAATGGACGGCTTTACCAAAACCACTGGATTTCCTTTCTACACGGTTCTTCTTGCTGCCAACACTAAACAGTATTTCTATGAAAAAGACCAAACATTAACATCTGATATCTCGTTTGTGGGAAGTCTGCTTCCTGATAAAAAAGAGTTTGTTAAAAAACATCTCTTGCCCTTAATGAAAAAATATGATGTCAATGTGTATGGCAGCGACTGGTCACTAAAAGATAAGTTATTGGGTTACGTACAAAAAGCCGGTCAATATTTTAATATTGAGCCGCTGAAAAAACTCCGTCGGTTGAAACTATCGGTTGACAGCGAACGAAAAATTTACTCCTCGTCAAGAATATCTTTAAATATTCATGAGAATCATCAAAGACAAAATGGAAAAGATTTTAATGAAAGAACTTTCAAAATTATTGCCTGTCGTGGTTTTGAAATCTGTGACAATGTCAAAGTTATAAGAAAATATTTTTCTGAAAAAGAACTGATCATTGCAAAAAACACACAAGATTGGTTTGAAAAAATTGAGTATTACTTAAAAAATCCTCAAAAAAGAACACCGATTATCAAGGCTGGTTACCAAAAAATTATTAAATATCATACCTATAAAAATCGTGTCGAACAGTTGATCGCAATTGCCCGCAACCACCTCCACAACCAACGCGGCATCACAACAGCAACAAATAATTTAAAATAAAAAGATGGCTCCCATTTTAAACCCGAGTTCAACTGCAATAAACGTTTTGTAAAAGCAATTAAATTGGTTCGGCTTGAGTAGTATCTAATACTTGGAAGCATTCGGGAAAAATTTGCGGTTTCATTTTTAATCCAGGTTTTCATTTCTTTTTTTGACAGATCATTTTTAAATAACTCCCAAACCATTTCTCTGGGCAAACGATTATTAATTAATAAATAAAAAGTTGGGGATTCATACTGTGATAAAGAAACATATATCACGTCCTCAAAATCAATCCAACCTCCAGCTTTTCTTACTGCATCAAACAAATATTTAACCCAAAAGTCAGACATCTCAAATTTGGGGTTTTGACTTTGTAGAATAGATTTTATCAATAAACTAGCGGGACGTTTAAAAATTAAACCGGAAATAGAAGAATAAACTGATCTATCAAGAAAATCCAATATCTCCAATGAGTTTTGATTTTTGCCTAAAGTTCGATTAGTTTTTTGATCAAGAAATAAAGAATATCTTTTATTATTTTGACTACAGTATAAAAACGAAACCCGGATATATCCATAACCTTTATTTTTAATTTTTTGATACACATTTTCCAGCAGATTTAAATTTCCCAACCAATCATCGTCGCCAAGTATAAAAACATATTCGCCTTTTGCCAGTCCAATTGCCTTATATAGATTCCGAGTAAACCCTATATTTTCATCGTTAAAATAGTATCGAATCTGTTTATTATTGAGTAATGGGGACAGCTTACTGACTTTAGAACCCTTGTGATTATCAGAAATTACGATTTCGAAGTTTTTGAAAGACTGGCTTAAAATACTTTTGATTGCTCTTTCCAATTCCTTCGGTCGATTGTAGGTTGGAATTACAATTGAAAAAAAGGGAGTTTTCATTGAATATTGTTAATGAAACTTTTCAATACATAAGATAAATCTTTCGTAATAATTGCATTTTTTATTGATTTCTTATTCCAGAAGATATATATTCTTTTCAAAGGCAATAATATAAATTTTGGAACGAGTCTTAATATTAAGGCTTGTATATAATATACAGCATTAGAATATCTCCATTTGTCTTTAATATAAATTTTATTAATGTAAACCGCGAGAAGCTTTGGAGAAAGAATCAATCTCCAGTTAACAACATGCAAAAGTGCTGATCGCCTTTGTTTTTGATCAAATATCTGATAACTTTCGCTATCTTTTAAGTAATTTTTTGCATTATTAAGTAGAGTATCTAAGCTAAATTTTGGTTCGATAAAGTTATAAAAAAAGTGACCTGTTTCAAAATATCGTCCGATGATATACTGATTTCCCAAAAAAACTGCTCCATATCGAAAACTCAACTCATAAATAAGAGGCAAACTAAAATATAAAACATCATCGTGATTTAAATAGGATAATAATTTTCTATCGTTTTTATAAATCGAACCGGAAATAAATTCTAAAAATTTATCACTCATTTCCAAAGGCAGGGCAGGATACTTCAAGGGAATATGTTTGTTCCCAGAAGGTAACAATAATCCCTTATATATATCGTTGATCGTTTCCAAATTTTCATAATAAAAAATTACGCTGATTTTCATAAAACCAGGATGATATCGATTGGCTTGTTGATATATTTTTTTTAACGTATCTATTTTTAATATCGCATCATCATCACCCAACATAAAAATATATTTTCCTTTGGCCAAATAAAAACCCTTAAGCACATTGCGCTGCGGTGCAACTTTATGTTTAAAACGATGATAAGAAATCGGATAACCTTGTTTTTGATATCGTAAAACTAAATCTTTTGTTCCGTCTGTTGATGCATTATCAGAAATAATAATTTCATAGCTTGTAAAATTTTGTCTAATAATTGAACGTATTGTCAGATCAAGAAAACGAACACGGTTGAAGGTGGGAATAATAATAGAAAAAAAGGGGAATATTTTTTTCATAAAAATCTATTATTCCACAAGCGTCGACCTACGAGGTCGACGGATTTGGATTTTACGAGGTCGACGGATTTGGATTTTATTTTATGTTTTTAATGAATAATTTAATTTTTTCTTTAATATAAACTAATTCTTTTTGACTAATTCCCGGCCAGACACCAAGCCAAAATGCGTTATTCATAATTAAATCCGCATTTTTCATGCTTCCAATTACTTTAATTTTGTTTTTGATTTTTAAATAAGCAGGATGACGAAGCAGATTACCGGAAAAAACATTACGGGTGCCAATCTTATTACTCTCTAAATATTCTGTCAATTGGTTACGAGTGAACGGAGCATTACTTCTAATAATTAATGGAAAACCAAAATAAGAAACTTCTGCTTTTTTATCTTCTTTCATCAGAATAAAATATTTTTTGTATTGCTTAAAAAAAGAATAAAGCGCTTGATAATTTTCTTGTCTTTTTTTAATAAAACCCGGTAATTTTTTCAGTTGGGCAACACCGATAGCTGCCTGAAAGTCTGTCAATTTGAGATTAAAGCCAATTTGCGAATAAATATATTTATGATCATAGCCATATGGCAACTTTCCCAGTTTCCATTTAAAACGTTTTCCGCAAGTATTATCACACCCTGTATCACACCAACAATCCCGGCCCCAGTCGCGAAACTGCCGATTGGCCCGATGAAGCAGGGGATTATTGGTTACAACGGCGCCACCCTCTCCCATTGTGATTTGATGTGCAGGATAAAAACTAAAAGTAGCCAAATCCCCAAATGTTCCAATCATTTTACTATTGTATTTTGAGCCGAGCGCATCACAACAGTCTTCAATCAACCATAGTTTATATTTCTTACATAAAGCAACGATTTTGTCTAAATTAAAAGGTTTTCCTAAGGTATGTGCAATCATTATTAATTTAGTTTTTTTAGTAATTGCTTTTTCAATTTTGGAGACGTCAATGTTAAGCGTGTCAATTTCTGCATCAACAAAGACTGGCTTTAAACCAAACATCACACCAGGATTAACTGTCGTGGGAAATGCCACAGCACATGTAATAAATTCATCACCGGGTTTTAACTTTCTCTCTCCCAATACTTCTGAT
>Ga0210006_1000964_pt1 | contig 20674 bp, 26 predicted proteins | sample CryGey02umfilter_2_FD_185452 | JGI IMG/M metagenome (GOLD analysis project Ga0210006, IMG submission 185452) | Groundwater microbial communities from aquifer in Utah, USA - Crystal Geyser 4/10/14 0.2 um filter (SPAdes) (version 3) | ecosystem: Environmental > Aquatic > Deep subsurface >... | reverse complement strand
CAGGCAAAAGAGAGCGGACATAAGCTGCTCTTGTTTAGTCAGTTTACAACCATGCTTGATATCATTCGTGAAACCTTTGATAAACATGGAATCGGACATTGTACGATTGAAGGCCGCACACGCGATCGCGAAGCGGAAATCAAACGTTTTTGCAATGACTCTTCTGTGACGGTGTTCTTGCTTTCTCTGCGCGCCGGCGGCACCGGTCTTACGCTTACGGAAGCGGATATGGTTATTTTGTTTGACCCATGGTGGAACCCGATGGTGGAACGGCAGGCGATGGATCGCGCGCATCGCATTGGCCAGTCAAAAACCGTAAACGTGTACAAACTTGTCACGAAAGGTACGGTGGAAGAAAAAGTTGTTGCGCTCCAGGAACGTAAATCACAGCTCTTTGACGCGCTTATGCAAGAAAATCCCGATCTGGCTGAGGCGCTCACTTGGGAGGACGTAAAGACCTTATTCGAATAGTCCTTTTTTGCGCTTTATTGACGCAAAGGAGGCGACTTTGTAGCATGACTTCATTATGAAAGGCATCAATCTCTATCACGAAGTTCCTTGCGGCAGCCCGGATGAATTCCATGTTGTCGTCGATCTTCCGAAAGGTTCCACAAATAAAATTGAATACGATGAACAAGGCGGCTATTTTAAACTTGATCGCACGCTTTTTACGCCGACGTTTTATCCATTTGATTATGGATTTATTCCGCAAACGCATGCCGGCGATGGTGATGCGACGGATGTCTGTCTTCTTCTTACGCACCCTACGTTTTCAGGCTGTGTTGTGAAAGCGCGTCCTATTGGCATGATCAAAACAGCCGATCAAGATGGAGATGATGCGAAAATTATCGCAGTTCCCGTCTCAAAAGTTGATCCGCGTTTTGATGAAATGAAGACGCTGGATGATTTACCGGCGCATTTTCGTGAAGAGCTCCTTCTCTTTTTTAAAGAGTACAAAAAACTTGAAAAGAAGAAATACGATTTGATTCAGATTGATGGGTTCGGTTCTGTCGAGGAAGCAAAGGCTGAGATTCAGCAGTCGATGGACGCGTATAAAGAAAAACACGCTTAAATCCAAGAATCCTCGAATCACGAGGATTTTTGCTGGTTCAAAGTTTTGTCCTTCTTTGTTTATAAAATTGCTATTTTATGACACATCCGCTCATGAAGCTCCGTTCGTTTATCGTGGAAGAGTTGGCTTGGGAGACATCCGCCTGTTTTACCTTGCGGCTTAAGCCGGAATCTCCAGACGAGCTATTTGATTTTCTTCCAGGTCAATGGGTCTATCTTCATTTATTAAATGAAGACGGGAGTTCTTGGGCGCGAGCGGCATTTTCTGTCGCTTCCGCTCCAGAAGGCTCAAAAGAGTTGCTTGAGTTCGGTATCAAGGTTTACGGAGATTTTACAAAGCGTGCTTCCAATCTTATCCCTGGAGACAAAGTCACATTGCAGGGGCCCTTTGGACGATTCGTCCTCACGGAAGGGGAGTCGAACTTAGTTATGTTTGCCGGCGGGATTGGTATCTCTCCTCTATTGTCTATGATCCGGTCGCTCGCAGCGCGAAATGCGGATGTAGACATTACGTTGTTCTATTCAAACAAAACCGTTGAGGACATCGCCTATCGAGAAGAGTTGGAACGAATTAAAAAAGCTTGGCCGCACTTGCGCATTATTCATTTTCTTACGCAAGAGGCCTCTCTTCCGGAAGGCTTTGAGGCTGAGCTTGGTCGTCTTGATGCCGCACGCCTCGATCAATATTTACCGAATCCCTCAGCGCCCATGTATTTCATGTGCGGACCGCGTGCATTTATGGAGCAGGTTCGAACCTTGCTCAGCGAACGCAGCGTAGATGTTAAAAAACGTTTACAAGAAGAATTGTTTGGCTAAGCTTTATTCTCCGTGTACTATTTCCCCATATGACTATAAACACAAAAACAGCTATTTTGCCCCTTTTGGCCGCAACGGTGCTTCTTGGCGCCGGTTGTAATCCGCTTGCGTCCGTTCAGCAGAAGGCGACGGATGCCGTTGTAGAAAAGGTTGTAGAATCTCAAACCGGTCAAAAGGTGAATGTTGATTCCAACGGCGCCACGGTAAGCTACCAGGGCCAAAATGGCGGTGGAACAATACAAGTAGCCAATGGAACACAATATCCGGAAAATTTTCCGGCTGAAATTCCACACTATCCCGGCGCAGCTGATGTTAGCGTTATCACTATGCAGGCAGACTCTGTGTTCATGGTAAGTCTTAGGAGTTTGGATGACGCGGATACGGTAGCCAATTGGTTTGAGGATTCATTAACAAAAGACGGATTCACAAAAACTTCGGAGGAACCTTCTATCTTTATGCGAATGTATGAAAAGGGAAACATAAAGATGAGCGTTCAGGCTCGATACTCCGAAAAGAAAGCTCTAACGGATGTGAACATTCAGCTTAGTAAAGGTAACTAATAAAAAAAATCCCTCGACAGATGTCGGGGGATTTTTTTCTGGTGGGCGTGCCTGGATTCGAACCAGGGACCTTCACATTATCAGTGTGACGCTCTAACCAACTGAGCTACACGCCCTCTTTTTTGCTTCGTTAGGGTAGCGGATTTTTTCCGAGAATGCAAGAGCGGCTAAACGCCTTTCTTTGAGGCATCGCTTGCGCAGTCAAAGGCCTTTTTTGCGTTTAAAAAGTTGTTTTCTTCGTCAAAATCAAGCTTCCAAGATGAGCCCTTTGGGAAGTCGAGTATCGGGACCTCTTCCCAATTTTTTCCCTGGAGAGAAAGGATAGCAGAGACCAGCGGTTCGCGGTGGCTTACAAGTGCCGCACAGGTGTCGTCTTGCATTGAGAGAGCTGTGTCTTGAATGGCGGATCGTACGCGCTTCGCCATGGAATCAATATCTTCAATTCCATCTGTGTTGGGATGAAAAGGCGTTTTATCGTAACTGGTGTGTTTTCTAAATTCCGCGAGCGGTTTGAGAAACCAGTTGCCGACTTGCCATTCCTTTAAGCGATCATCATATTCGACTTCCGGTCCTTCAATTTCCGAGGAAATGATATGTGCTGTTTCTCGCGTACGAAGATACGGAGAGGAAATAATGCGGCTCGGCTCGCAACTGGCTGTCTTCAGAGCCTTTCCGAGCTTGGTTGCTTCTTTTGCTCCCGTTTCCGAAAGGGGGAAGTGTTCGTCATAAAAGACGTGTTCAGGATTGTCTACGTGGCCATGCCGGATCAAGTAAATAGTTTTCATGATAGGAGTGTAGCTATTTCTTCGGAAAACGAAAAGCACTCCGGTTGGAGCGCTTTTCTTTGGAGCGGGTAGGGGGAGTCGAACCCCCATCTCCACCTTGGCAAGGTGGCATAATAGCCGCTATACGATACCCGCGTTTTTATGGAACGCCTGTTAGAGAGGCGCTCCATAACCTATCAAATGCTTTCCATCATCGCAAGAGGGGCGCGAACGTTGGCTCTTCTTGCGTGGTTTGGTCGATTTGATCGATGATATTTCTTATCTCCCATATAAGCTCGCGCTGGATTTCTTCCAGGTTTCGTACTGCATAGAGGAGATCCGCTACGCGATCGGGGCCGCGTAGGGTGTAGGACTTTGACATATTAGGAAAGGCCTTTCGCTTCTTTAATAAGCGAGTGAATCTTTTTTTCACGTCGCCATTTCCTAAAGCGTTTTATGCCTTCCGCTGCGGCCACGGTAAATCCTGCTGCGCCGATCGGCGTCCAATCAGGCATAGATGGGGTAACGGGTTTTTTCGCAAGAGTCGCTGCCTGCACAAGCGTAATTTCGCTTGCTTCGCGCGGATAGACACGTAGATCGGGATTTTGCGTATCAAAGAGTCCTTGAACATCAATGACATCACCTACGCTCAGACGTGAACCGCGATAGTTTACAGGCGTTCGTAACATGAGTTCCAAGGGGAGTCCGTCGACTTCGAGGAGCGCGCTTGTTGTTTTTGCTTCCACAACGCTTCCTCGGATCTGTACGAAGCTCCAGCCGTCTTCGGTTTTCGGATCAAGGAGATCTACGGTCCGAGGCTGCGGGCTTTGAGTATCTCCAGCGACTTCCCACTGATCATTTGTTCCCATTTGAATATAGAGTCCGTCATCATTCAGCTTTAGTGTTCCAGTAAGTGTTACGTGGCTTTGATATTCCGGAGAAGGCTGTTTATTTGTTCCCTTAATCAAAATGCCGTAGCCATTTTCAGATAGGAGCACGTATTGGTGTTTTGAGAGAATACCGGGCTTTGTGCCCACGGTGCCACTTATGCGCACAAGCGTATTTGCTTCGACGGTGCTTGCCATAGAAGGAGTGATGTTTATCGGACCGGGTTTTGGTTTTTTAGTTGAGATTTTTGCCACGGTCTTTTTTGTTGTCGCTTTTTTTGTTGCTTTGGAAACGACCTTGGGCGCGGTAGCTCTTTTTGTAACAAGAGCTTCGGTTTGTTTTTGCGGCATGTCTATTACCGCGTTTGCATCCGATGCAAGCGACGGCGCTGTATTTGTCATCGAAACCATCTCCGTTTTTTTCGGTGCAGCTGTTTTTGCAATTTGCACGGAAGCGTCTGTTGGTGGAGGAATGTTTCTTTCTTGTTGGTTCGCACTATTTGGAGTCGGGTTTCCGGATTTCCATGTTGTCGCGCCGTCGGGAAAACGTATCCAGCTTTGTCCTTTTTGCGTTTTTGGATATTCAATAGCATCGGCAATTTGTTGATCGGGCATTCTGAGAATAACTTGGTCGCCGGAATTATTCAGGCGTGCACTTGAAAGTTGTATAAGGAGAAAGCCATTCACAAACTGAATTGAATCAAACGTTTTCTCTTGAAAGTGAAAGAAAGCCCCGCTCGCATCTTCGAGCTGCCATCCGTCGAGTTGATCGAGAGAAACGAGATCGGGCGCATAAAGCTCTACCCATTCCGGACCTTCAAGAGGAGCTGGGTGGACTTCATTTAGCAACACCGTTGGTGGTGGAAGGGGTTTTTGTGCGATTTCAAGTGTTCCGGTCGCATAGGTTCGAAATGTTCTGTCTGTAACAATGAGCTCGAAGGCAAAACTTCCGGAAGTTGCGTAGCTATGCGTCATAACAGATCCGGTAGCGGTCTCTCCGTCGCCAAAAGCCCACTGAAAATACACAAGATCTCCATTTGGATCAGAAGACGAAGCCGCGTCAAATGTTATGGGGCTTTCTGCTTGCATGTCGCCATGGATTTTTAGAACGGCGTTTGGATACTGTGGGCCATTCGATTCAGGGGAGACTGTTGTGATTGTTGCCGTGGCTTCAGGCATGGTCTGCTCTTCCATTGGCGTTGTTGTGCTTGTGACGGAAATGTCTGCAAGAGGTTGTTCCTGAGGGCTTAGCGTATTTTCTACAGGCGTTTCTGCTGGAGGGGTTGCTTCCGTCGCTCCTGTGTCGGTTGAAGTTACCGTGGGTGTTTCAACCGGTATTGGTGCGGGCGCTTGAGCAGTCATGTCTTGATAGCCATCCATGATACCAGGCGTTCCCAAATCAGATACTTCCGGATCGAGTCCGTCGCTGGTTTGTGCGTCCATCCATTCACTGTCTGAAATGCGCACCATAGATGTTCTTGGCGAAGTCATTCCCGCCGGCGGAGCGCCTCCATCTCCAACAGAGTCTATGGTTGTTCCGTCGGGCGCAATGAGATCAATTTTAAGCGCGCCATTTGGAAGAGATAAAGCCGTTGTTACAAGATCGGGTTTGTATTCGAGCGCGCTTTTTTCATCCTCATCCGAATAGTTCGCGATGAGAAATACACTTTGAGCAGGAATAATCTGCGTTTCATCAAAGAGTATCGGTTCGGAAGACGCGCCGCTTAGAGAATAACCGTTGAGTGAAAAAGGTTCGTTGCTTTGATTCCAAAGTTCGAGCCATTCATCCGCGCTCGATACGGATGATCCTGCCCAAGCAATCTCGCCGATCACGATCGGGGGCGCAGTCTGCGCGCGCACCACGGGAGGATGAGAGAAGGGGAGGAGAATGAGCAGGGCAATAAAAAATCGGCCCGCTATGTTCTTCAGCATAAGGGGTGTAGGGCTTCAGTCCGCGGCCGGATCCGGAAAAGCCCAAATCTCTCCCGCGTTCCCAAAGTCTTCTTCACCCCGTTCACTTTTTTAAAGAAAAAGTCAAGTCTAAAACGGTCATTGTATTTTTATAGGGTAGGTTTCTTATTTGTGCTGAGCGCATTTAATACTGTGGATAAATGGAAGCTGCATAATAAAAACAAGCTGTTTGACTTTTGTTCTCCCATGTTCTATTTTTGTTCTATGCACAATCTTTTGTTGCTTGTGAAAGCAAAGCGATAGATGAAGCCCCCTCCGCTTCGGCGGAAATAGAATATGACTGCAACCCCCACCCTTACGCCAAAACAAAAAGAAGTTCTTGATTTCATCGTGGAGTTCATTAATGATAACGGCTATCCACCGTCATATCGTGAAATCGCGAGCGGTTTAAACCTCGCCTCTCCGTCTACGGTGCATGCGCATATTCAAGCGCTTCGCACGCGCGGATATCTCAAAAGCAGTTCATCGGCTTCGGGAACGCGAGAACTTGAGCCAACCGATAAGGCTGTACGATGGGGGAGAAGCGTTATTCTTCCGCTTGTGGGACTTATTACCGCTGGAGAGCCGATTGAAGCCATTGAAGAACATGAGACGATCGCTGTTCCGGTAGATATTGTTCCTAATTCCGCAAATTCCTATGTGCTTCAGGTTCGCGGACGATCAATGATTGATGAGGGAATTCTTGATGGAGACTATGTCGTAGTTGAGCGAAACCCGTCCCCGAAGAACGGCGAAGTCGTTGTAGCTCTTCTTGAAAATTCGCATGCAACGCTCAAAAAGTTTTATCGTGAAAAAAATCGTATTCGTTTACAGCCCGCCAACAAAACAATGAAGCCTATTTACTGTTATGACCCACTTATTCAAGGAGTCGTACGAGCGGTTATTCGATCGTTTCGGTAATAGACTTGTCAGTCGTTCGGAGATGTTGAAGTAGCTTCAATAGGCGCAGGTCTTTTTTGATACGCTTTACTTCGCTATGTCCGAGTGTCGGATACGTATGGACGCTCGTTTTTATTCTTCACTTTTTGCTATAGGTATGTCTTACGAGAAAGTTCAAGAGTCTGTGGACGTTGTTATTGCGTTTCACCGCGATCGGCCCGAACCCATGATGTTTAAGTGGGGAAAACAGTATTATCAGGTGCAAAAAGTGAATCTTGTTCATACGGAACGTATCGGCAGAGAAAAAATTTATTTCTTCTCCGTTTCCGATGCGGTAAACGCTTACCGGCTCTCTTTTCGTACAGAGTCGCTCCAGTGGCGTTTGGAAGAAATGTGCGCGCTTTGATACAAAACCGTGTAAAAATAAAAGCGCATTTTATTGTGTGTTGCACGCAATTTTACAAAAGGCGTGCTCCTTCTTTCTTATAAAAGCAACGTGCTATACTCGCAAAGACATATGAAAAATTCTTTGCAACCAAAACATTTGCTTCAGCAGATCCGTATTTGGTTTGCTTGGGTGGCATTTGCAGCAATGCTCCTTGTTTTTTCGTATCTCTTTCTTTTGCAAAACTTCTTTCCTTCTCAGACGAAGAAGCTCGTCTCTTCTCAAGAGATCATCCAGGCGGTTTCAAGGCTCACTTCCGTTCCTAGTGATGCTCCAAGTCTGGAAGAGATACAGAACCCCGATCTCCTTCGCGAACAAAACCCTTCTGTGTTTAAAAACCTTCTTCTAGGAGATTGGATTTTAGAATATCAAGATCGTCTTATCATTTATCGTCCGTCGACGGATAGTGTGATCGGAATATTTCCTTTTCTTCAAACAGGGGATGAGCAGCAGCCATAGAATTTCGCGGTCTCTTTAAAGGGAAAACCCCCGACTTGAGTCGGGGGTTCTCCTCCTAGAAAGAGCGATTAACGCTTACGCTTTGTAGCTTTACGTTTTGTTGCTTTGCGTTTGGTAGCTTTTCGTTTTGTAGCTTTACGCTTCGGAGCGGCTTTGCGCTTGGTAGCTTTTCGTTTTGTAGCTTTGCGCTTCGGAGCGGCTTTGCGCTTCGGAGCTGCTTTACGCTTCGGAGCGGCTTTGCGCTTGGTAGCTTTTCGTTTTGTGGCCATAGTTGTAACACCTCCTCTCTTTTTTATTTACCGCTCTAACAAAAAAGTTGGAGTCGGGCTTGTGAAGAATGTTCACTGCGCTGTAAGTATACATGAAGTTTTAAAAAAAATCGTCAAGCGCAATCTGTGGATGAATGTAAAAGTATTTTTTTATTTTTCTTTGGGAGAAACTTGCGTATCTATTGCATATTATTAAAAATATTTTACACAAATATTTTTTTGTACGCGCAACTTGTTTTATATTTGTGTACGTACATATTTTTTTATTTTGTTTTGTTGCAAAATAAAAAATGTACGGCGTTCTTTTTTATTCCGCATAAAATAATTGCGGCGCCTGTGTAAAACGGTTTCATGCCTTTAAGGCGGTCTCCTAAATACGATTTGTTGTACAAGCTTGTACGTGTTCTTGTCCTATGTGGATATGGGCGGTATTTTTAGAGGCTGCTTCTATGCAAGCCCCTTTTTCTCCAACGAAAGCCTCCTTTTTACGCATTTTAGATCAAAAGGCTGTAAAAACAGCTTTTAACTTTCACTTAGTGCCTGTATGGATTGACAGAATCCATAAAATGTGCAATAATAGCGTCGGATAATACGTGCGAGGGTGCCGTCCGTTGGTCGGGGAAGGTCATGCGCAAACGATATCCAGATTAACAAGGTAAAATGAAGGTAGATCATAATACGACTTACCTTTTACCAACCGCATGTCAAAGAAGTTGTTTGTTGGTGGCATCCCGTTTCAAACGACGGATGAAGAACTCCAACAGCATTTCTCCCAGGCCGGCGAAGTGGTTTCCGTGTTCATTCCTATGGACCGTGAAACTCGTCGCCCCCGCGGCTTTGCATTCGTCGAAATGGCGGATGATGCCGGGGCCGAACAAGCTATTAGCAAGTTCGACGGATCGGAGATGGGCGGCCGCACCATCGTTGTAAACGAGGCGCGCCCCCAGGAACAGCGCTAAGCGCCGTTCTTATAAAAACTCCCGCTTTTTAGCGGGAGTTTTTTTATGCGCCGATTTGTCGGAGGATTTCTTTTTCTGCTTCCATTGGATTCGCGCGTCCTTCCGTCGCTTTCATGACTGCGCCCACAAACCATTTCACAACACCGGTTTTTCCTGCGCGAATTTCTTCTGCTTGTGCCGGATTCTGCGTAAGAATGCGCGTGACAACCGTCGCAAGGACCGCGGGATCATTCATTTGTCCGAGGTTATGTTCTTCTAAAATATGCGAAGGATCAGCGCCCGTTTCCACCATGAGCGTAAGAAGTTTTTGTGCATTGGTGCTGTTCAGCGTGTTTTTGTGCAGCAAGTGCAAGAACTCTGAGAAATTTTCCGGTGTGATGTTGCAGCGTTCAATGAGCAGGTCTTTTTGCCCAAGGATGGCTGCGAGTTTGTTTGTTAGCCAGCTTCCTGCGAGTCTTCCAAGTTTTTCTTTTTGTTCGGATAAAATCTCGCCGGCAGATAGGTCTGTGCAGTCATCCGTAGCTTCCAGCCAGTTTCCAAGTTCTCCCATGACGTCTTCCGCGTAGCTTGCCCAACCCGCATTTGCAACAAGAAATGTGGCATCTTCTTCTGTGAATCCAAATTCTCTTCGAAGGCGCGCTCGCGTTTCTGCGGGCAGTTCCGGGATTTCTCCTTTTTCTTTTTCGCGAATGTCTGCAAGCGAGAGCGGACGAAGATCCGGTTCGGGGAAGTAGCGGTAGTCAGCGCTCGTTTCTTTTGAGCGTTGGTCAAAGGTTTCTCCTTTGTTTTCATCCCAGCCGCGCGTTGTATTTTTTGGCGTTTCTCCTGTGGCATAAATCTGTTTATGCCGTTCTATTTCATGCTCGAGCGCACGTTCGACGGCGCGAAAAGAGTTTAGATTCTTTACTTCAGTCTTTGGATTGTATCCCGCTTTGAGTGGTTGGTTGTTTTCGTCGATTTCAAGCAAGGAAATATTTGCATCACAGCGCATAAACCCTTTTTCCATGTCTGCCAGCGAAACATTCGCCGCACGAAGAATTGCTTGCAATTCTTGGAGGAAGATCTTTGCTTCCGCGGAACTTCGAAAGTCCGGTTCCGTTACGATTTCAAGCAGCGGTTGTCCGGCGCGATTAAAGTTCACGATCGTGCTTCCTGTTTTTGCATCATGAATATTTTTTGCCGCATCTTCTTCCAAATGCGCTCGCGTTATTCCAATACGCACGGTGTCGCGCGGAGCTTTTTGTCCCGGAACGGTAATAACGAGCGAACCATGTTCTGAAATGGGAAAATCATATTGCGAAATTTGATATCCCTTCGGAAGATCCGGATAGAAATAGTTTTTGCGATCAAAGTGAGATGTGTCAGGAATATGACATCCAAGAGCGAGGCCCGCGCGAACACCGAGGTGCACCGCTTCCAAGTTGAGAGCGGGGAGTGCTCCGGGCTGACCCGTACAAACAGGACAGATGGCGCTGTTTACTGGCGCGCTATCATCGATATTTGCGCAGCCGCAAAACATCTTTGTTTTGGTTTTCAGTCGTACGTGTATTTCGAGACCGATAATTGGGATGAGATTTGCCATACGCTAAAGCTTACCGAGGATACAAAAAACCCGCTAGGGGCGGGTTTTGTTTGCTAGCGAGTCGCTTTCAGTGAATGATAGACTTTTACTTGATAAATGATGCTAAGCGGAATGAGGGCAATTTGAACTAGGCTGCCCAGCACGTTTTGAATGGCGGCGATAGTTGCAGAGGCTGTTTGGAGCGGCTGTGGCTGGCTTGTAAAGATAGAAAGCTTATCAAAGCCAATGAGCATGCCCAAAATAAACATAATAACAAAGTTAAGAAGCACGTCTAAGATAACAACAAGAATTGCCGGAACGAGCACGCGACCAAGCGTTGGCCACCAACGTCCTTTGACAAGTGCTGCACTGGCAGCCAGCGCTTGGGTTCCGCGGCGGTCTTCCTCAATAAGAAAGAGAATCCCAAAGCTAAGGCTCAAGGAAAGCCAGAGTCCAGGAAGCACGAATGCTAATAATCCGCCGGCGAATATGAGGAGATTGAGGATGCCGATCCATAACACGGAAAGAAGCAGGCCCCAGGCTCGTTTTGCATTAGGCATGATTTCCGCATCCGCATTTGTTTCTCGCTTAAGTTGGTAATCTAAGAGTAAAATAAGCGTATGAAGCACAATAACAACCGAGAAAACATTGGCGATTACAAGAATCGTATACGACATCGCTGAAGCCATCGGAACACGTTCTGCGATGAGAGCCGCAATGAGACTAATGACTGCGGCAAGAACAAAGCGTATCGATATTTCAAAAAGCCGGCGCCAATCTTTTAAAAATTGTGTCCATCCGCTGGAGACCAGTTCAGATATGGAGATGAGTTTCGTTTCGGACATAGCATGGATAATGGATAAGTAATTTAATGTGAGTATATAAGAAATACCCTTTCTTGCCCAGAAAAAAAGCTAGGAAATTTTTCTTTTAAGAAGCGGTTTTAGATGGTTTATCAGTTCTTCCGCGACTGTTTCAGGTGGCTTTGAGGCGTCAATTTCAACAATGGCTGTTTTAGCGTCTCTGTAAGGCTTTTGTACTTCTGTGAGGCGGTATCTTGCGGCGAGTTTTTGCTGAAAGTCGGTTTGCTCAAAAATATGATTATCTTTTTTATCTGTTCGTCCTGTCAGGCGTTTTTCCGCAATTCGCGGATCAATAGTGAGAAGAAAGAGTATATCCGGTGCGCAAGAAATTTCGAGTTGGTTTCCCGCTAATTTCATAATATCTCGCGTATTTACCTGCGGATCTTGCAGCGGCTGGTGGGCGAGGGAGGAAATGAGTCCGCGGTCTTGGATAACCCAGCGTCCTTCTTTCTGTTCGAGAAATGGTAGAACGAGGCTTCTATAGAGAACTTCTCGATCAAGTGCAAAAGCTTGTGTGACACTTCTCTCGTTATAAGATCGGTTGTCATGATTTTTTATAATTTCTTCACGAATAATACGCCCGATGCCTGAGTAGCTTGGCTCCGCTATAAGGAGAAGATCACTGGATTGCACGGCGGGATCATTTTCTTGCGGAAGTCGGCCATGTGTTCGTTCGAAATCCGGAACATCAAAAGATTGCAAGCCTTGGTTTTCAAGAAATTTACGCATCGCAGTTACGGCTGTTGTTTTCCCCGCTCCGTCAATGGAATCGATAACGATCATTCGGTTTCCCGAAGATTTGTTGTTAGAACTTGCGTTCATAGGTAATGAAGTCGAAAGCTTCATGTGTCTCGCGACCTTTCTCTTGCCAAAGGACAGGATTAATTTCCGGGAAAAAGACATCGCCGATATAGGATTTTTTCACTTCTGTGATTTCAAGCCGGTCTGCGATGTCTATGGTTTGCTCGTAAATACCTGCGCCGCCTATGATAAAAATATCTTCATCTGCATGATGGGCGAGCGCGGCCTCAGGTAGACGATGAACTTCGACGCCCGGCGGAACCGGATATTCCGGCTGATGCGTAATAACAATATTTTTCCGATTCGGTAGCGGGTGGAATTTTTTAGGGAGAGATTCCCAAGTTTTTCGGCCCATGAGAACCGTTTTTCCCGTTGTGAGCGCCTTAAAATGCGCCATGTCTTCTGGGAGATTCCAGGGGAGTTTTCCGTCTTTTCCGATACACCTGTTTTCTGCTATGGCGGCGATTAAAGTAATCATGGAGCGAGTATATCTTGACGGACCGTAATCGACTAGTCAGCTAGATACCGAAAAGGTAAGCTTAGTTTCATGATGAAACCTCTTGCCGAACGAAGCCCGGATGCGCAATATCAGCAGCTTTTGCGCGCCATTCTCGAACGAGGTGAGCGCACGCCCAGCCAACAGGGCGTGGATGCGCTTACGCTCATGGGACCAAATCCGCTCCATTTCAAGTTCGATAATGGATTTCCAATTATCAATGAACGTAATATGGCGCCGAAGGAATCTGAGCGATTGCCTGTCACAATTTGGAGGCAGGCGATTGGAGAGATTTGTGCATTTGCAAATGGCGTTCGAACGCAAAAAGGCCTTGAGAAATTCGGCTGCAGTTGGTGGGACGCGTGGGTAACCGAGGCAAAATGCGCTAAGCGCGGTTTAGAGACAGGCGATCTTGGCCCGGGTTCTTATGGAGCAGCGTTTCATGACTTCCCAACAGCAGAAGGCCCTTCATACAATCAATTTCAAAATATTATTGAGCAAATTCGTGAGCTGCCGCATTTGCGTACGCATTTCATTTCTCCTTGGATTCCGCAGTATATTATTCGCGGAGAAGGGAAACACCAGAAAGTTGTTGTCGCGCCTTGTCACGGTTGGATTCATCTTCGCGTCATCAACAATAAACTGACCTTGCATATGTTTCAGCGCTCCGCCGATGTGCCGGTTGGCGTTCCATCAAATATGGTGCAGTATGGCGCCTTGCTGATGATGCTTGCGCATGCAACGGGCACGGAGCCGTATGAGTATGTGTATAGTTTTTCCGATGCGCACATTTATATTGATCAAGTTCCCGCGGTTGAGACGATGCTTTCACGTGAGCCAAAACCATTGGCAACAATGAAGATGGATACGAGCGTAAAAGATTTCTTTGATTTTCGCCATGAGCATTTTACGTTGGAAGATTACACGCCGCATCCGGGCATCAAGGGCATTCCGGTTGCGATTTAGGCTGCTATGGCAGACAATCGTTTTATCAGCATGGGTGCCGTGCGCCGCGAAGCGCAAAGAGCGGTCATGGAAGAGATAAACAAAGAAGGACATTGTCCGTTTTGTATTGAAAATCTTGAGAAGTATCATAAGAATCCCATTTTGAAAGAAGGGACGTTTTGGTTGCTTACGGAAAATCAGTGGCCCTATGCAAAAGCGAAACAGCAGCTTCTTGCGATTTATAAAACGCATATTGAGCATATTTCCGAAATGGATCCGGAGGCGGGGAAAGAACTTATCGAACTCTTTGCTGAGGAGGCCGAAAAACGGAATATTGAAGGCGGCGGAATCGCGATGCGCTTTGGTTCATCGGAACACGGGAATTATGGTTCCAGCGTTTTACATATTCACGCTCATTTGATTGAGCCAGATCTTGAGGCGCTTGGAGAGAGCGAAGCGTGGAAATTCAAATTTGGTCAGCCAAAAAATTATAAGAAGAACGTACAATAGAATTGACGGTTGGGTTGGTTTATGCTGAACTGTTTTTGGTTCGAACAAGGTTATACAGGAGGTAGAAGTGACATCGGACATTCTAAAGATTGATGGTCTTACGCCACACCAGGTTCTGGCTTTGTCGCGCGTGAGGGGCTTCAAACAGTATCTGAACATGTTGGAACGATACCAAAGTGGGATTTGTGTTTTTTGCGATCCACTGGGACCAAAGAACAGGGTCATTCGAGAGATTGCCGGCTGGCGCATGTGGGAGAACCCATTCCCTTCCCCCGGCTCGGCAATCCATCTCGTGCTTGCCTCCGTCCGCCATATTTCGACAGAAACCCTTCCAAGCGCGAAAGACTTTGTAGCCATAGGCGAGCTCTTCGAGTGGACGAAGCTTCAATATGGCAAGGAACAGCTGATTGGCGGCGGTGTTCTCATGCGTTTCGGTTCGCCGGAGTACAATGCGGGCACCGTTCTGCATCTCCACGCGAATATCATCATTCCGAATCTGGAGAGCGAGCTGCGGCTACCGCTTGTCAAGGATCTAGAGAGCACGTCGCGCGGTTATAAGCGCCTAGCGGTGTTCGAGAAACTGCGTATGGGAGTTCATCTGGACAATCTCTCTTCTGAGGAGCTTTTGTTTCTCGAAGAGGATCTGGAGGAGCTTCAGAAAGAGCTCAAAAAGCGCGCACTGTGAGCGCGCACCGGCCCGATTTGACCTAGGTCGAATCGGGCCTCTTTTCTATCTATTTTACAAAAATAATTTTTACGCCTTGGCTTTTTAAAATGCGTTCCCCGTCAAGAACAGCATAGCCATTACGATAAAAGAGACGCCCGATACCGGAATAAGCAAGTTGTTTGGCGCAAGGAGGGCAAGGAAAAGTGTCGCAATAGACATCGGCTTCTTTGAGCGAAATACCTTCTTTCGCAGCTTGTGCAACGATGCTTGCCTCGGCATGAAGCGCGAGGGAAGATTCGAAATGTTCTCCAGCGCCAAAATTACTGCGCGGATCTCCTTCGTCATTCGCTATTTGGTCGGAAGGAACGTAGGTGTTGTGTGCTTGGAACAGAACGGATCCGTTTTTTACAGCCATCGCTCCGATACGTCGCCACCAATCTTTTGCTTTCTTACCTTCTTTTGAAGCCGCTTCCATCATTTCTTGGTCGAAGGCCTCTTCGCTCATTTCAATATCGGGGGAGACTTGTACCGGTTGAATGGACGTCTTTTTGTCCCAGCGCAAAAAAATAGTATCAACTTCTATCGGATGATTTGGAAAAAATTTCCTGACCAGGGCCGTGGAAAGATCATCATCAGAAATAATGAGCGGCTGCCCGTTTTTTTGCAGCTTTTCTATTGTAGCGGCGTTCAAAATTTCTACTCGCTCAAAGCGATCCCAAGATTGAATTGCTTTTCTGATACGCTCTGGATCAAGCCGGCGTATATCCTTTCGCAGATGATCAAACTCTTCAATAAGGTCTTCTCCAAACAGAAAAAGCTCCGTTGCCTCCGGGTGTGTATCAAAAAATACACAATAGCCTTCGTGCAGGACGGGAATGTAACTCACGATCGCCGGCTGCATATCGACTAGTCGTTCTTTATTTCTTGAAGCGTTTCTTCCAAGGCTTTCAGTATTTTTGGCGTGAGAATTTTTTCCAATTTTTGCGCAGTGGTAATTTGCATGCGTCGAATTTTTGCACTCGTCGAGGTTGTAGCCAACCGTTCGAGCACCGTAATTTCTTGGCAATGCTCCTTTAATATTTCTAGCTCTTGGGGCGTGTAAGCATCTGCCGTAGCGATGAGTACATCCGGGCGGATTGTTTTAATAAGATTCCATTTTGGCTCATCATGTTTTTTAAGGATGACGAAATCAACCGGTCGAATATGTAAAACCATTTCCACGCGCTCCTCTTCCGGAACAATCGGGCGTTCGGGGCCTTTGCGCTGCCGGATTTTTTGGTCGCTATCAATCCCTACAATCAAAACATCTCCAGCCTTTTTTGCTGTCTCAAGATAGCGGGCGTGGCCAATGTGAACCAAGTCATACGAACCTGAAGTGAGCACGATTTTTGCTCCGAGGGCTCGCAGGCTTTCTACAATAGTTTGCAGTTCTTCGTAGTCATTGATTTTTTTTCCAGTTTTATACATATGAATTGCTATGAGGTCTGTATACAGATTTGTCAGTTTTTACCCTCCGGTTGAGCCCCAGCCGCCGCGTGTTTTTCCGAGGGGTTCGCCTTCATCCCACTCGATGTGTGTAAGGGGAAGAAAGAGCCCTTGCACAATGCGCTCGCCCGCCGCAACGCTCACGGGTTCCGTTCCGGGATTCCAGAGATGGATAAGCAGTTCGTCCTCAGGGCCGCAAAAATCTTGGTCGATAATTCCCAGCGTATTTCCAAGACGTAATCCTTTTTTCTTGAAGGTCGAAGAGCGCGGTGCGAGAACAAGCACTTGTCCTTCCGGTACCTGGATAATGAGACCCGTTGGTAAAAAAGCAGCCTTTCCAGGAGCAATCGTTGCGTTTTCGCAGATAGTAATGTCGAATGCCACAGCCCCTTTGCTTTTGTATTCCGGGAGTTCGATGTCTTTACGGAGACGCGTGATGCGAGCTTTCATACGACGTATTAAAACCCAAGTTCAGTCATCATTTCTCGTACAGTGGCTTCAAAAGCCTCTTTCGTTCCTTCATTTTGAATAGTTTTCCATGCGCGAGATATAACGCTTGGAATGGTGACTTCGGTCGGCGCTTGTCCTTCTTTCTGGAACTGTTCCCAGCTCATTCGAGATTCCTCCGCTTTTTCTCCGCGTTTTTTCATACGTTCAAAACGAAGCTCCGGCGAAGCTTGAATAGCGACGAGCTTAAATTGCGGAAGCGGCTCTAAAGCTACAATATCTTCCGGACGGCGAATTCCGTCGACAATGACGATGTCTTCCAGCGTATTAAGCGCGACGCGCTCCACAGCATAGGAAAGGACATCTTCGCCGAATTCCCGACGTACAGCACCAGAGATTTTAATGAAGTTTTCACGAGTCTTTGTTACAGCAAGGCTTTCCAGAATATCAGCGAGAATGGCGCTGAAACGAATATATCCGGCCTGGTAATTTTCCTTGAGGAAATTAGCGGCGGTTCCTTTTCCGCAACCGGCCTGACCGACGAGCCCGATGATGAGTTTTGGCATAGCTCGTAGTTTAGGATCCGAACCGAATTTCGTCGACCCCATTCGTCAAGGGAACAAAAATCCCCGCCGGAGCGGGGAGGGTTGTTTTTCTCAATGAGGCGTTTAGGCGAATTTCGACGTATCAACCGGAATGCCAGGACCCATCGTTGAGGAAATGGTCATGCTTTTCAGATATACGCCCTTTGAGGAGGATGGTTTTATTTTTTTCACTGCTTCAACAAGGGCTTGCAGATTCTCCATGAGTTTTGCCTCATCGAGATCTGTTTTTCCAAATGCGTGGTGGATATTTCCCGTTGAATCGTTTTTAAATGCAACCTTTCCTTTTTTCACATCCTCAATCATTTTCTTTACATTCGGGCTCACCGTATCCGTTTTCGGGTTTGGCATGAGTCCAACCGGTCCGAGAACTTTAGCAATCTTTGTAAGTTTCGGCATCATATCAGGCGTTGCAACGGCAACGTCGAAATCAATCTTTCCGGTTTTTGCAATTTCTGCAATGAGTTCTTCTCCACCGATAATGTTAGCGCCGGCTTCCGTCGCTTCCTTTTCTTTATCGGCATTTACGAAAGCGGCGACGCGCTTTGTTTTTCCGATGGAGTGGGGGAAGATGAATGTTCCGCGAACTTGCTGGTCGCTTTTTTTCACGTCGATTCCCAGTTTAAAATGCGCTTCAAGCGACGGAATAAACTTCAATGTAGAAGTTTGCTTTCCGAGGGCAATAGCTTCTTCTGGGGAGTAAAGGTTTTTCGGATCTACGAGCTTTTTAAGTTCGGTATAGCGCTTTGAATGCGCTCTCGACTTCTTCACGACCTTCTTTGCTTCATTTTTTGACATAATGTGGTAAGTGGTACGGGCGGAACGCGACAGAAAGGTCTTTGTTCCTCCCACTGATTTAGTGCGAAGACTCTAGTGAATTTTCACCAAAACGTCAAGGCAAGATAAAACCCGCCGAGAGGCGGGTTTTTCTTAGGCGGAGACTTCGAGCCCCATATTACGGGCCGTGCCTTCAACTTGCCGCATGGCGGCTTCAACATCGTGACAGTTTAGATCGGGTATTTTCTTTTCCGCGATTTCACGGACTTGCGTCTTTGTAACCTTTCCAACCTTATCTGTGTTTGGTTTTCCTGATCCCTTCTTTACATTAGCCGCTTTTTTCAATAGTTCAGCAACAGGAGGGGTTTTTGTGATGAAATCGTAGGAGCGATCTTCATACAATGTGATGACCACCGGAACGACTTCGCCCATGCGGTCTTGTGTTGCCGCATTAATCTTTGTACAGAATTCGGCGATGTTCATTCCATGCTGTCCGAGCACTGGACCGAGCGGAGGAGCTGGAGTGGCTTTTCCGCCAGTGACCTGTACTTTAATAAGTGTCTTTATTTTTTTTGCCATATTGATTGTTTATTGGACATAGTTATGCCATGCCTATGCGTGACGGGAAGCAGCCGTCGATACGCGTAACAGTGGACTGTTTATAGCAAAAGCATCGTTTTTTGGCAATAGATCAGCCGATTGACGAAAATACCAAAAAGCTCTACGTTAGAACCTTCCTTCATATTCCTTCCTTTTGACCGCGTTGTAGTGGCGCGCGATTGGGGAGTGCAACAGAAAGAGGAGGAGGCCGAAATGGGTAAGAGGGCAACTTCGCAAGAGATTGCTAACCTGCTGCATTTGATCGAAGCAGGTCACGTGAACCAGGAGATGGTTCGCAGAATTATCGATGAGCAGAGCCATGATCTTGCTCGGATCTATCGCGTCACGATTCAATCAACGACGCAACCCACGTACATTCAAAACCGCGAGACATACAAATGGTCCAGCTGTTGGGGCGAGGAATCGTGCCACATCGAGCTCCATAAATCGCTTCAAGGAATAACGCCTCCGATGGGCGAACTTAAAATTTTGGTGAAAAGTTTTCCTTCCGATGTCAAAACTGAGGAGGTGCTCACCTGGGCCAAAGACAATGGCTACCGCGTTCTTTTTCCTCATGAGCGTGAAGCTTTTGCAGAGCGCTTCCCCCGGCTTCAACTGAAGATCTGGATGGTCGATCTGGGTTCGTTTACTGTCCTTTATGGCCAGCGGGATGTCGCGGTTTTAGCCGGGGCAGAGAAGGAGCGTTCTCTCGAACGCAGCTGTGTCCATCGTGTCTGGCCTTCCGGATATGCTTTTTTGCTCGCCGCTATCGAATCGCGGTCGTGAGATACAAGCGGGTAACTCTAACTACTAAATGACCCATACCGTACTGGTGTGGGTCATTTTCATTTTACGTATTTGCCTCGCTCTAGACTCTTTTCACCTGGGTGAAATCAAGCTCAAGCGGTGTTTCGCGTCCAAACATGGAGACGAGAACTTTTACTTTACCGCGTGGCCCATCAATTTCAGCAACCTTGCCTTCAAAGCCTTTGAAAGGACCATCGCCAATTTTGACGGCCATTCCTTCCTGAAGATCAATGACGAGCACGGGCTCTTCTTCTTTTGTCCCGATGCGCTTCAGGAGCATCTTCACCTCTTCTTCTGAAAGCGGCGAAGGCGTAGTGCCGGTTCCTGTAAAGCCGGTGACATTTGGGGTGTTACGCACGACATACCAGGATTCGTCCGTTACAAGCATGTCGACAAGAACATATCCCGGGTACACCTTTTCTTCGACAACTCGGCGCTTTCCATTTTTTACTTTAATTTTCTTTTCTTTTGGAACGAGCACATTGAAAATATGATCCTGCATTTTCAAGGCCTCAATACGTTGGCGTAAATTGTTTGCCACATTCTCTTCATACCCGGAATAGGTGTGAATGGCATACCAACGTCGTCCATATCCAGCTGTTTGTTTTGCCATAGATTATTGAGCGCTCGGAACTGCCGGCGACGTTGCTGAGTCAGGGAGTTTTTGAACGGTAAAATCATTTGTTGGAAGACCGTTTATGTCTCTCGCATCAACACCGCTCGGGGAGACGTCTGGTACAACGGGCGTTGTTGCCGGCGGTAGGTTCTGCGGAGCGACAGCAGTATTTGTGCGGTTCTGGATCAGAAGGTCGATTCCTTTCGAAAGACCAAAATCGAGAGACGCAAAAAAGGCCGCTGTAAAAATGGTGACGCCGATTACAAGCGCGCTGTAGCGCAGCGTTTCTTCACGTGTAGGCCAGGTAACTTTTTGAAGCTCTGTTTTTGCAGAGCGGAGGTAGTTGGTGAATTTGGCTAAAATATTCATAGGCTTTTTTAAAAGGCCCCTGGGGCCCATCGCTGGTAACATAGCAAG
>Ga0210006_1000959_pt1 | contig 20781 bp, 11 predicted proteins | sample CryGey02umfilter_2_FD_185452 | JGI IMG/M metagenome (GOLD analysis project Ga0210006, IMG submission 185452) | Groundwater microbial communities from aquifer in Utah, USA - Crystal Geyser 4/10/14 0.2 um filter (SPAdes) (version 3) | ecosystem: Environmental > Aquatic > Deep subsurface >... | reverse complement strand
ATGGAATCAATGGAGGTGATAGTTATTCGTCCATTTCCTTGCCTTTTTCAGCGGCTGATAAAGTAAATATACGAGTTCCCGGCTTCCCAAGTGTCCTTACGAATTGGTTGGATAAGGAAGCTGATGAGATTTATAACAAACTCTTGGATTTCCCGGATATATATTTAATAATTCCGGATTTTGGACAATTGGGAAGTAAATTTGCATCTGCCGGCAAAAATTTCAAAAAGATAAAAAGCATCAATGATATTATGAGGGCTATAAATTCGATTCCTTTCGTGCAACTCGAAGGGAAAGAAATCCTTATAAAAATTCCTGCAATTACGCAGGCTGAGATTGAAAAATTCAAGAGACAGGCTTCTTTGTGGGTTGACTATGAAGCCTCCGAACTTGATAGAATAGCGGAATATTGGAAATGTGACGAGAATAATTATCGAAAAACTCTTTGCGACAAAATAACCGTAAACTTGGGAAGTTATATAATTTCTATCAAAACTTTGATGGATAAGCTGGATAAGATTGCAAAATTGCCGTCTGAGATTTTGAAACTCAGAAGTCTTGAAGCGAAATATGCGACCCAGATTATTTGTTATATGGACGCCATAATGCAGTTTATGGGAGGGTATATAAAACGCCAGAATAAGATTGCTCAATCGTGGATGAAAGCCGTAAATGATGCCATAAAAACGTTCAAGGACTGGCGTGTGATTATGAATCTTTCGGTTGATTATGAAAAATCATGTAATGAATGTAACAAGAGTGATAGAACCAGCAAATTGGGAATGCTTTTAAGCATTTTTGTAAACATTCCTGATCCTCCTACTATTCCTCTGCCAAAGTGGCCGGATATTATATTTGATATTTCTCAAATAAAAACAGGTGTGCATATAGTTTGGCCGGATATTGTATTTAGACCTGAGCCTATAAATCTACCGACTCTTCCTACTATAACTTTCCCTGAGCTTCTTCCGGATGATTACACTCTTAATGTTGAGGATATTTTTGGAAATATAAAATTTGATCTTCCTAGCTGGATAAAAGATTTCCCTGAGTTTGCTATGCCTGACTTACCTGATCTTCCAAATCTTGCATTCCCAAATTTGCCGGATTTGCCACGTCCTCCAAGAATTCCTGCATTACCGAAAGAGGTCGCGGAAATAACGACAAGTCTTAAAAAAATTATAAAAATTCTGTGTCTTTTGAAAAAAGGACTTTTCACGATTCCCGAGAAAACTCTTTCAACTGAAATCCAAACTTTAACTCAGCCTTCCGCTCAAGCTATTTTGCCTTTCATAAAGCAATTTGGTGTGCAAATGCCTGCTATTCAATATGATACGCCTGCCGATCAAATAAGAGTGGATGCGAAATTGAATTTTGGAGTTGATACCAGTTTTATTTACTACGTTGCGAAACTTGGAGCGGATAAGATAAATAAACAAACCAAAAAATTTATTGATGGTATAAATGAATACACCGGTCTTTCGTTCCAGACCGCCGTGAATAATCTTGTAAATAAACTTGCTGAGATTGCGAGAGAAAATTTGAAGAAAGCGGCAGAGTATGCTGAAGAACAGGCGAAAGCCGGAGTCGATGCGGCTACAGATGCCGTAAAAGAGGCCACAGAGGCCGTGAAAGATGAGGTCCCTCAGCAAAACCCAGACAACGAACAAAGTTCTATCCCTGCGGTTTTTGTTGAATTAAATAATGAACTTAGCAATTTCAGCAATGCGATGGAAAAGTATGTTTCTTCTCTTGATCTAGACAAAGATTATCCGGATAAATTTTATCTTACAGCGACAGAATCAGTTTTGGAAAAAGATGACCCAATCCTAAATAGAAAACTTTCGGACATAAAAGATTTGGATATGGGAGACTTGGCGGAATTCCCTGAAATGGAAAAAATGTATGCCGTGAGAAACAGCATCTTGGCTTATGCAAACGACGTAAGTCAATCCAACAATGTACTGGCTGAGATAAAAGATTATGATGAATTCATGAAATTTGTTGTCGAAAATAACAAAGAAAAAAATCTGTTTGTAGAAAATACTATGCAAAAAGTCGATATCTCTACAAAAGATGAAGAGATAAAAGGATCTCTGTTCAGCGATGAAACTAAAGAGAAAATGATTGCTTATGCTCCTTCGGATATTAAAGATTCGGATGTCGGAGGCAGTGGAGATTCTCCCGGAGCACCAAAAGGATTATATGTCGTTGCTGACGGAAAAAATGAAAGTATTTTGAAATACACTTCAGAGCTTGGAAGTGCTGTGAATACTCTTTTCATGGACGTTGATGGTGATAATGATAAAGATATTGTTTTCTCTATGGTAGGAGAGGTTTACTTAAAAATAAACTTTAAAGAAACTCCAAAATCCAAGAAAGGTGACACTTATATTTCCACATCAAATAGCGGTGTTTCGGATTATGTTTTGAAAGATGGAGTGAATTTCACTTCTTATTATCCGATGTATGAAGCGCCTTTGTGTGCGGACAAGAACGCACCATTGCCTGCGATATCTCAAACAACTTTTTATGTTCCGATATTTCAAAATTTTGTTCTTGATGCCGGAAATTCTTTTGATGCAGAAGGACCAATTATGGAATATTCAATAGAGATGTTACCTTTCGAAAATGGAAAGAAAAAAGTCACGGAATTTTCGAAATTAATATGGAGCGATCTGAATTTGTCCGTTGATGAAAACGGAGATGGCAACACGCAAAATGACAAGAGTAACCCGAAATTCAATATCGGACCTTTTGTAAATGCCGGAGACATCGGACTTCATTATGCTATTCTCAATGTTGTGGATGCGTCTGAAAATTCTTCATCCCAAAAGATTACAATAAATGTTTTTGCTCCAAAAATTTCTCTCGACGCGCCTCTTGAAAGGACACCTGTGGCTGGCGGAAAAGTCGATCCTGCTTTGGCTGGATTCCCTTTCAGCCTCATGCGTGAACGATATGTTTACAGGGCAACGGGTGGAAATCTTACACTTGTACCAAAGCTTGAAAAAATAAAGACGCCTTCTGCCCAGAAAGACGGAACTTATCTGACAAGCAATGACGGAACTTATACAATTACAGATTTTATTACCGATGATTTCATGCTGATTGAAGATGAAAATGGAAATTTTATTGCAAAAATAAATCCAAAGACTGGAAATATCGGAGAAGTTGCAGACGGATATTCTGTAAAAGTAAATACTGCTGACAATGCAAACACCACTCCTACAAATCTGACAATAGTGGATAAAAACGGATACACCGAAGTCACCGTTTATGTTGTTGGAGACACAAATACCGACATCAATTCTTCTGATTCATATGGCACAAATATAATAGATTTGGATCCTAATGATGGCATTGAGGTGAAAATTTTGCCATCCAGTGACAAATATAATCCCGGTGGTGCGATTATTGTGGACGAAAAAAATCATATCGTTTTTGGCGCCATTGAGCCTTCCGGAAATATTACGATTTTTGATAATAAGCTTAAAGCTGCAAAAAAAGATAATGATTATGAAAAAGATCCTCTTGTCATAAATTTCAGCGTTGATGGAAAAGTTGTTGCGGAGATGCATATTAATTCAAATAATTCCGCCAAAGTTGTCGGTCAAAAAGATGTTCCTGTTTCAAAGGCTTCGAGTGCTGATATTCTCAGTAAATCTGCGGATTATATCGTCTCTCATTTTGCCGACTTTGATAAACTATCCCCTTCTCTAAAGAAAATTGCGGCGGATCTTTATGAAAAAGGTATTATCGAAGGTATAAAAGTCGGAGATGAAATTTATTTAAAACCTGAGGATCTTGTTACAAGAAGTCAGTTTGTAAAAATTCTTTTGAAGATGCTTTGTATAGAGCCTAGACCTGCGGCGTATCAGCCTTATACTAAAGATGAGGCTGGCGGCGGATTTTCGGATATTAAGTTCAAACAGCCTTTGGATTGGTTCTACGCTTATATCAAAGAGGCGGCGTTGAGAGAGCTGGTCAACGGATATCGAGGTGAGACTGATGCCAATAATTTACATCCTTTCAAGCCTGATAATACAATTAATTTGGCAGAGGCTGTGAAGATTATTCTTGGAGCGTTGCAGATGCAGACCATTATAAATGTGGATAGCGTTCAGATTGGAGTTCCTTGGTATGTAAATTTTGTACAAGCCGCGCAGAACCTTACGAAATATGTCTCAAAAGGTAAAGCTATAAAAAATAATTTCATTATTACCGCCGAAGAAGCTGAAACTCCGGAAAAAGCTATGGCGCGTGAAGCATTGTTTATCCTTGCGGGTAGAGTACTTGATATTTACAACTGTTTCGAAGATCCGACCGTCGAGAAGATGACTCCCGGGAAAAATGAAGATGGTAGTATCTCCGTAGAGCAAAAAGATAGTGACGGAGGAGGTCTTGATGATGCTACGGAATTAAAGAACGGTACTGATATTTTTGACCCGAATGATGATAAGACTTCCGGCACTCCTTTGGAATTCACGCAGAAGGAATCATTCCCGGGGGTATACATAGTGCCCGGAGAATGCAATACTTGCCCTTGTAAAGCGACTATTTCAAACAGCGATAACATTATCCCAACTGATAAATTTTTCACTATTATCTCTACGAAAGATGATAGTTATATTTTCTCTAAGAGTAATGTAATTGATGTTGTAAAATAAAATTATGAAAAAGATCTCACTCCTCATTTTGGTTCTTATCCTCAGCATTTTTATGTCGAATGTTTCTTTTGCGAAAACAGATTTTCCTCCCGAACTTGCGAACATGAAAAAAACGCTTGAGACTTCTCTGAAATCCGCTCCTATAAGTGAATGTAGGCAAAGACTTACTCCTCTTCTAGACATTGAGACTTTGGAATTTTTGAAATTTCTTGAAACAAATTTTCAAAATAAAAGTGCCGACACTACACTTTTGAATACAGCTATCGCAAAATATATGTCATATAAAAAGGGACTTAATAAGTTTTTTGGAATGGTAACTTTGAACTCGAATGTTCTTGGAAATATGCAAAGCACTGAGTACACCAACTATGTAAAATGCCGTGAAATTATGGATATGTATATTTCTTTGGCCAAGCAAAAACTTATGAATTATATGAAGAGTAACAGCGTCCAGAAAAAGGCGACGATGCTGGTCGAAAAGTATAAGGGCATCGGCAATAAACTAAAGGATCTCAATGATGCGATTGCTCAGATGTATGGATATTTCGCTACATTTAAAAATAAATCGCCCGGATTTTTAAACAAATGCGTCACAAATTAAAAATGAAATTTAAAAGCATAATAATCAGTTTTGTTTCCGCACTTATCACCATTTTCTTGGTAAGTGGAAGTTATGCAATTTATGCTGAGACCACCAAACCTAATTACTATACCTTTAGAAATCCAAGCTCTCCTCTTTTGATTGTGCAAGCGCAATATCACAGGGCTATGAATGATTATTTCAACGATAAACTTTCAATGCTCATAGAGTTGATTGATAAAAGTGATGATTTTTATAAAAGCGTTGATTTTAATTCTCCGAAAGATGCTACATTGTCAAATTACGCTGTTAAATGCGGAGAAAAGAATGTGAGCACTTACTGTGTTTCCATGACGGCAATGGATATTTATTTGGCATATGTGGACACTCTAAATAAAATGAAAGGATATTTGCCGATGGAAAATCTTCCCGCAAATCCTACCGCCGATAATCTTTTGGGGCAAAAAAGTTCACGAGATCTAAAAATTGATAAAGAATATGGAGAATCTAAAATCACAATGGAAGCTACTATTTCTGCTTACGATGAATTTAGAATGGCTTATCCTGTTCATAAAAAATACGTTACCACTTTAAAAGGAATTCTTAAGTATAGAACCGCTTTGGAAAAATTAAGGAATCAAGTTCTTAGATTTCCCGGGAAATTTATTGACGCCACTTCGGCAGAATGTAAATAAATATGAAAAAAATATTGCCAATCATTATAGGAATTGCTTCGGGACTAATAATCGCTTTTACAGGCGTACACTTTTATAAATTAAATGTCGCTTACGGTGAATTAAACTGGTGGAACAAAACAGTCGCTTTTTCTGATTCACTTGCGTGGAAAGATGTTTTTGGCGCTTTTGCTAACGGAAAAGATTTATATAATTTGGTTTATGTAAAACGTTTTATTGTTCCGGAAAAAAATGCTTTGAAAGATATTGCAAAAAATTACGGACTAACAATAACTGAAGCAAAAAGTGTTGCGGGAGGCAGTATCATTCCTCTTTTAAATTCTTCTTACAACAAGACTCCGAATATGACTCAGGAGAAAGCGTTAAGAATAATGCGAGAAGTTAAAGAGTCTTATGAAATGTTAAATGAAGCTTATGCCCTTCAACAAGAGGCTGACACTTCTATTGCTCCAAGTGAAATTTTTGCAAACAATGATTTGATTGATTCCGGTTTTGATTTAATTTATGACCTTTCTAAAATTGAGGAGGCTTTGTTTGTAGAGATTAGTGAAACTACAATAGGGAAGCCTTATCTCGATGGACTAAAAACGCCTTATCTTCCGACTCAGAGCAGTAAAACAACGGAAAACTATATCGCCAGTGGAGTTGATTATATTTCCGGATATCAAGTGGATTTCAAGAAGAATCTTGAGGCTGCTTCGGGGGGAGGAACTGGTGGCGGCGGCGATGCTGGTAGTACCAGCAATACCGATGATGCCGCTAAAAGCGGAGAAGCCACAATGCCTTTAGGTAATAAAAAAGCCACAGCTGATGTTCTTGCGAAAGATGAATGTATCAAGCCGGATTCAGTCTCTTCTGCGCTGGATAATTATGAAAAAGAAGCTAAAGATAAAGCTTCCGGTGACAATTCCGGAACTGCTCCTAATGGCGGAGATGGAAATCCCGCCGGAGGTGGAAACAATGGTGGAGGAGGCGACGGAGGCGGCAACGGAGGAAATGGCGGAGGCAATCAACCACCCCCTGATGAAGGTGCTGAACCCGGAGAAGTTGCTCCGGCGCCAAAAGATGATTGGGTAAAAGCTTGGTGTCCTGAAGACCCAAATGTTCCGAGTGGTGGAGATTCTTATGGTGGACTCGGAACCACTTTCGGAGATGCCGGATTCACAAGCCTTGGTGACACCGGTAATTCACTTTTGGATAATTCTTCCAGCACTTTAACCGGAGCTGGCGCAGGATTTGCATCAAAAACTTTCTCGGCTCAAGCATCTGTTTGTGTAACAATAAAATTAATAAGCAAGACTCTTTCCAGCTATTATCCCGGAAAAGGTTGTGTTCTTTGCGAAGTTAAAAAAATAAACGATGCGCTCAAAAAAACATTGGATCATTCGCTTATTCCAAATAAATCCACAGGTAATATGATGGAAAGTGCGAAATGTAAAAGTGCATTGGAAGCCTCTTCCCTTTTCGACATGAAATTTGTGCTTCTGAAGGCCCCTATCCCGACATCTTCGAGTAATGATCTCATTTTTGGAAAAAATATTTTTGAAAGTTGGAAGAAATTTACAGACAGATATCAACCGCTTTTGTTTAACTATTTGAAGGTGGAGGATGTCACAAGATTCCAAATGGAGAATGCTCCTTCATCAATTACTCAAGACAAGATTTTTACGAATATTCAAAAGGAATTGGCGATGGCAACCGGTGAAGCGAAAAAGAAAATCGAGGATATAGAAATGTCTGAGGCCGCTACAAATACAGCCATGTATGCTCAGACCCTTATAAGAGAATTAGAATTTATGACACAAACATTTGAAAATTATAAAGATTTATTTGAACAAACCAATACCGTATGCCAAGAATGGGGCAAAAAGCCAACCATACAATAAGGAATTGCGCTGTTTTATGCGTATTTGTGCTGAATATACTTAGCGGCAGTGCCGTGGTATATGCGGAAGATAAGACGGATTTAAAACCAACAGAAGGAGAGAATTTTTCGCCGGCAAAATGTTTGGCGAAAGGAAATCTGGACTTTGTAACGTTTTTGAGAGCTTCAATTTTTGCCGATGGTCTTGCCGGTGGAGTGGTTGAAATGTGGAATGATGTTTTGTACAGAAACAAATGTCAAACTTCTGATATATCCTCTCTTGTGAATCAAAGAGATAAAATGAGAACTTATATCCGAGATGCCTTCACAACGTGTAATACCGCAAAACTTCCAAATCTGAAAAAAGGCTACAATGAGCTTGGCGCTGAGTTTTATTACATAAGGAATCTTGTAAATAAAAAAATTGCCGCAAATTTGCCTTACGATATTTTGAGCACAAGAATGGCGCAAAATCCGGATGAATTGTTTTATCCAAGAGAAAAATTATACGCTGAAATGAAAGAGAAATATCAAGTCAGTGGAGTTATGTCGAGCCAAGATTTTGAGAAAATGTTTGCGAAATTTGAGACTAAATATCTAACTCGTAAGAGATCTTACATAATATGTGAAAATTCTTCGTGGGAAGGCGTTTCAAAAAAATGGAATGAATTTCTAAGTACTTTGTTTGGAATCGCTCCGGCCGTGAAAAGTATTAAAAAAGAAACTGTTCAAAATGCTGAGAGAATAGTTGAATCAGCTACGAATCAAAGCTTGGGCGCATATCTTTCCGGAATCGTAGCACTGAATATCAATAAATTGGACGCAAAGGAGGGCAAAAGTAGGATAGTGGATAGACTTGTTCAATCCGCTCCAAAAGGCCGTGGAGTGACAACTGAAGACGTTACAACCGCTATTGCTGAGACTGACAAGGCATACGATATTGATCTTCTTAGACAAGAGCTTTCGTCGCAATTTTACGTAAACTATAAAGAGGTCAGCGATAGCAGTACGGCTATATTCATGCAAAGTCTTTCTAATCTTAACGCCTCTCTTAAAGATAGTTTGACCCCTTTGAGCAATCTTCTCGGATGCACAAAATTGGTAAACAGCAAACAGTGTCCCGCTACGGAATAATCTTTTTTTATAAACAAAAACCCTTTAGGTATTAAAGGGTTTTTTGGGCTTTTCTAGGTTTTGTTTAGTTCGCGGGCAACGAACTAAAGGGCATTGAAGATTTTTAAAATAATAATTATTTGTTATTTACGAATCCAAACATCAGGCTCATCACTTTATCTTTTATTCCTTCATTTTCTCTTATTCCGTTCAATTCTAGTGTTATGTCTGATATCTCGCAGAAACAGTATGGGCACGACATCGAGTGACTCGACATTGATTTTCCGCATGATAGACAATTTATGATCATTTTCGTTACTTTAGATTACGAAATAGTGCCCGTCTCCGCTTTCCTCAATCCTTACCTCTTCTTTTACCGCTTCCGCGGCTTTGTGCTCTTTTTTCGGCTTCCTCATCATCCTTTCTTCAATAAATTCTTCCACGTCACTCTTTTTTATTCGATATACTCTTCCTAACTTTATTCCATTCAACTTTCCCTCTTTCAGGAATTTTAAGATTGTGAATGGGTGTACTTGGAGGATTTGTGCTACCTGATCTGTTGTGAGAAATTTTTCTTCCATGGGGTAAATTTTAGTGAACTTTATTAAATTTTATTAAAGTTTATTAAATTTTACCATTTTTGGGGAAACTTTACAATATCCTCCTTGTTTTTAAGTAGCTTTTCTAGGGCGACCCAAATTTAACACACTCTTTTTAACTTTTCAATAGTTTTTTTAACTTTTCCCTATTTAGTTAAACTTTAGGCAATTTTATTTACATATACGCAGTTTATTATACATAAAAAGCTTAGCCAATTTTAACGAAATCCATTAAACTTTAATAAACTTAATTAAATTCTATTAAAGTTTATTAAACTATTTTCAACTTTAGAATATATTACATAATTTTCTTTAGCCACATTCCGGTATAAGAGATTTTTGATTTTATTACTTCTTCCGGTGTTCCTTCTGCAATTATTTCTCCACCACCTTCTCCACCTTCCGGCCCTAGGTCTATTATGTAGTCTACTGATTTTATAACGTCCAGATTGTGTTCGATAACAAGAACCGTATTCCCCTTCTCCACAAGCTTTTGTAGTACGTCGAGAAGTTTCCTGACATCATCGAAATGTAGGCCTGTTGTAGGCTCATCTAAGACATAAATTGTTTTTCCGGTTGAGCGTTTTGATAACTCTGTGGCCAATTTTATACGTTGGGCTTCACCTCCAGATAGAGTTGTTGCCGATTGTCCGAGGTGAATATAGCTTAATCCAACCTCGCACAATGTTTTTAGCTTTGATTTTACCGCAGGAATTGCGTTAAAAAACTCCAAGGCTTCTTCTGCTGTCATTGTCAGCACTTCATATATGTTTTTTCCTCTGTATCTCACTTCCAGAGCTTCTTCATTGTATCTTTTTCCCTTACATGTCTCACATGACACATAAACGTCCGGCAAAAAGTGCATTTCGATCTTTTTTATACCGTCTCCGCTACAAGCTTCACATCTTCCACCCTTAACATTAAAGCTAAAACGACCTGATTTATACCCTCTTAGTTTTGCTTCCGGTGTTTGAGCGAATAAATCACGGATATCAGTGAAAACTCCTGTATATGTCGCTGGATTTGATCTTGGAGTACGTCCTATCGGGGATTGATCTATATTTATTATTTTATCCAAATGTTCCAGTCCTTTTATTTCTTTGTGCTCTCCTGGAAAAGCTTTTGATCCATATAGATTTTTTGCGACCACTCTGACAAGAATATCATTTATCAGTGTTGATTTTCCGGATCCTGAAACACCTGTGACTCCTATAAAAGTTCCAAGTGGGAATTTTGCAGTTACATTTTTGAGATTATGTTCGGTTGCTCCCGACAATATCAATGATTTTCCGTTTCCTTTTCTTCTTTTTGATGGAATCTCTATTTTTGCCTTACCTGAAAGATATCTTCCAGTCAAAGAATTTGGATTTTTCATGATTTCTTCCGGAGTTCCTTGCGCCACGACATTTCCTCCATATTTTCCTGCGCCGGGCCCAATGTCTAGGATAAAATCCGAAGCAAGCATTGTATCGATGTCATGTTCGACTACTATTACTGTATTTCCCAATTCTTTTAGAGAGATTAGCGTTTTAATAAGCTTGTCGTTGTCGTTTTGATGTAAACCGATACTCGGTTCATCCAGAACATAAATAACGCCCGAGAGCTTCGATCCTATCTGCGTCGCCAGTCTGATTCTTTGTGCTTCACCTCCTGAAAGCGTATTTGCGGCTCTATCAAGAGTAAGATATGCAAGTCCAACATTCTCCAAGAAATAAAGTCTGTTTTTGACTTCTTGAAAAATCTGTCGTGCTATCTCCTGCTTCATGGGACTCAGAGATAAAGCGTTAAAGAAGTTTATGGCTTTAATTACAGAAAATTCCGTAATATCTATAATCGAGAATTTATCTATTTTTACAGCTAAAATTTCTGGTTTTAAGCGTTTCCCTAAACATGAAGGACATTTTAGGATTCGCATATAGTCTTCTATTTTTTTCCTTACATATTCGGATTCGGTTTCCAAAAATCTTCTTTCAAGGTTTGGGATTACTCCTTCGAATGAAGTTTCATATTCTCCTTTGAATTTACCTGTCGTTTCCACATCATCGTTTTCTTTATCATCTACATGTCCTATTGTTACTGTGTATTTCCTGTTTTTGTCTCCATATAAAACAATATCCATTGCTTTTTGAGAAAGGTTTTTCACAGCTGTGTTCATTGAAAATCCGTTTGCTTTAGCCACTTTATCCAATATTTTGTTGTACCACGTCAAATGTGAAGTGGTTGCAGACCATGGCATAATTGCGCCTTCCCCTAATGTTAATTTTTTGTTTGGGATTAGCAAATCCGGATCGATTTCGAGTTTTGTACCGAGTCCGTGGCATTCTTCACAAGCTCCGTGCGGACTATTAAATGAAAAACTTCGCGGAGATATTTCCGGGACATTTATCTGGCAAGTCGGGCAGGCAAAGTGCTCAGAATATACTTTTTCCTTCCCCGTGTCGTGATTTAGTATTGATACAAGCCCTTCCCCGTTCCTTAGAGCCGTTTCGATAGAATCCGCCAAACGTGTTCTATTCGGATTTGGTAAATCTATTTCTTGTCCTGAAGAAAGTTTTTGTACTTTTTTCTGCATATCTTTAACCACAAGTCTATCTACAACGATTTCGATATTATGTTTTTTATTTTCATCCATCTCCGGCACCTCAAGAATCGAACAGACTTCTCCGTCGACCCTCACTCTCACAAATCCCTCTTTTTTGGCTTTATCAAGAGCTTTTATATGCTGTCCTTTTCTATCACGAATGATTGGAGAAAGTACAAGTATTTTTGTATCTTCCGGCATGGAAAGAACTTCCTCCATGATTTGTTGAGGAGTTTGTTTTTCGATCGGTTTTGCGCAAACCGGACAATGCGGCGTCCCAACTTTCGCGAAGAGAAGCCTCAAAAAGTCATAAATTTCAGTCACCGTTCCGACCGTCGATCTTGGATTTCTTGGTGCACTTTTTTGATCGATTGAAATTGCCGGAGAAAGTCCTTCTATAGAATCCACGTCAGGTTTTTCCATCAATTGTAGGAAATTTCTTGCGTATGTTGAGAGACTTTCCACGTATCGTCTTTGGCCTTCGGCGTAAATAGTGTCAAACGCCAAAGATGACTTCCCTGAGCCTGAAAGCCCTGTAATAACAGTGAATTTATCGCGTGGGATTTCCACATTTATATTCTTCAAATTGTGCAACCTTGCACCCTTAATTATGATCTTGTCGCTTGGCATGAAATTTTTTGATTTACGCAAGCGGAGATTCTAGCATGCTTTTTTGGAATGTTCAAGTTTTTGGGGTGAAAAAGATTTCGTACGATTTGCTGAGATTTGTTGAGGGTTGTTGCTTGGATTGTTTGGAGAAGGATGAAATGGTGGCTTACAAGATTTTTTGTTTTAAAGAAAATGATGTGAATTCCATCCCTAATAAAAAAGTTATCCTCGAGGATGACTTTTTCACGCCTTTGGTCCACATTTTTTGCCACAACTTTTTCAGGAAATTCCATATCCACAAGCCTTTTTAAAATTTCATTCATCACTTCTCTATTACCCCTAAACTTACCACTTGATACCTCAAATTTCTTTTTTAATTTCAAAAATAAAAATGCACTTTCATCTGTTAATTTGATTGTGATTTTTAAAGGTGCAGCTTTGCATTGAGTGCTTGAGGATGTCATTTCCCCTAAGTCGCCGAACAAACCTCCATCACTGAAATTTTCTTTTTTCGAAAATAAATGGAATATATTGGGGAAAAATCGTTGTTAGAAATTTTCCAAGGAATAAAATAATCGGTTATTTGTTTCCTTCGTTTCTTAGAAATTCCATGGTGAATAAGGATCTTTTGTTGCACATGTGCAAATAAGAACATCTTGGGAATAAAACGAAGAAAAAAATCATCCTCGAGGATAACTTCCTCAACGCACTGAAAAATAATTGTTCAGACTTAAATTTAGTACGTTTCTGCGAGATAACAATCTTCACAGTAAACTATTGCCGGATTTTCCGGTTGATAGGTTGTTATTATGTCTTCGCCATTTTTTGCGCATTTTCTATCGTATAATTTTCGTTTGTTCCTCATTGAGTTTCTTCTGTTATTTCTTTCAAAGAAACATTCTGTCGGCAAAGGCATGTTTAACTTTCTTAGAAGTGCTAATTCTGCCTTTGTGATCTTGTAATTTCGACCTGAAGTTGCACATTTCAAGAGTTCTTCCGTTACGTCATCTTTGACTTCCTGAATCGTGTTTGGTGAAGTGTATGTCGCATCCTTGAACTCTTCTTTGTTCGCGACAATCCATGCACAACGTAGGCTCCGGTATTTTGTTGTTTTCCAAAAAAACTTTATCTTCGTTTCTGATAAGAAATTTCTCGCTACATTGTTTACAAATTTTTTCCATGCCGAAATTGTAGACTTAGTTTGTCTTATTTCCAAGCCTTCGGTGTATTTCTTTCGTTTTGGAGAAGTTTGCCGTATTTTTTGTGGTTTTCTTTTTTTCTGAAGAGGTAACTTAGGGTCATGTAACCGCCTAAAAGAAATGGGACTATCAGAAAAGTTAGGTTCATTTCGAGGAAGATGTTGAAAATGGCGTGAAGTCCGATTGAGACCAAAAGTCCTTCGAAGATGTGTTGTTCATAAAATAATTTTTCTTTTCGGATACTTAGTATTTTATGTAACCATTTCGTCCAGTGATTTCTGTTTTCTTTTATTTCTTCTTGCAAAATCGGCGTCGCGAAGTGAGCTATTCCGTAGTAATAACCCAAAATTCCCGAAAATATCAGATGTGCGAGGGTTGAGAATGAAGATCTGAATAAAAATGGCATAAATAGGTGATTTAGTCCCTGATTAAGCCATATGCTGTAAAAATAGAGAATGTTTTCAATAAATGAAAATCCAAGTGCGGCGATAATGAAAAATTCCACACTATCGTCTATGTCGGTAAATTCATTGTCATCCACAATTTTTACGGACACAAATTTCATGATTTCTTCAATAATCCCAACTATCATAAATGTAATAATAGCGCTTAATGGCAGGATGATAAGGCCTGAGAATCCTATAAAATCTTGCCTGTATGCCTCAGCGAATCTGAAGGCGTTCAGCCATGGGAAAAATTGCCATAAAAACTTGTATATCAATATCGGAAAAACGGCTAATGCACCAGCGAAGAACGTGAGACAAGTCAGCGATTTCCTTTCCGGAGATTTCCTGAAAAATATAAATCCCCACAATAGAACAGGCACAAGTGCCAACATAATTGATCCTATGATTTGTAGAGATGTTGAAGACAATTTTTGTTTTTATTTTATCTGGGTATTATAGCATATTTAAGCCATTTCTACAAACTCAATATCTGCTTTACTCTTGGCGAGTTTCTCCAGTTTTTCCACGTCCGTTGTCGTGATTATCGCCTGACAGCCGGATATTGCGTTTAGTAAGTGTGTTTGTCTGCCAAAATCTAGCTCGGAAAATACGTCGTCTAGAAGTAAAACCGGATGTTTTTTTGTGCGTTCCCTGAGGTATTCGATCTCTGATATTTTTACCGCCAAAAGAAGAGTTCGTACCTCCCCTCTTGAAGCGAATTCCACTAAATCTATACCGTTTATCAGAAATTTTATATCGTCAATGTGTGGACCTATCGATGTTTTTTCATCTCTGATGTCCTTATATCTTCTATCTAAAAGCATATTTGCATATTCAGAGATTTCCTTTATGCGACTAACGTATTTCACTTCGACCACTTCATCACCTTTTGAAATGTCTTGATAAATTTCTGTCGCTTTTCCGTTTAAGGATTCTATAAACTTTAATCTTTTTTTGATTATTTCCGAACCGTATTCCGGAAGTTGTTTGTCCCATGCGTCAAGCGCTGAATTCAAGGATTTTTCGTCACCGATATTTCTTCCTCTTTGAATTTCATGTATTTCTTTGAGCAATGCACTTCTTTGTTTTATGAGTTTTCTGTATTGCATAAGTGCGTGCAAATATCTTTTGTCGCTTTGCGAAAGGATTATGTCCATATATTTTCGTCTCAAAGAAGGGCTTAGATAAAGCATATTCAGGTCTTCCGGATGAAAAAGTACAGTTGTAAAATTCCCAATGTAATCACTGTTTTTCATGTTTACATCATTCTTTTTGAGATTTTTTCTTTTCGGCGAAGAGGAATAAAAAACTTCCAATATATGTTTTTCGTTTTCGTCATCTTCGATTTCTCCGGTACATCTCATGTGTGGGCATTCCCATTTCACAAGACTTTCGAGTTTTGAATTCCTGAAAGAACGGCCTAGGGAAAGCATATAAATGCCTTCCAGAAAATTTGTTTTTCCTTTCCCGTTTTCTCCTGTCAGCACTATCAAATTTTTGTCGCTTGGAAAAACATACGAATAGTTTTCGTAGTTCCTGAAATTTTCAAATTGAAGTTTTGTGATTTTCATTCTATATTTCCACCAGCGTTAATTTAAGTAACACAATGTATTATGTCTAAAGTTGAGAAAAAAGTCGACATCGATGCTATGAGGCACTCATGCTCGCATGTTTTGGCTCAAGCAGTCCTACGAATATTTCCCGAAGCCAAGCTTGCTATAGGGCCCACTATCGAAAATGGATTTTATTATGATTTTGATTTGCCAAGAACTTTGATTCCGGAGGATCTTGTTCTTCTAGAAAAAGAGATGAAAAATATCGTAAAACAGAATCAAAAGTTCATCAAAAAAGAAGAACCTGCCGACAAGGCTATCGAGTTTTTGAAGGCTGTAGGCCAAAACTACAAGGTTGAACTTGTTGAGGGGTTGAAAGACAGTGGTGAGGCAATTTCTTTTTATGAAAATGTAATGCCAAATGACGGGAAGGCTATGTTTGTAGATCTTTGTCGTGGTCCTCATGTCGATCAGACAGGGCAAATCGGTGCATTTAAACTAATGAAAATTGCCGGAGCATATTGGAAAGGTGATGAGAAAAATCCAATGCTTCAAAGAATTTACGGAACGTGTTTTGAGACTAGAGAAGAACTGGATGAACACCTGAAACAGCTTGAGGAAGCCAAAAAACGCGACCATAGAAGACTTGGGACTGCACTTGGGCTTTTCCAATTTCATGATATTTCTCCTGGGTCCGTGTTTTTCCTTCCAAAAGGAGCGATCATTTTCAATGAACTTTTGAATTTTTTGAGAAGCGAATATCGAAAAAGGGATTACAAAGAGGTTATTACTCCGCTTGTTTACGACAAGGCTCTTTGGGAAAAAAGCGGACACTGGGAACATTACAAAGAAAATATGTTTCAGGTAAATATGGATGACAAGGAGGCTTCACTAAAGCCTATGAACTGTCCTTCACATATGTTGATTTACAAAATGGAGACACACAGCTATCGTGATTTGCCGCTTAGAATAGCGGATTTTGCGATGTTACACAGAAATGAAATTCGAGGAGCGTTGGGCGGAATGACAAGAGTTCGAAAATTCTGCATGGATGATTCACATATATTTGTAGCGCATGAACAGCTTGAAGATGAAATTTTGAGATGTATAGATTTTGCAAAATATATTTATGAGGAGATTTTTGATTTCACTTATGAAGTTTGCCTTTCAACAAAACCTGAAAAATCCATGGGAAGTGAAGAACAATGGGCTACAGCTGAGGGAGCGCTTGAAAAAGCATTGAAGAAAGCCAAAATTCCTTTCACAATAAATGAAGGTGATGGTGCTTTTTACGGGCCGAAAATTGATTTCAGAATCAAAGATTCTTTGAAGCGTGAGTGGCAATGCGCGACCGTTCAAGTGGATTTCCAAATGCCTCTACGGTTTGAATTGGAATTTGAAGGAAGTGATGGAAAATCTCACACTCCTGTAGTTGTACATAGGGCACTTCTTGGCTCACTTGAGAGATTTATGGCAATATTGATTGAACACTATGCTGGTGCATTCCCTGTGTGGCTTGCGCCTGTTCAGGTTGTTCTTTTGCCTGTTTCAGAGAAGTTCAACGATTATGCAAATGAGGTAAATAAGATGCTTTTTGATTCAGGATTAAGGTCCGAAGTTGATTCTTCGAATGAAACTCTTGGAAAGAAAATCAGAAATGCGGAAATGAGCAAAGTTCCTTACATGATTGTAGTCGGTGAAAAAGAAGTCGCTGATAAAAATTTGACAGTCAGAGACTATGCTACAAAAAAGCAGGAAGTGATGGCTCCGGAAGAGTTTTTGGCTCTTCAGACTCTGAAGAAGCCGTACTAGACAAAGTTTGCCTAACTCTTGTCACCACTTCTTCAAAAATGTCGTCAGGATCTTTTTCTTCTTCGTATAATTCAGGAAATATTTCTTTTGGCATAAGAATCGGAATGCAGGCTAGAATACGCCTCTTTTCGTAAGCTTTATGCCCTATTTCATGATGTCTGCTCTTTTCTTTAATAGCGTCTTCCAAAAGTAATACCCTTATCTCAAACTGTACGACATAGATCTGATCTTCTCCGGAAATAGGAACGTATGAAACATATTTTAGGGTTCTGTATTTTTTAGATTTGCTTCCGTTATAGTCAATACCGTGCGTGCCATTTTCAGAAGATTCAAGATATGTATCTTCTACCTCTACAAGTCTTCCCAAACTTGCATGGCTTGTGTTTATGCTTTCCTTAAGAGCCTTTAGTTCTTCCATGTTGTCCACAACAAATGTCATTCTTATCATGTCTTGAATCTCCTCGAAAGAGATACTTCTTTCCCTGATTCTATTTATTACCATACTTCTAAGAGTCTTTGGATTGATGTATCCCCTCTCGGAGTTATTGTCCCCATTATGCAAAAGATAACAATTCTGTCCTGCGAATTTTGCTGGGATCAGTTTTAATTCTCCTATATCAACTATGCCTTCTTTGACTACTTTTCCTTCAGTGGCCGGTGCTTCGCCTATTACTTCCGGGTCTCCGGATTTGTTGTCTATGAATTTTATTACTTCAACGGGCTCATCCTTATCAACTTGGATGTCTTCCGTGGTCGCTTCCATTTTTGCTTTTACTTTTCTTGAATCACTTTCTACAAAGGCAAATCGTGGCATGTATGAACCTCTGTACGTAAGCCATGTAAGCTCTATTTTCAGTCTCGCGGCATATCTTTTTCTTTTATTTTTTTCCGTACACGCTATTTTTACTAGCTCCGAATATTCGTTTATTTTGAGGATATCCTCTACTTCTTGTGGCATTTTTATGCCCGTGTCGATAGACGCGTCCACCAAAAGTTCGTTTACTTTACTAAATATTGCATTAATACGTTTCTTTATGGCATTGAGTCTTTCTACTTTTTGCTGATCCGCATCTGCATATTCGAAGATACTTCTTAACATTGCATGATATTTTCTTTGAGTTATTTGTCCTTCTTTGTCAAAGATTCTGTCGTATTCGCTTGCTATACGCTCAGGAATCCCATCCGGATTTACCAATAAATTTGTTGTATTTATATGTGGAGAACTTACTTTTATAGCTTCATCTATTATTTCCGCCATTTTCCCCGGGATATCTTTTGAATCTGATATAGTCACCACTTCCGCTATCATGTCTTTGTGTATCAGCAGGGTTATTCCTTTTGACATGTCTTCGCATCCCTGTATTTCTTCTATACAAATTCTCTTTATCAAATCTATCATTTTCCCTTCTCCCGATTCTCTGGTTCTTATTTTTTCCAGTTGCTTAAAAAAATGACTTAATTCTTCAATCTCAATAAGGAAACATGGTATTTGTTCCCGAGTTAAAACATGGAAGAATTTAACTAGATTAGTTCTTATGAATTCTTCATGTAAATTGTGGTTTTTTGTTCTGCCTACATAAGCACCATTTACCATATTTTTAATGTGCTTTATCCCCGTAATTCTTGTAAATTGGTTTCCATCCATCGTTTCTAATTTGTAACCTCTTAACATTTCTATAAAGAATGACATTCGTGATCCCAGCCATGGGCATAAATCATATTCCGAATATTTTTCCTTTAGTCTTTTTATAAATTCTGAAATTGTGTATTTGCTTTCGGGCCTATAATTTGCTTTGAATTTATTTAATTTTTTATCAAGTTCTGCTCTTGTTTTTTCGTCTGTTTTTTTCTTTTCTCTCTTTTCTCCCCTTGCTCGTAGCACTTTTGATGCAATCCCCATGGTTGATCCCGCAAAAGCGAGTAGATTTGGGGATCTGTATAATGAAGACTCCTCATCGAAAACTTTTTGTAATAGTAATTTTACTATCCTTTCAGATTCAAAAAATCTTGTAAGTTTTTCTGCCGGAATTCCTTTGCTGAAAGTTATATTTGAAATAAAAGCGATCAAATCCTGAAAACTCGACATCGTTCCAAATCTTGAAGTTAAAATATCTACTATGTGGGCTTTGAATAATAAATCTTTTGCGTCGTCCTCAAGCAATCTTGGAAGTTTTTGAATATTTACTTCATCTATAATTCTCGCTTTTTTGGCAAGAGCTATTCCTCCTCTTGCCGTCCTCGCTCCTAGTTGAAGAACGGATTCCGTTGGTGTTTGATGTTGGTCTTCCGGTCTATCGGCAAATGTGTCTATTGTGTCTATTGCTCCAATTATTAATCTTCGTCCTATCATTCTGGTCGCATCTATAACTTTTGAGATTTCGGTACCCATGCGAGAAGTAACGACATCTGTCGCTTCTTTAAGCTTGCCTACGACTCCATCGGTTGCCGTTTTTACAACTATCTGGCTATGATTTCCGTTTTCATTTGTCATCCTGTCTTTGTAAGATATTTCTAAAACACATAGGCCTGCTATTAAAGCATTGTATGGCAAAAAAGTCAACTAATCATGGGCTCCTTAAACACTTTGGGGAAGAATGTAAGGTTTTTTAATGCTGGGGTGGGTGCTGGGGTGGGGGTGAAAAATGCTATTTCGTATTTCGCGATAAGCGAAGTCGGGGCTTAAGGTATTGCTTTAGCATACTTTTTTTCGGATTTCTATGTAGTCGAGATTCATGGAGCTCGTCGGTTCGTGGTGGGCTTTAGCATGCCCTTTTTCGAATTTCTATGTAGTCGAGATTCATGGAGCTCGTCGGTTCGTGGTGGGCTTTAGCATGCCCTTTTTCGAATTTCTATGTAGTCAATATCCATAGAGTGCATAAGCTCGTGGTGGGCTTTGCAAAGCGGGGCGAGGTAACGAGGATCGTGGCTTGGTACTGCGGAAAATCTTTGCGTGTGGTGGATTTGTTCGGACGGTTTTTGGCAGGTTTTTACTGAACATTTTGTACCGTATTCGGCATAGAGGATGCGTTTTATGGAGATGGGGATGTGGCGGGAAGGGCT
>Ga0210006_1000956_pt1 | contig 20810 bp, 18 predicted proteins | sample CryGey02umfilter_2_FD_185452 | JGI IMG/M metagenome (GOLD analysis project Ga0210006, IMG submission 185452) | Groundwater microbial communities from aquifer in Utah, USA - Crystal Geyser 4/10/14 0.2 um filter (SPAdes) (version 3) | ecosystem: Environmental > Aquatic > Deep subsurface >... | reverse complement strand
AAGAGAAATGCGAGGGTAGCAATCTCATCCCATTTTTGATATCCTCAATGCAGGTTCCTGCGTAATAAATGGCCAGTGCCACAACTTAATTATCCGCATCTATAAGGACATCGTGGGATTGTAAGTTATGCGCCGGATCTTTTACATCCAACAGAGCTTGTCGACAACTCCCACACATTCAAAATATACATCCTGAATGCAAGGAGAGGATATAGGAACAGAGACTAAGCGGTTCCGTTGGTTAAATTAAACAATAGGTTGGGGTAAATAATTGACAAAGTGTTTTAAAGAATAAATTATAGGTAATCCTTGAATCTGTAAAGAATTTAGATTCTATAACTACATTTTCTCTAATATGAGGGTATAGGGTTTATTCTTTTACATTTGGGATTGTTATTAACCTGATTTTACGCTTATCGCGTTCAACCATTCCCATAACTATATCTTGATTGGTTTTTCTCCCAAACCATGCCTCATCCGCCTCTACAAGCCCTTGTAGCATTTCTTGTCCAAGACCATTGTTTAATTTTTCTCTTATTTTCATCAACATTCGCCACGCTGTTAAATGACTTACTCCTATTTTCCTGCTTAGGTCTGCCGCTGAAAGACCGCCGGTTGCCGTTACCCAATATATAATCGCCAATAACCATCTTGATATGGGTATTTTGGATTCATAGAATATTGTTCCATATAATTCTGTAAATGTTCTTTTGCAAGCTTGGCATTGATATGTTTGAATACCGTTGGTATCTGTACTATGGATATGTAGGTGGCCTATTGTCCCACAATGAACACAGCATTTTCTATGTCTGGCTGTGAGTTTTCTGACCATCTCTATTGCACTACTTGGATGACTTATTAACTTGCGCATGATTTTTTGGTAATCTTTCATGGGAAATGTGTTTAAGTGATAAGGTTTCTCACCTCCATCCTATTACATTCCCCAACTTCATGTTAAATATAACCGCAGTGGATTAAGAAGATTCACTTTTCTTTACAAATTACAGGCAAAAAGCTAAGCTTACTCTCCTTTAACAAATTTAAAGATGAATGACTCAAAAAAACCACTAGACTTACCACCTTTACCAACTTTCGAAGAAGGGCCACAAACTCAACCGGAACCAAAAACAACACCACAACCTAAAGCACCACAAACTCCACCGGAGGGACCACAAAACAAAAACCACACTCCAGGGGCAATAGTAAGTATTTTAACAATCGCCGGAATTGTTGGGGTTCAATACGCAATAAGGAATGCAATGAGACCAAAACCTCAACAACCAGATTATTCCCAAATCACAAGAGAATATAATCACAGACCGTGGAATGCAAGTAGCGCAGCCATGTACGGAGGGTTCCAAAGAAATTACTCACAAAGACTCGACATGGCAACATTTGAGCCACCGGCAGAAGGAGTAGTCTTGGAAAAATATGAGCCACAAAACTCTGACCCTCAGGGAATTGTACGTAAATCTCCAATCATAATTGTTCCAAACATAGAACAATTAATGGCTGAAGATATTGAAGTCGCACAAAAAGCCCAAGAAGAAACATTCGACATAATCGCAGGGCTCATAACAAAATACGGAGATATAAATTTAGTCGCAGAAAACTGGCCGAAAGGACTTACAGCAACGGAAATTAGCAAAAACATACTCTCCAGTCCAGAAATTCCCGAAGAATTAAGAAAAGCAATGAAAGATCCAATTACAAGAATGGCAACTTTAAGAGAAATGGCAAAAAACGGCTTTCCGGTAAACATAGCGCTAATGATAGCATTCGGAGAAAAAATCACAGCAGTTGGGACAACCAAAATGGAAGAAATGGAAACAGAACTGGAAAAAGCAAAAACATTAATACAGGTAGCAGAAAACGCGACAAACGCAGACCAAATATCATGTCCTAAAGCGCCTACTTTAACTACAGGAAAAGCGATAGAAAAAATAGAAAAGAAGAAAAAACCAGATAAAGACGCATTAGAATGTGCATGCGATTTCAGAAAACAATTAATAGCAATAATGGAAGAAAGATTAACTGAAACAACAGAGACAATGCCAAAAAGAGAAGCAAATACAGCCATCGATGCAAATGAAGCAAAACCCGTAAAATTAACAGTAATCTCATCAGCTCCGTTACGAACACCAATACAAATTGAAACATTCAAAGGGAAAAACATACCATACATAGTAGTTTCCCCAAAAAGTATAGAAAAAATGACCACAAGGGCATTGAAAGATAAAGCCGGCTATATGGCAGAACTTAGAGCAAACGAAGAAATTATAAAAACCCCAGCAGGAGTAAAAAACTGTGAAAAATGGGAGAAGGCAAAATAAAGATTATTATTTTGCAACCTTCCCTTTTTCTGTAACTGGAGAAATAGAATCAGGAAAAAACGCAAATGAAAGCATGTCTCTAAGACCTGCGATTTTAACTTTACCGCTAACTGAAGCCATAATAACCTCAGGATTATCCCCAACTTTTGTATATTCAAGCAATTTTTGCCTGCAACCTCCGCATGGAGCTGTCGTATTACAATCCTCGCTGTCACCCTCAGACGCACCAACTATCACAGCCCTTTTCAATCCGCTTTCTCTGGCCATTTTAGTAATACGAGCACGAGCCGATTCCTCCGCGTGAACCCCATCATAAGCAATAGTTTCCGCATTCCAACCATGAGCGGTTGTACCATCATTCATTCTCAAAAAAGCACCGACATGATAATGAGAATACGGAGCATACGCCTGATTCCTACCCGCCATCGCCGCACCATAATCAGCTCTTTGTTCAGGAGTTAAATCGTCAACAGTCCCCTCAAGGTAACCGAACTGATAAGTTTTTTGTTCTAGCATAATAAATTGGGATAATAAAAAAGGATTGAACCATAATCCTTAAACATAACAACGTCAACAAATGGTGGGCGTTGAGGGATTCGAACCCCCGACCCTCTCGGTGTAAACGAGATGCTCTAGCCAACTGAGCTAAACGCCCTTATTTTCAAAAATCTTACAACTGAAGCCTATATCTTTTACCACAGCGCCAAAAAACTTTCAAGAAGTTTTATAAATATTCGCAGATTCTAAAATAAAACCGACCACTTGAGATAGAATAGATATGACAAAATATCAACTACCCCAACATAAATCCATTATTCCTCAGCCATTTCTCGGCTTCCTTATATTCCGGCATCGCACCTTCCACGACAGCCCAAAATCTCTTCGAATGATTAAACTCTTTCAAATGCGAAAGTTCGTGCACGCACACATAACGAAAAACTTCTCTCGGCGCAAAAAGCAGACGAAATGAAATGTTCATATTTCGCTTTTTGCTCATACTTCCAAAACGACTACGAGTTTTTTTAAATTTACACGAATTCACTTTTTCCTGAAAATGCATCTGATTCAATTCATCTGTAACTTCATTCAAATACGCCACCTGATCTTTCAAAATCAAATCCTCTGCCAACTTTTTCACCACCACTCCCCTGCCCTTTTCAGACAATTTCTCAGAAAAAACACGACCGAGAAAAATCTCAATCACGCTATCCTTAAGCCGCGCCGCATTATTTTTTCTGTCGGTTATTTTTACAACAATGTCGTAGACTTTGTTGTGAGTAAAAACTTTTCCTCCATCATTATATTCAGGCTTAAGCACAAGCCCTTTCTCCACTTTTGAAATACGCTTCCCCGCCCATTTCAAAAACTTCACAACCATCCTATCCTGATCAAAATCACGAGCAAACCTGCTGAGCTTTATGACAACTTTATCGCCGGAAATCCGCACAGAAGAAGTCCGCGCCTTCGCACGTTCATACACAACCTCAAACTTTTCCCCATTTAATTCAATGTATTTTGGAAACATGCCAACATTATAGCACAAACTAAAATCCCTCCTGTTCCCCCACAGAAGAGAAATTTCCAGGCAAATTCTGATTTTCAAATTCAGTTCTGATCCAATTGCCCGTCATAACCTTCGGAGACACACGCACTTCATCAAGCAAACCGGAATATTGATAGGTAACATGTGTATTACTTCCTTCATACTGGATTTGCCCTATAAAAAGAGGTTCTATATGCATCTGAATCTTGCCGGACAAAGATTGTTCGGCCTCAAGATTTCCATCAATATAAATTTTAATAGAACTCGTATCGTATGTAGTAGTAACCAAATGCCATTCTCCATCATTCACATAAAGATTCGACAAAAGAACGGAAGGAACAGACACATCCTGACTTTGAATCGTTTGTCCAAGCTTTCTAAACTGATTTCCGGAATTTAAAAACAAAGTATATCCACTCTTATACTGACCATTAGGAGAATCATAATGATTACGCTTTGAAATAATTCCTGGATAACTATCTCCTACAGAAGTTGTATTAATCCATGCCGACAAAGTTATAGCGTCAGTAACATTCAAACTTCCGTTATTTGCGACACTTATATAGTTAGGAGTAGAATCTTTTACAAAATCCGCAGCAGCACTTATTTTCCCATCAGGACTTATAGCAACTTTCCCCTTTTCCGTCCCATTATTCTTATTTTTGGTAGAATCATAAAAATTTCCATTCATATGTTGAACCATCGCATAATTATCACCCCAAACATCTGTATAATCTTCTGAATCTGGATTTTTTTCATTTCCATAATACATATAAAGTTCAGCACCTGAATCAAAAGAAAGTTTTGGAACATTAACCCAAACGACAAGATCTCCCTTCATACCATCATAACTTTCAATTTCATGAGGCAACTTTACCTTTGAATCATCCTTGGTTGTAAACAAAATATCCGAACCATCATTCTTCGCAAAAGCTATCAAGTTATTATCTCCCGAGATTTTTATCAGAACTGGGAAATTATCTAAATCTTCATAAATATGCAAACTATCAATCGTAACAGATTTTCTATAACTCCAAGCTTTATCATACCAACCGGCAAGCTTCTTTGCATCCGCTTCAGCCTGAGCATTCGCCTCTTCTTGAGCTTTTTGAGCTTCAATTTTTGCTTCCGCTGAAGCATTTTCTGCATTTGCCAAAGCTTCCTCCAAAACTTTTTTCGCTTCCTCAGCTTTAGCATTTGCTTCATCTGCGTTGTCCGCAGCCTTATCAGCTTCCGCAGTCGCAACTGCTTCAGATTGTGAATTTGCTTTCGCTTTTTCCGCCGCCGCAATCTTGGCCTCTTCTTCAGCTTTTGCTTTCGCATCCGCTTCAACCTTCGCCTTAGCTTCCATTTCAGCCTTCACCCTAGCCTCAATCTCAGAAGGTTTTTCACTATATTCCAACCAGACAAGATAATTATCCAATTTAGATGAATCTATAGCCTCATCTCTCACAAAATCTCCACCGGAATATTTCCAGATTGAAACCGGAGTTACATTATTCAATTTTTCATATTCCGCTTTCGTAACACTAACCAAATTCCATCCGACATTACCGGATTCAACAACATCAAAAGATTGAGCTGGCGCCCTAGATGGAGAGCTAACTCCATATATATCCATCGAAGACTTATTCGTTATAATAAAGAATCCTGTCCGAGCAGGAATAACGCCGTCTCCACTTTCCAGCTGATCATCTTTTAGCATTAAAATTTGCCCCTGCCACGCCGCAATAGTATTTTTTGAAGTCACAAAAATATTTTTTGCAGAACTCCAATACCCAACCATCGCCGCCATTCCATCTTGCGGAACAATATATTTTTCTAAAATATCTTTTACCTTTACATCCGAATCACTATACAAATAAATCACGCCATTTTTCGCCGGAAATGCGCTTTTAGTAAGTCCTTCCGGAGTTTTATACTCAGATACATCCGAAGCATCATATTCTAAAAACCCAGTCCTAAGATTAGTGGTAAACCCCTGAAGTCCTCCTTTTAGAGCCAAAGCCGGCGGTCGATTTTCCCCGAATACAAAACTATAAATCAAAAAACCGGACACAACCAAAATAAGTCCTAAAATTCCAAAGATAATAGGCTTTTTAGATGAAACTTGTGAAGCATCTTCAACACTTTGAGGTAAATTTGTCGCCTCTGGAGCAGGAGTAATAGAATCCATAGCCAAATTATTTTATTTTTATATTTATTTTTATATTTATTTTTCTATAAATATTATACCACAAAATTGACGCATTGGCAATGCGTCAATATCTTGGTGCCACTAGTGTCCGGTAAACATTTTCAACAAAGGACGAGTTGAGTGTCATCTCTGATGCGAATTTTGTAGAGTTGGTGAGGCTTAAGCCCAAGAATATCGATAATGGAAACTCTGTCCATCAAAACTTCAGATAATATCCGTGTTAGCTTAAGAATCGATGCTGAAAATTTTGTTTTTCCCTTGATATACGAGACCAAAAGATAATAAATCATTGCAATCCAGATTTGCACAAGAACAGCGTTTTTTGATGTTCCAAAGAAGGTTTTAATCTTCAAATGCTGTTTGATCCATTTGAAAAATAATTCAATCTGCCATCTGGCCTTGTAAATATCGGCGATTGTCTTTGCGGAAAGGACAAAATTGTTCGTGAGAAATTGATACGTTTTCTCCGTTTCTTTGTCATAATAACTCACTAAACGCACATCCTCTGGGTAATTTTCGAGAGTTTCTCCTCCACTCAAAACAATTTTTTGATCACTAATAATTCCTTCTTCAAAAACAGGTGAATTCTCAATCACAAAATATTTGATATTTTTCTTCAGCCTAACAACAAAATAGGCTTTTTGTTTGTGTATTTTTTCGTAAAACCATTTGAAATCTATGTATGCTCTGTCCATCACCGTTATGCTGTCCGGAGAAAAAACAAAATCCCTGTTTTTGGCTACAGCAAGGTCATTCTCATGCCCTCCCGATTCAACAACAAATTCAGGAATTTGACTCCGAATGTCAAAAAGACAATGTAATTTGATTGCCCCCTTTGCCTTGCTGAATTTTGCCCATGGAAAAAGTTTCAAACATAGAATAATTGTTGTTGAATCAATGGCTTTAAGAGGATTATCAAACTCAAATTTGGCATTCGGACTTAACTCTTTGCATACTTTAAACAGTTCGTAAAACAGAGATTCGTAAATCTGATACGGCCGATCTCTGTTTGCCTCCGCAATGGTTGATTTGGCCACGGATTGAAGCCCAAGATGATATATTTTGTTCTCTTGGGATAACAATCCGGTTTCAATATCTCTCAGGCTTTCTTTGCCTTTTGCTTGCGCATAAAGCATGATACTAAGCTGATTCCAGCAACTCATTTTCTTCACATATTTGTCAGCTTTATGCTGTCCGACAAACTGCTCAAATCGATTTCTCGGCAAAAGTTCTAGCAACTGATTGAAAATTGTATTAGTGTAGTTCATGAAAAAATCTCAAGTTAGGATGTATGTGTAATCAACATCTATCCTATTCGGCTTGAGGTTTTTTCACAATTCTTAAAAATGTTTACCGGACACTAGTGCAAATTAGCCTCAAGGCTTTTCATAAAATCCGGCTTAAAAAAAGCCATCCTCGAGGATGGCTTTTTTATTTGATTCATTCCATATCTCCTATTCCGCTAATTCTTTTATTTCGCTCAAATCAAGTGTTTGTAACTGCAATGTTTGGTATGCGTATTCTATTATTTTTGCAGTTTCGGCGCGGTTTATGCTGTCTGCAGGTCTATATGATCCTGTTGCAGAATCTCCGCTCACAATTTTGTAATCTTTCAATGTTTCGATGTAGTTGAAATATTGATTTGATGTATCGACATCCCCGAAACTTGAGTTTGAATGTGATGCTGGAGTTTTCAATGTAGCTTCGACTATTAATTTTGCCATTTCTCCACGTGTGATCAATTTGTCAGGATCTAGCAATGTGATGCCCAATTCCTCAGCTTTTGCATAGTATCCTTTTGCCCAGTGATTTTGAGCTTTTGAATATGAAGTATCTCCGTTTGACTGGCCGAATCCGAATTTTTCCAATGTGATTTTCAATGTTTCGGCAAAAGTGATTTTGTCCGCACCTGCAAAATTATCTCCTTCTTTTCCTTTCAAGAAATCTGTCATTCCCTCGACAGAATCATAATACCAATCACTGTCATCGTAATCCTTGAAGGAAACTACTCCATTATTGTATTTAGCGTCTTTTGAAGTTTGTTTTAGTCCGTCAAGTTTTGCTACCAAATCCTCAAGAGATAGTGAGCCGTCTCGGACTTCTTTTAACATTGATACTATTTCTTTCGAAGCATCCCCAAAATAGTTATATCCGAGAATCATGTCTTTGTAGTTTGCAATTTGTTTATTCATTTGCAAAATCTCCTCATATACACTTGATAAATCCGCTTTGTCATTCAAGAAGTCCCCTTGCATTTTTTCAGGAACTTTATCGAAAATTTTCATTGTTCTTTCTGCTAAAACCTTGTCTCCCGCGAAAATATCTTTGATTATATCCGGATTAGCTGAAAGAATTTTTTTGACTATTTCAACTTGTTTTTCATAACTCATTCCTTCTGATATTTCGTCAAACCCCATGTCAACATTCTTATCAAAACCCATGTCTTCGAATTTTGGTTTTGGTCTTCCAAACAAGCTTTCCGCCTTGCGCATCACTTCATCCAGTTTGTCTTGTGCATCTTGAAGGGCAGAGTCATCTTCTGAGTCCTGCGCCTTCTTCCCTTCAGCGATAATGTCTTCCATTTTTTTTATTAATTTGTCCACTTTGGCTTTCATGTCATCCGTAAGTTTGTCATATTTATCTTCTTTCATCTTTTTTATACTGTCTTCAACATCGTTGAACATTTGCCCTGCCCATTTCTTTTCTTGCTGGGGCTTAAACCATTGCCAGAAATCATCCATTGTCATTCTCAAGTCATCTCTTTCCCATCTTATTGAATCTATGGAGTCCATATCGCTGCCATTTTCCATTGCGTTCAATAAATCTTCTCCTAGAGAATTATATTTTTCTCTATTTGATAGATATTCGTTTATTTTTGCCTTCATTTCCTTGTCCGCCGACTTCGACTCTTCAGTCAAAAATTTCTTATCTTTTTCGTATTGTTTCTTGTCCATTTCTACTTCTTTTTTCATTCTTTCGCTTTCAGCCGCCATTCTGAATACATTCAATAAATCTTGGACGCCCCAAATTTGAGTTCTTAGCGAATCCACTTCATCTTGGGATGTTGCATTATTTAAACCTTCTTTGATTGTAGAAAGTTGATCCAGCATTGATTGAAAACTTGAAGGATCAGTAGAAGATTTCTTCATCAATTGTTTAATTTCCTTTTCCATTCTCTGAATATCCCTGAAATCGGCTTTCAAAGCTTTGTCTTTACATTCTGTGTTCGCCCCGGAGAAACAGTCGTCCCCTCCTTCGTGCTTATCCATATTCCAATTGTCGTTGTTTCCATTGTTTTCGTTCTGCTTCTCATTTTGTTTGTTGCCCTTATTGTCCTCATGTTTCACACAATTGCCGTTTGCGTCGCATTCGCCATCGTCGACAAAATCTTTTTGCGGTTGTGGATCATGTTTCACACAATTACCTGATGAATCACACTCTCCATCGTCGACAAAATCTTTATTATCTTCGTTTTGATCGTCACTATGTTCGTCATTCATATTTGTTGATGAATCCATGTTTTCACCTTTCGAGTCTTCCGTTTTGGAATTTGTTCCGGAGACCTCATCGCTTAAAAGTGTTGAAGTTTTTACTTCATCACTATTTATAAAAGAACAGCCTGCTATAAAAATGGCAGTGGCTACCATCAAAAGTGGAAGCTTTTTCATATTTGTTTTGGTTAAATATTTGTTTTTGTTGCGTATATCATAACATATTCTCCCCGTTTAGTCAATTGCCTGTTTTGAGGCTTTTGATGTATGTTTTGTTAGTTAATAAATTTTTATGGAAAATTTGGTTTGGGTGGAAATATCGAAGGAAGCCCTTAAGTCAAACGTAAAAACCTTTAGGAGCCTTGTTGGAGAGAGCACTATTTTGTGTCCGTGCGTGAAGGCAAATGCTTATGGGCATGGGCTTATCGAGACATCGAAAATTTTCCTTGAAAGTGGCGCGAATTGGCTTGCGGTGAACGCTTTGTATGAGGCTAGAACTCTGCGTGAATCCGGAATTACTGCGCCGATTTATGTGCTTGGATACATTGCGCTTAGTGATCTTGCAGAAGTTTTGAATCTTGATTTGAGAATTGTCGTCTACAATAAAGAGACTATTTTACGATTAGGGGAATTGTCTAAAAAATCAGGTAAAAAAGCAAAAATTCATATAAAAATTGAAACGGGAAACAATAGGCAAGGAGTTTTGAAAGAAGAGATTGTTGATTTTGTGAAATATGTTTTGAGCTTTGAGAATCTTGAAATAGAAGGATTATCAACTCATTTTGCCAATATAGAAGACACGAAAGATCATTCTTATGCGGAGAATCAGCTCAAGAAATTTAATAAAATTGCGGCGATGGTTGAGAATCTGGGAGTAAAAGTTCCATTTAAACATTCGGCAAATTCGGCGGCGACGCTTCTTTTCCCTGAAACTCATTTTGAAATGGTTCGACCCGGAATTGCAACGTACGGAATGTGGCCTTCCGATGAGACATTTTTGTCTTTTTCGAGCGAACGCGATGTGAAAATTTCACTTTCCCCCGCGCTGTCTTGGAAAACTAAAATTGCACAAATAAAAACTGTGCCGAGTGGCGAACTTATCGGATATGGATGCACTTACAAGACAACCAGAGAATCAAAAATCGCGATTTTGCCGGTTGGTTATTACGATGGATATGACAGAGGGATTGCCAATCCTCATGTGTTAATTCATGGCAAAAGGGCGGCACAAAGAGGCAGAGTTTGTATGAATATTATAATGGTCGACGTGACGGATATCCCTGAAGCAAGCCTTGAAGACGAGGTTGTTTTGATTGGTCGCGACGGCGATGAAACTATTTCTGCGGAGCAATTTGCAAAATGGGCCTGGACAATAAATTACGAGATTACAACAAGAATTAATGACAGAATTCCTAGGATTTATGTATAATAAGTCAAAGTATAATAAATAAATTATGTCTAAAAAAATAAAGGTAAGTGTAATTTTCGGAGGGCAAAGTGGAGAACATGAAGTTTCTCTTGTGTCTGCGGCCAGTGTGATTTTGGCGATGTCTCCTAAAAAATATGAAGTAGTTGAAATAGGGATTACTTTAGACGGAAGATGGCTTACCGGAAAAAATTGCCTTGAGGCTTTCAGGAAACATAATTTCAAAGATCTTAAAGAAATCACTCTTTCTACGAATCCAAAAAAAAATCCATTTAATATCGTTTTCCCAGTTTTGCATGGACCATATGGCGAAGATGGCACTATTCAGGGACTTTTTGACATCTTGCACATTCCTTATGTCGGATGCGGCGTTTTGGCGTCTTCGACTTCCATGGACAAACTTCAAACAAAGGCTTTGTGGGAAGCGGCAGGGCTAAAAGTCGTACCGTATATCGGATTTAATCGAAAAGCTTGGAAAGAAGAATCTGCAAAAATTGTTAAAGAAATAAAGAAAAAAATCGGGTTTCCATTGTTTGTTAAACCCGCAAACATGGGATCGTCTGTCGGAATTTCAAAAGTAAAAGTTCTTGCCAATTTGAAAAAAGCTATCGATCTTGCGTGTGAATTTGACCAAAGAATACTTGTCGAAAAAGGGCTTAATGTAAAGGAAATCGAGTGTGCGATCCTTGGAAATGACGATCCGATTGCGTCTCCTGTTGGAGAAGTAATAGTTGGTGGAGAGTTTTATGATTTTTATGACAAATATGTAAATGGCATTTCAAAAACTGAAATTCCAGCAAAGTTGGACAAAAAAATTGTACAAGAAATCCAGAAAGTAAGTGTGAAAGCCTATAAACTACTCGATTGTTCTGGACTTGCGAGAGTTGATTCGTTTATAGATCTTGATTCTAACGATATTTATTTGAATGAAATCAACACAATGCCCGGATTTACGAGCATCAGTATGTATCCAAAAATGATGGCGGCATGCGGAATAAAATACTCCGACTTGATAGATAGACTCATTTCTCTTGGTTTTGAAAGGTTTAAAGAAAAGCAAAAGAATAAAGTAACTTTTGATAGTGGAACGGAGTGGTATCAGGGGTAAAATTAAGCTTTTTGCTTTGAAATGTATTTTAATTTTAAAGTGCAATACTTTCTACAAAAGTCAGACGGTGTCTGACCAATTGCTCTTTTTTGCGTTACCACCTTGCTTTTTGTCCGTATTTTTCGTATATTTTGTGGGTTAAAAAAAGTAATAAAACCCATGTTTCGACTTTTTCGTGGAATAAAGAAGAAAACCAGTGATTCGTATTTTTTGGCGCTTGATATAGGCACCGATTTTGTAAAAGCGCTTGTTTGTGAGGCAAACGGCAAGAAAGGCCGAATCCTTGGTGTAGGCATAAAACAGCAAAAACTTGGAGATATGAATAGCGGCGTTGTCACAGATATCGCCTCTGTCATCGCAAATTGTCATAGCGCGATAAGGGAAGCCGAGAATATGGCAAATGTTTCAACAAAGAAAATGATCCTGGGAATTTCCGGAGAACTCGTGAAAGGAGCTACAAATACAACAAGCTACGTCCGACGTGACGCAAACAGCAAAATCGATCTTTCAGAATTGAAAAATATTGTACACAAAGTTCAGTGGAAGGCTTTTGACGCTGTACGAAGCCAACTTTCGCACGAGACAGGATACAGTGAAATTGATGTAAAACTTGTAAATGCGGCGATTGTTGATGTGAGAATTGATGGATATAAAGTTACAAATCCTATAGGTTTTCAGGGGAAAGAAGTTACGCTCAGCATTTTCAATGCGTTCGCTCCCCTAGTGCATTATGGAGCGCTTCAGACAATTGCGGCGGAAATAGACAAGGAACTTCTTGCGATTGCGGCAGAGCCTTATGCTCTTACCAGAGCGCTTGGATATGAGGACGGCGGACAATTCAGCGCGGTTTTCATTGATATCGGTGGTGGAACTACAAACGTTGCAGTTGTAAGAAATGGCGCGGTTGAAGGCACGAAGATGTTTACCGTAGGCGGAAGAACTTTCACGAAAAGACTTTCTCAAAGTTTAAATATCGCTTACAAAGAGGCCGAGGACATAAAATTGGCCTACAGCAATGACAAACTGGAAAGACAATCCAATAAGATTGTGAGGGAAGCGATGAAAATCGATGCGGATGTTTGGCTTTCAGGTGTTGTTTTGACGCTTGAAGACTTTGAGGAACTGGATTCTCTCCCTTCAAAAATCCTTCTTTCCGGCGGAGGAGCACATTTGCCTGAGATAAAAGAGGCTCTAGAAAGCCGTGAATGGTATCAAGGCCTTCCTTTTACGAGGAAGCCTCAAGTGAATTTTTTAAATACAAAACTTATCAGCAATTTGCTTGATGAGACAAAACTTCTGAAGGAACCTCAAGACGTTATGCCTATGGCTCTGGCGAATTTAGCACTGGAGTTTATGAACGAAGAACAACTACTTTCGAAAGTACTCAAAAAAGTTGTTCGATTAATGCAAATATAATTGCATAAAAAATTAATGAACGGAAAAAAAAACAAAAAAAGTAATGTTTCAAAACTTCAAGATGAGGTGAAACAAGACGTGGGCGATAATATTGAGGAAGTTGAGAAAGCTGAGGTTATTTCAAAAAAGAAGGTTTTGTATGCGGATATTGATGATGAAATAACGACGCTCTACGACAAGATTCGTCCGCTAAAAATGAAAAATATTTATATCGTTATTCCGCAGAGGGCAATCCTTTTTCAGAGTATTGTGAATTTGAAGATTTTGAAAAGAAAAATGGAAGATGATGGAAAATCTCTCTACTTGATTACGAATGATAAAAATGGCATTTATATGGCCGCGCAGATTGGGATTCCTGTCTACAATCGAGAGGCCGAGGGAAAACCTGTGCTTTTTTCGACGGAAGAAAGTGATGAAAAATTGAGAATAACGCCTCTGAAAGCCAGTATAAATTCTGTGGAAGAAGATACTCCGACCAGATTAACGGAAAAGAAAATTTCAATCAGTGAGATTTTGCAAAAGTTCAAAGGATTTGCAAAAACTGTGGACATCAAAAAAATAGAATCTCAGCCAAAAAAGGAAAAATCAAAAAGTAAATTTGTGATAGTCGCTCCAAACAGGCAAGCACTTATCGGGCTGATTGTCGCCACTCTTTGCGTATTGCTTGTAGTCGTATATATCGCGCTTCCCGGTGTTACTATCTATATCACTCCTGCGGCTAGCGTGCTTGAAAAATCCGTAAACATAACTCTCGCCGATTCTCAGAAAAATGGCGCAGAACTTCAGGCAAAAGATCCTCATATGATAGCAAGTTATCCAATCGAAACAACTGTCACGAAGACTATTACACATTATGCGACGGGCAAAAAAATATCTGAAAAAGGAGCTAATTCAAGCGGAAAAATTATGATTTATAATTTATCAAATAACACTTGGCCGCTCATCGCGCAGACAAGATTTCAGACTAAAGAAGGACTGATTTTTAGGATCACAAGCGGGATTACCGTACCTCCGGCATCTGCAATAGGTCCCGGGAAAATTGAGGCTTTTGTCTCCGCCGACCCTACCGATACATACGGGGGAATTGTTGGAGAGAAAGGCAATATCGGGCCTACGAGGTTTTTTCTACCAGGCTTAAGAGAAGATAGCAGATCTAAAATTTATGCTGAAAACGCCGCCCCTATGACTGGAGGAATTACAGATTATGTTAGTTTTATTACTGACAAGGATCTGGAGGCCGCTAAATCAAGGGCAAAAGATGAGGTATTAAAAGATGCGATTCAGCAATTAAAACTTGTTATACAGGACAAGGCAAAACTTTCAGGCGGAGATGTTTCGAAATACACTCTTCTTGAAGGGGAAGGAGCAATTCAAATAGGAGATGTCAGCTTGGATGCGCCTTCAGATGTTATAAATAAAGAGCTCAACCAATTTAATGTTTCATCAAGCGTGCATGTAAAAGGAATTTATTATGATTCAAATGACATGATTTCTATTCTCGTGCAGGAACTTGAAATGAAAAAAAGTCCGCAAAAAAAACTTCTTCGTATAAATGAAGATTCTTCGACCTATCGCATTTTCCAGCGCGACGAAGGTGCCGGCAAAGTGAAACTTACCGCTAATATAAAGGGAATTGAGGAATTTTCAATCGATCCCACTACAGACAATGGCGCGAAATTCCTTGAAAAAATAAGACAACATATTGTAAGTAAAAACATAAATGAAGCTAAAAATTACATTCAAAATCTCACGGAAATAAATAAAGTCGAGATAGAAAGCTGGCCTGCGTGGGCGCCTACGATTCCCGGGTTGGCGGAAAATATAGATTTCGAGGTGAGGGATGCGGTGAATGCAGAGTAAGCATATTACAAAGTAGGAACATTATTATATTTTCACTCCACCAAACCGTTCGCTTGTCCTAACATGTACGGACAAGCGAATATTGCTCATGCATGCGTGAGCAATAAGTTTGGCAAGTCATAAAAATATAATAATATTCCTACTTTGTCCCCTTGCTGGCTCCGTCATTTTATGCTATAATGTTCTTAGTTAAAAAACTAAAACAAAAACAAAATGAAAAATAGATATCTAAAAGGTGCTCTTATTTCAAGCTCTATCGCCGTTGTGACGGGAGTTTTACTTTTTGGTATAAATGCCACTTTAGGCGCTCCAACTTACCAACCTCCGGGCAGTGATGTTAAGCCTACTTTCAATGGTATGACTTCAACAGGAACTATTGATTCTCAGGGAGAGATTACTAATTCTAAGAATCTTCCTGTTCTAATCAGTGCCCCTTTTGGTGTTGATGTTCGTGGGCAGATTCAAAACAATGGTGAGACCATTGGTAGCAAAGTTCAAATAAATGATCCTTTGAATGTTGTTGGTGCTCTTTCTGTGGATGCTATCTATAGTTATTTTGTGGGACTTATTAACATATATGATCCTGCTAAGTTTTTTAAAGATTCTACTTTTACTGCCAATATTGATGCTCAAGGTGCTATAAAAAATACTACTGCCAGCAATGCTGGTGCTGTTAAAATTGATGATTCTGCCACAATTGCTGGAGGTGCCACTGTCACAGGGAATATCGATGCTCAAGGTACTATCGGAAATTCTACTGCCAGCAATGGTGGTGCGGTAAAAATAGATGATGCGGATGGTCTTGTCCTTTCTTCTGCTGGAGATTTGGATCTACAAGGTGGTTTGATAAAAAATTCAAGTAATGGTAATGCTGGTGCCGTAAAGATAAATGACCCTCTAACTATAGCTGGGGCTTTAACTGCTATTAGTGGCATTCTTGTCGATGGTTCATGGGGAATATCTAATAGTGATCCTGCTGGGACTATTGTTCCAATTTTTGATAATTTATTTGTAAGAGGAGATGATCCTGTCCTTAACGGTGCAAATGGTGTTCATATTGATGGAGACAAAGGATCTCTATCAACTAACAATGGAACTCTTCTTATAGATTCCATCCTTGGAGTCAAGCAGAACATAGTTAATCCTACTGGTGCTGTGAAGATTGATGACAGTTTGGAGATTACTGGGGATTTGGGGGTGACTGGAGTTTTCTCTTCTGGTTCTACTTTCTGGGCGCAAGCATTGGCAAAATTTGACAAAAATGTCAATATAATCGGTAATATTGTAAATACTAGTACATCTGCGTTTGGCGGGAATCCAGTCTCGATTGATGATGACCTTATTGTAACAGGGACTTCTAACTTGAAAGGAAATATAAAGGTGACTGGCGATATAAATGCTACTGGAAAAGTTACAGCGACCGGAGGATTTGGAACGTATACTTCAAGATTTAATGCTGCCGCCTATGCTATTGGGGATACTGCATTTTTGTCAAAAAGTTTTGCGTGTGATGCCGGAGAAAAAATAGTTAGTTGTTTTGTTAATTCCTACTCTGCTGATCCTGGCGCTTCTATATACACAAATGAATCTGGAGACATGCAAGTCAGTGGTCTTTATATTTTTAGTAATACATGCTGGGCAAATTTTCAAAATAATTCCGGAGCTCGTAGATATTTCAAAATTGGAGCTGTTTGTTTTAATCCAGCATTGTAAAACTATTGAACTAAGGCTTTACACTTATCAACAATATCTTTCTGACCTATCGCTTCACAAAGTGATGGGTCTTTTTTTGCGATAACTTCGTCCGTTATTACATTATATTTACATGATACTTTTTGATTCTCATCTGCTATCTGATCACAAAGTTTGTAGTTTTTTTGGTCATAAGCTTGTTTATCTATTTGCATTCTGTCTTCACTTGCTTGCTTCGCATTTAAAAGGGGCTGAACTTGGGATTCGCAGGCTACTCGATAACGAGCCAAATCAATCCTTCGACATAAGCTTAAGTCTGCTTTTGAAACAGCTTCCGATGTGAGTTGTCCTGCGTTTGCTATGCTTGTACATTCAGATTTCATTGTTGCATCTAGGATTTGGTTACAAAGAGTTAGGTCGTTTGCCTGAACAGCTTGATCATAAAACTTTTGATCCAAGGCCTTGTCTCCTGTTGTGGTCAGAGGTTTTTCCTGTTGCGTCGGAGTTTGATTCGCGAAATTACATCCCGCAACAAATACGGATAGAATTAAGAATATTGGTATTAACTTTTTCATAGGATTTTGGTGAGGATTTAAATATTTTTACAAACCTAATTGTTTCCTGATAGCTTCAGCTTTATCCTGGTCTTCGCTCTTTTTTTGAACTTGTTCGGATTCAGTTTCCAAATCCATCCATTCGTTGTAATGCTGTTGAGCTAATTCTTCGAGCTTAGGAACATGTTTTTTTGATAATGCCGCGAATTTTTCTTTTTCCTCTTCGAAAATATTTATAAGCTCATCAATCTGCGATTGTTTTAGTTTTGGAACTGAGTCTATGATTCTCTTTTTCTCCTCTTTTGAAAGGGAAATTGATCCCGCCAAAAGTGTTACAAAATATTTTTCATCAAAACTAAGCTCATTCTTCGGCAATGTTATCTTTATTGGCTGAACGAATTTTGTACCAAGCGGAAAATTTGCAGGCGTTGTGTCTTCAGGTTCTTGTGTTGGCATTCCTCCGCCTAAACCTTGTTGACCTCCCATTCCCATGTCAGAATACATTCCTGGCTGTGGATAGCCCGGAGGTGGATACATTCCCGGTTGCATCCCTCCTTGTGGATAGCCTTGTGGCGGCATTTGTGGATATGCTCCCGGCATTCCTCCTTGCGGGTAACCTTGCGGTGGATACATCGCAGGTGGAACTATGCCTTGTGGCTGTGCTTGTCCTGCGCCTCCTTGTCCAGCTCCTTGAGGTGGTTGAGGTGGTTGTGGTTGAGTTTGCCCTTGTCCTTGCGGGTTTTGCCCTGCAGGCTGAGCGCCTTGTCCTTGATCGTTTTTTGGATCCATATAAATTTGTTTAAGTTCTGTCGGATTATACATTAATTCCGTTTATTTGGCTAGACAACTTTAAGAATCATGTATAGAATTCAGTTCGCTTTGTTGTCTGTTGAAAATTTGGGCGGTTAGCTCAGTTGGTAGAGCGTCTCGTTGACGTCGAGAAGGTCAGAGGTTCGAATCCTCTACCGCCCACCATTGATATGTTCTCACTTGATTTTAGCAAGGGATTCAAAGTTTTTTATACAGACCTCTTTCCTTTCTTTGTGGAAACATCAAGGGAGCCTTTAATGTCATCATCGTCCGACAAAAGAGTTGCTATTTTATCCATTTTCTTTTGTATTTCCGGTGTAACCTCAATAAATTCTATTTCCGGTTCGTTAATTTTTATTATCCTTTTTTTCATATGATTTTTTTATCGTGCCGCCAGACCGAATTGGAAAAAATAATTATCCAGAGCTTCCAGCGAAGTATCATACTGGTTTTTGCCAAATAAAATGTCACATAAAACCTCGCGGACTCGCGCGATTTCTTTGTAGCCCTTCTTCCATCTGAGATCTGATAAAGTTAAATCTATGAGTTCTAAAGCTCTATCAAAAGCTGAATCAAATCGGGACTGATCTTTGTTTTGCGAAAGTACCATGCGATGAATTTCACTTCCTATATTCCCCATTTGCTCAGAGAGAGACATTGTAAACCATCTTCCGTTTGCCAAGTCTGTGTGGATTGTATTCATAATTCCACAATATTATTTACGATAATTGTAATTTTTTCCCTTATCTCAGGGTCAAGCACATCACGCGAGCGATTGTTTTGGCGCGGACGAATATTTATCATGGAGTCAAACTCTATTCTTTCGTTATCCGGCTTATCCGTGTAAATATTTATTCCCCATAAATTTTCTTGTTTTGAGTCACGTTCGAGGAGCATTGCTTCTTCATCGGCGTGAAGTTCGCCACCGACGACCATTATTCCCAATTCGATGTCTACAACGGCTTTTACCATATCTCCAAAGCGTTCTTTTGCAATATCGGTAAGCTCTTTTTTGCTGATTTTTGAGTCGATGAATTTCATAAGAATTTATTAAACTGTGCTCTCAAAAGGATAGCTAATTTTTGCCTTGTTTACAACTGATTGTTTTCCCCTTACTGAAAGCCCAAAAGCAGCAAAAATAAGTGGAAATATACCTGTTATCGGAAAAATTGTCGCTATATTGCATTTGGGATATGAACAAATAAGTGGTATGGTGGATTTGATTTGAAAAAACAAACTACAAAACAAAATAAGCACATAGAAGTCGTAATCTCTTCCCTCTCAGGTTTAAGCATCATGACGGCCGAGTCTTGCAGTGAAATTTGCAGTGTTTTGAAAAAACATTTCACCGAAGTAGGAACAACTGTCATAAAAAAGGAATCAGATTTAGAAAATTTGGTAAAAAAGAATCCTGACTTGGTTTTTTCCGGTGTTAAATATGTAGGATTCACGAAAGACGTAACAGATCGGGAATCTACGGGAAAAATTTGGCTATCAGAATACTTGGAATCAAAAGGTATAAACCATACGGGATCAAAAGTAGATGCCCTCAAGTTGGAATTCGATAAAGTTCTTGCTAAAGAAGAAATGCAAAAAAACAATATAGAAACCTCTCCGTTTTTTATTGCAAAACCTGGTCAATATAAGGCAAGCGATAAACTTCCCGTGCCTTTTCCTTTGTTTGTTAAGCCAATATATGAAGGGAATGGGAATGGTGTCGGCCCAGATTCAATTGTGGAAAATTTTGATGATTTTGAAACAAAAGTTGACTCCATTTATAAAGAATTCGGGAGTCCATCTCTGGTAGAAAAATATCTGGATGGCAGAGAATTCACGGTTGGGATTATTGAAACAACATCCGATGAAGAAAAAATGGCAATGCCTGTTCAGTTGATAGCTGTGGCCGATAAAAATGGAAATAAAATCCTTAGCAATTCAGCAAAAAAAAATGACGAGGAGCGATTAATCCCAGTGGAAGACCCCGAAGAGCACAAACGTATTTCAGAATTTGCGACCAGAGCTTTTACGGCTCTGGGAGCCAGAGATTACGGAAGAATTGACATAAGAATGGATAAAGATGGAACATTATATTTTCTTGAAGCGAATTTGTTACCAGGCCTTAATCCTGTCAAAAGTTATTTCGTGAAAACTTGCAAAAGAAATCTTCAATCCACCTACGAAGAGATTATTTTAAAAATCGCCGAGATAGGGCTCAGAAGAAGTGGGAAGTAGCAGAATGACCAAGATTTTAGAAAACTTGTTATAACGAATCGGTCAAGAGAAGAAGGCATTTTGCTTCGCCATATAGAAAAATTCTCTTAAAAACTTCCTAGATACAGCTAATAGTGCAGAATAATAATGATGCCCTTCTGATATTTTT
>Ga0210006_1000955_pt1 | contig 20831 bp, 22 predicted proteins | sample CryGey02umfilter_2_FD_185452 | JGI IMG/M metagenome (GOLD analysis project Ga0210006, IMG submission 185452) | Groundwater microbial communities from aquifer in Utah, USA - Crystal Geyser 4/10/14 0.2 um filter (SPAdes) (version 3) | ecosystem: Environmental > Aquatic > Deep subsurface >... | reverse complement strand
TCAAGCGTGGGGTTGAATGAAGATATGATAAAACGGTATGTTAAGCATCAAAACGAACAGGACAAAGGTCAGGCGGTTAGCCTGTAGCGCGAGCTAGATACTACGGGCTATGCCCGTAGTACTCATTTAGGAAGAGTAGATGCCAATCCCAGAGTGTTATCAGAATTGCGATTGACGCCTCTGGAGGGCCCCAGTTCTTATAGGTTTTACTCAGTATAAATGGAATAGTTAGCAGCAGACCCACCAGAAATTTACCCGTCAGGTCTGTTGGCAAGATAAAAAATTGAAAACCCACGAGAAAAATTAATGAAAGATAGAGAGCAATGAGTGCTAAATATTTATGTAACAGCCGATTGATAGTTACAGGTATTAGTATTGAGGCAAGTAGCAGCAACCAAGCGACAAAAACAATAGCTATTAACCACCAAGCCGTAGTAAGATTAAATCTTACTACCAGTGAGTACAAAAATACTCCTCTTGCTAGTAACGTAATCAAGCAAAGCAAGGTGAATGGAATAAATCGATTCGGTGCTCTTACGATGGCTGAGAACGCTTTGTCTTTTATTGAGAAGCTGGGAGTAGCTACCACCAAGACTAGTGCACCGATTATCATAAAAATTGAACTGCCTATTCCCCAGAAAAGCATTGTAAATTATAACAAGTTCAAGAAAGAAAGTGAATTTCTCAAAATACGACATCACAAAAAAGGTATTGAACAACCTGCTTCTTTCCCGTATACTGAAAGTAATAACATATAGAACTGCTCCATATGGCATTGCCCTTGCACTTCGCCATCGACTTCGGAAATCACTCGTTAAAACTGGTTAATCTTGTACAAAAAGGTAAATCTTGGGAGCTTAAAAACATAGGCTCAATTCAAACACCGCCAGAAACCCTGAATAGCTACAAAGAAGAACATAAAACGCTGTTAGTAGATGCTTTAAAATCGTTAGTAGCAGAGTCAAAGGTTCCCTATAAAGAAGTTGCAGTCGCGTTACCAGAAAGCTCTGTATTCAGTAGAGTACTGACTATCCCAAAGGTAAGTGATGAAGAGGTCACCGACGCAGTTTATTGGCAGCTAAAGCAGTACTTACCTTATCCTGTTGAAGACGTACAAAGTGATTTTACTTCGTTAGTGGTAGAACCAAGCGGGCAGCGTAAATTGCTTGCAGTTGCTGCCCCAAAAAAACTGGTTGAATTATATATTGAAATTCTTGAGCGTGCTGGCTTAGTGCCTGTGGCAATAGAATCTGAAACACTGTCAATTTTAAGGTCAATTAAATACGCACAGGAAGCTCGCAATGCTGTAGTTCTTGACTTTGGCTCGAACTCGACCGATATGGCAATTATGAAAGATGGCGAGTTGTTCTTCTCTCAAAGTATTGCAACGGGTTCCGATCTCCTGACCAAAGCTTTAGTAAACGAATTTCAACTTTCCTACGCTCAGGCAGAGGAATACAAGAGAATTTACGGTATGCGTTCAGACGCAGTTGAAGGAAAAATTAGAAATGCGCTAAAACCAGTGTTAGATATGGTTATTACCGAAGTAATGCGAGGTATCGAGTTCTATAAAACAGAGGTAGGGGCGGTTCCACCAACACTAGCCATGTTATCGGGCGAAGCTGCGATGCTGCCGGCATTGCCAGAATATCTCGAGGCAATACTCGGATATGATGTTCAATTAGCAGATCCATGGCGTCCAATTGTTGTTCCAAATAACATTGCGGAAATAGTCAGAAAAAGTAGCCCTGCGTTCACCGTAGCAATAGGTTTATGCTTAAAAGACGAATAATATGTCAGTTAATCTTCTTCCACAAGCCACTGTTAAAGACGTAAAGAAAGCCGACTCGTCACTTCGCGGTATGGTGGTTCTCTTTGTTTGGTTAGGGCTGCTGGTTGTGGTATTCGTATTTCTATTTTTCAATGAAAGCTTAGAGAAGGGTAAACTGCGCGACGCAGAATCTCAGAAGACGACATTACTTTCACAAATTACAGATTTAGGCACAACTCAAGATGAATATTACACCTTAGCATACAAAACTTTGGTTCTTTCAAGAATAAAAACTGACCAGTACGTTCCGAGTACTATCGGAAATTACGTGAAAGAAAAGATAGAAGGAACGGGAAAGGTACAACAGTATTATTTTGATGCAAAGGGCGTTGTGAGGTTACAAATAGAGACAACATCCTATTATACTGCGGTTAAGATTTGGCACGAATTACTTAAAGATAAGACTGTTATGTCCGAGTTAAACCTCACATCGTTTTCACAGGATGCAAAAGGGAAAGTATCTTTTCAACTGACCGGAACATTAAACTTAGCAGAACTGTATATCGAGCATGGAATCACAAAATAACGCTGTTCGTACGCTGGATTACGTAAACAGGAATAAAACAGGTGGGAAAGCTTATCTGCAAGGAATGGTAGCGCTTTCGATAGTGCTTGTTTCAGCATTGGTGGCTGTCTTTGTATATGTTCCCTATGTTGCAAAAACAAAAGAAATAGCAAAGAAGAGGACATCACTAGAGCAGGAAGTGCAGACACTTCAAAAAAAATACGATACAATTTCTGGCTATAACCGAAGCGACCTTGCAGATGAGTTAAAATCTGCTCGGTATTTTATTCCAGATGAGATCAGGGTGGCTCAACTTGCGACCTTTATTAATGTAAACGCCAAGTTGTTTAATCTGCAAGTTGCACGTTTAGGAATCAATGAAGACCGGTCAGAAATTAAGCAATCTCTTGGTGACGCTGAAAAAGTGAAGTTGCTGGGAGAGGCAAAAGAGGTAGCTAGTGTGTTTCTTGGTCGTGTGGAAGGGCCCTTCAGTTTTACAGGAACAAGAGACGATATTTATAAATTCCTTGATTTTTTGGTTATGGGGGGGTTTGCCACCAATTTTGATCAAGTCTCGCTAACAACTGGTGAAACGGATACTACATGGTCAGTAACCTTCTTCACGTCGTATTATTACTTGCAACCAGTTACAAAGGTAAATGCTGCAACTCCCTTGTTAGAAATTGACAAGTCTGCTCTAAAACCTATTACAGTAAACAATAACAATATTGTGCCTACACCAATTGATAATGCATCTCCTTCGCCGACACCAACTCTGTAGTTGAAGGTCTACCATGTGTGCGGTATAATGACGAGTGCCAAGGTAGCTCAGTGGTAGAGCATGCGCCTGAAGAGCGCGTGGTCGTCAGTTCAACTCTGACCCTTGGCAAATTACTTGCTCTCCCTCACTACACAAAAGAAATTCTTCTTTTGTGTTACGTTCAGGAATTGCAAGTAATTTGCTGTAAAGACCAATAGAAGGAAGTCCTTCTTTTACGTTACGCTCAAGAACCGTATGAAATTTGCAATTGGTAAGTGGTAGGTGGTTTTGGTATATACTTCTTTGTATGCGAAAGTCAATTGTAAGATTTCTTTGTGTCGTAGTCGCACTTGTTTGCTTATTTTTGGTACTTGCTTGGGCAGGGAGAATAAACACAATTGAAATTGTCGATGAAAAGACAGTAGAGCCACAGTTATTGACCGTTGCCGCGACTTGCCTTGATGCAATCAAAGGTCATTCGCTCTGGACACTGTCGGAAAAAACGGTCGATACTACGGTCAAAAATTGTGATGAAACGTTTAGGCAAGTGCGGATTAAGCAGCAGTTTCCCCAGAAACTACGGGTAGAAATCACAATGTTTTCGCCTGTGGTCAAAATTAAAAGGGAAGATTCAACCTGCATACTGTTTGAAAGCTCAGCAGAAAATATCGAATTATCGGCGGAACGATGTAGTTTATATAAAATACCTACGTTAGGCGGAAAAGAGGTTGATCAAAACGCCTTTGTTCAAGAATACGTGGTTGAATTAACTAAGAAATTGTCAGCACAAAACATTGTTATCACCCACTTAGAATACAAGGGAAATACAGTGGCACCGTGGTACGAGTTAACTCTAGAAAAAGGAGGGAAAGCCTATTTCCCCTCTAGTGCGTCAATCACGGATAAAGTCGTCATTTTGAGTGCCTCATTGAAGGGGCTTTATGCAGCCAAAGAACGATATTCTATCGTCGACGTAAGGTTTGACAGGGTATATTACAAATGATACAGTTAATTTAGTTTGAGCTGGATTAATTGAACTTATAACACATGGGAAAAAGAGTATTAGGTGCTATTGATATTGGGTCCTCTAAGATTACTGCAGTAATAGCAACCTCTGAGGAAGGCAGTGCACCAAAAGTTATCGGTGTAGCAAGTGTTCCAGCGAAAGGAATCAAAAAAGGATTGGTAATCAACATTGACGAAGCAGTAAACAGTATCGCTCAAGCGTTAAGCGGCGCAGAGCGAATGGCGGATGTTACTATCGGTAGTGTTGTCGTTTCTGTTAGTGGAAAAGCAATTACCAGTAAGAACAATAAGGCAGCAATTGCGATCACCCACGAAGAAGTCACTTCGGATGATGTGCTACGTGTTATTGAGGTTGCAAAAACTGTACCCGTGCCACAAGGTTATGATATTCTTCACATAATTCCCCGCGAGTACACCATTGATGCACAAAACGGTATTAAGTATCCAATTGGTATGAGTGGCTCACGTTTAGAAGTAGACTGTCATATCGTGTTCGCCCCTTCAAGTATCACGAAAAACCTCGCAAAATGTGTGCAAAAACTCGGAATCTCTGTTGAATCTTTTGTATTTGCCGGCTGGGCAGACGCATATTCCGTGTTAACTGACACAGAAAAAGAACTTGGTGTCTCTATTGTTGACATTGGTGCAGGTACTACTGATATTATGGTGTTCCAGGAAGGCGGCGTCGTTTATAGTGGTTCTATTCCTGTAGGCGGGGCAAACATTACCATCGATCTTGCATCTGTTCTTGGGTTGTCTTCTCTTGATGATGCCGAAAAGATAAAAATGAACTTCAAGAAAATTATGGATGCAGAACCAATACCAGAGAAAGAAAACAAGACCAAGGACACGAAGGAAAAGAAGGAGAAGGACAAGCCAAAAGTTAAGGACGAATCAGAAGAAGATCAAGTAGATATACGAGATCTGAATATTTCTGGCTTAGAAAAAGTTTCGCAAAGTTTTGTTGAAAAAATTATTCGTGCCCGAATTGAAGAAATATTGGAACTTTCCCGTCAAGATGTCGGACGTGCTGGATTTGACTTAAAAATGCCCGCTGGTGTCGTCTTATTAGGAGGAACCTCAAAATTGCCGAAAGTTGCTACGATGGTTAAAGAATATATTGGTTCTTCCGCACGTGTTGGTTTACCACATGGTCTGGAAGGTATGACTGAAGAAATTACAGGGCCAGAATATGCTACTATTCAGGGGTTGATACTTTACTCTGCAGGAAACACAGAAGAAGTTTCTGCCTCCAGTGCCGAAGGTGAAGGCTTTTTCGGGAATATCTCCTCAAAAGTTAAATCTATCTTTAAATCGTTATTTCCATAAACTATGCTGGTACAACCAACAACAAATGTCGCTGCTAATATTAAGGTAGTCGGAGTCGGCGGTGGTGGCTGTAATGCCATCAACACCATGATTTCTGATTACAATATCGAAGGTGTTGAATTTATTGCTGTAAATACTGATGCGCAAGTTCTTAAGAACTCACGCGCTAGCGTCAAATTACAGATTGGACAGAATCTAACTTCCGGTCTTGGTGCTGGTGGTGACCCAACAATTGGCTTAAAAGCGGCAGAAGAGAGTGTTGAAGAGATTAATCAGGCATTAGAAGGTGCAGACATGGTTTTCGTAACTGGTGGCATGGGTGGGGGTACGGGTACCGGCGCAATTCCTGTAATTAGTGGAATTGCCAAAAATCTTGGTGCGTTAACTGTTGCAGTTGTGACGAAACCTTTTTCCTTCGAGAATAGAAAGCGTATGGATGTTGCCATGGAGGGAATCTCTCGCTTGAAAGAAAATGTTGATGCGATGATCATTATTCCAAATCAGCGAATATTAGAGATTATCGATAAAAACCTTACTTTCCACGACGCAATGCGAAAAGTCGATGAGGTATTGGCAAACGCTGTGCTTAGCATTGCAAACTTGGTTACGCAAACTGGATTTATTAATCTTGATTTCGCAGATGTTCGCAGCATTCTCAAGAATTCAGGTACCGCAATGATGGGAATTGGTAGTGCAAGTGGCGAAAACAGAGCAGAACAAGCTGCTAGACAGGCTATTACCAGCCCATTATTGGAAATGTCTATTCAAGGTGCAAAGGGCTTGCTATTCAATATTCGTGGTGGCTCAAGCTTAACTATGTCCGAAGTTGCCGAAGCAGCAGAAATGATTACTAATATGGTAGACACTACCGCAGTTGTTAAAATTGGTGCGACTATCGACGAGTCTGCAGAAGAAGAATTGAATGTTACGGTGCTTGCAGCTGGTTTTCCAGACATTATTTATAAACCAGAAGTACAACAAAGGCCGATTGTTTCTGTGGACCAGTTTGATATGCCTGGGCAAGAGCAAATACAACCAACGTTCTCTTCGGATCGTCCAACAGTTGCAACCCCCGCGCAAGATGCTGCAGATGACGAGTTGGATATCCCCGCATTTCTTAGAAGAAAGTAGGTATGAAAATACTACGAGTTGGTAATCCACTCGTCCTCACCATTGTGTTGATAATTTTCTTGATTGGTGCGTTTGTTTTATACACAACCAATCCGATAGGAGAATCAACACAAAGTTGGTTCGACTCTCCTGTGGTTAAACAGCTAATCTTCGGAGTTCTGGGGATTGCCGTAATAGTTGTTCTTTCCTCGATTGATCTGCAGATTTCAAAAACGTTTATAATTCAGATGATTTTTATTTCAATTATCTTGTTATTGTTGGGCGGATTATTCTTGCTGGGACCACTAGTCAATGCGACACATCGGTGGTACCAAATTGGGCAATTCTTATTTCAACCCTCCGAATTTGCAAAAATTGTCTTAGCGTTATGGACTGCGTATTGGCTGACTAATGAGAGTATAAAAAACTCGGCGCGTTTTATACTGGGCGGTTTTGGGATAGTAGGAACATTGGGGCTCATTGTTCTGCAACCAGATTTGGGCGCAATGGTCATTTCTTCGCTTATCGTACTGGCAATTCTGGCCTTATGGGTAAGCAAATACGAAGTAGGAAGGGCTGTTTTGTTATGGGGAACACTGACCGTTGTGATAGTTGTTTTGGCTTTAAATTCATCATATTGGTTGCTATTGTTTGAAGTGGTTCCAATGTGGTTGTTGCTAAAAACCAATTGGAAAATCGGAACCTTGTGTGCAGTTTTTGTTGCAATTCTACTCTCTGGATTGTTTTTTGGAAAAATGGTGTGGAAAACGTCAGTAGTTCCGGATTACATCCGTAACCGAATCGAGTCTTTTACTGGCGCACAGGTAGAGTTGATGCAGATTCGACAATCTAAAATTGCGATAGGCTCGGGAAAACTGTGGGGCAAGGGAATTGCACAGGGAACACAATCTAGATTGAGGTTTTTGCCCGAATATCGCACAGATTTTATTTTCGCTGCTTTTGCCGAAGAACGTGGTTTTGCCGGAATGTTGTTGCTGTTCTCCTTGTATTTGCTCCTGTTCGGAAGACTTATTTACATGGCTTTACAGATTGAGGATGAATATTCTCGTCTTATTGTGCTTGGGTTAACAATGAAACTTTGGTTCGAAACCTTTTGGAATATGGGCATGAATATGGGGGTACTTCCGACCAAAGGTGTTGCCCTACCGTTCATGAGTTACGGTGGGTCTTCGTTGTTAGCGAATTCAATTATTATCGGAATAATCATTTCTATGTATAGATTTGAGGCGAAACGTGATACAATTTCACCATCTTTCGGGCTGGCGTAGCTCAGTTGGCTAGAGCACCTCTTTCGTAAAGAGGGGGTCGTGGGTTCGAATCCCACCTCCAGCTTTTCTTGCAATTTCTCTCACTCGCTCGCTTGAAACGTCTTTCAAGCTTGTCGCTCGTGCACCGAAATTGCAAGTAAAAGCGAACAAAACGTGCGAGTGGTGGAAATTGCAAGAAAACTTAATGTTGTGGGATTCGAAACGCAAGCAAAACGTGACTGACGTCACGTTTTGAGATGCGGGGGGCGAGGAGTGTGCGTTTTCGGAATGTAAGTGAACGAAAATGCCACGAGGTGCCCGAATCCCAGTACCTGTTAGAATCTCGTTCTTTACAAGACCAGGTAAACCTGTTCTTGTTACGGTCACGAACCGAAATCTAAGTAAAAGCGAACAAAGAGGAACGAGAGAAATCTGGGAAAAACTAAACAATGTGAGATTCGAAACCCCGAGGAGAATGTAGTTACCTACATTCGACGAAGTGGGCGGGCCTGAGGTGAGCTTTATCCGATGCGTTTAACCAAACGATAAAAGCGGAACCGAACAAAAAGGTGATCACCCATCACGTTTTTGTGAAGGATTCAATGTGTTCCTTCATTCACGCGTAGCGCCAATGATGATGTTACGAGGTAGGCGAATCCCACCTATATCTTACTCATGAAGGTAATACATTGGAGCAGTAATTGACGAAATTCATTAAAACACTTTAAAGAGTGTCACCATTGCAATCATAATCCAAATCACATTGATCACCACGGGCTGCCAATTTTTATCTTTCCATGCATCTAACAACATGGTAAATGATCCGGTGATGTTACAGAAAACTGGGATGGGGTTGCTAGGTTCAAAAAATTCGAAGGAAACGCCCATATATGCGATTAGAATTACTACAACACCGTACCAACTGCCAGCCTCTATTAACGCAATTGTTTTTGGAGCAAGTTTCTTCACAACTTAGTTTACAGTGAGTTTTTGCACTTGGCAATAACAATTGTGAACTGCGCCCTGCAGGCCTTTCGCTGGATGTGCTAAACTTCAAGTAATAACCTAGGTATGAATGTAATGAATAAAAAAACAGAAATCGCCGTTATTGTTGTAATGGTTGTGTTAGCAATAACTGCCTACTTTGTGATTACAGCCAGCAGAAGTTCCAAACCGGAATTACTTGTGCCTACACCTGTCGAAGGGGATTCTGGTGTGGTCGTCACCGCACCAACGCAAGTTACTGTTCCAGGAAACAGAGTTACGATTCAATGGGATCAAGGCTCCGAGGAGCTTATATTTTTTAATTTTGCAGGGTATACGTTTAAATCGTACATCGAAAATGGAGTCACTGATAAAGTCGCAGTGCTTAATAACGGTGCCGAAATTATGCAATTAGGTGTTAATTTGGTCGGTTATACCCAGGGGAGTATTCCGTTGTCAAAGCTTGTTAAAGTTCAGACTTCATATTTAGGCGATTTGTACAGAGAAATTAATAAGAATACGAGTGCAGTTGCATATTATTCAGGAAAAGCCACAAATTTGACGGGCATCTGTACTGGGAATGGTGACGATGTTAAAGCTCCTTGCGCTATTACAGACCAATTATATGGGCCGAACGAGGTGTTCTCCTATTTAGTCACCTGCAATGATGTGAAATATGTCACGAAATGTGATGATATTATGAAGGGGTTAAAGATATTGTAGCTCGCTTTTAGAGCATAGTGTCGATATATTCGTCTACTGTACCCATAAATTCGTGAATTCCGGTATTCTTTACGTATAAAATCTTGTTGATTACTCTCGACAAGAAATAGCGGTCGTGCGAAATGACGATTAAAGAACCGGTAAAATCGTGAAGAACCTGCTCGACAATTTTCATGGAATCAATATCAAGGTGGTTTATTGGCTCATCCAAAAGAAGTGTATTTGCCCCAGAAAGCATTAGCAATACAAATTGAAGTTTGCTTTTTTCTCCACCGCTTAAGGAAGAAATCTTCTTGTTATCGACGGTGTCTTTGGAAAAATGATACCGTCGGATTATGCTTTGAAATTGTGATTCATCTTTAATCTCATTTTGCCATAGAAGTTCTCGAATAGTTTGCTCTTTGGGCAGTTGCGAGTGGTGCTGTGAATAATAGCCAATTTTTACGCCTGGCCCAACATAAAAACTGTTGTCACGAGTAATTGCGCCCTTAAATTTTTTGCAAAAATCGGCAATTCCATATTGATGAGGATCAATATTGTGCATTAGTGCATATTTTGCAAGGATTAATTTCATGAAGGTGCTCTTACCTGTTCCGTTAGCCCCAAGAAGAGCGACTTTATCTTCTTTGGTTATGACCAGCGTTTGGTCGTCGAAGATGGGCCGTGTTTCTTCGTAGCCGAAAGAATAGTGGTCAAGTTTTACCACGGTATAACCCTTAGGTTGTATATTTTGTAACGTAAGACTTAGGTCGGCACGATCTTTTGGTGGCTCGGACATCATATTATCCTTAAACCGTTCAAGTCGGCTTTTGGTGGCGTTGTAAAGCTTTACCGTTACATAATTTCCGCCGTTTCGTTCATTGTGTTGAAATGCCGTGATAATGGATTCTAATCGTTCCATTTCTTTTTTTTGCGTTGCATACTGGTGTCTTAATGCTTCTAAATTTTCGGCTTTCTGCTTTTCGAAATGGTCGTAATTGCCTTTGTAGGTGTCTAAACTAAAATTTTGAATTTCCCAGATCTGTGTTGCAACGCTATTTAACAAGTGCCTATCGTGTGAAACGATAATAACGCTACCGCGAAAGCCCTTTATGAAGGCTTCTAACCAGGCACGTGCGGCCATATCAAGATGGTTTGTTGGTTCGTCGAGAATTAGAACGTTTGCGGATTTGTTTAGCAAGATTACGGCAAGTTCAACAATTTTGCGTTCGCCTCCAGAAAGCTCCTTAAGTTTGGAATAATAGGTAATGTTGCGCCTTCCTTCGATTGTCGTATCTAGGACCTCGTAAATTCCCAATCCGTTCAGTACAACTTCAATACGTTCGAGCAGGTCGCCCGCGCCGTTAAGTTCGTAGGCTTCTTGAATGTCGCCGAAATCATTTAGTAGAGTAGAGGTGGCTTCTTCGGTTTGTAGGCGATTGAGCATCGCTTGGTACGCCCGCTCAATCGCCAGAACCTGTTCCTGAGTGCCTAAAACATACTCAAAAACTGCTTGTTCGCTCTCAATTGACGATTCAAGCATTTGCTTGAAATAGGCGATGCGTACGCCAGGGTAGCGCTTCACCATTCCATCGAACTCGTGGTCGTTACCGGTGACTATATTACAAAAGGTACTTTTTCCTACACCGTTGTTTCCAACGAGTCCGATAATTGCGCCATCGTCGACATACCCATTGACGTTTTCAAACAGGAGATCGGCTCCAAAAAATTTTGCTATATTGTTCAGTTCTAGTAACATGATTAATTTCGTAAGTTGAATGAATTGGGGTAAAAATCCGAAAACGTTGTCCTGTTCCTTGCGTATTGTAGCAGAAAAGGTTACGATTTGTCATGATAATCTCGTTCGATATCGACGACGTCCTTGCAGAATTTCAACTAGGGTGGATAGAGTTCAACGCAAGAAATTATGATTTGCATTTCGAAATGGAGGATATCACTGATTATGATTATTCCAAGACGGGAATGAGTACTACGGGCAGAGCCCGTAGTACTCATTTTGATGCAAGAAGTTGTCACCACTCACTTTTGGGTTTCGTGTTGTCACAGGCACTCCTTCATCCCGTCCTAGTTGTTTTAAGGCATACCATAAGCTCATACAATAGTAATTCATTTCTGGCATAGCCGTCGTACCAATTTCGGTTCCGCGTGGTAATATCTGAACTTCGATATGTTGGGGATTAAGTGAGCGTGTATTTATTAAGTCAATTGCAACAAAGTACATGCCAGATGTGATTGTGTTTTCTCTCACGGTGGTATTTGAAATCGCAGGGTAATCAGCTATCGCATAAAATGTATCCTTATAATCAGTTACGGCAACTTGTTCAAGGTGAATCTCCGGCTTGAGCGAATAGGTAAACAGACGGGAGAACAGCCGAACAAGGGGAAATCCATCTTGATCTTTAGGTTTAATAAATGTGAACTTACCCATTCGACGTTGTGCTTGGAATTGGATTTGATGTAGTTGGTGTTCAAGGCTGCGTTGTACCCGCTCAAAAAGGGCAAATGCGTCACGGAGACTTTCTTTATCTGGAAGAAGCAATCTCATGCGAAGCTGGTCTTCTCGTGCGACGATTTCGCTGTCAGACATTTTTCGTAAACTTGAAGGTGACTTAACGCTTGGCATGAAATTCCAATGTGCAGCGTTGTGATGAAAATCGGTCGGAAGTTGCAGCGCCTTATGCATGAGTTGGGAGAAATATGCTTGCAAAAAGGGAATACAATTTCTCTTTTCGCACGGGACTCCAGTTTCTCGGGTAAGTATCTGTTCAATATGACGATACCGCGCAGGCTCCTCGATTTCAAATACGCGATCGCCAAGCATAGTTATAAGAGTGTTTATTCCCATAAGTCTCCAGTCATTACGTGCAAAGTCAGTACGATCACGAAAATTGCTTACTCTGGCAATTTCATATACTGTTTTAATTCGCTCAATTTGTGGGGGATTCTCCGTAAGTAATAACAAAGCATAGGTCATAAATACGTCCGCATGCTTCTTAATGATGTCGGGAAGCTTGCTATGATCGAAACCCCTATGTAAGAGGGTAGCTAGAAGAGCCGACTCATCAGTGCCTTCTGTATTAAGTGGTTGATGTGCTAAAAAGCTTAATTCAACAAGTGGTAAGGCAACCGCACCAAAAATGTTAATTGCGGAAGCTGCCAATCGATTGTGCCGCTCTGGGGTATATTGCAAACTGGCAAGTTGATTATGGGGTTCCAGTCGAAGTATACGAGAACCAATTCGAATTTCTCCATCAGAATCGATCGAAACACTGGGTAAGTACATATCAGGTGGTATCTCTTTTATCGAACGCTCCCGAGAGGGAAGAACGTATGCTTCCTTTTGGTTTCGTATATCTTGCGGAGTTACAAAATCGGTTCTGGGAACATTTCTCTGGGCTGGAGCACGATGGATTGACTCGTCAGGATGTGTATTATTCACTGCAGATAAAGCCATTTTTCTTTAATGCCTTAATTGATAATTTCCCATCAAGCGCTTTTCGCAAATCTGATATTGCGCGATCAATTGCCCAATCAGAGTATTTTGCACTGGACTCGTTGCCCCAAAGTGTTTGTGCCACCGTACGGCGAGAAATCTGTTTCCCAACATTATTTCTAAATAAAGCGTACAGCAATTGTAACTGCGGAGAAAGTTTACTAAATGAAACTCGGTCAAAAACATAGGGAGATGAGGAAAGAAACTCACCAAACAAGCGAGAAAACGGCACACCTGTATCTGATATATACCCAAATTTAACTAGGTTCGTGTTTAACTTTGCCTGGTTTGGTTCAAGAATGTTCAAAAGCTCGGCTGTTGAAAGTGTCTCTGTTATGTGGCGAAGGCGCTCGTATGTGTTGGATTCTTGTATATCGAAAGCATTATTGAAATTGCCCGATATTGCCTGAAGAAACAGCGTCTTGATCATTCCTGGATTTCCACCTGATTCGTTGCAAATCAAGCTCCTTATTTTCGGCGTAACTTTCTGTTTGTAGAAGTTCTCGTAAACAGACACTACAATTTCTCGATCTGCTTCGTCGAGTAACCGCATACTATCCCAGTTCTTGAGATAAAAGGCCTGCTGATCTATATTAACAAAATTTAAAATGCTTGAGTATCCAATAATGCAATAAGAGAAATTCCAAGGGAATGTACTACGAAGGTCAGTTAGTTGACTCTCTGTCTCTGTCGACAATAGCTGGTCGTGGGGGAGGAGCAGAATCAGAGTAATGCCCTGATCAAAATGAGGATTCTTAACGATACTTGCTCTCAAGTCTGCACTGCTTGTTTGTGTTGATAGAGCAGCGAAAATTGGAGATATACCAGTATCTACTTGTAGCGAGACCGCCCTAATATACCGCTGTTTAGGGGCTATTCTCCCTACGAAATTTGATTGGGAAAACAAACTAAATACATAATCTTGACCCCCATCATACATACCAAGAAGACTATAGGGCTCACCTCGCTCTGCGTAACTAATTACCTTACGGTACATCTTGAGTGTATACGCGGGAATTTGTACGTTTGTCACGTGGGATTATAACATTTACTCAGGATTTACTCAAGATTAATTCGTTTCGGTCAAATAAAATACAATAATAATATAGGCCAAAACAGAACATGACCATACAACCTTACAATTCTTGTTTTAAGGAAGTTACCGTAGTGCCCGACAGCACTCCAAATATGCTTACTCTCCCAAAACAGGGAGTTATTGAGCAGTTGCAACAAGAAGGATTTTTGGCAAGTGTTCGAAATTCTGTCGTTTATCCAGACTTCGTTGGAGATTGCATGCACGATATTGTTCTCGGGCACGCAGCATTAATCCAAACAGTTCGCGACTTGGAAGTGAGGAAAGATCTTACTGAGAATGAGCAGTTGCTTGTTACTGACCGAGTAGGACGTAACCACACAAGGCGCCTTTATGGTCGAACGAGTGGAGGAATTATGTCATTGCAAATGGAGGAAGATGAAAGGCATTACTTACGCTATGCACAGTCGTTTTCAACACGTAGCTCAACAGTCTTGACACTAAACGCGGAAACAGGAGACATACATTTCTATTCTAATAATCAACGGAACCCTGGAGTTTCAAGCCCTAATCTTTTTGATAAGAGTTATAAACACATGCAAACAGAAAATCTTGAAGAATTCAGTCCAGTTGATTTAGTGCAGCAGCTTGATGAAAATCAAGGTTACAAAATTAAATACGTGCTTGAAGATGTAATAAGTTTAGTTAAACAAATACATGAATAACAAAATCATTATCAAATCACTGGTATTCTCTTTATCAATTGTCTTTATTGGCGTAGCTTTACACTATGTTTATGGGGCAACCCTTCTCAGGGATGAAAACTCGGCTGGTTGGATGCTTGGTGTGCTTGGCACCATTTACGCGTTGATTGGTGCTTTTATGTTGGTTTCTGTGTGGGAGCAATTCAATAGTCTAGGTGGTGCAATTTCAGAGGAAGCTCAGAAGATTACCTCTATTTGGAATTTTACAGATTATTTTAACGATGATATTGCGAGTGCAAAGATGCAAAAGGTGCTTTCAACTTATATTGATACGGTGACCGTGAATGAAGCAAACGTTTTGGCAAAGAATATTAGGGTGGTACATCCCTCACAAGGGTTGGTCGCGATTATGAAAGTAATTGACTCTATAGAATTTGATGATAAAAGGGACGAGTCTGCCTTTAAGGCAATAATTGCTGCGTATGAGGAGTTGTCCAGAGTCCGTAGTTCGAGGATTCAGCTGAGTATCGAGCGGATTCCCAAGCTTCTTAGACTACTTTTCCTACTAATGTCGTTCTTGATGATATTATTTGGATTGTCCCACATGTTTAATTCGATAGCATTGTATATTTCAGGGGTTTTCGGATTATCATTGATCATCTCATTGGCATATTTGATTATTGACGACCTAGATAATCCATTCAAGGGTATGTGGAATGCTGATTTTGAAGCGTTGGATCATGCAAAAATGTACATTAATGCGGTAGTACATACAAAATAACTACATGAAAAGAGAAGATTGTAAAGAACCACATGCTGTATAATTATTTATGGACTCAAAGCATGTAGTAGTTGTTGATATGGGTGGTGTTATGTACAGTTTCAGCCATCAGTTTAATCAGATTGAACATGAGCAAGCTTTTAATGTGAATGTGAAATGGCATGGAGGTAAGATTTCTGAGTTACAGTCTGAGTTTCTTGGGGTAAAGAAGTTCTTTTCTGGTGAAATCGGCGCGGGCGTACTTCCCGTATACTTTGTTTCGAAAGCATTTCTTGTTCTTAGTGAAAATGCGAAAAAGTTCCAGATTGTAGTTGCGTCAACGTCTCTGGTTGAAACGTCACGCCTGATTTTAGAGCGCGGTTTCTCCTCAGTAGGTGTTGCTTCGAGCACGGTCGATTCATTTGCTATATACAACATGGCCGAATTTGGAAGTAAAAAAGAATCAAAGTCTTGGGAAAAAATCCTACGACGATATCGTGATATCGATGTTATCATTGACGATAGCGACATAAACCTTCAAGCAGCAGGTAAGGCGGTTCAGAAACTAGGACGAAACACTCAATTGCTCAGTTCAATGGATGCTTTCCGACCTAGGACTTGACAAAGGCGAAATCGCGCGATAAACTTTATCAGCAGACTGCCTAGCAGACTGCTAATTCATAATTTCATTTTCTCAACTATATGGCAAACATAAGAGTATTCAATCCATGGAGCATGCTTCCGTCCGTCTGGGAAGATGCATCTGACCTGATGGGAGGAACATTTGGTGCAATTCCTAAGGCAAACATGTACGAAAAGGACGGATTGGTTCATGTAGAACTCGAAGTACCAGGCTATAAAGCTGAAGATCTTGATATTTCAATTACCGGAGACGTGTTGAAGGTAATTGGTAAAACTCGCGAAGAAAAAGAGGAAAAGGATGGACGACGCTATTTTATGAGCGAAATCTCTGAAAAATCGTTTACTCGAACTTTTACGTTGCCATCTGAGGTGGTTTCGGAAAAAGTCGTTGCTGACTTCAAGAACGGCATGCTAAAGATCTCACTTCCTAAGAGTGAGAAAGCATTGCCAAAGACTATCAAGATAGAAGCGAAGTAAAAACGTAGTTTTTACAGAAGCATAAAAGCAGTAAAGCTGTTGTGGTGGCGGGTTCTTTCATTGAACTCGCCACTAACATTTATCAATCAAATTTGACAGAATTAGAAACCGCGTTGCAAGAATTAACGCAAAAGAAATTTCCAGTTATTCCGATTCGTGAATTAAAATCTGGGAAAGAAGCAAAAGTTTGGGTCGTAAAGTCTGAAAATGATGATTCGTTGTATGCACTCAAGTTGTATCACGATTTCCATGCAAGGGCATTTCAGACACAAAAGAATTACCTACAGGATCGTTATGTCGCAGATGGAGCAGCCATAAAACGTGCAATGCGAAAAGGCAATGAAGTTGGTCGTCAATTCATACAAGATACATGGATTATGCGTGAGCAATACTTTCTTAAAAAGCTTGCAAGCCAAACAAAATATATACCCCAGATGGTAAAAGCAGTCCGCAATGGCGTGCTTCTTGAATACATTGGCGATGAATTGCACCCAGCGCCCCGACTATCGGATATAAAAATACCCCAGGAGGTATGGCAACATACTGCCGATATACTTCTCGATTTGATTGATCTTTTCCTCGCAAACGGCATCATTCATGGTGACTTATCCGCGTTTAATGTGCTGTGGTGGAAGGAAAAACCGTATGTTATTGATTTTCCGCAAGCTATCGACATAAGGGAATCTAAGCGAGTACCAGAATTATTAAAACGGGATATCAAAAATGTACTTAACTATTTTGGATGGGATACTGAGGACATTGTTACAAAGATTGCAAATGACCTTATAGATCGATATCGCATTGCATTACTATAGGTGTTATAATTCCCAATGTCTACGGATATGTTTGAATACTGCAACAGTTTAGATGCTCGGAAAGCTGCCGAATTAACACTTGAGCGTCAGGAAAGATTACGATCATTTTTTACTTCAATAACAACTGAAGCCGAGCGTGCCAGCTTAGGTGGTGATTTATCCGAGGAAGCGTGGAAACAAGATCTAGTTGGGTGGAAATGGAGAATCAGCAGATATAAATTCGCACGTTTATACATGAAAGGAAGCATTCATCCGCATAACGCATTTTATGTCTTAGAAGTGGCGCATAGACGAGGTAAGCTAAATTCACCAAGTAAAATCCCAGTAAGGAATCGCTCTAAGGATTATAAGCTAGAGGTAACAATGAGGTTAACCAAATCAATGTTTGTAGGGGAACCATCGTCTGATTCGTTTACTGCACGCCTACTGAATGGTGATTCTCGCTGTTTCGTGAATGGCGGTAATCCAGAGTCAGGACAATGCTTTGTTCAAGGAACAAGTTCGGGGAAGGCCGAATTATTACAAAGAGTTCCAGGTATTCTTCATGGAGTGAACTCCAGTTCTGACTCAGACACTATTGCGATGGCGGTCAGGTCGTTTTTCTTAGGTCAACAGCGGTAGGACATTTATTGCTTGCACTTTTTCCCAAAACATAATACCTTAGGGTATGAATAAAAAAACAGTCCTGTTAGTTATTGTATTGCTGGCTATTTTCTTACTACTTTTTATGCTATTTCGCGGGATTGGTGGTGGGAATTCGACTACAACACCGAAGGCAAATTCGACTGAAATCGAATCACGAGTAAACTGGCAGCAAAAACAAATGTCAGTTAGTTTCTTTTCTACGAATGAGTACCAAAATGGCGGACAAGTTGAAGACATTAAGGATATCCACATTGGTTTTACGAGTTTTTTTAATATAAGCGTTGCCGGTGAACAGAAGATGACTGACCTTTCTGTTACAGTTGTGAAGTTTGCGCAAGGAATTGGCAAGCAAATTTTGTACAAAACTCCGCATAACAAGGTTTCAACCTCACGTTCGTATATTTACGAGCCTATGGAAACGGAAACGCACACTAAAGACCTGGTCGATGGTGGGAAAACATTAAAATTTGCTGTAGTAAATTCGTCTCCTGCGTACTACGACGAAGTGCTAAATCAAGCAGCATTGCCACAGTTTATTATGTTTAGCAAGAGTCTCGGCACGATATCGTATAAGACAATATTGAATAGAGATAACGTGTTTGAAGGTTCTAAACTACTGAAGTATGCAGGAGTAACGGCGGAACAACTAAATGGCGAGATAGTACTAGATTTTACGATCACGTTTGAAGATGGTAAAAAATATATTAAGCGCTTATCGGGAACGATTGATGGAAGCAAAATTCTGAATGATACCTTTTACACGATTGAATTCCAGGAAGTTGAATGAAGAAAGGGGTATTAATTCTACTTGGATTGCTTTGACTGGTAGTTGATGTGGTTGGCTTGGCGTCAAAGCGAGGATCTCCGGCTATTCGACCTACTGGTGAAGCGGCAGAAACCATAGCTCCGGTGCAACAACTTCTAGCGTGGAAGCATATTGGGAAAAAATGTCGCTGATTATTGTGAAATAGTGCTATAATAATTTACTCCCCAGTTTAATTATGAAATCTTTTTATGGATAGAAACGTTTTATTAGCAAATCAAGGGACTGAAGTGTTTACGAAGAGGGAGAGAGGTGGAGTCTTTACTAAGGGAGATAAGGAGCAACTCAAAGAAGTTATTGCCGGTGGATTTGATGCCATTGTTGATGAATCATTGACTGAAGAGGAAAGAAAACAATTATGTCCGTTGGATCGATTTCATGTCGATGTTTGGCCGATATCAAAACAGCATCGCGCTGAAGGACATTTCGAAAAGGATGGTTTTAGCATCATTGTTGCACATGCTACAACCTTAGAAATGGCGTCGGTGCCAATTCCACTTAGGAAAGGGCAAACAACTGAAAGTCAACGGTTCGAAAGCACAAGGGAAATGGCGCTAAAAACGATGTGCCGTTTGGGTTTTGAGAGAGTACTGCCTACTAGTGAAAATAGGCAAAACGATGTAACTGTGAAATTCACCTGTTTTAGAAAAGAAAAGGGACAAGCGGATTTCGTGACGCTCGAATTACCTCGCACGGGTTTGGATAACAAAAATCCACAGATTAGAATATATGTTAGAGGTTCCCAAAAAGGAAAATTGGAACTAATAAGTGGTTCTTTGGAACGCGTAATAGCGAATGCGAATTCTCTTCTTGATTTGGGAATGGAATGGGCTAAAGTAGAAAAAGGTGATGAAGAGCACCTTCTTGAAATTGCCGCAAAGATTAGAAATATGGTGTTTGGCTAGGGACACAGCAGGAACAGCGGGCAACGCAACAATCCAGACGCAATTCTACTGTGAATCCGTAACATCAACCTACGGGTATAATACAATACCCCAAAGTAAAGTAAATGCACAAATTATATGTCTACTGACGAAAAATACCTTATTTCAGAACAGGCCGTGAGGCTGGTTCAAGTGATCCACAGAGACAAGAATGCCCATTTGGCTGAAGATGAGAAAGCTCCTGGTGTTGCCCAAGCAGTTGTAGATGAATTCAACGGCGTACTTTGTACCTCACTTGACCTAGAAGAACTTTCGATGCTACCGCGGCCAGCCCGAATTAATACTGAATATTGGAGGTCGCAAGATGCTTGGAGCGCAAAGTTTGGGACCAGCAAGTCTATATCGAAAATCATGGACCTGCGTATTGAGGGGCATATTCGACATGGGAAATTACCACAAATGGACACAGATTACCTACAACCCGATTCTTGCCGAATAATTATTCAGCGTGATGCACTACCGACTTATGCCAGCAAAACGAATGCTGCAACAGTGGCGCTTGTGCTGGAACGTGGCCCAAAGAGTGATGATACTTACATAAGTGCTAGCGTCAACGGGAATGTTCTCAAGTTTCATTGTTTAACGGAGGGTAATCTTTTGCTTGAAAATCCAAACAACCAGATTCCCATGAACACCATAGTGTCTCTTATGGTTAGAGCTCTCAAACTTCCAGTTACAATCCAGGAATTAGTTGAGGGTGATCAAGAAGCGATGAAAGCATGTGTTGCTCATCTGAGAGGGTTGATATTTGCCCCTCCGGAATCTATCTATTGACTTGTAGGTGTGTAACCGACCTAACGACAAACGATTTTCACTTGCGTATCACAATTCTCGTGTTAGATAAAAATTAGATGTCACCGAAATTCTCTGTGAGCTAAAAACGTGTCAAGCCCTTTCTGACCTGAGTGTTTTTAATTTAGCTTTTTGTGCATCCGATTTCTTTCTTAATTCTACCAGAG
>Ga0210006_1000954_pt1 | contig 20849 bp, 19 predicted proteins | sample CryGey02umfilter_2_FD_185452 | JGI IMG/M metagenome (GOLD analysis project Ga0210006, IMG submission 185452) | Groundwater microbial communities from aquifer in Utah, USA - Crystal Geyser 4/10/14 0.2 um filter (SPAdes) (version 3) | ecosystem: Environmental > Aquatic > Deep subsurface >... | reverse complement strand
CCACAGGGTGAACTTAGCATCGTTCATGGCAGCGGTGTCCTCCGGAAAAGTTGCTTGGTGGTACAAACAACCTAACCAGGGGCACCGCTCGCTTTAACCCCTATTTCCCGCCAATCCGCGATGAACCTAAAAAAAGGGAGCCCGCGGGCTCCCTTTTTGATTGCGTACAGAACGTTTAGTTCTTGGACTTGTCCACGATCTTTTTGATCCACGGCATCATGGCGCGCAGCTTCTCGCCGGTCTGCTCGATCGGGTGGGCTGCATTCAGGCGGCGGTAGGCGGTCATCGACGGGTAGTTGGTTGCACCCTCGATGATGAACTGCTTGGCATACTCGCCGGTCTGGATGTTGTGCAGGCACTCGCGCATGGCCTGCTTCGAGGCTTCGTTGATGACGCGCGGGCCGGTCACATACTCGCCGTACTCCGCATTGTTGGAGATCGAGTAGTTCATGTTGGCGATGCCGCCCTCGTACATCAGATCGACGATCAGCTTCAGCTCGTGCAGGCACTCGAAATATGCCATTTCAGGCGCATAACCGGCCTCGGTCAGGGTCTCGAAACCGGCCTTCACCAGCTCCACGGCACCACCGCACAGCACGGCCTGCTCGCCGAACAGGTCGGTTTCGGTCTCGTCCTTGAAGGTGGTCTCGATGATACCGGTACGGCCGCCGCCGATAGCGGAGGCGTAGGACAGGGCGATGCTCTTGGCGTTGCCGGACGCATCCTGATGGATGGCGATCAGGTCGGGGATGCCGCCGCCGCGCACGAACTCGGAGCGCACGGTGTGACCCGGAGCCTTCGGAGCGATCATGATCACATCCAGATCGGCGCGCGGCACGATCTGGTTGTAGTGGATGGCGAAGCCGTGAGCGAAGGCCAGCGTGGCGCCCTGCTTCAGGTTCGGTGCGAGCTCATCGCGATACAGCTGGGACTGGAACTCGTCCGGGGTCAGCACCATGACGACATCGGCGCCGGCCACTGCAGATGCCACATCACTGACTTTCAGGCCATGAGCCTCGGCCTTGGCGATGGAGGACGAACCGGCACGCAGGCCGACGGTGACGTCCACGCCGGAGTCATTCAGGTTGCATGCATGTGCATGGCCCTGGGAGCCGTAGCCGATGATGGCGACCTTCTTGCCCTTGATCAGGGAAAGGTCTGCGTCCTTGTCGTAATAGATGTTCAAGCCCATGTTGCTACTCCTTGGTAATCGGTTGCTTCGCGAACGTCGCAAAATTCATTGAAAAGGGGCGCAGCATAATGTTTTTATGCGGCGTCGTCATCAGTGAGTCGAAGACAGTGAAAATCAACCGTGTTGCAGATACCAGGCGACGGTTTTGCGGATACCCGTCTCGAAGGTTTCCACGGGCGACCAGTCCAGTTCATCCCCCATCTTCGTGGCGTCGATGGCATAGCGCCAGTCGTGCCCCGGGCGGTCTTTCACATAGGTGATCAGCTCCGCATACGGCTTGTCGGCCGGCAGCATCTCATCGAGCAGCGAGCAGATCAGTTTGGCGATGTTGATGTTCGCCCATTCGTTGATGCCGCCGATGTTATATGTCTCGCCAAGCTTGCCTTGTCTGATCACAGCATCGATGCCGCGGCAATGGTCGTCCACATACAGCCAGTCGCGGATATTACTGCCGTCGCCGTACACCGGGATCGGCTTGCCCTGCCGGCAGCTGCGGATCACCGTCGGGATGAATTTCTCGCCATGCTGGCGGGGGCCGTAATTATTCGAGCAGTTGGTCGTGGTGACGGGGAGTCCGTAGGTATGATGCCAGGCGCGGACCAGATGATCGGAACCCGCCTTGGACGCGGAGTACGGGGAATTCGGGGCGTATGGCGTGGTTTCCGAAAAGGCCGGATCATCGGCCTTCAGCGTGCCGTACACCTCGTCGGTCGAGATATGGTGGAAGCGACAGTCCTCGTTCCCCCGGTCAAGTTCATTCAACCAGTAGCGGCGCGCGGCATCGAGCAATGTAAATGTGCCCATTACATTGGTGCGCACGAATGCCTCGGGGCCGCTGATGGAATTGTCCACGTGCGATTCGGCGGCGAAGTGCACGATGCAGTCGATGCCGTGCTCGCGCAGCAGCCGGTCCACCAGCGCCTTGTCGGATATATCGCCCTGCACAAAGCTGTGGCGCGATGCATCGGGCAACCCGCGCAGATGCTCCAGCGAACCGGCATAGGTCAGCGCATCGAGGTTGACGATGCGCACGGCCGCATCCGATGCCAGCATGTGGTGCACGAAATTACTGCCGATAAAGCCGGCGCCGCCGGTCACCAGCATGTTTTTCGGAGTGAATGTCGTCATAAGGCCTCGTTGTCCTGCAGAATATCCAGCACGGCTTCCGGCGGGCGGCCGACAGCGGCCCTGTCGCCGTTCACCACGATCGGGCGCTCGATGACCTTCGGATACTGCACCATCAGTTCGATCATCCGGGCATCGGACAATTCCCTGCCTTTGAAATGTTCCCTGTACTCATCCTCGCCCGTGCGCAGCAACTGTGCGGGGGTTTTACCGAGCATGCCGAGGATGCGTACAAGTTCAGCGGTCGAAGCCGGATGGTTCAGGTAGTCGACGACCTCGGGTTCGATGCCGCGCTCCTGCAACAGGGCCAGCGTGGCGCGCGATTTGGAACAGCGCGGGTTATGGTAGATGGTCAACGGCATGGCGGTCTCCTGTGATGGTGTCGGGATTAAATGGCTTGCAGTGCGGCGTACTTCAGCATCAGGCGCTTGATGCCAGCCTGCCGGAAGTTTACGGATACGCGCATCGCATCGCCAGCGCCTTCGACGCTGAGGATCACGCCCTCTCCGAAGCTCGGATGCAGCACATTGCAGCCGATCTCCAGCCCCTCGCTGTTGCCCGGCGGTGCGGAGGCAACCACCTCGTTACGCGCCAGCAGGGTTTCGGGGATGGAGGCGATAAAACGGCTGGGCTGCGGAAAGGAGATGTCGCCGAAACTGCGGCGCATGCGGGCGGAGGTCAGCAGCAGATCATCGCGGGCGCGGGTGATGCCGACATACAGCAGGCGGCGCTCCTCGCAAAGGCCGCCCGGCCCTTCGTCCAGCGAGCGCTGGTGCGGCAGCAGGCCCTCTTCCACGCCGGCCAGCACCACGCAATCGAACTCCAGGCCCTTGGCGCGGTGCAGGCTCATCAGTGACAACGCATCATCTTCTTCCCCTTCGGCATGCTGCTGTGCCAGGCGTTCGCCCGATTGCAGCAGGGCGGCGCGGTCCAGGAACTCGACGGGGGTCACACCGTCGGCGGCGGCCACGGCGATGGTGTCCTGCAGAGCCTGGATATTGTCGCGCCGCGCATCGGCCTCGATCTGGCCCATAGCCGACAGGCTGGCGAGATAACCACTGGTGTCGAGCAGCTCGCCCAGTCCCATGTCCGGCTGTTGCATGGCCTTGGCGCGCAGGCCTGCGATCAGCTTTGCCAGAGGGGCCAGCTTGCCCGCGGGCCCCGGCCCGCCATCCATCAGGGTATCCAGCCAGTCGGCGGCGCGCAGGCCGGAGTTGGCGAGCATGTCAGCGATGCGGGCCTCACCGGCGGCACCGATGCCGCGCTTGGGCCTGTTGCAGATGCGGCGCAGATGCAGACCGTCGGCACAGCGGTGCAGTAGCGCCCAGTAGGCCAGTGCATCCTTGATTTCCATGCGTTCGAAAAAGCCCACGCCGCCGACCACGCGGTACGGCACGCCCTCTTCACCGAGGACCTGTTCCAGCGGCAGCGACTGGCGTGTCGTGCGGTAGAGGATGGCCATGTCGCGCCAGCGCTTGCCCTGCTGCCGCCAGCGGCGCAGCGCTGCGGCGATCTGTCGCGCCTCGTCGTAGTCGTCCTGACAGACCCGCCAGAACGGTACTTCACCCTGCTCGCGGGTCGGGCGCAGCTGCTTTTCATGACGCTCGCTATTGGATGCGATCACCGCGTTGGCCAGATCGAGGATCGCACCGCTTGAGCGATAATTGTGCTCCAGCCGGTGGATGCCCGCACCCGGCCAGACGCGTTCGAATTCGAGGATGTGGCGTATATCCGCGCCCCGCCAGCCGTAGATGCTCTGGTCGTCATCGCCCACCACCGTGAGGTTCGCGTGCTCGCTGCACAACAGTTGCAGCCAGCGGTGCTGCGCCGGATTGGTGTCCTGATACTCGTCCACCAGCACATGATCGAAGTTCGCGCGCAGCAGGGCCGCGACATCGGGATGCCTTTCAAGCAGCAGCACGGTATTGAGGATCAGATCGGAAAAATCCATGCGCTCGTGGCGGCGCAATTCCTGTTGATACGCGGCATACAGCTCGCGCATATCGATGCCGCTCCACTGCTGTTCGGGGGCATCATCCGGACCGAGTGCGGCATGCTTGCAGTGCTCCATCCAGTTCAGCAGATAGCCCGGATGCAGGGTGTCGGAACTGATGTTGCGTGCCTTGAGCAGTCGCTTTACCAGCGCCTTCTGGTCGTCGGCATCGATCACCTGAAAATCCTTCGGATAGTCCAGGGTATCGGCATGGCGACGCAGGAATGACAGGGAAATGGAATGAAAGGTGCCGGAGGTGACGCTGCCGCCATCGTCGCCGATCATCTGGTTCAATCGGGTCTTGAGCTCGGTGGCGGCCTTGTTGGTGAAGGTCACGGCTAGGATGCGGTGCGGCGCGACACGGCGGTCGGCGATCAGGTGGGCGATGCGGTGCACGATGGTGCGCGTTTTGCCCGAGCCCGCGCCAGCCAGAATCAGCTGCGGCCCGTTGCCTGCCTCGGCGGCCTGCTGCTGCGCGGGGTTAAGTTGCACGGCCTGCATGTCCGTCAGTCTTCGCCATGCTCACCGTGCTTGACGATCAGCTGATGGTAGGTGGAAAACACCGACTGTCTGGAGAGCACGCCGAGTACGCGCCTGGGGTTGTCGGCGGCGGTCACCGGCAGCTGCTCGAACACCTCGCGGTCGAAGATGGCAATGGCATCGAGCAGGCTGTCGTCCTCGGAGATGCACAGCACCTTACGATTGCAGATCTCGGCGGCAACGGCGATATGATCCATGCTGATATCCAGCAGCCAGGGTTGCAGATCGGTAAAGGTGATCAGGCCCAGCATCTCCTGCTTATCATCCACCACCTGCACACAGCCCTTACCGGAAGCCACATAGGTCTGCTTGAGCTCGGCCAGATGCGTGTTGTCGGGAACCGAGGGGATCGGTCGCCACTGGATGCGCGACACCTTGACCGAACGCATCCAGGACTTCTCCAGTCCGCCGCCCATTTCGATACCGCGTTCCTCCAGCGCCTCGGTGAACACCGACTGGTGCCCGAAGGAGCGTTTGACCAGCGTGGCCACGATACAGGCAGCCATCAGCGGCAGCATGATGCGGTAGTCGGCGGAGAGTTCGAACACCATCAGGATGATGGTGATCGGTGCCTGCAGGGCGGCGGCGGTCAACGCGCCGCAGGCGACCAGCGCATAGGCGCCGTAGCTTTCGGTGAAAGATGGTGCGATATCGTGTACCACACTGCCGAACAGGGCGCCGACCACCGCCCCCAGAAACAGGGCCGGACCGAGCAGGCCGCCGGGGAAGCCTGCGGCGAAGCTGAGTGCTGTGGCCAGCAGCTTGCCGAGCAGCACGATGGCCAGAAACACGCCGAGCGGGAAGCCGATGCCGAACAGCTCCGGATTGATCTTCTCCAGCAGGATGCTGCCGACCGTGCCGTAGCCGATGGACATGGCATAGGGAATCGCTAGCCCCAGCAGGCCGATGCAGAAGCCGGCCAGCACGGGGCGCAGACGCCTGTCGGGGATGAAATGCACCAGCAGCATGCGCAGCCGGCCCATCAGGCCGATGAGGGCGGCGGCGATCAGGCCGCAGGCCAGCCCGATGCCGACATACACACCGATCTCCCAGGTGCTGACCAGATGGTATTCAGGGATCAGGAAGGCAGGAAAGTTGCCCAGCTCAGATCGTGAAATCACTGTGGCAATGACCGAGGAAATCACAATAGGGCTGAATGTAGCCACGGCATAATCGGCCAGGATCACCTCGAGCGCGAACAATACGCCGGCGATCGGGGTGTTAAATGATGCCGCGATACCGGCAGCCACACCGCATCCGATCAGGGTGCGCACCTGATGCTCGGAAAGACTCAGGCGATGCCCAACCTCGGATGCAATGACCGCGCCCAGCGCCACGGTCGGCCCTTCGCGCCCGAGGCTCGCGCCACTGCCCACGCTGATCGCCGAGCCGAAGGTTTCGGTGACCAGCTGCTTGCGATTGATGCGGCCTCTGCGCTCCACCAGATCGGCCAGCACGCCCGCCACGCCGCGCAGCTCGCTGCCGGTCATCAGGTGGGTGTTGATCAGGCCGACGATAATCCCGGCGGTGGTCGGGGCGAGCAGGAAAATATACCATGGGATGGTATCCAGCGCCCTATCCCACGCGATTTCGCCGGTCCAGAAGATGGAAACCCATTCGATTCCGAGACGGAGCAGAAGTGCTGCATAGCCGGAGAGTAGTCCGACCAGCATGGCCAGCAGACTCAGATAGAGCGCTTCCTGACGTATCAGCCAGCGGTGGCCGGCGCCGATCAGTTGCTTCGGGTCCATGGGTATGACAGCTCCTTCCTCTCCGTTTTGTATCGGGAGCCGTTACGCTAACCGGTTTGCGCAGGCTTCGGTAGGGAGACGGCCATGGCAAGAGCACACAACATTGGCGAATTACCCATGCTATTCGGCTAGTGTGCCGGGATGTTCGCAATCACTTTCGGTATGTCCTCGATTATTGCTGTCGGCCTGATCTGGCGACTTCTACTTGGCAGTGATCAGGCGGAGTTGGTGCGCGCGCAATTGGCTCGCGCCGTATATTCGGTTTTCCTGCCTGCGCTGGTGCTGCATGTGATGTGGCAGACGCCGGTGAATCTCGATGTGCTGCGTATTCCTGTGGTGGCGGCAGCGGGCGCGTTACTCTCCCTGCTGGTTGCGGCGCTGATCTACGGCGATGGCAAACGCGTAGGCGGCGGCAAGGCTGCAGGAGCCCTGCTGTTGGCCGCGTCGTTCGGCAATGTGACCTATCTTGGTCTGCCCGTGCTGACCCAGACCTTCGGACCATGGGCGCAGTCGGTGGCCATCCAGTATGATCTGTTCGCCAACACGCCGCTGTTGTTCACTGTCGGCATCATGCTTGCCGGTCATTTCGGCAGCAGTCAGAAACCGCTGCATCCGCTGGTCGAACTGTTCAAGGTGCCTGCATTGTGGGCTGCAGTGGGTGGTGTGCTGCTGAGCCTTACCTCCGTCCCGATGCCTGAATGGCTGGACCGTTCGCTCGGCGTGCTTGGTGCCGCCGTGGTTCCGTTGATGCTGCTTTCCGTCGGCATGGCCTTGCGCTGGCAGGCCGGCTGGTTCGGGCGGATCCCTTCTCTGCTGCCGGTGATGGTGATCCAGCTGGCACTGATGCCGCTGATCGTCTGGGGCGCGTGTATCGGTGTCGGCATGCCGGAGAAGTTGCTGGCTCCTGCCGTGATCGAAGGTGCGATGCCCTGCATGGTATTGGGTCTGGTGTTATGTGATCGCTTCAAGCTGGATTCATCGCTGTATGCCGAGGCGGTTACCCTCACCACCATTCTGTCGCTCTTCACCCTCCCCCTCTGGCTGAAGCTGATCGCCTGACGGGGTTAAGCCGGCGGGAAGCTCTCTATAAAAACGCCCAGGCGAGCAGGGTGTAGCGGGCCAGCTTTCCGATACTTACCAGCAAAAGAAACAAGCCGATATTGCAGCGCAACAGACCGGCGACGAGGCAAAGCGGATCGCCGACGATGGGCAGCCATGCGAACAATAGCGCCGGCCTGCCAAAGCGGGCGAACCAGCTTTCGGCACGATTCACGCTTTCCTCGGAGATGCGCACCCAGCGGCGATGCAGCGCTTCATTGCCCAGTCTTCCCATCGCATAGGTGATCAGGCTGCCGAGCACATTGCCGGCGGTGGCGATCAGCACCAGAGAAAGTGCTGCTCCACCTTCATTCAGGCGGTAGAGCAGCAGGGCTTCGGAGCCGCCGGGAAACAGGGTCGCGGAGATGAGGGCGGAAAAGAACAGGGGCCAATCCATGCGCGCATGCTAAACTGCATCCTATGTCTGCTGATACGTTCCGTTTTTCTTCCCCGCTGGGCGAGATGAGTTATATCTGGGATGGCGAGTGCTGTCGCGAACTCAGCCTGCTTGATGTGCGGGTGGAGTCACCCGTGAATGATGACCCGGTAAGTCGCTGGCTGCATGCATACTTCTCGGGCGGGATGTTACCGTTACCCCCGCTGGCTGCGCCCCGCAGCCCCTTTCAGGCCCGGATGCGGCAAGCCCTGCTGGCGACTGTGCCGGGCCGGATCCTGACTTATGGCGAAATGGCAAGGCAGCTGGGCACCGCACCGCGTGCCATGGGTCAGGCGCTGGGGGCGAATCCGCTGCCCGTGCTTATCCCATGCCATCGCGTGCTTGCCAGTGGTGGCGGTCTCGGTGGCTTTTCTTGTGGTCTTGAATGGAAGCGCCTTCTGCTGGACTTCGAATCAGGGCTGCAGGGCAAATAACTCCGGGGCAGCCTCAGTCCCCTCCGCCTCCGCCTCCGTCACCTCCGGAATCGGAAGTGCCGCCATCGGCGTGGCCCTTGTCGTGATCGCTTGCTCCCGAACTATCCGTCGGCGATGAGCAGGCTGCGCTCGCATTTTTGGATGGGTCGCTTTGTTTGTGCAAGAGCAGGCTCACCCCCTTGATGAGCAGGAGTACGGCCATGATGGTTGCGCACAGGGTGAGAATGAAAGCCGGGGTCACGCTGTTTCCGTCCGCACCCCGTCAGGTCTTCCTTTCAGTCCCGGCAAGCACCATGTCCTTCAGGGTCTGCCCCTGCATGGCGGCATCGACCGCTGTATCGGCTGACTCAAGCAGGGCATCCACGGCGGGTTCCTTCGGCAGACGCCAGGGCGTCAGTTCATTGCTCTCCTGATCGGTACGGATGGCATCGAGGATATGTTTGACGGGCAGCGTCTCCATATCCTGTGCCGGCACATAGGGCGGCGCGCCATCGTCAGTGGCGACGATCAGCTTCCTGTCGCGCAGTCTGTTGAGGATGTCATCAACGACCTGGATCGGCGCGCCCAGCATGCGGGCCAGATCGTCGATCTTCCACGCATGCTGCCGGCGATAGTAATGCCGGCCGATATAGAACATGGCCAGCAGGGAAAGCTTTTCGGTCATCTGTGGACTTAAGGCCTGCTGGTTGCGGCGCACGGCCAGATGGCCGGGATACTGGCAGTAGAAGGCGATGCTGGTGCCGAGCAGCAGGATCAGCCAGCTGACGAACAGCCAGATCATGAACATGATCAGGATGGCGAAGCCGGAATAGATCGCCGTGTAGTTACCCGAGTTGACGACAAAGGTGCCGAATGCCCAGCCTGCGGTCTCCCAGGCCACACCCGCAACCAGCCCGCCGATCAGTGCCGGGAGCAGTTTCACCCTTGTGTTCGGCATGAACATATAGACAAAGGTGAAGGCCACCACCACCAGCATATAGGGGATCAGCTGGCCGATGATATGCACGATGGAGCCGATCATCGGCAGAGCCGACAGCGCGCCGACCACCGTGGAACTCATCATCGAGCCGGTGATGCCGAGGGCCGAGAAGATCAGTAGCGGGCCGACCAGAATCACGCTCAGGTATTCGCTGAAGCGCTGGCCGAGCGGTCGGGCCCTGTCGATATGCCAGATATAGTTGAAGGACTTCTCGATCTTGTGTAGCAGGGAGATCACCGTGTAGATCAACATGCCCAGACCAAGGGATCCGAGCACGCCGACCTTGATATTGTCCACGAAGCTGACGATCTGCCGGGCGATCTCCTCGCCCTTGTCGCCCAGCGCCGACATGGTGTTCACCAGCGCCGGTTCCAGCTGGTTCTGCACGCCGAAGCCCTTGAGAACCGAGAAGGTGAGCGCCAGCAGCGGCACCAGCGAAAGCAGGGTGGTATAGACAAGACTCATGGCGCGCAGGGTGAGCTGGCCTTCAAGGAAATCGCGTACCACGGCCACGCTGACCTGCAGGATGCGGGCCACCGCCACCTTCCAGACGGGGAGCGATTCGGTGTCATCGGGCCACAGCAATTGCCGCGCTGCCGCCTGTAGTTTTTTCACTAGCTCTTTCATGCCGTCCTCCGCCTGATCGCTGCGGGCAATGTAGCAGAATGCCGGATGAATTCTATTTGTGGAACATGTACAGCACATAAGCGTTGCCTTTCTATAGGCTGCATGACTATCACGACTTTATTTGCTGTGCGGTTGGCATGGTGTGCGGTTTGCAGCGCTTGCGGCTGGGTGGCCGGGACTCAGGATCCGGCACCGGATCGTCAGGAATGAGTTTTCTGCGGTTCACTTTGATTTGAACTGGATGATCTGCCGGCGGTTGCGTTTGTCCGGTCGTTTGTCGGGCGCGGGCGAGGATGCGGCGTGCAGCCTATGCTGTTCTGCAAGCGCAAGGCGGCGTTCGATACTCTGTGGTGTCTCCTCGTAAAGACCCTGCGCCACCGTGGCGGATCCGCGCTTCTCCGCCAGTCCCGTCACCACAAGTTCGATCTGTATCTGATCCTTCTGAATACTCAGTGCATCACCGATCTGCACATGCTTTGCAGGCTTTGCCCGCGTGCCGTTAAGCCACACATGCCCGCCCTTCACGGCATCGGCAGCCATGCTGCGGATCTTGTAGAAGCGGGCCGCCCACAGCCATTTGTCAATCCTTACGCCTGCCGTGTCCGCTGGCGGCATCGTGGATTTCAAAGATTAAAACTCATCAGGATGGCATCCTCGGCAGGGTGGTTGTCGAAGGCGGCGTAATAGGCATTGCGCCGGCCGACGGTTTCAAAGCCGAGTGAGGTATACAGTTTTTGCGCTGCGCGATTCGAGGCGCGCACCTCCAGATGCATGCTGGCCATGCCGGCGGCGCGTTTACGCTCGATCTCGTATTGCATCAGGCGCCTGCCGAGGCCCGATAGCCTGAACTCCGGGGCCACGGCGATCTGCATGATATGCACCTCGTCGAGCACATCCTGTCCCAGGTAGTAGGCGGCGAGTCTGCCGTCATGGCTGTACCAGACATCCAGCGTGTCGCCGCGCTCCTGCCACATGCCCAGCGCCATCACCGACCATGCCTCGACGAAGCTGGCGCAGTTGAGCATATAGATATCGTAGATGTCGTTGGTCACGGCCCGACGGATGTCCGCCAGTGAGGCGGACATATCGACGTCGGGGGTCTGTTGGGCGGACACGTCAGGGTCTATGCTAAGCCGCTTCGGGCGTTTCGATCTGTTCCTTCCAGTCGCAGCCCTCGACTGCACACACATGCTCCAGCCCGTTGCGCTTGGTCAGCTTTTCGGTGACGAACGGTGCTTTGCACTTCGGACACGGCCGGTCGATCGGCTTGTTCCAAAGGGCATTCTTGCACTTCGGATAGGACGAGCAGGAATAGAACACCTTGCCGCGGCGCGATTTCTTTTCGACAAAGCTTCCCTTGCCGCATTCAGGGCAGGGGATGCCGGTATCCCTAGGCTTCTCCAGCGGCTGGATGTTCTTGCAATCCGGATAGGCCGAGCAGCCGAGGAACTTGCCGAAGCGTCCGTGCTTGATGGCCATCGGCGCGCCGCACAGCTCGCACAGCTGATCGGAGAGTTCCGGCTCCGCCTTCTCGACATCTCCGCCCAGCGGCTTGGCGCACTTGCAGGCGGGATAGCCGGTGCAGGCGAGAAACTTGCCGTATTTTCCCAGTTTGATGGCCATCGGCTTGCCGCATTCCGGGCACTTTTCATCGGTGGCTTCGGTGGGACGCTCGGCATTGTAAGCCTCGTTCACGGCCCGCTTGAACGGTCCCCAGAATTCCCTGAGCAGCGGCTTCCAGCCACCCTCGCCGCGGGCGACGGCATCGAGTTTGTCTTCGATGGAGGCTGTGAACTTGGGGGCGACGATATCCCCGAAATTGGCGACCAGAAATTTATTCACCCATTCGCCGACATCAGTCGGCACGAAGCGCTTCTTTTCCATCTCTACGTATTCGCGCTCGCGAAGCACATTGAGAATAGATGCATACGTGGAAGGGCGCCCGATGCCGTCGGACTCCAGCTCCTTGACCAGTGTGGCTTCGGAAAAACGCGGCTTGGGTTCGGTGAAATGCTGTTTGGCATCGGCGCGCACAATGCGAACGCCATCGCCTTGATTCAGCGGAGGAAGCAGGCGCTCGCTGTCCTGCTTCTCGGGCTCATCGGTGCCTTCGATGTACAGCTTGCGGAAGCCGGCGAAGGCCAGCGTGGAGCCGTTGGCGCGAAGGGTCAGGCCCTTGCCCTCGATATCGGCGCGCACCTGATCGAGCACTGCCGGTGCCATCTGCGAGGCCAGCGCACGTTTCCAGATCAGCTTATAGAGCCGGGCTGCGTCCTGATCCAGCACCTTCTTCATGGCTTCCGGCATGCGTGCCACCGAGGTCGGGCGTATCGCCTCATGTGCCTCCTGGGCGTTTTTGCTCCTGGTTTTGAACTGTCGCGGTTTATCGGGCATGAATTCTTTGCCGTAGTGCTCGGCAATATGTTCGCGCATCTCGGCGATCGCATCGTCGGAAAGATTCAGCGAATCAGTACGCATATAGGTGATCAGACCGACGGTTTCGCCGCCGACATCGATACCTTCATACAGCTTCTGTGCGATCTGCATGGTTTTGCGTGCGGTAAAGCCCAGTTTGCGCGCTGCATCCATCTGCAGGGTGGTGGTAATGAAGGGGGGGGAAGGCTGTTGCCGTACCTGGGTCTTGGCGACCTCGGCGACCTTGAAGGCATCCATCTCCACGCGGCGAGCCAGACTGCCGGCCGTCACCCCGTCGATGACCGCGAACTTGCCGAGCTTCTCACCATCCACCGCTACCAGCTGGGCTGCGAACTTTTCACCGTCCGTTCCGGCAGTGACACTGCATTCGGTATCGATGGTCCAGAATTCCTTCGGCTTGAAATCTCGGATGTGCTGCTCGCGTTCGCAGATCAGGCGCAGGGCGACCGATTGCACGCGGCCGGCGGAAAGTCCGGTGCGGATCTTGCGCCAGAGCAGCGGGGAAAGGGTGAAGCCCACCAGATAATCCAGCGCGCTTCTGGCCTGCTGCGCATCGACCAGCTGCATGTCCACATCGCCGGCCTTGGACATGGCCTCATCGATGGCCTTCTTGGTGATTTCGTTGAAGGTGATGCGTTTGATGATCTTGCCTTCCAGCGAGCCGCGTTGACGCAGCACCTCGGCGACATGCCATGCGATAGCCTCTCCCTCGCGGTCAAGATCGCTTGCCAGAATCAGTTCGTCGGCCTTTTTCAGTGCCTTGTCGATATCATCCAGACGTTTCTTCTTGTCGCCGATGACCTCGTACTTGATGGCGAAATCGTTGTCCGGGTCCACCGAGCCGTCCTTTTTCGGGAAGGCGCGCACATGCCCGTAGGACGCGAGCACCTTGTAGCCTTTGCCAAGGTATTTCTCGATGGTTTTGGCTTTGGCGGGGGACTCCACAACAACGACGGCACTCATGCTTTCACTAACCTCTGATACATCAATTTGGGGCGGACGGGTTCAGCCGGTACGCCCCATTGTGTAGCGCGAGCCCGGCAGGGCATCGACTACAGCAATCAGTTCAAGGCCGAGCAAGATGGGCGAAAGTTCCGATACGGTCAAGCCGCAGTCTTCGGCCAGCGCATCGATATGCAGGATGCTGCCGTCCAGTGCCTGCAGGATTTTCGCCTCGGTTTCGTTCGCCGGCGTGTAGTCGATACGCGGCTCGCCCGCGGCTCCCTGCCAGCCCATGGCCGTCAGAATCTGCTCCGGCGCATCCACCAGCGTGGCACCGTCGCGCAGCAACTGGTGGCAGCCGGCATGCCGTCCGGCCAGTACAGAGCCGGGCACAGCCAGCACCTCGCGCCCGTAGTCTGCTGCCAGCCTTGCAGTGATCAGCGAGCCGGACTTGATATCGGCCTGCACCACCAGCGTGGCGGCAGTCAGCCCTGCGATGACGCGATTGCGACGCGGGAAGTGTTCGGGCCGCGCGCCCTCTTGCGGCAGGAATTCACTGAGCACACAGCCGCGTTCGCTGATCGCCGCGATCTGCTTTTGCTGCACCGGGCTGAACGGGGAGGCAAGGCCGCAACCGAGTACGGCGATGGTCGGTGCACCGCCCTCTCCTGCATCCAGCGCACCGCCGTGTGCCGCGGCATCGATCCCGTAGGCCATGCCGCTGACAATGGCGATGCCCTGTGCGGCCAGATGCGCGCACCAGCGGCGGGTGAGCAGTTTCCCCTCGCTGTCCGCTTTGCGCGCCCCGACCACCGCCAGCATGCGCGGATGATTCAGCGCGGAGACATTTCCTGTTGCAAACAGGATCAGCGGAGCATCGGCGGTCTGTCTGAGTATGTCCGGATAGGCCTCATCCTCGATACACAGGATGTGGATGCCCAGTTCTGCACATTGGCGCATGATGCTTTCGGCCTGTTCTGCCGTGGATGCGGCAAGTGCCTTGATGGCGCGTTCGCCGACGCCTTCGACGCGCAGCAGGTCGGCAGGCTGCGACAGCCAGATCGCACCCACCCCGCCACTGGCGGCGGCCAGTTGACGACCGTTGACCGGGCCGATGCCCGGCGTGCAGACAAGCCTCAACCAGTGGCAGGTACGTTCAGGTTGGCTTCCCGGGCCGGTCAGGCCCGGTCTGATGGTTTCCCGAGCGGGGCGGGCGGAGACAGACTCAACCGCGTCTTCCGGTTGAGCTGCAGGATTCACGGCTGGCGATCAGGGGCGGTCGGCATTGCGCACGGCATCGCCGCGGTTGATCGGGTGGGTGGAATGGCTGACCAGCGCAATCGAGGCATGCGACTGGGGTGCCAGGACGATCAGTTGGCCGATGTTCTCTTCAGGCAGGGTGATTGATTTGCCGCTGACCTTGTCCTTCACAACACGACCTGTCTTGAGAACATTCAGGACGCTGCCGGACTTGACGCCATCCGCCTCGCCCAGATTGATGCCGACGATCTGGCTCTGTCCCGCCTCGGCCGCGTTGTCGCGTATATACATGATGTTGCCAGCCAGCGGGCGTTCCGGGTAATCGGGTTGCAGCCTTGTATCGATCTCGCGGGCAGGCTTGAGCCGGTCACCGCGCGAGATCTCTTCAAAGGCGCGCAGTACGAGCCCTTCGGTGATGTCCTTGCTGTGGCCGGAGACACGCACCTGCCCCAGATGCTTGACCAGCATACCGGCTGTCTTGTTGGTGGCCGGATCGCGCACCGGCTCTGCGGTACGGAACACATCGAACACGGCTCCCTTTTCGGCAGGCGTGTTCAGCTTCATATAGATGCGGTCATTGGCCCCGTAGTTGATGCGCTCATCCGGAGAGTCGAGCACATAGCCGGCGGTATCCATGGCCTCCGGACGGATGAAGTCCTGATGCGTGAGTGCGGTGATCACCATGCTGGTATCGACAGCATCCTCGATACGCTGGGCTGTGCCGATATGCACCTGCGGCTGCATCTTCCCGACCGACAATCCGCCCGTTTCTGGCGCCTTCTTGACGGAGAAGCGGATCTCATTGCCGGGATAAATCAGATCGGGGTTGGTGATGTAAAGATTCTGTTCCCAGATTTTCAGCCACTTCCGGGGGTTCTTGAAGAAGTAGTTGGCGATATCCCACAGCGTGTCGCCCTTTTTGACGATATACGGTTGCTCGATGTCCGGCCGCAGATCGGACTCGGACGGAAGCGCCCCGGCGGAGGAAGCGCTGCTGTCGGTCATGCCATCCACGGCGCAGGCCTGAGGCACCGCCAGACCAAGAGATGTAACAAAAGCAAGCGGCAGCATGAGCGAGCAGGCCCTGATCACCGGCAGCGTCTTATGCCGCGACGCAACAAATCCCAACAACTTCATATCCGCCTCCAGAGCCCTGTGCAGGGATGTGTTCGTTCAAGCTTGGCATGCATTGTGCCGGGGCGCAACCGGAGCACTGTGCTATGCAGCACTTTTGCGGCTTCCGCCGACGCGGTTCTCCGTGCCGGCCAGCAGACGCTCCACATTGCTGCGGTGGCGCAGGCTCATCAGCACGCAGAACAGCATGCAGGCAAGCATGGCAGGCAGGGATGCGCCGAGCAGCCAGGCGGCAAGCGGCAGGACAAGTCCCGCCAGGATCGAGGCGACGGCGACATAGCGGGTGATGCCCAGAGCTGCCAGCCAGACAGTGAAGGCGATCACGCCGGCAAGCGGCTGCCACGGGATCAGCACGCCGAACATCGTGGCCACGCCTTTGCCGCCCTTGAAGCGCAGATAGACGGGGAAGATATGGCCGAGGAAGGCGGCACATGCGGTTGCGGCGACCAGCCATTCGTCATGCATCTGTACGGCGATGGCAACGGGAAGCGCGCCCTTGGCGATATCGGCAAACAGGGTCAGCAGGCCGACCTTCTTGCCCCCGGTGCGCGAGGCGTTGGTGGCGCCGATATTGCCGCTGCCGAACTCGCGCGGGTCCCTGCCGGTCAGCCACAGGGTGAGCAGCAGGCCGAAAGGGATGGCACCGAGCAGATAGGCTGCTGCAATCAGCAGCAGGGATTCGATGCTCAACGATTCGCCCAGAACTGCTTACGGTCGCGGTTGAGTTTGACCTGCAGGGCACTTGCCTTGTCGGGTTGCAGACAGGCAGGCAGTACATCCGGCAGCGCCGCTGGGGTGCCGAAGATGGCCGGGAATGCATCCTTGCTGCCGGCGACATTGTCGCGCTTGAGCAGGATCAGCTGATCCGGGGTGAGTGGCGGGGTCGGAAGCAGTTGCATCAGTTTGGCCATCAGCCCGGCAACAGGCATCGGAACGGAAACAAGCATGCGGTTCCAGCCGAGCTGCTTGAGCAGCACATCGATGATCTCACGCAGGCTGTAGGCCTCGGGGCCACAAAGCTCGAAGATCCTGCCGTTGACGCCGCGCTTGCCGATGCAGGCCACGAAGGCACGCGCCACATCCTCCACCCAGACAGGCTGGAAGCGGGTGTTACCGGCGATCACCGGGGCGATCGGGCCTTTGGCATACAGTTCGCGGAAGCGGTTGAGGAAAGAGTCGTGCGCACCGAAGATCACCGATGGACGCATGATGCTCCATTTCAGCTTCGAGGTGCGCACGCGCTGTTCGGCCTCGGCTTTGGTGCGCGCGTAATGACTCTGCGAGCCGAGGTCCGCACCCAGCGCACTCATATGGATGAGCTGCTTTACGCCGGCACGTTCGCAGGCGGCGATCAGGTGTTCGGTGCCATGCACATGTGCGGAGGAGAAGGTCTGCGGGCCGCGTTCGAACAGCAGGCCGACCAGATTGATGACGCAATCCGCACCCTGCACAGCCTCATCAAGACCACGCCCGCTGCAGATGTCCGCCTTGACCAGCAGGATGCCATGTACCAGCAGATCGCGCGCCCGCTCCGGGTGGCGGCAGGCGACGGTCACGGTATAACCCTGCCCGATTGCCTGCCGGGCGATGGCCCTGCCGACAAATCCACTGCCGCCGATAATGCTGATCTGCTTGCTCATGATTGCCTCCTCGAATCCTTCCGCATGCAATGGTAGGAAAGAAAGCGTGTCGCGGTCAATCGGCGGCATGGGTGATCATGCTTCGCTTGCGAAGCGGTTGCATGTCCTTACACTGACACGCGGAATGTTCGGAATGGGAGGCGGTATGCAGTTTTTCAATGCGGATCAGATTCTGGGTAGTGCGCGCAGCGCGCTGAAGCCGGCCCTGATGTTGAGCATGGGCGGAACGGTGCTTGGAGCGGTGCTGATCTACGGCCTGTTCGGTATCGGTAGCGCCATCGACGGGACCGGCTCCCTCTTGCTGCATTTCATCGGCTCGCTTGCCTGTCTGTTCTGGGTGCTTTTCGGACTCACCGCGCTGGCGCATCAGTTGCACATGCAGATCATCGGCGAGCCGCTTCCCGATACTGTGGAATCCATGAGCTTCGCATGGTCGCGCATGCAGCCGCTGCTGATCCTGCCTGCGTGGGCGGGCGGCGGCCTGTTGGCCCTGCTGATCGGCGAGATGCTGCTGCTCGTGCTGGCCAAGATACCCGGTCTGGGCCTGATCTGGCTGGCGCTGATCGGTGTGCCGCTGCTGTTGCTCAATACCGTGATTGTGATCCTGCTGCTGCTCGCGGTGTTCAATATCGCAGCGCGCGTGGCGATCTCCGATGCGGATGCAGGTTCGCTGCGGGATGCGCTATGGCACCTGCTGCGGCATCGCCTGCCGGAGTTGCTGATCTACAACCTCGGCGGTGTTGTGGCCTCGATGCTGGTGGCGGCGGTACTGCTTTCCCCCCTTTGGTTCGGTGCGCAATTAAGTCTGTCTCTGATGGATGTGGTCAGCAGCGAGCAGGTGCAGCGTGTGCTGGACGGAGGCGGATTCTGGGGCGGGCTTGCACATCTGGTCGGTCTGCTGATCTTCGGAGGGCTGCTGTCGGTGGTGGCAGGCGTGCCGGGTGTGGTGATCACCCATATGACGCTGCTGCTGCATCTTGAGCTGGATAAGGCTGCGCAGGGTGAAGGTGTATCGTCCGCTGACGAAGGTGCTGTGGTTTCCGGTGCCGTCGAAGATGATGCTGCCAGTGATGACACCGCCGGTGACAGCGGCGTGGACGCACAGGAGTCGTCGAAAGGAAAGCAGGCTTGACCATCGTCTCGACAGCCCTGCTCGATTCGGCGAGCAGCCTGCCAGTCCTGCTGCGTGGCGTCATTGCCGCGCAACCGCATCGCCCGGCGCAATGGCTGCGCAGCGAGGAAGGCTATCTCCCGGTCACCTACGAGCAGTTCGATGCGCGCATCCGGGCGCTGGCCTGTGGCCTGCTCCGTATCGGTGTGAAGAGCGGCGACCGGGTTGCCGTGCTGATGGAAAACGTGCCGGAGTGGGCGGTGATCGATTACGCCATTCTTTCCATCGGGGCGGTGACCGTGCCGATGTACTGTTCCTACCGGCCGCAGGATATCGCCTATGTGCTGCAGGATAGCGGCGCGGCTGTCGCCATCACCTCCGGAGGCAATCTGTTGCGCCATCTGCTGACAGCAGCGGATGAGGCCGGTGGTGTGAAAAAAATCTATGCACTGGATTGCGGGCACACGCAGGATCCGCGCCTGCACGAATTGGCCGAGCTGCAGAATCCGGGGGATTCGGCGAGCAATGAGATGGCAGCGCTCGACCGGCGACTGGCCACGGTGCGTCGCGAGTCGCTGGCCACGCTGGTGTACACCTCCGGCACCACGGGTAACCCCAAGGGCGTGATGCTCAGCCACGGTAATATCATGGCCAATCTTGAGGTGGTACCGCATGTCATCCAGCTCAAGCAGGGCGATATGATGCTCTCCTTCCTGCCGCTGGCGCATGCGCTGGAGCGCACCGGCGGGCATTTCCTGCCTTATTCCTTCGGCCTTTCCGTGGCCTTCGCCGAGCGCCCGGACACCGTGGCCAAGAATCTGGCCGAGGCCCGACCGACCATGCTGATCACTGTGCCGCGCCTGCTGGAGGTGATGCAAAGCAGGATGCTCGGTCAGATCGCCAAGCAGTCCCCGCTTGCCCGTGGCCTGTTCGGGCATTTTCTGGCGCTGGGCAAGAAGTCCGGCACGGCTCCGTTGTCGTATTTCGAGCAGTTCCGCTTCAATATGCTTGACCGGTTTGTCGGCCGGAAGGTGCGCGAACGCTTCGGTGGACATTTGCGTGTGCTGATTTCCGGTGGTGCCCCATTAAGCCCGGAGGTCGGTTCGTTCTTCGAGGCGCTCGGCTTGCCGGTGCTGGAAGGCTACGGCATGACCGAGGCGGCCCCGCTGATCAGTGTGAATCCGATGCAGGGCCGAAAGATCGGCAGCGTCGGGGTGCCTGCGCATAATGCCGAGGTGAAGCTGGCCGGAGACGGCGAGATTCTGGTGCGCGGTCCGAATGTGATGGTCGGCTACTGGAAGGCCAGAAAGGAAAGCGCCGAGATACTGGCCGATGGCTGGCTGCATACCGGCGATATCGGGCGCTTTGATGCCGATGGCTATCTGTACATCACCGATCGCAAGAAAGACCTGATCGTCAATTCAGGCGGCGAGAATATCGCGCCGCAGCGCATCGAGAATCTGCTGATCGGCGATGCGATGATCGATCAGGTGGTGGTGTATGGCGACCAGAAGCCGTATCTCGTGGCGCTGGTCGTGCCGAATCGCGAGGCGTGTACCGCATGGGCTGTGGAGCAGGGTCTGCCGGAAAGCGACTGGGCGCATCTGTGCTCATCCAAGGTGCTGCGCAAGATGCTGCAAACACGCATCGCCGCGATGCTGCATCCGCTGAACGCCTTCGAGCAGGTGCGTCGTATCCAGCTGCTGGATAAGCATCTGAGCATCGACGAGGGCTTGCTCACCCCGACCATGAAGGTGCGTCGCAGGCAGGTGTTCGACCATTTCGGGGACTTACTGGAGAGTCTTTACCGCTGAATGCGGCTTCATTCGCCGGGTTTTGCACATGCCGTCACAGATACGCTCTGCATCGGATGATGCCCCCTGTTTTCAGGCCGCATCATGTCGAGGCATTGTCGTTGTAGGCCTTGAAAAAGATGTGCAATAGCGCGATGCGATCCTCCCGGGTGCCCGCCTGTTTCACCAGCCTTGCCAGGATCGCCCGGTAGCCCAGATCTATTTTTTGGTTCATCGCGGAAGTCCGGGAAAGGCGGCTTTGATTTTGAGGAAGAAGTATTCGTTATCGCGGAACCCATAGGCCATGCGTTTGATGACCTTGATTCGGTTGTTCATGCCTTCAAGGATGCTGGTGTTG
>Ga0210006_1000953_pt1 | contig 20860 bp, 17 predicted proteins | sample CryGey02umfilter_2_FD_185452 | JGI IMG/M metagenome (GOLD analysis project Ga0210006, IMG submission 185452) | Groundwater microbial communities from aquifer in Utah, USA - Crystal Geyser 4/10/14 0.2 um filter (SPAdes) (version 3) | ecosystem: Environmental > Aquatic > Deep subsurface >... | reverse complement strand
AGTTTTTCCAATAATAAATCATCGTAGAAAAAATTAAGGACTCCCCATAAAAATTGAGGGGTTGGCAATTTTTTGAACATTCCATCGGGTATGAACTTTGCCATACCGTCCTGTCCCTTTTTCACAAGATTATCGAGGTTTGGGTCAGAAGCATAATATGCGGCAACTGCAGCCCCCATACTCGTACCAGAAATCAAATCAATAGGAACTCTTTCCCTGCATAACACATTGAGTACGCCCAGATGTGCTGCTCCTCTTGCCCCACCACCGGATAATGCCAGGCCAATCTTCACTGATTATTCCTTTACCATAAATTACGAAAGGTGCTTTTATCCGCCCTGGGCAGACCAAGCACCTTCTTTAGATATCTTTATTTTATTGCGACTTTTTATTACTTTTTTAATACTTAAAGGATGCTCCCAATAAATAATTTCCGCTTGAGTAATTGTAGGTATAAACCTTTTCATATTTATTGCTTGAAAGTGAGTAACCAAAATTGTAAGAATTTTGCTAAAAAGGTTTAAACCTCTTTCTTTTTATATTCTGATTGTTCTTCTGCAGTAAATATTGGTCTGCGAGAAGATATTTTTTCTATCATCTCAGCGATTTTTGCTGTTCTTTCATCCATTCTTTCCAGAAGATCTCTGGTTTCTCTTCTTCCGTCTTCAATCATTCTTTGGCTTTCTGCAATCATTTGATGAGTCTCTTTTTTTCCTTCTTCTATCATTTTTTGTGTTTCCATAATCATCTTCTGACTTTCTCCAATTATCTGCTGAGTTTCTTTTTTCCCTTGCTCAATCATTTCTTTTGCTAATCTATCCTCTAATTTTACTAATTTATCTGTTCGCACACTTAAAAAGATTGCTAAAAATACACTTAAACAAGCAATGACTAAACTCCCAATTCCCATAATAAAAATTAATGTACTTTCCATATATAAATATCCATTATTAAAAAGTCAAAGAATTTAGAATTTTGCTAACAAGGAAATCCGATGTGTAAGTCCTAAATCACCATAAGGAACAAGTGCATAATCTATATCAAAGAGATTAATCCTGAATCCAGCACCTACTGTAAGACCTGCAAGAAACCCGAGACTTGACATTGCGCTGTTGTATTTGTATCCACCTCGGACTGCAAACACCGGATGAACCCACCAGTCAATTCCTCCACCTACACTGAAGACACTGTCCATTATGCCATAGTTAATATCAGATGCAATTGTGAGTTTATCTTCCAGGTATTTATTTGATATTCCCATTTTTAAGTTTATTGGAAGAGGGCTCTGTTCAGAGATGAACGCACTTTCATAACCTAAGTTCTGAATTGCAAGTCCAAGAGTCCATTTTTCTACGTTCAGTTTATAGAGCAGACCGAGGTCTGCCACTACCCCTGTTGCAGTCCTGTCATCTAACTGCTGATAGATTATTTTAAGGGTTGCTCCTGCGTTTAATTTTTCTGAGTCGCCGAACTGGCGACCATATGAAACTGCCACTGCTAAATCACGCGCAGGAATATGACCTTCTGGTTGTTCAGTATCTGTTGTTCTTCTCTCAATACCTTCAATATAAAGGATAGTTCCTGATGCACCTATTACTCCACCAAGAAGAGGTTGGCAGTAGCCAAGGTACTCATATCTGATTGATTGAAACCACTCGGTGTGAATTAGGTTTACCTGTTTTCCTGTAATCTGGGCAAGACCTGCTGGGTTCCAATATAATGCACTTACATCATCTGCAACTGCAACATATGCTTCGCCCATTGCAATAGGTCTGGAGCCAACTCCTAATTTCAGGAATGTGGCACCTGTGGTGCCAGGGCCTGCGGCAAAACAGGTAAAAGACAAAAGATGAAAAGCGAAACTAAGGAAAATAACCAAAAACCAAATTCTTAAACCCTTAACCACAAACCCTGAACCCTTATTTATTGTTAACATTTGACCCTTTTCTCATAACTTCAAAGGTTTAACCTTAGGTATAATTATAGTTAAAATTTAGAAAAAGTCAAGAAAAATCAGACCTGAAGGTCTGAAATTTTGCCATAAGGCTACATTTTTAAGCAAATTGAAAACTTAATCTCCTCGAAAAAAGAATAAAATATAACTTTTATAGGCAAGATCGGAAAAATTACAGCGGAAAAATTAACCTTAGGGAAGTATTAAAGAAAAATTTTAGCAAGATGGAAGAATGAAGAAACACCTGTATCGGTAGGATTATAATAATTAAAGGAAGGACTTCTGGAAAATTTAGGTTAGACCATATTCTCTTTTGAATTTCTCTGGGTCTATTCTCCAGAATTCTTTTGGTGGATTACCTGGAAATTATAATTGAAAAATCACCCCCCCCTGTTCTATAAAGTTATAATTGAAAAAACACCCCCTCCCTTGTAAATCCTTCTCATTTCTGGTATAATTAAAAGAACAAACATAAATAACAAACATTTCTACCAGGAAATGGGAAGGAGGCAAAGGGGTGATAAAAGTGGAGATATGGGCAGAGGCAAAAAGGCTTTTTTATGTGGAGAAGGAGAAAAAGAAGGGTATTGCACGAAGATTAGGAATACATGTGCAAACTGTCAGGAAATTGTTAAAGAAGGAGAAATACGCTGGGTATAAAAGGGAAAAGAAAGAGGAGAGTATTCTTTCTCCATTCTATTCTCACATCCAGAAATGGGTAGAAGAAGAGAAGAAGATAACTGCAAAACGCATATATAACTTGCTGTGCGAGGATTATGGATACAACGGTAGTTACCCTACTGTAGCCAATTATGTGCGCTCTTTGAAAGAAGAAAAGAAAGGCAAAATGGTGTTTCTTAATCTTGAACCAGCAATGGGTAAAGAAGCACAGTCCGACTGGACAAATGTAGAAGCAATAGTTGCAGGAAATAGGATTAAGTTAAATCTGTTTGCCTGCAAGTTAAGTTACAGTGGAAAAACCTTTGCCAGATGTTTCTATCAACAACGCCAGGAATGTCTCTTTCAAGGACAGAGGGAGGCATTTGAATGCTTTAAGGGAGTGCCCCGCTTGGTCATCTATGATAATCTTAAGCCTGCAGTAAAAGAAATACTGAAAGGTAGAGATCGCATAGAGCAGGAAGTATTTGCTTCTTTTCATGGGCACTATTGTTTTAAGCCGGAGTTTGCAAGACCTTCTACCCCCACAGATAAAGGAGATATAGAAAATGAGATTAAATATATCAAGAATAATTTCTTCCGTCCAATTCCCTCTTTTCAAAGCCTGGAAGAATTAAACTTTAACCTGCTAAAGAATTGTGAACAGGATGCAAGAAAAAGAAAGAAGGGGCAAGAAATTATTGAGTTGCGTTACCAGAAGGAAAAATCGAGACTTATACAATTACCTTTATTCCCTTTTGAATGCTGTAAAACCATTTTTACAAAAGTAGATAAATTTGCTCAGGTCTGGTTTGAGAGTAACAGGTACTCAGTTCCTACAGAGTATGCCTTCAGGAAAGTGGTTCTTAAGGCATATGAGCGTGAGCTCTTTATCTTTAGCCTTGATAAGTGCATCGCCCGGCATAAGAGGTGCCTCTCAACTCACAGAAGGATAATAGAGCCGGCTCATTACCTGAATTTATTATCCAGAAAGCCACATGCTGTAGATAGTGCACTTGCTTTGCGAAGATGGAAAATACCTTCTGTGTTTTATTGCTACAAAAAGGAATTGGAAAAAAGAAAGAATATTTCTGAGGCACAGAAACAATATGCTTTGATATTATGCCTCACCAAACAATATCCTTTGGATGAAGTAGCACTTGCAGTAAAAAAGAGTATGGAAGCCCATATCTATGGCCTGGAGTATGTAGAGCAAATACTTTTACAAAAGATAAATAGAAAAGAAGAGGAAAATCCACAGGCAGATTTGTCCAGATACCCCAGATTACAGAATATTATAGTTGAAAATGCAGATCTTAAAATATATGCTCCACTGTGTTCTTTGTAGTAAGACCTACCCGGTCGTAAGACCTGCTCGATAGGGAAAATTATTCATGTATTAAAAAGACTTTTCCCTCGATAAATTTTTGAAACAGGGGGTATTAAACCCTTGACCCCCTCACAAAAATTGATTACAGGGCATCTGGTGGGGTTGGTTTGTCGTAAGACATACTCGGTAAAATTTTGCCTGTAAGTATCAAAAGTGTAAAAACTAAACGTTTTGAAATCGCGTTTTCTCCTGGTAGAGAACTACCCTTTTTGCCGAATGGGAGTAAAGATGAAAACATATCCTTTACTGGAGGAGAATCTGAAAAGTTTAAGGCTGGCTACTTTCTTAAAAGATTACAATAAAGTAGCAGAGGAAGAAACAAGGCTAAACCATTCATATCAAGAATACTTATCTATCCTTGCTGAAAAGGAAGTATTAAAACGTCAGGAAAATGCTACACACAATAGGATAAAGCAAGCACACTTCCCGGCAATCAAAACTCTTGACATATTTGACTTCTCGTATAGCCCCAGTATAAAGAAAAGGGAAATTTTGGAGATGATGGAGGGGAAGTTTGTTGAAAATAGAGAGGATGTGATTTTTGTAGGACCTTGCGGAACAGGAAAGACTCATTTAGCCATAGCAATAGGAGTAAATGCCTGCCATCTTGGCTACAAGGTTTTTTTCACCACTACAGCAAGTCTTATCAATACACTATTGGAGGCAAAGAAAGAATACCGCTTAAATCGCAAATGGGAGAGTTTTAGCAAGATTTCTTTGATTATCCTGGATGAATTAGGATACATTCCCTTTGACAAGGAAGGCACAGACCTATTATTTCAATTTGTCAGCCAGAGGTATGAACAGGCAAGCCTAATCATAACCACAAACCTTGCCTTTGCTGACTGGGGGAAGGTGTTCCACGATACAAATACAACTGCAGCCATACTTGATAGGCTTGTGCATCATTCTATCATTATTAACATCACAGGGAAAAGCTACAGGCTTCAAAGCAGGCTGGGAAAGGAGGAAAAGAAGAAAGAAAAAAAGCAGGAATCAAAAGAAGAAAATTGACAAAAAGGCAAAAAGGTGTATAATCTAAAGGAGAAGTAAAGGGAGAGGGGTGAAAATTCAATTAACAGAAAAGGGTGAAATTTCCTTTATAATTTCCATTACCTACAAGAACAGCAAATTCTTCAAGATCAAAAATAGCATAATATGGAATAGCAATAACAATTATTTTGTCTCTTGTCTTTGCAGAGTTTTTTATCCGGTAAGAGCGAATTCCTTTTTGTGCAATTTCCTGTCCTTTTTCTGTTCGATAGGCATTTGTAAGATTGAACATAGAAAGAGTGAGTAAAACATGAGCATTAACTGCATTAAAAGTCTTCTTTGGAATTTTATTGATTAACCATCCCTGTTTCAATTCTCTGAAAGTGGTATTCTCTATCAAACTGCGCAGGTCATATAAATCAAGAATTTCTAATGGATTATTTACTGGTAAGGTCGTGAGAAAAACTTTTTCTTTGCCAGGAGAATATTCTTTTCCTTTCCATTTGGTTACCATAATTACATTTAAAGGATTCCCCATAAATTTTTTTCTTCCCTGATACTCTTCTTTTTTGTATCTATTTAATTTATGCTGGCGCTGATGCTCTTCATCCCCATATTCCTCATAACTGGTTAAATTTTCTATTCCAATAATGGCAACACTTTTATCCACAAGTTTTTCTTTTTCTTTATCTTTTTCTTTATCCTTTCCTTCAACTTTAACTTTTTCCTTTATTTCTCTTTCTTGATAGTATATTCCTTCTTGTCTTATTCCTTTTAAACCTCTTGCATCATTTGTAATCTCCATATTTGTTTTACAAGGAATAATGAAATCTAAATAAAACTCATGTTTAACTTTCCACAAATTTACTCCATCAATAAATCCTCTGTCAATAAGAAGAGTACCAAGTCTTTTCTTATTTAAATTTTCTTGTGCTTTCTTAATTATTTCTAATAAATACTGGGATTCATGCTCCTGAATTTGCACTAATTTTGCTGCTACACAAATATTTGATTCTACCCCTCTAATAACAAGGAGCTTAAATCCATAGATTAGTTTTTCTATTTCTACAATTTCTTTATTCTTATTCACATGCTTTTCTTTTACGGCCTTGCATCCACAACCTTTACATTTACTGGTTGTCTGTATTGGTGTTGAATCAGCAATAAATTTAGAATCAGAGACAAGACCATTTCTTGCAAGTATCTTTATGCTGTAATTAAGAATTTCTTCTATCTCAGAAGGAGAAAATTTAGCAAGAGCATCTGCTAATGTATCTTTATGCATAGGACCATTGTGTTTACCCTGTCCTCTTTTACAGAATCCATTCTTAATTTGTAAACCAGTAAACCCCAATATTTCCAATAGTCCTATGTCCTGAAAGAGAGTATCAGGAATCTGATTCATGCTTGGAACACTAAATAGAACCTTCATCTGATAAAGAAGGATAATTTTGGTAAGAGCGAACATTTTTCTTTGAAATCCTTCACCTTTTATTGGTGGGAGATTAAACAGGCCCAATTTCTTCATAAAAATAAAGAATTCATCCAAATACCCCCATCCTCCATATTTTACCATCTGGTAATCTTTTCCAAGAATTTTTCTTGCAACTTCTTTTTGATTTCGCTCTAAGAATAACCAGCCTACCTGATGACTTTTAACATTTTCTGTATTATTAGACATTCCCTGTTCATTTTTCATTTCTTCTTGTTTTTGCATAAACTTCCTCCACTTTTCTGAATTTTAATTCTGCAATTTCATCAATTAACTTTGTAATTCTTTTATTAAACAGGCGCACTTCTTTCATCTTCTTACAATATTGGCGATATCTTTCAACTAATGGCTGGATTTTACTTAAACTTTCTTTACGCACATATTTACTACGCATATTTTTACCATCATACCAGGTTAAATAGGCAAAGGGACCATAGCCCTTCTTTTTATGTTTAAGCATCCACTTATACCTATCTCCAGCAATTGTTTTCCTGAAAACAAGAGAAACGGGAAGCATTTCTCCTGTATTCTGGCAACTTTTTTCTAAAAAATATCTTCTCTGAGCCAATCTTTTAATTTCATTCTTCAATCTTTCAGGTATATCTTTCATCATGTTTAACCTTTCTTATACCTACTGGATAGTTTTAATAATATATTATTTATGTTATCTATTATATTACAAAAAAAGAAAAAAGTCAAGTTTTCTTACTTTTTTCTTAGAGGTCTTCAAAAACCTTTGATTCTATTAGACTTATTTAAGCCTTTTCCTTATGGCAAAATTTCAGAGACCTGAAGGTCTGAGTTACGTAGCTCAGGACTTTAGTCCTGAATAAAATCAGACCTGAAGGTCTGAGCTACGTAATCTATCAAGGGAAAATGGGCCTGACACCAATTATTTAACAAGAACTAAGCTTCCTGAGTAGACTTTATTTTTTAATTTTAATTGAAAAATATAAAGACCGATTGGAAGTATTTTACCATTATCATCAGTGCCGTCCCATTTAAACCAGACATCATAAATTTTTTCTTCTTCAGACCATTTTCTTACACATCCTCCATTCAAATTATAGATATTCAGGGAAACAGGGGCACTTTCATTTAAATAAAGATGAAGAAGTGTCCAGTCATTAAGTCCATCTTGATTTGGAGAAAAAGGATTGGGGAAAAATTCTACTCTTTCTGGAAAAAGTGAAAATGCATCAATGAAAAGTAATTCTGAATCTGCATACAAGGGCATTACATAACTATCAGATAAAGCAACTGCACCTTTTGCAATCAATATAGCAAAACCCCCTCCTAAAAGAGGTTTAATTTCATAATTTGTCTGATACCATTTTGAACTTCTCCACACCCCGATAGGACATGTACAGGAAACCCCGAAAGGAGTGATAAATTTTACTTCTGGCGGTGAACCTTCGTCCATATCCTCACTAAAATATAGATTAAATTCTAAATTTCCTGGTTCTACTGGAGAATGAGGGTTAAGAGCTATGCGCTCAAGTGGTTGAGGATAAATATGCACTTCATTAATAAAGGGAGAAATTGCACGATTGGAACTGGAAAGCACTGCTCTATATTGGAGGTAACGCCCGGGAATTCCTACTACACCATCACTTTTGTTTACCCTTGTCCAGGAGGTACTTTCAAGAGCATAGGTATTAGAAGCACTGCGAAAATAAAATTCAACACTTGTTCCTATAGATATATCTGTATCCCACTTCATTCTCGCAAGACGTGGAATATTTCCATAGTCGTGGACAGAAGAAATAATTTCTCCTTTCATCCCTGTGTTTATTCTTAAATTATCAAAATAAGCACTATCTCTTACCCATAAACCTATTTTACCAGAACGCATGCTTGAATCTTCGGCAACAATATATTTTGCTCCATCTGCCCAAACTTCGATACGGGAACCTTCGGCAACAACTTTATAATTTACTTTTGTTTTGTTAGTCATTGGACAATAAGAATAAGCAACGGTATAACTGTATCCTCCTGCTACTTTATAAAGATAAACGTAACTACCAGAATTATACACTCGGTAATAATTGCTGCTGTCCTTCCATCTAAATACACACCCTGAATAAAAAGTATAGGTACCTTTGCCTCTTAAAATCATTGTAAAATTAAAAGTGAAATCAGTAAATTCACGACCTTCAAGAAGAGAGTAAAACTGCACTGATGAACCACAGGTTTCCCCGTAATATTCTCCGTCTTTTACTGTCCAGGCACCTGTATTGGGAACAAACCCATATGCTAAACCATCGTCAAAGTTTTCTTCATAGGTGAGCCCAACATTTCCCTTTCCTACCACAGCATTAATAATCATACCGCCAAGAAAATCACCATCTAAGGTCTGCAAAAAAGAAGAACCTTTTTTTCTTAAGTTTTCGTAGCCGGTATTATAATGCTCTAAGACCTCTGTTTCATCTAATGCACGATTATATATTCTAACTTCATCAATAATTCCGCCAAATGGATATTCACTAATTCCATTTCCAATTCTTAAGCTAGAGCTGCTGAATGCGGGAGTAATAGTTTGTGCTACTGGGCTAACGGGCACTTTATCAATATAAAGTCTCAAATAAGTTCCATCTACAGTGAATACAATGTGGTGCCAATTATTATCTATGCTACCAGAAGAGATCGCCTGAAAGGTTGCGCCATTTCCAATAAAACACTTTATATTATTATTAGTATCATACCAGATTGAATAATTCTCATTTGCTGAAATTCCATGACCTGGCTTACCTACCACTACCTGCCAGGCACCATTCTTTGTCCTCTTTGCCCATACTTCAACAGTAAAATTTGTTAAGTCAAGACTCGCGCCAGCTCCACAATCCACATAACTGCTCCCACTAAATTTGAGTGCTGACCCCTCTACAGAAGCACTTGTATAACTTGCACCTTTAATAGTTCCGTGATTATTCTGTCCCGAAGTATCATAAGCAGTGCTTCCTGAACCTTCATTAAATTTCCAATAGCCCACCAACCCTGCTTCGGAATGAAGATTTGTTGCAAAAAAAGTACACAGATTGAAAATACAGATTGCGCAGATTATTAAGCAATTTTTATTCATAATTTTAATCCATTGCTTTCAAAAATCTTTGCGAAAATTAAACCAGCAACGCGGATCAGTGTAAACCCCGAACCAAATATTTCTCTTTACATTATTGCGAGAGGGGTTGATTAAATAACTTTCATTAATAATTTCATATCCGATAATCAACTGCCATTGTGCTGCTTTTGATAATATTTGAAATTCAAAATAATTATGACGATAATCATCGTAAGAATCAAAAGGATTGATAAAAGCTTTAACAGATGTACCAATATTTAAACTTGTTTTTTCAAATATTTTATATTGAAGTTTTAACATATAAGTAGAGGTGTATCCATCCTCAATCAAAAGTTTATAGAAAGGAATGAAACATAATTTACGCGGGAGTAAATCAAAATTTACTCTAAAAATTAAACCAAACCATGTAAGGTAGTTGTTCCTATCTAATTGAAAATTGTGATCAGATAAACATTTTAAATTGAAAGAGATATTCTTAGCCTGCGGAAAAGAAAATTTTGCATTTGCTCCAGCCGTTCCCCTTATACTATCTCTATAATCAAGAAGATTCGCACCCCCAACAGGATTGCGAATAGTATCTTCTATTTTTTTCAAATTTCCTTCTAAATTTATTGAGCCGTACTTTGGAATTTCTAAATTATATTTTACCAATCCCCCTATTTGCCTGGTAATCTCATCAGTGGTAATTTTTTTAAAATCATCATAATCTAATCTTACATTTAAATTTTTCAACAAATCATATCCAAGAAAAATACCGTATCCTTTTAAATCTAAATCATAAAGATAATCAGGCTTACCATCACTTTCCATGTCATCAGGAGTAGAAGTATTATTGTTTCGGTCAAGTCCAACAGAAGACCAGCGTGGTCCTTTTAAGTCGCTAAGAAAATCATCTTCCCATCCAGGAATACGATGGAACCAGTTAGGATCATTATAATAAAAATAAACAGTGGAAGTGTAAGGATACGCACCTTGGATATTATAACCATCATTAATACAATAGCCATCAATTCCAGATTTATACATTGGTTGGGTATAAAAATAATCACCCCCGACCAGAAACTTACCAAACTTTCTTTCACCTCGAAAATAAAAAATTGAGGCTTCTTCCTTGAATCTTTCTCCATATTTATGTGGAAACTTTCTAAAAGTCTGACTGAAGCAATATTCGGTTTTAAAATTAACTCCTAAAATTTTTCCATTAAGATTTACTCCATAAATGCGATTGCCTGCCACTACTCCATAGGTCATACTTTTTCTTCCACGATTAGAATAGTCTTTAACATTCCCCTCTGCCTGTAAAGTTATGTAAGGATAAGGAAAGTATCCCCGGTCAGCTCTCCATCCGCGTAGTTCTACTTTATAATCATTCGCCAGGTCCAAAACTACTTCTATCTTTTTCATATCTAAATAAGGATAAGAAGTAAGATCGATATAGTAATAAAGATATTGATATCCCTGCACGTAGGCAACATTACCTACAACACTTCCGCTGCCACCGTGGCTGGTAGTAGTAGGATCAATTTTCTTATAAAAGTTTCCATTTATATAGAGTTCCCCACCATAGAAAACTGCACCGCTGTCTGTATCGTCAGGATAATCATCAAAAATCCATATGTAAATACGTGAAGGGGAAGTATCAGGAATATTCCCATCAAGTGAATTTTCATCAATATTACCTACATCTTTGTGATGATTGATAAAACTTAAGCCTAAATAAAAATCACACCAGTTTGATTTAAAATTTCGGTCTAAATAAAAAGCATTTAAATAGGTATTATTGGTTGCCTGTAAGGTTTTACCATATGCAGGAGTAGCGTATGGAGAAGATGTCTGTGCGAAGAAATAGCAGAATCTGTGTTTTGGCCAGTTAATTGTACATCTAATTGACGGAAGGCTTGTCCTTTTTAAAGTATAAGAAGTAAAAAGAGGATAATAAAAATAGTCGCTATACCACCATTTGACCCCAACAGCTAAAGTCATCTCTCTGTTTTTATATTTATCTGCCCAGGATATTTTCTGATATCCCCTACCAATATAAAACTCATTTTTATAATTCTCCTGTGCAAACAGAGGAAAAGATAAAAAGAAAATAAGTAAAAAAATAGGAAATTTATTCATAAATAGGGAGGTGTCAGGTCTTGACAAATGACAAATATCAGGACTAAAGTCCTGAGTTACATGTCAAGACCTGACACCTGAACAAATTCATCTTTTAACTTCTGGTAAAGTGAGCGATAAATTCTGTAATATTCTTCATACCTTTTAACATTTTCTTTTATCGGCTCAGTCACAGAAGTCACATGAATTGTGTTATCACATGCTTCCTCCACATTTTTATAAATACCAGTACCCACCCCTGCAAGCAATGCAACACCAAATGCCGGGCCTTCTTTTATGCTAATTGTTGACATTGGAGCATTGTTAATGTCCGCCTGAATCTGACGCCACAATGTGCTTCTGGCTCCTCCACCAGATGCCCTGATTTCTTCAATTTTTATACGAAGTTTCTTGATAATTTCAAGAGAATCCCTCAAACCAAATGCCACTCCTTCCATCACAGCACGAACTAAATGTGCTTTTGTATGACGGGGTGTCAATCCAAAAAATACACCCTTTGCATAAGGGTCAGGATATGGAGTACGCTCACCCATCAGATAGGGAAGAAAGATAAGTCCTTCAGAGCAGGGTTTAACCTGAGATGCTTCCATGGTCAAAATCTCATATGGATCCTGCCCGGTCATTTTACCAACATTCACCTCTTCCATCCCAAAAGTATCCCTGAACCATTTAAGACTCACACCTGCGCATAGCATTACACCCATTATATGCCATTTTCCCGGTATAGCATGGCAGAAAGTATGAGTTCTCAAAAAAGGATCAACTTTGACATCGTCAAGGGATGCAAAAACAACTCCTGATGTACCGATAGTGGAAGAAAGCAAACCTTCTTTGATTATTCCGTTTCCAACTCCACCTGCTGCCTGGTCACCTGCGCCGCCCACAACAGGAATTCCTTCTTTTAAACCTGTTTCTTTTGCAGATTCTGATGTTATTTTTCCAGTAATCTGCGGTGATTCATAAACCACTGGCAAATTTTCTTTTTTTATCCTGAAAGCAGAGAGTATTTCCTCAGACCATTTTCTCTTCTTCACATCGAGCATAAGAGTTCCTGACGCATCTGAGACCTCGGTTGCAAATTCCCCTGTCAACTTGAATCGGATATAATCTTTTGGTAAAAGCATTTTATGAACTTTTTCATAAATCTCTGGCTCTTCCTGCATAACCCATATAATTTTCGGGAGGGTAAAACCGGTGAGCGCCGGATTACCTGTTGATTGGACAAGAGTCTGCTTAGTTTTGCGCATAATATATTCACATTGTTTCACCGTCCTCTGGTCGCACCACAGGATACTTCTTCTCAAAACTTTGCAATGATTATCAAGAAGAACAAGACTGTGCATCTGACCGGATATACCTATTCCGCCAATCTCATGGGACTGGACATTGGCATTTTTCAATGCCTCACCAATGGCTTTCTTTGTGCCTTCCCACCAGTCCAGAGGCTCCTGTTCCACGAACAGAGGTTGGGGATGATAAAGTGGGTATTCACTAACTCCCGCACCAACCAATTTTCCACTTTCATCAATAATAATTGCTCTTGCACTGGTAGTTCCTATATCAATACCCATTAAATACGGCATCGGACCTCCATGGGAGGTGTCAGGTCTTGACATGTAACTCAGGACTTTAGTCCTGATTTGTCAAGACCTGACACCTGAGATAGGAAAGAAAGTGATTCCATGTCTCTTTCAAGATAAAAGTTGAGATAATCCTGCACAATGTCTTCTAATTCCCTCTCGCAATATAGTGAGATTCTTAAATTTCTAAGGGAGCGCGGCTCTATTCTCATCAATTGCCTAAGATATTGTAAAGAAGAAGCTGAAACAGGTAGTACGCCCGTCTTTCCATTTTTACAATTATTACAGAGAATTCCTCCCTGATTGACACTAAAATTATATCCTTTCCCCACCTTTATTTCATTTGAGCAGAGGACACATTTCTCAATCTGGGGATTATATCCAAGAATATTAAAAAAGCGCAGGGTAAACCCGTAAATTAAAACATTGGTATTCTTTAGCTCTCTGCCAGAGCTCAGGAACTCTCTTAACAAATGAAATATTCTGTGTCCATCATCCTCTTCCTCGCCAGTCATCCTGTTTACTAACTCGACTAAAAAATTCCCATAAGCAAATTCAACAAGGTTTTCCCGCAGATTTCTAAACGAATTCTGAATTTGAGCATCGCTTATGATATCTAAAGTGGGTGCATGAGGGTACGATTGCCTGCTTGAATTATTTTTAGAATATATCAACAAACTTGAGAGCGTAAAGAGCTCTAAACTTGAACCAAATTTGCTCCTGGTTTTGCGGACACCCTTTGCAATCGCCTTTATCTTACCTCTTTCCTCTGAGTATAATGTCATAAGCTTATCTGCCTCGCCAATATCCTTTCCTCCTAAAACAATTGCCCTCACTTTGTATAACATATTACTCTATATCGTACTCATCATGAATTTCACCAACAATTTCCTCAACGACATCCTCTAATGTCACCAATCCCTTTGTTATATTATTCTCATCAATAACCAGTCCGATATGCAATTTGCGACTTTGAAATTGTTTGAGGAGGTCCTTCACCTTCATTGATTCCATAACAAAATAAGGTTCACGAATGATATCCTGTAATTTTATAAGGGTTTTGTTCTTCCAGAGGTTAAGGATATCCTTTGTATAGATTATACCGGTAATGTGGTTAAGGTCCTCCCGATAAACAGGAATTCTGGAATAACCGGATTCTACTGCTATGTTAAGTATTTCGTTCAACTGCATCTCTTCCTTGACTGCTACAATTGTCTCTAAAGGTTTCATAATTTGGGAAACTTTCACATCTCCAAATTCAAAAACACTGTGTATCATCTCCCTCTCATCTTTTTCCAGAACTCCTTCTTTCTCCCCGATATCCACAAGACTTCTCAACTCCTCCTCTGTGATAAAAGGAACGCTCTTCACGCTTTCTCCCCTGAAAAGAAAAATCAGAAAATTCGCAAAGAGAACAAATAACCTTGTAACCGGGTAAAACAACTTGTCAAATAACATAAGCACCTTGATAATGAATGGAGACATCGTCTTCGCATGCTGTTTGCTAAAAATCTTTGGTGTAATCTCACAAAAGAAAAGGATTACGAAAATCATTATTCCTGTTGCAATAGCTATGCCTTTATTTCCAAAAATATCGAGGGCAATAGTGGAAGCGATCGCGGACGCTGAGAGGTTGGCAATATCTGTTCCCACAAGCACTGTGGTAAGAAGACGACTTACCTCATCAGCCCACTCCTCTTCTCTCTTTTTTATCAATTTCTCCAATTTCCACTTGTCAAGCGATGTCAGAGTTATTTCAGCCATATTAAAAAAAGCGGAAAGTAAAAGAAGAAAAAATAAAATGATAAATTTAATAAACATATTTTTAACTGAATAACTGGAATATGGAAATTGTAACCAAAAAACCCAGTACTGCCCCGACAACTACTTCCTTCACATTGTGGACTTTTTCTCTTATTCTGCTCAAACTAACTAAAAAACTCAAGAAGAAAGTTAAAGTTGAAATCAATAAATCCCCGGACATAAAAACTACCACAGCCAGGCAGGCAAATGCCACTGCAGAATGACCACTGGGCATTCCGCCACGAAGAAATGATAATTTACCACTGTGGTAGGCGCGCGCTTTGGCAATAAGCACAAGAAATACTACTAAAACAATTGCTATAAAAGTAAGGTGTGGTGGAGCCTGCTGCACCTTGAATACTATTGTGGGAAATTTCGGGATGAGTCGTGTAAAAAAAAGAAGATAACCGGTGACTGCGGCATTTATAGCTGAAAGCAAAACTGCCCCTGCAGATATGTCTTTTACCATACCAGCTATATCACTAAATTCAGGAGAGAAAAGGTCAGTAATAAATTCTACAATTGTATTAATGATCTCTGTAATCAAAACCAGTACTATTGCAAACGCCAGCACAATTAATTCAATTTTGGTCAAATTGAGGAATAGACTTATAATAAGTATCGCGATTGCTGCAAGGAAGTGAAATTTCATATTCCTCTGAGTCTGCAATACTTCTACTAACCCTCTGATAGCAGCATCAAAACTGTCCCGCATGGTTCTTTTTCCGTTCATGCTCTTCCTCTATTGGCTGAATACTGGTTTTCAAGACCAGCGCCATCAGCCACTCGGCCACCTCTCCGAATATTTGATTTAACGAATCATACTTTGCTTAATCTTTCAATTTCTTTTTTAATTTCTTCAATAGTTTCAGAATTGTGAATAATTTTATTTTTCCCTTCTTTGACTGAAATTATATAGAAGATTTTACCACCATATTTGGCAGTAAATTTTTCGTGTGTATTTTTCTGAAATTTTAACTCATTAATAATTTGTGTGATGTAAGCATGCCCCGCTGGTTTAATCTGAAGTCCGATATATTTGTCTTTCACCTTGATAAAAAAATCTACATTATACCCTCTATCCCATTCATCAGGTGCTGGTTCTACTTTAACACCCAAAATCTTTTGCAATTGTCCATAATTTGTAATCAAAAGTATTGTCTGCATAAGCCAGACCATTTTTGATTAGATGTGCGTTTAAAAAAGTTTTATTCCATAGATAAAGATAACAAAGCAAATTATTGCTTTCATCATACTTTTTATTATCAAATTTTAAAAATACCTTTTGTCCACGGGTTTTTTCTTCTAAAAAATGAATCGCTTCTTCGGTTTTTTCTGGTTTCTCCTTAACACCCAATAACCGGATTTTTAGCCCATCATCTAAAATCAATATCTCTGGAGAAATTATTTCTTTTACCTTGTGATATTTTTCTTTTTCGTAATGAGAATTATCTATCTTTGAACCAAACCTCAATTTTCTGGGGTCAATTTTTTTGTCAAATTTTATCGGGTCATTGAAAATATAAGGTAGTTTTTTAATTTCTTCACTAAAATCTATCCATGACTTTTCTTGTTTGATTATTTCAATATTTATATCCTGAAAAAGAGTTTTTTGTTTTGTTTCCACTTTTTCCTTTATAATTGGCAAAAACTCTTCACTTATTTCATATCCAATAGAATTCCTCTTTAGACTTTTAGCGGCCAAAGAAGTTGTTCCGCTTCCGAGAAATGGGTCAAGCACTGTATCTCCAACGAAACTGAACATTTTAATAAGACGCTTCGGCAATTCCTCAGGAAACATTGCCAAATGTTTATTCTGCTTTTCACCTGGGAAATTCCAGTGTCCGGTAAAATATTTATTCCATTCTTCTTGGGTCAATTTTGATTGTTCTTTGATTTCTTTACTTACCTTAGGAGAATCTCCATATTTTTTAAAAATCAAAATAAACTCATAATCAAGTTTAATAATTCCACTTCTCGGATACGGAAAAGAACCCATCACTGTTGCTCCACCCGTTGTATGGCAGGTGGTAACCTTTTGCCAGATTATTGCTCCCATATAATCAAAACTCGCACTCTCACAGAACTTTATTATTTCTGTTCTTATCGGAATAATTTTGTATCTCCCATAATAAACTGAGCGGGCAAATTGATCGCCAATGTTAATACATAATCGGCAACCCTTATGTAAAATCCTGTGGCACTCATTCCACACTAAATTAAGATTATTAATGTATTCTTCATAGGTATCGTTGAAGCCTATCTGTTTCCCATTTCCATAATCCTTTAATTGCCAGTACGGCGGAGAAGTAATAATAAGATGGACTGATTCATTCGGCGCTTCCTTCATCTGTCTTGAATCCCCGATAATGATTTTATGTGAAGTGCTCATTTTACAACTCCTATTATATGTAACGTCTTAAATATTTGCACATTCGAACTGTAGTGGCCAAAAGTAGGCACTCTGGAAGTGCAGAGTTTACTCTGCCAGAAGTCGAGCAAGCTCGACCACTACAAGTCGAGCAATCTCGACCACTACAAATCGAGCAATCTCGACCACTACAATACGTAATTATTTATGACGCTCTATATAAATGCAGATATTTAACGATAAAACTTTTCCACAAAATTCCATAGCACTTACTTGAGTCGTCGATTCTGGTTTTTCCACCCAAGGCGGACTCACCTACGGTTCGCAAGACCAGCGCCATTTTAATCTCCCTCATTTTTTCCCATCTGTTTATGGGTATAACCTAATAAATGTAGAATTCCGTGTCTAATAAGTATGCGCATCTCGTCCTTAAAAGTATGGCCGTATTCTCTGGCTTGAGACTTTGCCCTTTCAACCGAAATTACAACATCCCCAAGCAGAAAAAGGGGACAGGCTACTTTTTCTTCTTTTTCCTGGGAAAACGACAAGACGTCTGTAGCACGGTTTTTATGGCGGTATTTGTGATTGAGCTTTTTAATGTCCTTATTGTCCACCAGAATTATACTCAATTCTCCCTTGATTCCTGTTTTTTTAAGAACCGATATGGCGACTTTCTTCACCCATTTTTTACTTATTTTTATTTTCTTTTGATAATTGCTTACGTTTATTTCCATACTTATTCTGTATTTTTCTGGTTATGGTTGATGTTATTCTCTGGATACTCAATTCTGAAATGATAAATACCGCTCAGAACCTTGATGAATGAATTTCCAATCTTTGTAAGGTCGCGCAGTGTCAGTGGGCATTCCTCCAATTGAAGGTCAGTTAGATAATTGTTTATTATTGTTTTCACTTTCTTTTCCATAGCTTGAAAATTCTTGTTTGAAGAAGCTCTTGTAGCAGCTTCAACTGAATCAGCAAGCATCACCAGTGCTGCCTCTTTAGTCTGCGGTTTTGGTCCTGGATAGCGAAATTCCTGAGAATTCTCTTTAGACATGAAATACATCTTTGAACTTGTTCCGTGATGCTGCTCAATTATATCAATAACTTCTGGAGGGAGATGATACCTTTTTGCAATTTCCACTCCATCTTTTATGTGGGCATTAAGTATTGAGTTGCTTATCTCGGGGTTTATACCATTATGGGTATTCACTCCAGGCATCTGGTTTTCAATAAAATATGTGGGATTTTCCATCTTGCCTATGTCATGATAATAACCACCGACTTTTGTTAGAAGTGAGTTCGCTCCAACTTCTTCTGCGGCTTTTTCAGCAAGTTCGCTGACTAAAAGACTGTGCTGGTATGTGCCTGACGCCTTCAGAAATAAGTTTTTCAGTAAATCGAGGTTGAGGTCACTTAATTCCATAAGTTTAAAATTTGTTGTAATCCCGAACATACTTTCGAAATAAAGAAGGGTTCCCATAACCAGTGAAACTGAAAATATCAATCCGTTGCCAGCACCCCACAATCCCTCGATTATTATCCTGTTGAAAGACAACCGGCCAACCAGGCCAACTGCCGTAATTACAAGAAAATTCATTCCTCCAACATAGAGCCCAACTTTTGTAAGGTCAATCCTCCTTTTAACTTTTGTCGCACCATAGATGCCTACCAGTCCACCGCTCAACATCACAAATGTAACATTCATATCAAATTTGCAAACTATACCTGCCATAACACTTAATATCACAGTAATTATAAATGAAGTGGAAGAATCCACGAGGATTGCCAGTGTTATTGAAGCAAAGGCAACAGGTATGAGAAAATTAGAGATTGCGCCAAGCGAAGAAATCAACCGTGATACCCCGAGTGTTACAATTATAATTAAACTTATCAGAAATAATAACTTATTATTATTAAATATTGTTCTCTTGTAAACATATAAATAAAAGACAATCATCAGAAGAAAAGCAATACTCATTAAACCCATACCAAAGAGAGCGGAAAGAACAAAACCCTGCTCTGAAGAATAGAAAACCTCTATCTTTTTCAGTTTATCCGCAGTAATTTCTTCACCCTTTCTTATAATTACCTGACCTTTTTTTAAAATTACGGTGTTTCCGTCTTCAAAAGTATGAGTGATGAATTTAGAAGAAATTATGTCTTCCTGACATATTTCTCCCACTTTCAAATTATCTATTTTTATCCGCTGAACAATAAAAGGAGAAGAGAGCAAAATAAAAATGAAGATAAAACTGGTTGCTGCAATTAACCACCTGACAGACACAGAATTTTCCCTGCACCAGATTAAGAAATTATTAAAACATTTTTGCAACCATTTCAAAATATACATAATTCCACCATCTCCTTTACTGCCTGTTCCAGGCCAACAAAAACTGCCCTGGAAATAATGCTATGTCCGATACTTATCTCTTCAATACCTGGAATCTTTGCAATCGGCACTACATTCTTATATGTTAAACCGTGCCCGGTATTTACTCTGAGTTTCAATCTACTTGCAAATCTCACTGCTTTTTTTATCCTCCACATTTCTTTTCGTATATTTATTTTGTAACGGTGCGATTTATCGCACAATTTTCCCAAAAATTTTTCAGCATAGACTCCTGTATGAATCTCTACAAAATCGGCTCCAACTTCTTTTGCAGCTCTAATCTGTCCTTTATCTGGATTGACAAATATACTAACGGTTATTCCTTTTTTCTTTAACTTTTTAACAAACGGAATGAGTGCATTTTTCTCACTTTTTACATCCAGCCCCCCTTCGGTAGTCAATTCCTTCTTTTTCTCTGGTACCAATGTTACAAGGTCAGGTTTAATTTTTGTCGCAAAATTTAACATTTTTTTTGTCGCAGCCATTTCAAGATTTAATTTTATCCTCAATTTCTTCCTTAGATTGTGAACATCTTCATCCTGGATATGCCTCCGATCTCCTCGCAGATGCACAGTTACCCCCTGTGCACCACACTTCTGCACAATCAATCCTGCCTCAAGCGGGTCAGGCTCAACAGTTCCTCTCGCCTCACGAATAGTTGCTATATGGTCAATATTAACTGAAAGTCCTGGCATAAGTTCCTCGCTTCAGAAAAAGGGGACGCTTCTACTTTAATTTCTCCTTGCCATTAATAAAAAGTAGAAGCGTCCCCTTTTTTTATCAAGACCTGACACCTGTTAGGTTCTACCTTTACCACCTCTATGCCTGGCGGGACAAATATATCAGAAGTAGAAATTTCACAGTAAACTTCTGTATCAATTTTGGTTATATTGGAAATCCTGGTGAGAGGTAAATTCAACTTTATCATCTTTGGGTTTTGAGCAAGAATCAGGCCAAATTTGCCACGCAGAGTAACATTAACCTTGTTAGGAAAAATCTCTTTAACAACCATTCCTGATGGAATC
>Ga0210006_1000952_pt1 | contig 20867 bp, 25 predicted proteins | sample CryGey02umfilter_2_FD_185452 | JGI IMG/M metagenome (GOLD analysis project Ga0210006, IMG submission 185452) | Groundwater microbial communities from aquifer in Utah, USA - Crystal Geyser 4/10/14 0.2 um filter (SPAdes) (version 3) | ecosystem: Environmental > Aquatic > Deep subsurface >... | reverse complement strand
CTTACTATTCCACCTATATTTGGATATGGCTCATCTGGAGCAGGAAACATAATTCCTCCGGACGCAACTCTGGTCTTTGAAGTAGAACTTCTCAAAATACAACAATAATTCATCATTGTTTTTTTTGTTAAACCCACCTATACATTCTTCGGGGAAGCATTATTGAATCCATAACCACTTTTTCTTTCCATAATTCATCTTCCAATATTTCATTTTTCTTTTCTACTTTTTCCAAATCTCTTCCCCTACTATATCCCGCCTCCTCTTTTATCTTCACGCTTTTCACCTCCTTTTTTTAAAGATTGGCATTTAAAATTTTTTTCCAAGGATCTAATATCATTTTTATTTCCTCTTTTATTTCTTCCAAGAGTATTAATAAAATTTTCATTTTTCACCTCCCATCTTTCTTGTAAGAGTTTATTAAAATAAATAATTTATGTCAGTGACAAAAAATACAAAATGTGTGTGAGTATAATCACTAAAATTTGATATAATGTATTACCATTTCTTAAACTGGATATATATCAACAACATGACGCAAAATTCTCTTAAAAAGATTGAGAAATTCTTTGAAGAAAAAAAACCTATTTTCTTAAAAAAAAATGAAATAATCCTTCGTCCGGACCAGAGCCCCCCAGGAGTTTTTTATATACAAAAAGGAAGCATAAAAGTCTATTATATTACTGAAGACGGAGAAGAAAAATTACATATTATTTATGCAGTTGGAGAATTTTTTCCATTAACATGGATATTTAAAGGTACTTTGAAAAACGTTTATTATGAAGCTCTTGAATCTTCAATTTTAAGGTGTGCTAAAAAAGATGAATTTCTGGATTTCTTAAAATCCGATCCCGATACGCTTATTTTTATTACTACTTACCTGGCAGGCGTGGTTAACATTTTTGTTGAAAGAGTCAACAGTCTTGAGATAACTAAAGCTTACCCAAGGTTTGTCTCAATGCTTTTATTTTTAGCAGAACGTTTTGGAATAAAAAAATATGGGAAAACAATTATTAATATTCCAATCACGCATAAAGACATTGCAAACTCAATAAATATGACAAGAGAAACCGCAAGCAGAGAGTTTGAAAAACTGAAGAATAAGGGACTTGCGGGCTACGAGGATAGGAAAATAGTAATAAATGATTTAAAAAAATTAGAGCGTGAACTTTACAAAAATTACGAACGTATTCCTATATAACAATTTTTATATTATTTGAAGAATACGTTATCGTTTCCTCGGTTGGAATAATTTTTCTGCGTATTTTTTTTCTAGACGGAAAACCGAGAGGTAAAATATATCCCTGCCATTGTCCTTTTCCTGTATGCAATTCTAAATGAATAAGGTCAGAAAGATCTGGCTCATCCTCGACTGAATACAATCTATACTGTCCGTTTGCGAGCTGATGATCTGTTTTATGGGCTTCGTGAGCTGCAACAAGAATTTCCCCTATTCGCGCCGCATTAATCCAAACAAATTTTCTCCTTTTATCCAAAATCAAAATATTTGTCCCTCTTTTGGTTTCAATTAGTTTATAATCACCCTTTAAAATAAGTCTAACCACTACTTTACTGTAATTTGTTTTTTTTCTTCGTGCAGTGATTCACGTCACACAACAAATATATCCCCGTTTAAAACGGGGATATATTGCAAAATTTCAAGTTTTACATTTTTGGCTCTTCAGGCGTTGTGATACCTGTTGGAGCTGTTGGTTGTGTAGATGGCGGCGTTGACACACCCACTACTGGAGCCTCTACTGTTGGCACTTCCGGCGCCGGCATTGCTGGTTCTGGGGTTGGCGGTACAACTGGCGTCACTGGTGTTACCGGATTCACCGGTGTTACCGGAGTTACAGGTTGTCCACCCGCACCCGGCATTGTTGGCTGATTTGAATTGTTATCGTCTTGCATTATTTTTCACCTCCTTTCAAACTAGTTAATATATATTTAATGTAACACAAAAAAGATTGTCTTATCAAGAGATAAAAGAGATTAAAACAAATGAGTTATTGTTTAGGGGTTTTGGATTAAGGTCGCGTCAAGATACATTCCTTGTGTTTTAACTTTTTTAATATCTTCGCCGGAAAGACCCCAAACGCTATTTTCGCTATATTTTCGAAGTGTTCCCGTAACTTTTACGATTTGTCCCGGCCGAAAATTCTTTGCGCCTCCGTTACTTGTTATTACCAAAAGCGACTTTTCCTTACTGCTTATCGGTCCTGTCCAAAATGCAACTCCTGATATAATACTCTGTATTTTTGTCTGGGTCAGAAAAACAGTTTGCCCTTCAAGTCCGGATATCTGAGGTGATTTTTGTTTTTCTTCTGTTGAAGGTAACTTTTGAATTGTTGGAGTTGGAGTAATACTAGAACGCCCTATTCTAAAAATTGGTGATAAAACCGGACGCAAAGCGCTTGAAATAACAAAAACTATAATAACAAAAGCAAGTATACCCGCAGTAATAAGGAAAATCTGTTTCATTAACCGGTATTATATCAAAATATATCCCGAAGTAAAGCAACAGCCTACTAAACCCACATATCTATGCCATATAAACTAAACCTATTCACTATTCACTATTCCCCTATAACCTATTACCTAAAACCTAATACTCTCTTCTCCCTTCAAGCGCCCGCTCGATTGTTGTTTCATCCGCATACTCTAAATCTGCGCCAATGGGGAGCCCCCGGCCTATGCGAGTAATCTTTATACCATCAAACATTTTTCCAACTTCCCGCACAATATAAAGAGCTGTTGCCTCTCCCTCAACTGTAGGATTTGTCGCCAGAATAAGCTCGCTCGCTTTATCTTTTTTAAGACGCACTATGAGTTGGGGAATATAAATGTCATCAGGCCCCATGCTATTCAGCGGATCTATCACTCCATGAAGAACATGATATACGCCTTTATACTTTCCCCCTTTTTCGATAGCCAAAACATCAAGTGGGTCTTCAACAATACATATCGTATCCCTATCCCGGCTGCTATCTGTACAAATCCAGCATGGATCATTCTCTCCGATATTTGCGCATACAGAACACATAACTGTTTCTTTTTTAAGCATTGTTAGCGCTTCTGCCATGTCTTCCAAATCGCTTTGCGGAACGTGAAGCAGATAAAAAGTCAGGCGCTGTGCTGTTTTTGGTCCCACTCCGGGGAGTCTTTCAAAACTTTCAATAACTTTTTCAATGGCTTTGGGAAGTCTCATGATGCAAAGATATATTATATATAGGAAGGTTGACCTATGTTTGCTTTCCTAATTTCCTAAACCAAAACTATAATTTCATCAATTCTTTTTCTTTTTCACTTCGTAAAGTATCTATTTTTTCCATATAGTCATCTGTTGTTTTTTGAACTTCTTTTTCAAGGCGCGTAACCGAATCTTCCGATAGACCACTAACCTCTGCATTTTTTTTAATTGTTTCCATTGCTTCATGCCGAATTTGCCTTATCATTACTTTTCCGTTTTCGGCTTTTTGAGCTATAACTTTTGTAAATTCAAGTCTTCTCTCTTCGGTAAGAGGTGGAAGATTTATTCTTAATATATTTCCGTCAACAATCGGATTAAGGCCTACGTCCGCATTGGCAATTCCTCTTTCAATTTCAGAAATAATACTGCTATCAAAAGGGGTTATAACAAGCGTTTGCGGATCTGATGCATGAATAGTTGCCAACTCCAAAACTTTTAGAGGAGTTGTCCCGCCGTAAGCGTTTATGGTTATATTTTCAATAAGAGACGGCGAGGCTTTTCCGGTTCTAACAGTCGCAAAATCCTGATGCAAAACTTCAAATGCTCTCTGCATTTTATCGTGGACAATTTTTATTTGAGGATCCATCTGTTGTTAACAAGAGTATCAAAAATTAGGTCATTTGGCAAGTGTTTTATTTGTCCTTTGGGGTAGGCTTAAAAGATACAATTTGTGCGGTGCTTTTTAACTCTCCGACAGGAATCAATATTCCAGTATCACCTTTTAACCCCACAAACCAACCAGCTGCTCCATTAATTTCGATCTCCCTAAATCCTTCATATTCTCCCTTGTGCGGCAACTCGTGTCTCTGCAATCCCTCGTCTTCTTTCCCCTGAATTAAATACAAAACATCATTAATTACAACATCAATTATTTCGTCTATATGATGGTCTCTGAATTTCTTATTTGCGCTTTCTGCGTCTTCCTTTTCGTGCTTAGAATCTCTTGTTTTATCCTTCATGTGACGCGCCAGGGCATGAGCGGTTTCAAAAATTTCAAGTATGGGATTCCAGTCTTTTGAGTCTTCATGCGGACGGATGGAAGAAGTATAAGGAGGAGCTTCGTTTCGCATTTACGGCTGTAGTATACTTTTTCCTGAAAAAATACGCAATACGTCAAGAACAGTAACTAATACAATCAAACCCAAGAGGGCAATAAGACCTATTGCGTGTGCATAGGTTTCATATTTTTGGTTAACTTTTTTACCCGTTACAAGTTCTATTAAAATAAAAAAGAGTCTACCACCGTCAAGAGCCGGAATAGGCAAAACATTTAATACGGCTAAATTAAGAGAAAGAAGCGCTGCAAACCACAGCGTTGCACCAATACCGTAAGATACTGCTTGACCTGTAAGCTGGGCAACTCCAATGGGTCCTGCAATTCCCGTTGGTTTTTGTCCATGCAAAACAAGATTAACAACCATATCCAAAAGACCATTCCCTATAAGATAAGAAAATTTGAATGCTTCCAGCGTTCCAAAAAAAGGCGCCTCTATAATAGAATATTTTTTAATCTCGATATTAGTAATCGCAATACCCAAAGGCCCCTCACCTTTTGGAAATACTTTACGGGGAATAAGCATTATAGTCATGATTTTTTCACCACGTTTGATTTTAAGAATAACTTGCTCTCCCAGATGTGATTTGGTTTGAGAAATAAAATCTTCTGTCTTTTGAATTGGTTTAGAATTTAGCGATAGAATTATGTCGTCTATCTTAATACCCGAGACAAATGACGGTCCGTCAGAAAGGACTTCGACAACGCGAATATTTTTTGTCGGAATAGAAACGCCTTGAGTTGCAAAAAGAAAAGATATCAAAACAACAGCAAGCAAAAAATTCATAACAACCCCTGCCAGAACAATTGCGGCGCGCTGCCCTGCGCTGCGCGCAAAAAAAGCGCGCTTCAAATCATGACTTTTAACTTTTAACTTTGAACTTTTAACTTGCCCTCCTCCTGCGGCATCTTCCCCATAAAGTTTTACAAAACCGCCAACCGGCAAAAGATTTATCGAATAAAGAGTTTCACCTTTTTTAATTCCAAAAATACGCGGGGGAAATCCAAAACCAAACTCTTCAACTTTTACACCGAATTTTTTTGCGAGAATAAAATGTCCTAATTCATGGATAATGACCAAAACCGAGAGGATAGCAATAAAAGCTAAAATGGTTGTTATAAGCATATCAAGTTATTATACAGAAGTGATGGAAAAAATCAAAATTACCCTTAATTATTCCTGCTATTTGGAAATTTGTATCCGGGAGAACGTTCCAATCTTAATATTCTCACCCAGTTTTGCTATTGTTTCCTGAATCAAATCATTGATTGTTTTTGATCCGTCTCTTATATATTCTTGTGAAAGTAAACTCTTAGAATCTTTTGGATTCATTGCGGCAATTTGCATCGCTATTTCATGAGCCAAAGTTTTGAATTCGTCAGTTCTTGCTACGAAATCCGTTTCGCACAATAATGAAATTAAAACGCCGACTTTTCCTGTTTGATGAATATAACTTTCAACCAATCCTTCTCCTGTTTGCCTGTCGGATTTTTTTGCCGCTTTTTCAAATCCCTTTTTTTGCAAAATTTCTGTTGCTTTTTTAATATCACCATTTGCCTCTTCCAGAGCAACACGGCAATCCGCAATTCCTGCGCTGGTTTTATCCCGCAATTCCTTAATTAAATTAGTATTAACCATATTCAAAAGTTATTAGGGTTTAGGACTTAGCGTTTAGTTTACCTTAAATTAACTAAACCCTAAACGCTTCCTAACTAGACGCTTTCTTTGCTTTTTTCTTTGGAGGCTTTTGCTTTTTTACTTTCACGACTTCTTTTTTTGGTTTTACCTCTTTTTTTTCAACTGCCGGTTTTGCTGCTTTTTCCGCTTCTGTTTTTGCATCCTTTTCCTCTTGTTCTTGCTTTTGAGAAGCTCCTTCTATCCAAGCATCTGTCAAATATGCTGTAATTAGTTTTATAGAACCGACAGCATCGTCATTTGCCGGAATCGGATATTGAATTTGCGTCGGATCTGAATTTGTATCAACAATTCCCACAACCTCTATTCCATTGCTTTTTGCTTCAGAAACAGCAGTTTTCTCAAGTTGTGTTCCGATAATACAAAGAGCATCGGGAATTCTATCCATATCAATAATTCCCTCATATAAATGTCTTAGCTTATCCCTTTCTCTTTCCATAAGAAGAATTTCTCTTTTTGTGTATTCGCTTTTTTTATCACCTGAAAGAAAATCATTTAGGTCACGGAGCTTTTTGAAGTTTTTTGAAACTTCTGAAAAATTGGTGAGAGTTCCACCGACCCAACGAGTTATAACGTAAAAAATTCCTTTTGTTCCAGCATTTCTTGCGCGCTCAACTTCGTCTTTTACAATTTGCTTTGCCTGCCTTTTGGTCCCGACCAAAACAACATATCCGCCTGAACGGGAAAGGTCTTTCATATATTTTCCTGCGGATACGATTCCGTCGCGAGTTTTATCAAGATCAATGATATGAACTCCGGATCGTTCCTCAAAAATATACTCATCCGCTTTGGGATTTCGTCTATTTACTTGGTGGCCAAAATGGCAACCTGCTTCGAGCAATTCTTCAAGTGTAATATCTCTCATATATTTAAAGATTTAATTGTCCTTAACCACCCACTTGAGCCGTAAGATTCAGGACAAATGCCCCAAGTGTGTCTGATCTGACTATTATATAAATAGTTTGTCATATTGTCAAACCGCAAGTGAAATGTTATTCTATTTTTAATATGTTTTAATATGAAAAAACAAACCGACAAACCAGTATCCAATAATGAACTAAAGAAAGAGTTTGACGAATTCGAAAAAAAACTTGAAAAGAAATTTGCTACTAAGGATAACATTTTTGACATGAGCGAAACAATTATTGAACGTGTTGATGAAAGGTTTAATGAAATAAACGACAAGATTCTTACATCTGCAGATAAAATTATGAAACGTCTTGATGATCTTGATGCGGAGAATGCCGCCGGAACACTTCAGATGAGAAGATTAACAGTTACAACTGACAACCACGAGAAAAGAATTGCTGCGCTTGAAATCCACTAACCCCCACTTCGTAGCTAGCTTCCAATTTGTTTCTAACGAAACTGATTAATACATAACAACACCTTCGGGGTGTCTTACGATTGCACGCGGGGATTAATAGTCAAACCCTCTCTTATTCAAAGTCTAACAAAAGATGTTTTACCTGGTCGTGTTTCTGTGCATAGTCAACGTGGTTTAAAACAAATTGTTTATAGTCGTTTTTGGTTTCGAACTGGCTAAGAATGATTTCTTTTTCACAGATGCTATCTTTAATAAGATCAATATATTCTGGATACGAAGACCACTTATATAATTCTAAATCTTTTGTCACAAAACCAATCACGGGATTAAGATGAATATACCGTCCAACATGGAGCAATTGCTCGTTTGATTCAATGTGTACGGCTTTGAAATCCCCTTGTAAAAGTGGGCCAATTCGATCATTTTTGATATTGAAATATTTGGTGTAGCTATTACTTATTTTGCTAATAAATTCAGAAATCCCACCGTCTCTTACTTGTTTCAGCAAGAAATGAAAATGATTCGGCATAAAGCAATAAGAAATTATATCGACGATCTTTTTGGCCGAATTTAACTCATGAGTTTCGGGTGTAAATACAGAGAATCTTGGCTTAGATCCATCGATTTGGTAATAGAGAACACATCTTAAAAATCTGTTGCAATCATAAACATTATTGAAAATACGCATTTTGGCAACGCCGCGGTTAAAGACATGATAGTGTTCTCCGGTTGCTAAAGGTACTTTTCTTGAAGCCATATATTCAATAAAGCAAATATTTCGTCATGTGTCAACAATAAACACCTTCGGGGTGTATTAATTATTAACGGTATGTATTAACGGGTTTTCAATTTTCAATTAATTGAGATATACTTTATATATATGAAGGTCGGCGGTGAGATTGTTATTCTTATAATTATTATTCTGGGGGCTTTCTTGATTGGCGGCGCAACTTATCAAGGAAACGATTACGTCCTTCCCTCATCTTCGACACCAGGCGGCAGTTCTTCGACCCCTACTCCAACTCCGGGCGGTGGAACCGCCACATGGGACATTAGTTATGTTACAAAAGGCTGCGCACCTCTTGGCGAACAAATAGAAATTACTGCAAAAGGACCGGATACGGGATACATTACTCTCGAGATTAATAAAGGAAGCGGATTTCAAACAATGTCATCTGATGAATTTACACACAACCCTTCTGTTTGGGCGGCTATGACCCTACCAAAGAGTTCTGAATTTAATACAAAACCTTGGAGAGTGAGGCTTTTTCAGGGAGCAAACAGCGGAGGACAAAGACCGGACGGAGACGAAAAAGCTAAAACCGATAATACATCACACCCCTGCCCGTAAATTAGTCAATAGTGAATAGGGATTAGTTAATAGTTGATTTTCATCCTCGGAGCTCTGGTTCAAACCCCTAATTGACACTGGCCTGTCTTAAGATATATTATTTACTTAATTGCGAACTTATCGTATATGAGTGGTGTGTTTAAATATTTTAACAAATTTAACTCCAACCGAGGGTTTGCGCCGATTCCAATTATTATTGCCGCAATAACACTTCTGGCAATACCGATAACACTAAAACTGGTGGGTCAACAGCAGGACACCCGCCAACAAGCAGCCGGTAGTAGTACGCTAACTATTACTGATGCGGGCGTTTCGGAAAAAATCTATGTTGAGCTAGCTACAACACAGGCTGAATGGGAGAATGGGCTTATGAACCGTACCAGCATGCCTGAAGATCACGGAATGCTTTTTGTCTTTCCCGATGATGTAAGCTTCGCGTTCCACATGAAAAATACCAAAATTCCGCTGACAATTGCCTTCCTTGACGCTTCGGGAAAAATCCTCGAGCTAAAAGATGGAATACCAAATGATTTAACGCCCATTACACCAAAGGCTCCCTACCGACGCGCACTTGAGGTAAACCAAGGTTGGTTCCAACGCCACAACTTGGGGGAGGGAGCGAAAGTAACGCAAAGCGCCGCAGGAAATTACACCTTAGTTGTATCCTTTGATAAAGAAGCATCTTATAAGGTCGGTGATGATATAATGATCTGCTACAATCTAACTCCTGCAAATACTCCGTTTCATATAAAAATGACACAAACAGCTCCAGCGCCACCACAAACAACACCGTTTTTTAACGAATCTAATAACGGTGTAGGCGGAGGTGACTGCACTCCTTCATATAAAGTCGAAGATTCAGATAAACCAAAGATTACTATTCATACAAAAGTCACTGTTGATGCTGATGGTCAAATCATAGAAAAAGATGCAAGCGTTGATGTTACGGATTCCAACACAACTCCAGCCCCGAGCAAAACACCAACCCCCACGCCTAATACGACCGGAACACCGACGCCAACCCCGACATCTGGAAATAATATACCCATAACATGTAATGGAGATGTTGGGGCTTTTGTAAGTTTCGACATGAAGAAACCTATTAATGCTACAACAAATGGCCCTATTAGCTCAGCAACTAAAGACTCCGGAGGATGGTGCGCTTGGAGCGCCGACAATACAAATTCAAGTAGATGTCCTCTAGAATGTCCTCAGGTCAATGATCCAGGAGGAGGACTCCAGCCTATTATAATTTCTGCTGACAAATTATCATTCTCTTCAGATTTTGATCCTAATAACTACTCTGACAACACTGGTACGTGCAAATATAAAGTTGTTTGCGCAATCTCCTCATCTCCAACACCAACACCAACACCTGTGAGTACGACGCCTGGTGGTGCGACGGCAACGCCGACGTCATCCCCTACCCCAACTCCAACTCCTAAGCCTTGTTCTGGCTCTTGTGAACCTCTAACAGCCCACAACGAAAACGATGCATGCCCCACTTACCCAAAAACATGGCATAGATATACAGATGATAAAGGTAGCGCAGATTGTAAAGCAAAGAATGGGGCTAACAGCGTATGTTGGGTTTGCAAAGATCTAACAATAATTCTTGAAGATTCACAGGTATGTAAAAACGCTGGGGGACTTCCCAAACCTGAAGATAACCCCCATCCGCTAATTCCAAAATGCGACGGCCAGCCTTACGATATGGCAGATGCCTACGCCGGAAAATACTGTGGTAAGCATTACACTGACGTATACCAATGCGTTAGCGGAACAGATCCTAGAGAATACGGCTGGGATGATAATGATAAGGATCAAAATCCCTGCTGGAAGTCTCCTTGGTGCCTTGGACCTACTCCTGGTCCGGGAACCCCGACACCAACGCCGGATTACAGATACTGCCCACCTTCTTCAAGTTCTTGTGAAGAAAAACTCTGCACGGAATTTTCACCACAAAGAGGCAAGCCTTATCCTCCTGCAGAAAATGCAAAGAATAACGCTGCTGACCAAGCATGCAAAGATACAACAAATCCGTTTACGGGTAATAAATATAAAGCCTGTTGTCTAAGACCAAATACAACATTAACCCCCGCACCGCACACAACGGGAACACCAACTCCTACCCCAACAACAGTTCCTAGTGCTACTGCCACGCCGACCAAAACACCAACTCCTACCCCAACACCGACTACGGAACCATATTCATCTGTTCTTGGAGGTCCATGTAAGATGGGTAATTGTAATAATAATCTTGCATGTGTAATTCAAGTACCACCAGGTTCGGGTAGCGGCTGCTGTGACGGAGCATCTTCAAGATGGTGTCCAAACGGAACATGTACTGACTTTGCACATGATTGGAAGTGTAACTAAATTATGGAAAATGATATAGAAATAGAAGAAAAACAGATTTTGAGTAAAAAAAATATAATTATTGCTCTTGTTTGTGTGGGAATTTTGGTTTTGCTAACCGTAATTGTTGTTGTGCTTTCACAATTAAAAACGGATAAAAATGATTTTACGAAACCAAATAAAACTTCGGAAACTGTGATTAGAAAAAACCCTGCATTTCTCTACTTCTCTCCTCCGTCAATAAAGCTACTTCAGAAAAAACAGAATGGGATCTCGTCTGATATTGTTCTTGACACACAAGGAAAAGGTGTTGCGATAGTACAAATGGAATTGTCATTTGACCCAAGTATGATTTCAAATGTAAGCGTAAATAAAACAGATGATCTAACTTCTCCATTTTCAGAATTCAGGGTTGACCAGACAATCGTAAATCAGGAAAAAGGAAAAGCTTTCATCACTCTTGCCTTAAATAATACTAATACTGATACGCCAAAAACAGGAAAAGGGAAATTGGCGACAATAAAATATGATGTTGTAAATTTATCAAATAAAGAAAAGTTTGGAATCCAGATAACTTCATTAACCGCCCTTATTAATTTGGGTAAACAAGTAAAATTTGAGAAAACAGACCTTGAAATCACCTTTCTCCAAGACAGCACCTCTATTCCACGATAAACATAATACGAAACCGTGCATTGACTCATAATTTACATTTGGAATAGCAGGGTCGGACCCTGTAAGCTATTTTTTTCCTTGACACGCGAAAAAAATATGTATTACACTTAGAGTATATGAGGAAAAAACGGGTTGTACGTCAAAGGAAAAAATCTTTTTTTAGTTTTTTGAGGCGTGGGGATATCGCAATTACGCTTATCTTGGGTGTCGTTGTTCTCGGCGCGATTATTTTGGCAGGGGGCATTTTTCCGGAACTTGACGACTCAAAAGTAAATATGGATGATGTCGGGGAAGTAGACTTAACCTCTGTCCCGACAAATCAAAATGGCAAATCCCTTAAAATTGAAACATTCAAATTTAAAAAATGCAGCGATCAAGCGGCAATCGATTTTCTTATAGACACATCCGGATCCATGGCTTTTGATGGAGGAGTAAAGCTTGCAAATCTAAAACAAGCTATGCAAAATTTTGCCGCCAATTTTAACGACAAAACAGCTGTAGGCATAAGGCGTTTCAGCAGCACGAATGATTCTGGATTGCCTCCTACGTCCCGTCTTGTCCCAATTGATTTTTATTCAAAAAATAGAAGCGCATATAACCAAACAGTAAATTCACTTTCAGCCAATTTCGGTACGATGACAAGAACAGCTTTTAGCGCTGAGCTTGATGACCTTAGGGCAGCTGTGGCAAATACTAAATTTAATACCTACAATTTCAATCTTATTTTCTTTACTGACGGAATACCGGAAACAGGAGAAAATAACAAAATTTGTCCGGGGAGCATAGGAGGACCGTCATGCACCGCAAGTCCGACCACCGGAAAATGCAGGTGTTTTGATCCAAATGAAGACCCAACAGCCGGTAGCAATATATCAGCGGAAATAAAAAGCTTAGTAAGCGGTGGCGGTAAAAATGTCAGAATATTCTCAATAGTTATTATTAGTGCTGCAGATGAACATTTCAGAAGCAAAATCGAAAATATGATGAAAACTATTACCACAGATCCCGCTACCGACTATTTCTTAGCAAACGACGCTACCGATTTTAAAGCTATTTTCAAAAGTATTTCCCAGAAAATTTGCACCTGATAATTTCTCATGCTAAGAAAGAAGAGGCAACAATTTTTTTTAAAAACACAAGGTCAGGGGATTATTTATTTAATTGTTGCGGCAGTTGTTGTAGGAAGCATATTTTTAGTCGGCGGCGTTTATACCCGAAAAATTACCCCTAATTCAACTGAACCGGCCGGTATTCCTGTTGACTCAGGGATTATTGGTCCTAAAAAAAATCTCCAAATCGGAACCCTGAAATTTATTTCCCCCACTCCGACTCCTATCCCACCTACTTTGCCGCCGACAACACCTACCCCCACAAATCCTCCCGGCCCTACACCGACTCCAACTCCGACTCCTCCGCCTGGAAGTGGACCAACCCATACTCCTACCCCTCCTCCACCCACACCAACACCTGATTATGGCAGTTGACACAACGATTAGTTAGCCATACTATAATTAGTGATGCCAAAAATAAAAAAAAGAAAGAAAATTCAAAAGAAGCGCTTAACCACGAGAGGCGGGGTTGAAATTATTATCCTGATTTTCGCGGTTATTTTCGGATTTATTATTGGAGGCGGACTTTTCGGTCAAAATCGTGGAAATTCTCCGATTGGATTTAGCACTTCAACAACATGCTGTGATACCGGAGACGGAGACGCCTGCCAACCACAAAGAGACGAGAGCAAAAACCAGGTAATAACGTTCAATGGAGAAAGATACGGACTTCTTAGAACAAACAGTGTTCTTACCGAAGGGAATCTTCACTTAAAAGACAGCGGAATAACAACACCTGACGGAAAACCAATTATCCTTAACTCTTCAGATACACATGCCGTTGATAATCCTGCTGTAAAAAGCTTTTGTAACAGACCAGATCCTATCGGTCATCCAAAAGATTTGTACTTTAAAAAAAATCCGCCTGATCCATATATGTTTATGAAACGAAACTATACAAATGCTGATATACAAAAATACTGCGACGCAATTCCAAACGACAACCTTATTTTTATCTGCAAGCAAAATTGTACTGCCGCTGCATGCACGTGGCCCAATCCTGCGGCTGATATATCTTGCTATGGAACAGATAAAACAGTTTATGATGCTTATTATAAAATATCAGAATATGATTCTTCCGGAATGCCGGATTTTATTAAAAACTGCGATAAAAATTTTGGGCCCGATACTCCTGCAAAAGGGTCGGGCCAGAAAATAATACTACCTACGGATTATCCCGGGAAAACGAACCTCCAATTACGGACTTTTACAGTAGAACAGGAGGGCATTTCGATTCCATGGCTTTCGCCTCTTTGCAAGCCCGCAATCTACCTGTATCCCACAACCACAACAAATGTAAATGTAAAAGTTGCGCCGGTTGGAAAAATGTTGTATACGGACCCACAATATCCACAAAGCGGCTGGGACGTACAAGCCCAGCCAAATGGAATTCTTTCATACCAAAACAAGAGTTATGACTATCTTTACTACGAGGCGGAAATTCCTGATAGTAATATAGAAAAACCGGATAAAGGATTTGTTGTTGCAAAAAATGATCTTGCCAGCTTTTTGACGGAAATTCTTCCCAAGCTTTCATTGAATAAAAAAGAAGCTGATGAATTTAAAAATTACTGGATAAAAGCTTTGCCCGATTCTCCTTATTATTTTATAGGTATTGTCTCACAATCAAACCTAAATTCAATTGCTCCACTTTCTATCTCCCCCACCCCAAATACTGTTATCCGCGTTACTCTTTATTTTGAAGCGCTGGAAAATAAAATTGATATTACCCAGCCGGTAATTACGCCAATTAAAAGAAGTGGATTCACGGTCGTTGAATGGGGAGGAATATTTAAAAAAGACAAAAATCATCCTTTCTCCTGCTTCATGTAAAAGATTATGAAAAAAAATAGTACCCGCGGAGATACGGAAATTTATTTACTTCTTGTTGTCCTTGTTTTTGCCGTTTTTTTTGTTTCCGGCAAATCTCTTTTTAAAATTACAGAACTAAAACGGGTAGGCTCTGATGCAACACCAACTATCACTCCTGTACCTATTCTTTTACCCGGAGGCGCAACGCCCACTCCTACACCAACTCCAATAATTTAAGTCCTTAATTTACTTTGTGATACTCGGAAAAATATTAATATTTTGCTTAATTTCGGGTGTTTTTTGCGCCGGGGACTGCGGTGGTTTTTTTGCAGTATAAATTCTTGCTATCTGCATTGTAGAATATATTGAATAAACCAAAAAGATAACACCTATTATTATAAGAATTATTGAGGTTTTTAACCATCCAAACCTCTCAATTATTTTTTCCATTCTAAAATAAGTATTTCACAGCGGTTATTATTCGTCAAGGCGTTTTAACTGGAAGGTGTTACTTTCCAAATCTTCTTTTCCGGCTTGCATATTCTTGCAGGGCATCTTCCATGTCGCGTGGCAAAAGCGCGGGAAAATATTTATCCAAATATAAATATTCGGAGTATGCTCCCTGCCATGGCATAAATCCTGAAGTCCTAAATTCACCGCTTGTCCTTATTATTAAATCGGGGTCAGGATAAGGCTGGCCTGAAGTATCTAAAAAGTTGTTGAAATTTTCAACCGATATTTCTTGCGCCACTCCTTTTTCGCCCGCTTTTTTTATGCCTCGAATTATCTCATCCCGCCCTCCGTAATCAAGCGCAATATTTATAAAGTAATTGGTGAAATTTTTTGTTTTTTCTTCCATGTTAATAATTTTGTTAAGAAGGTTTTTTGGCAATCTATCTTTTCTTCCAAGATGTGTTATTTTTATTTTGTCTTTCATTGCCTCTGACAGATATTTATCCGCAAGAAATCCGTACAAACGCATAAGGTAAGAAACTTCCCGGGGCGTCCTGCTCCAATTTTCAGTCGAAAAAGCCCAGAGGGTTACAGTAGAGACTCCAAGCTCCCTAAGTTTTCTGCATAAAATTACGGCAATATCAAATCCCTTTTTGTGGCCTTGAAGAGATGAAAGCTTATGCGCTTTTGCCCATCGCCTATTCCCATCAGGAATAATTGCGACATGCGCGGGTATTTCTGATTTATCCATCGGAAAGATTTTCTTATCTAACAGAAAGATTTTCTTATCCAACGGAAAGCTTTGCTTATCCATATAATTGGGCTTAGTTTGCCCGAATTGTTATATTTTAAAACACAAACATTGTGAAAGCAAATAACAGCTTCCCAAACTTATTCGCAAACTTCCTCTTGGAATTTGAAACCTACCTATATATAATAGGTCGTAATGAAAACGCTTAGGAAGATTGATCCACAAATTTATAATCTAATAAAACTTGAAGAGAAGCGGCAAAAAGAGGTTTTGGAAATGATTCCGTCTGAAAATTATGCTTCCTCTGCTGTCTTGGAAGCGCTTGGAACGGTACTAAACAATAAATATTCCGAAGGTTATCCCAAAAAAAGATATTACCAGGGAAATGCGGTTGCGGACTCAGTTGAACTTCTTGCGCAGGACCGCGCAAAAAAATTGTTTGGCGTTCCTTATGTAAATGTTCAAGCACTGTCAGGATCTGTTATGAATCTTGCTGTTTATTTTGCAACACTTGAACCATTGAAGGGGAAAATAATGGGACTATCGCTTGCCTTCGGAGGACATCTTACTCACGGACAAAAGATGTCAGCAAGCGGAAAATTTTTTAAATCTGTTTTGTATACGCTTGGAGAAGACGGAAAATTGGATTATGAGAAAATCGAACAGCAAGCAATAGCCGAAAAACCAGACATTATAGTTTGTGGTTTTACAGCATATCCACGGATTGTTGATTTCAAACAATTCGCTCAAATAGCGGATAAGGCGGGGGCAATTCTCCTTGCTGACATATCTCATATTGCAGGACTTATTGTAGGAGGCGCTCACCCAAGCCCTGTTCCCTATGCTCATATTGTCACAACAACAACACATAAAACACTTCGCGGGCCCCGCGGCGCGCTTATTATGGTAACAAAAAAGGGTTTGGAAAAAGATCCCGAGCTTTCAAAAAAAATTGACACTGCAATTATTCCGGGACTTCAGGGCGGACCTCATGATAATCAAACAGCAGCAATTGCTGTTGCGCTTCTTGAAGCGTCAAGTCTTAAGTTTAAACAATATGCAAAACAAATTGTAAAAAATGCAAAAGCTCTTTCGGATGAATTAATAAAATTTAAGTTTAAACTTGTTTCAAACGGAACCGATAACCACCTTATTCTTATAGATTTATCAAACAAAGGCGTCAACGGTGCGATAGCCGCCTTTGCGCTTGAAGTTGCAGGCATTGTTGTTAATAAAAACGGTATTCCCTTTGATACCAATCCCCCGTTCTATCCGGGCGGAATAAGGCTTGGAACGCCCGCGATTACAACCCGAGGTATGAAGGAAAAAGACATGATAAGGGTTGCTGCTTGGATAAATCGCGCGATTGAGCAAGTAAAGAATGAGAGACTTCCGGAAAACAAAGAAGAACGTTCGGTATTCATGAAAGACTTTAAAAAACGGGCTTTGAAAAACCAAGAACTTTTAAAAATTTGTAATGAGGTAAAATCTTTCACTTCAAAGTTTCCTTTACCCTGACTTAATCCTCCCCATTCTTTGACAACTCATAATACATCCTATATAATAAGGCTCGCAACATTTGTATTTAAAAAAAACATGGCAACACCTGAATTTCCAGTACAAAATAGGTTTCCTGAAGAATTTTTTTCAACAGGTGAATTAAAATCTATGCTAGGAATTCCCTATTTTCAATTAAGCGAACCGGTGCAGGATCCCGTGCAAGAAAGACAAAGAGCAATCATAGATAGAGTTGATGAAATTGATACAGATAATGACGAGGCACTTTCTGAATATGCAAAATTATATCTGGCAGTTCTTAACACAGAATCAAACAAACATCACTTTACTGGAATTCCGGAAAACGTTGAGGAATTTAAAACTTATCTTAAAATAGACGGAAATCATGGGCTCGCAGTATTTAATAAACTCGGTCAGATTGCCGGATTTGCGATTATAGGCGATGCTGAAAGAGACCAAAATGACAGCTGGCTTAATAAATTTGTTATAGTCAATAGTTTGCAAAACAGAAAACAAGAAGACGGACCAAAACATGTTGGAAAACAAGCTCTTGATAAAGTTGTCAGGTGGGCCTTCACAACGCCAATGTACGACGGGCGGCAAAGAAAAAGCCTTCACGCAGCGGTAATTATGGAAGTTCCAAATCATGAAAGAATGATTCACTTATTAGAAAACTCAGACTTCGATGGGAAAATGAGACTCCCAGAGCAAGCAGTTATAAAAATTAAAGGAAAGGATTTCGATAAACCGGTCGAAAGATATTATTTAAGAAGAAAGCAATGGGAAATGAGACAGCAACTTAATATGCTCCAGGGAACAATAACAGACACAAATTAACTAATTCTCTTGCTATTTCTTCTTTTTGATGTTAAAGTAGCATAGATTTTGCTTCGAATTATGAAAGTAGCAGACGCGATGTCACATAAGGTAAGCTACGTATCTGTCAACGTAAAACTCAAGGACGCTGCCAAACTTATTTTTGGAGCTGGAATAAATGGTGTTCCTGTTTGTGAAAATAAAAAAGTCGTTGGTTTTATTTCAGAAAGCGATATCCTCAGGCAATTTTTCCCCAGCATTAAAGAGTTCGTAGAAGAACCTCTTATCTCCGGAGACTTCGAAGAGATGGAGAAAAAGATAAAAGATATTCTAAATTTTCCTGCAAAAAAGATAATGAGTAAACCTGTCACGGTAACCGCTGATACACCTCTTATGAAAGCTCAATCTTTGATGCTGATTAATGCTGTCAGAAGACTTTCCGTCGTTGACGAAGATGGAAATTTAAAAGGAATTATCACAACCAGCGATATTTTTAGAGCTGCCGTCGGAGATCAAATACCCGTAAACTCCGAAGAAGAATATCACGACTGGCTTTCAAGACATTATGATGTCTTTGTTGATTGGGAAAAACGTCTTGGAAACGAAATACCTGACTTGGTTTCGTTATTTAAAAAAGAGAAAGTGACAAATATTCTTGACGTGGGTTTTGGAACAGGAGAACATGATATAGCTTTGGTAAAAAATGGCTTTAGCGTTTTGGGGGTTGAAGCAAGCCGTCTGATGCTTAATGCCGCAAAACAAAAACTTGAAAAATTACCAAAAAATATATCTGAAAAATTAGAATTTGTCCACGGTAAATATGACGAAATTTTAAAAAATAAAAAGGGAGAATTTCAAGCCGCAATTTTTTTGGGAAATGCATTTGCGCATACAGCAGAAAACTACATAAAAATTCTCTCTTCTGTTGTTGGTGCACTTGATCCAAAAAATCCCGTATTGGTATTTCAAATAATAAATTATGAAAAAGTTTTTAGAGAAAAAAAAGGGTTTCTTGAAGTAAATTACGGCACATCAAAAGCTGGCATGAAATTTGACCACGCATTTTTGGAATTCTACAGCCCGGATAACTCAAAAGAAATGCTTACTCTTAATATGGAAATTTTGGATTTTGACGGAAAAAAATGGAAACATAGAGCTTTAAATTCAACAAGCATTGCACACATAACACAAGAAAAAATTGAGAAATTATTAAAACAACACGGATTTAACAAAATTGAGTTTTATGGTGGACAATTTGGCGGCACACTTTTTAAAAATCCTTTCAATCCCATTGAAAGTGACTGGCTCAATGTCATCGCGACCCGCAGTTAGCACTAACCTCTTGAAATTTTTATTTTGATAAATAATAATAGAATTAGTGAAGAAATCATTTTCAAAAAAAGCTGCACTGTCGTATGGTTTTGGTGAGTCAAAAAAACATTTGGGATTTTTTATCCCACTGCTTCTACTTTTATTTCTCGTCCAAATCTTGCCGGGAATCCTACAAAATCTTTTTGACCCTTCGAAAAATGGCGCGTCTATTCTCTCTTTTGTGATAAGTATTTTGGGCTGGATTTTAGAACTCATCGTTGCAATGGGAGTTATAAAAATTGCCCTTGAGATACATGACAACAAAAGAAAAAAATTTAGCGACCTTTTTTATGGCGCTCATCTCCTTTTAAAATATATAGCGTCAAGTTTTTTGTATGGCCTAATTGTTGTGGTAGGACTTATACTTCTTATTATTCCGGGAATTGTTTGGGCTATAAAATTTCAATATTTTTCTTACTTCATTGTTGATAAAGAGCTAGGACCAATAGAAGCGCTAAAATCCTCCGCAAAAATCACAAACGGAGTAAAATGGAATTTATTTTTTCTTCGTCTTTTTATTGGAGGAATAAATATTCTTGGAGCAATTGCTTTTATTGTAGGACTTTTTATAACTATTCCTTTGGGCATGATGGCAGAAGTTTATGTATATAGAAAATTGGGAGAAAAAAAATCTTCAACAGAATCTGTTGCAAAAAAAGCTGGAAAAAAGGTTGCCTTAAAAAAGAAATAATCTTTCTTGAAGGACTAATAGTTACTTAAATTTTGGGACCTGTTTGGAGAAGATACTTTGCCCCCCTTTTTTTGTTATAAGGTCTTTCTGCTCTGCTCGAAAGCTCTTCAAAAGTCATCGCGCAAATTCTCATTCCGGGATATAATGCAACGGGAATTCTTCCTAAATTTCCCAATTCCAAAACGCAATTTCCACTCCATCCCGGATCAAAAATTGACGCTGTAGAATGCACTACGATTCCAAGTCGTCCAAGAGATGACCTTCCCTCAAGTCTTCCAAGAAGATCATCTGAAATAGTAACGCTTTCCAAAGTTGCTGCCAAAACAAAATCTCCCGGCTGCATAATAAATGCGTCTCCCTTTTTTATTTTTACCTTTCTTGTAATTTCTACGCCGATAGATTTTTTATTTGGGTCTACTAAAGAATGCTTGCTATAATCAAATATTCGAAATTTGTTGCCTAAGCATAAATCAATAGAACACGACCCAAGCGCAGTTTCAATATCCGGTGCGGGTTTTATGATAATTTTCTTTTCGGCAAGGGCTTTTTTAATATCGCGGTCAGACAATAACATGCAACAAAGATGATACCCAAAACTTTCACATTTGTAAATGCTTGCTTGCAGGGTCCGACCC
>Ga0210006_1000947_pt1 | contig 20933 bp, 17 predicted proteins | sample CryGey02umfilter_2_FD_185452 | JGI IMG/M metagenome (GOLD analysis project Ga0210006, IMG submission 185452) | Groundwater microbial communities from aquifer in Utah, USA - Crystal Geyser 4/10/14 0.2 um filter (SPAdes) (version 3) | ecosystem: Environmental > Aquatic > Deep subsurface >... | reverse complement strand
ATCACGTAGTGAGTCGAAGTTGTATTACGGGGCGTGCCCCGTATATCATCTTCGACACCCCGCTAGAAGCGGGATAATATCACGCAGTGAGTCGAAGTTGTATTACGGGGCGTGCTTTACTACGATTACGTCGCCGTCTTGAATCAGATAATCCTTGCCCTTGGTCTGCGGTAATTCTTTTTTCAGCAATTTTTCCCAATTTATAACTTCAACGCAAATAAAATTTTTCTCGAAATCGGTGTGAATTACGCCTGCCGCTCTCGGAGCCGGGGTATCTTTTTTTACCGTCCAAGCGCGGGTTTCATCGGATCCGGTGGTAAAAAACGTAATCAACCCCAGAATTTTATAAGATTTTGCGACAATGTCGTTTAATTTTGATGAGCCCAACTCCAATTCCTTTTTTTCTTCTTCTGTAAATTTACTGGCGTCATATTCATCCCGCAAACTGGCAACGATATATTCGGAATTCAAGTCTTTTATTTTTTTCTCAAGGGCTGAAGAAATTTCCGGCGTGTTTGAATTTAAGATAAAAATCCCGGGCTTTGCCGTCAAAAGCTGAATATCTTTTATTGTTTTCATATTTTCCGAGCCAGCTGGAAATTTTTCGTCGAATAAATCCGGATTTTGTTCAGTAAACTGCCTGGCCAAGTTCCCCTGTTCCAAACTTGTTTTTATTTTTTTTAAAATTTCCAATTCACCAACAATCGCTTTTTTCCCGCTTTTGGCGTCCGTTTCAACCTTCTGAAGCCGTTTATCAAGAGTTTCCAGATCTTTTAAGATTAATTCCATATTTACGATATCAATGTCTCTTGCGGGGTCTACCGTTTTTTCAACGTGAATGATCTCCTGATTTTCAAAACAACGAACGACGAAAAGAATCGCATCAACTTCTCTGATGTGCGCCAAAAACTGGTTTCCCAGCCCTTCTCCTTTATTTGCACCGCGAACCAACCCCGCGATATCGACAAACTGCACGACAGACGGGATTTTTTTCGCCGAATTAAAAATTTCCGCCAATTTATCAAGCCTTTCATCCGGCACCTCAACAACGCCCACATTCGGATCAATGGTGCAAAAAGGATAATTTGAAATATTAACTTGTTTTTTGGTCAGGGCCTCAAATAAGGTCGACTTGCCGACGTTGGCCAAACCAACGATTCCGACCGATAATGACATATTTTACTTTTATCACTTTTTAAAGTTTGACACAACATTAAAAATGCTATACTTATTTAAATGTTATGCGATTAATAATAGTAGAGAGTCCGACGAAATCTAAAACCCTCCAAAAATTCTTAGGGCCTAAATATAAGGTTCTTTCTTCTTATGGACACGTCCGAGATTTGCCCAAAAGCGAACTAGGTATTGATATTGAAAATAATTTTGAACCAAAATATATAATTCCTATAAGGGCCAGAAAGACAATAAAGCTTCTTTCCGACGCGGTTAAAAAAACGGATTTGACAATTTTGGCAACCGATGAAGACAGGGAAGGCGAAGCTATCTCTTGGCATTTGATAAAAGCCCTAAAGTTAGATGGCGAAAAAGAACCTTACCAAAGAATTGTTTTCCATGAAATTACGAAGTCTGCAATCGAAGAAGCTTTAAAAAATCCAAGGCAAATAGATATAAATCTAGTCGATGCCCAACAGGCAAGAAGAGTTTTGGATAGATTGGTCGGATATAAGCTTTCCCCATTTTTATGGAAAAAAATTGCGCGAGGCCTTTCGGCCGGCAGAGTGCAGTCGGTGGCCGTCCGCCTTGTCGCGGAAAGAGAAGAAGAAATCAAAAAATTCATTCCACGGGAATATTGGATAATTGAAGCATTATTCAATAAAGAAAAGGAATTTCCGGCAATTTTAATAAAAAAAGACGATAAGGTTTTGGAGAAGCTGGAAATAAAAAACGAGAAAAAAGCGAAGGAAATTTTAAAAGATTTGGAAGACGCTGAAGGCGATGAGACTTCCGTCTCATCTTCACGCTGCGCTAACGCTTGCGTATATAAAGTTTCAAATATCGAAAAAAAAGAAATTAAAAGAAATCCCTTTCCGCCTTTTACAACAAGCACTTTACAACAGAACGCATTTAGGAAGCTTCATTTTCCTTCCAAGTTTACGATGAGAATCGCCCAACAATTGTATGAGAAAGGATATATAACTTATCATAGAACAGATTCTTTAAATCTTTCCGATTTATCGCTTTTTACCGCCAAAAAATTTATTACAGAAAATTATGGAGAAAATTACTGGGTAGGCTTCCTGAGAAGATTTAAAACAAAATCAAAGGGCGCCCAAGAAGCTCACGAAGCAATAAGACCGACATATCCTGACAAAAAACCCGAAGGATTAAAGCTAGATGAAAATCAATTTAGGCTTTACGATTTGATTTGGAGAAGATTTATAGCTTGCCAGATGAGCCAGGCTATTTTTGATTCAACGTCCGTCGATATTTCTGCCAAAAGCTACACTTTTCGAGTAACGGGACAAATTTTGAAATTTGACGGCTTTTTGAAAGTTTATCCTATTAAATTTGAAGAAAATGAATTGCCGTTATTGAAAAAAGGCGAAATTTTAGAATTAATAAAATTGACTCCTTCCCAGCATTTCACCGAACCGCCAGCCAGATATAATGAAGCAAGCTTGATTCGGGAGCTGGAAGAAAACGGCATAGGCAGACCTTCAACTTACGCCCCGATTTTATCAACAATTCAAGAAAGAAATTATATTGAAAAAGACGAAAATAGAAGATTTAGGCCGACCGAAATCGGAACAACGGTCAATAATGTTTTAGTTAAACATTTTCCGGAAATCGTGGATATTAAATTTACCGCCGAAATGGAAGAAAAACTTGATAAGATTGCCGAAGATTCAAAAGAATGGGTACCGACGATAAGAGAATTTTACGAACCATTTGAAAAAAACTTGGAACAGAAATACAAAGAAATCTCTAAAAAGGATTTTACCGAAAAACCGACTGAAAAAATCTGCCCGAAATGCGGAGCCCCCCTGCTGATTCGTCTCGGAAGATACGGTAAATTCTACGCTTGCTCAAAATTCCCCAAGTGCAGGCACACCGAATCTTTGGAAGAAAACAATTTGGGAATAAAATGCCCGAAATGCAAAACGGGAAAGATTGTTGAAAAAAGAACAAAAAAAAGAAAAATTTTTTACGGTTGCGTAAACTGGCCTAAGTGCGATTTTGCTTTGTGGGACAAGCCCACCGGAGAAATCTGCCCGAAATGCAAATCTTTATTAATAACGACGAAACGAAGACAGATTAAATGCTCCAACAAGGAATGCGATTTTCTAAGTCAAAGAGGATAAATCCTCTTTTCTACCTCGCTTCTGCGGAAGCTCGGTGGTTGAAAAATAAGTTAAAATCTGCTAAAATGAATAGAAAATTATGCCTGGGTGGCGGAATTGGCTTACGCGCGGCACTCAAAATGCCGTGACCGCAAGGTCATGTGGGTTCGACTCCCACTCCAGGCACAATCTTATGCTTAAGGCTAAATTATCGGATAAAAATTTCGAGTGGTCTCCAAAACTTGCCTATATAATCGGATTAATAACAACCGACGGTAATCTTTCCAAAGACGAAAGACATATTGATTTTACTTCAAAAGACTTACAACTTATTAATCTCTTTAAAAATTGTTTAAAATTAAAAAATAAAATCGGATTTAAAAGTAGTGGTTTTTCTGACAAAAAATATTTAAGAATTCAATTTGGGAATGTGGTTTTTTATCGCTGGTTACAAAGGTTAGGGCTCACTCCCCATAAAAGTAAAACCATAGGTGCTCTCAAAATTCCAGATAAATATTTTCCTGATTTTTTAAGGGGTCATTTGGACGGCGATGGTTCCATCATAACTTATAAAGATCATTGGAATACCTTAAAAAATCCGAAATATATTTATACTAGATTATGGGTTAAATTCATATCCGCCAGTAAGATTCACATTGAATGGTTACGGGAAAATATTATTAGGCTTCTATCTATAAAAGGATTTCTTATCCAGGATAAAATTCACCAACCTCACCAAACTATTGGCATGTGTGGCTTAAAATTTGGAAAGAAAGAATCAATAAAATTACTATCTTGGCTATATTATCATCCAAATGTACCTTGCTTAATCCGTAAAAGAAAAATCGCAGAAAAATTCATATAAACTAAAATCCCGCCAGTAGCGGGGTTTGTTTTAAGTTTATTCAAAAATTTAATTTTTGTGTTGTGCGGTCCGTCTGGCGTGGGCAAGACGAGTTTGAAGCTATCCATATTGGAAAGACATCCTGATATCAAGCTCTGTCCTTCGATTACAACTCGTCCCGAATCGAAAACGCCCCACGATATTAAGGAATATCATTATATCAGCGAGGAAGAATATGAGAGGCTGTATGATGGCGATGAGTTGATCGCTAAAAAGATACGGCAATTCGGCTTTTATTACAGCATAAAGCCTGCTGAGATTATCGATATCTTAGACGGGGGATACGATGTTCTATTGGAAACGACTTTATGGGGCATAGACCAGTTAAAAGACCGTTTCAATAATGTAGTATCAATTTTTGTTGCTCCGCCGTCTATTGAAGAGTTGAAGAGGCGTTTAAAGAGCCAAGAAAGAGAAAGCGACGAAGATATCGTCTTACGTCTTAAACTTGCTGAGCAAGTCCTGAGCAGTTTCAGAAGGGATATGGTTGACTATTATGTAATAAATGAAGATTTGTCAGCGACTATCGATATCGTTAATTCGATTGTGAGTCAAGAGAGGGTTGAATTAGATTCAAAACATCGGTAAGCTCCTTGCTTTAATGTGCAGGGAGTTTTTTTTAATAGCGACTTCATTAGTGGGATATTTCTTGGTAAGATAAATTTATGATTATAGGCAGAGGAGCGGGTGTTATTTTAATAGCTGATAACGGAGCGGTTCTTCTTCAGCATAGGGACGAAAACAACAAATGGAACCAAGATTCTTGGAGCGAGTTCGGCGGCCAAATAGAAAAAGAAGAAACGCCGGAAGAAGCGGCTAAAAGAGAATTAAAAGAAGAGCTTGGAATAGAGGCAGCAGAATTAAAATTTTTTAAAAAATATGAACTTCAAAGAAAAAAAGGGATTTATGAACAATTTGTTTTTACCGCCACTCTTAATCCTTCTTTGAAAGACTTAAAGAAACAACAAAAAGAAGGCAAGGATTTGGCACTTTTTACCTACGAAGAAACAAGAGATCTGAAAATGGCCGATTACACAAGAGAGATATTAGAAGATTTCTTTAAATTTTTAAAAAAATTTTAATAAATATGTTTAAAAAATTCTTTTTAAAGAGCGAGCCCCACCCCGCAAAGCGGGGTGGGGCGGGGAGAGCGAAACCTTTTAGATTTGTCATTTCTTTTTCAGATTTTGTTTCTTTAATTTGTGAATTAAATTTGGTAAAATGATAGTGAAAGTTTGAACTGATTTATCTCTTCGTCCACCAACTAAAAAATCCCGCGGTCGCGGGATTTTTTATACAGTTATTTTTTGAAGATTTTGATTGTCAACCATCCGGAAAATATTCCGATTACGGCTCCTGCTAAAACGTCCGAAGGCCAGTGGATCCCGACAAAAACGCGGGAAATTGAAATTAAAAAGCTAGCTATCAGGAAAAAAATGCCGGCTTTTTTGTTGTAAAAATAAACTATAATGGACAGACCGAAATAAAAAGCGGCGTGCCCCGAAGGGAAAGAAGAAGTGGCTGGGTGATTCAAAAGCAAATTGACGTTATTTTCGACGAACGGCCGGGAGCGATCCCAAAGAAATCGGATCAATTCGGTAATCCCGAACCTGGCGAAAAACGCCGAGATGAGTCCTTTTACCGCCATGGGCCGGTATTTCTTTGAATTTTTCAGCAAAAACAGGAATAAAATCGCCACTAAAAAATAGCCGAGATATTCGGCGAAAAAAATACCAAGAGAATCAATACAAACGGATTTTCCGGCAAGACTGTTGATTTTTTGAAAAATGAAATAATCAATCATTTTCTTAATGTTTTGGGTTTTTCTTCCGTTAAATCAATGACTTTTGACTGTTTCGAATGTTTCAAATTTCCGGCATCAATAACCAAATCCGGCAGAATTCTTTGTTTTCCAAACTGGTTTAACACTTCTTCAATTCTGGTTGAGGCGGGCTTTCCCGAAATATTGGCCGAAGTTTGGGCAAGCGGATTTTTAAATTTATTTAATATCGCAACCAACAATTTATGATTCGGGATCCTTAAGCCGATTTTCCCCCATCGGCATACAATCCCTCTTGGAAATTTTCTTCCTGCCCTGAGCCACATCGAAGGGTTTGCTTCTAAAACCGCTATCAATTTCCCCGGCCATAATTTATTTAAAAATTTTCCCTGATTTTTTCCGATTATGGCAACTCTTCTTGCCGCTTTAAAGTCTTTGACAAAAAGCGAGATTGGTTTTTGAAAATTCCTCTTTTTTATTTTAAAGATTTTTCTCACCGCCGTTTTATTTTCGGCATTGCAGATTAACCCGTAAACCGTGTCGGTCGGACAAACTACAACTTTCCCCTGTTTTATCGATTTTATTATTATTTGAACTAAATCTTTGAAATTTTTCCGATTTATCTTCAATGTCTGCATTTTTATTGTCAAGAGGAAATTCTCTTCTTTTTTACGTTCTTAAATTCCGTGAACAGAACGGTGTCGTCTTCAACATTTTCAAAAATAACCGAACCGGGACCGATTTGGCAGTCTGAACCTACCAATTTTCCGGGCATAAAAGAACAGTTAATCCCGACTTTCGTATTCCCGCCGATAATCGCGCCCAAAGAATCAGTATCCGTCCCGATTTTCTCTCCCTTAACAACAGATTTTACCTCTCCCCTGTCAATTCTGACATTGGCGGTTACGGTTCCCGCTCCGATGCGGCAACCCTTTCCAAAAATCGAATCCCCGAAATATCCGGAATGAACGTGAACGTCCTCCTGAAAAACCGTTCTTGTTATCTCGGCAAAAGCTCCTATTAAAACGTTGTTTTCCAAATTGGAATATTCTCTTATTAGAGTATTGGTCCCGACAACACAATTGTCCCCGATGTAGCAGGGACCTTTAATTACCGCGTTTTCAAAGATTTTTGTATTTTTACCTATAAAAACATTTCCTTCAATTGTCACATTTTTTGCGATTTTGGCCGACTGATCGATTTCCGATTTCAAATATTTATCCAAGAGGAATCTGGCGACTCTAAACAGATCCCAAGGATATTTCAAAGAAGGAGTTTCTTTATCGGTTATTGCCACTTTAACTTCTTTTTCCTTCATATAAAGAGACAAGGCGTCTTCAAAAGCATACATTTTTTCAGGAACTCGCTGATAATAATCCAAGAATTCTTTCGGCAGAAAGTAAATCCCCACTACCTTCGTGTCCGAAGGTTCTTTGCCCTTTCCGGGTTTTTCAATTATTCCTTTTGCCCTGTCTTCTTCCAAGTCTAAAATCCCGTAAAGCTGCGGATTATTTGTTTTGGCGCCAAGCAAAACGACTTTAACGCCCGTTGTTTTCTGTTTTTCCATAATTAACTCGATATGCTCGCCGCAATCAATCCTTGTGACGTCTAAAACAAAAAACTGTTCATCTAAATAATCTTTTGCCTGAAGCAGGGCGTTGCCCATGCCCTTGGGTTCTAACTGAACGACGTATCGAATATTCATCCCTAAATTATAATTTTTTAAATTTTCCTCAATGTCTTTTCGGGGACCTTGGATGATAACGATATCGCCGATTCCCGCTTCTTTCAAACTATTCAGCGTATACCAAACCAAAGGCTTCCCCATTATTTTAATAAGGCTTTTGTTTTCTTGATTTAATGGCCAAAAGCGAGAACCTTCGCCGGCAGCTAAAATTATTGCTTGCATACCCAGTATATCATCCCCGCAACGAACCCGCAGGTTCGCAACGGGATTATTAAATTAATTATACTTGAATATCCCAATAATCAACTTTTTACAAATGATATTGCTTATCAAAACGCCCTAGCGTTTTGTGCGGGGTTGTATTACTGGGCATAGTGAAAAAATAATTTTTGCTAATTTTTTCGAATCGTGAAAAATCAATGTTCTTTTATTTGTTCCCTTTACAAGTATATCTGCCGGATTTGTCTTGCTGATTTTGCGGTCTAAAACATCCGCGCCGATAAAGTTTTTGTTTTTTAATAAATCTTTATTATATTTTACAAACTCCGCTTTTGGAAAAACTTTTTTTACTTCCCGCAATAAAGCGGCTGATGGTTTGCCCGTATTAAAAATTACGTAATCGATAATACCCTCGCCTAAATATTTTTCCAAAACCTCAACAAATTTTTCCACGCTGAAGCCATCCGTGTTTCCTATTTGAGTCATTAAATTACAAATAAAAACTTTTTTCGCTTTTGACTTTCTGATTGCCTCTTTGATTCTTTTTGTCAGTAAAATCGGGATTAAGGTCGTATAAAACTTTCCGGGACCAACAATAATCAGGTCTGCGTCTTTAATGGCCGAAATCGCCTTAGGATTGGCTTTCACCTCGGGAGATAGAAATATTTTCTTTACGCCCACCTTGGATAAATTCCTGCAGTTTATAATTTTTTCTTCTTCTTTGATTTTTTTATTATTTTTTAACAGGGCTACTATATCTGCATTTTCTAAAGTTACGGGAATTATTTTCGTTTTTATATTCAGATTTTTACCCAATTCGTCAATTGCTTTTTCCAAATCTCCACCCGTCAGCCGGCTAATTTCATCAATTAAAAGATTGCCAACGCTGTGGCCCTTAAGTTTGCCGTATCCGAAACGATAGCTCAAAGGATTAGAGATGGCGTCGGTTGTTGAAGAAGAAATTAAGCATTGCCTTATGTCTCCCAAGGGTAAAATACCCAATGCTTTTTTCAGTTTGCCGCTTGAGCCGCCGCTATCAAACATTGTGACAATGGCGGTCAATTTCAGGGGATATTTCTTTAAACCGGATAAGATAACCGAAGTGCCCGTTCCTCCTCCCAAGCAAACGATTTTTTTAGTCTTTTTTGACATAATCTAATTTTTATCGTAGATTAAAATCAGTTAAAAGTAAAGAAAAATAGTCAAAGAGATAAATCTCTTTTCCATCTGCGATTTTAATAAATTAAAATCTTGATGTCTGATAAATTTGTGATACAAGGCGGAGTTCCGCTTTCAGGTTCAGTGGAAATTTCAGGTTATAAAAACTCGGCTGGAGCCGTCATCTCCGCTGTTTTGCTTTCTGAAAAGCCGTCAATTATCGATAATTTGCCCCTGGTAACCGATGTTCTAGACCAAATAGAGATATTAAAACAAATGGGCGCCGGAATCGAGTGGCTCGGAGAGAAAAAAATTAAAATAGATCCGGCGAACATCAGCCCTGAAAAAATCCCCGCTGATTTATTCGAAAAAATGAGACTTTCGGTTTTATTGATCGGACCCCTCTTGGCAAGATTTAAAAAATTCAAAGTCCCCCACCCGGGAGGAGATAAGATCGGCCTCCGGCCAATCTTGACCCATATTCGGGCCTTAAAAGATTTCGGCGTAAAAGTTGAGGAAAAAGAGGGATTTTATCATTTTGAAGCGCCGGAAAATCTGGAAGGGAAACAAATTATCTTGAAAGAGTTTTCGGTTTCCGCCACGGAAATTTTAATGATGGTGGCCTCTTCGGCAAAAGGGAAAACAAGGATTGAATTGACGGCAGCCGAACCCCAAGTCCAGGATTTGGGAATTATGCTCCAAAAAATGGGGGTTAACGTTGAAGGAATCGGCACTCACGCGATTACGATTGAAAGCGGAAACGATTTAAATGGAGCCGAATTTTCAATTTGTCCCGACCCCTTGGAAGTTGGAACTTTTTTGATTGCTTTTGCCGTTACCGGCGGAAATGGAAAGATAAATAATGTAAATCCCGAGCATTTGGTATCGTTTCTGGACAAAATGAAAGAAATCGGAGTGAATTTTGAGGTTTCCGGCAATACGATTTCAGTAAGGCCGTCAAACCTGGGTTTTAAGGCAACGAAAATCCAGGTTCTTCCCTATCCCGGTTTTCCGACTGATTTACAGCCCCAGATTTCGGTTTTATTGACGCAAGCTGAAGGAAGGTCTTTGATCCACGATCCTTTATACGAAAATCGTTTTCAATATTTGCATGAATTAAGGAAAATGGGGGCGGATATTGAAATTACCGATCCCCATCGGGCTCTGATTTTCGGAAAAACAGAATTAATCGGAAATAAAATAAGCGCCCTGGATATCAGGGCGGGGGCTTCCTTAATCTTGGCTGGGCTATGCGCCAAAGGAGAAACTCAAATAGGAAACGTTTCCCAAATTGAAAGAGGATACGAAAGATTCGATGAAAAGTTAAGGAATCTCGGCGCGAAAATCGAGAAGGTTTAAGATTTAAATTCTTCGGTCATTTCTTTCCAGTTTATTTTCCTTTCTGTTTTATACCAAGGATTATCCGGAACCGACAATTGTTCTTCAAATGTCGGTTTTTTGATTTGGTAGAATACTCCGATAGGGACTTTGGTTCCTTTATCAAAACAATAGTCCCATTCTAAGGCTTTTTCCAAAGCTGCTTTAAAATTGGAGGGATTATAATTCTTGTCTAATTTATAAACATTTTTTTGGAAATAAGGAACAACATTATGGAATATAATGCAGGGCTGAAGAATATCAACAAAAGAAAATCCCTTATGTTCTATCGCTTGTTTCAAAGTCGCTTTTAAGTGCCCTTTATCCAGGGCATATGTTCTGGCCACAAAAGTTGCTCCATTTATCAGGGCCAAAGCTATCGGGTTTAAGGGCTGATCTGTCACTCCCGGGGGCGGATAACCGTCAAGAAACCCTCTTTCCGAAGTAGGTGTCGGCTGACCAACCGTCAAAGCGAACACCTGATTGTTATGGACAACCATTGTTAAATCGGCATTACGCCGGCAGGCATGAATAAAATGAGAAGCGCCTTCAGAAAAAGTATCGCCGTCTCCGCCAAATCCGATCACTTTCAACTCTGGATTAGACATTTTCACTCCCAGCAAAGTCGGCAAAACCCTGCCGTGAAGTCCGGAAAAGCTGTTAAGATTTACATAATCAAAAATCTTGGCGTGGCAGCCAATCCCGGTTACAATCGCCGTATTTTTTATCTTGATTTTATTTGCATCTGCCAATTCGGCTACTGCTTCCTTAAAAGACTGCAAAATCATGAAATTGGGGCATCCGGGGCACCAGGTGTTTTCTGCTTTTGTATTTAATTCTTGAATGTCCATATTTTTTTAATTAAAAATTCGGTATCAAACGGCCTGGCGTCGTATTTTAATATTTTGTTTTTGATAATAAATCCTGTCTGCTCGGCAATGACATCTCCCAGCAATCCCGTAACATTATTTTCAACTAAAACCACTTTCTTTGATTTTTTAATTTCTTTCAAAACCTGCTCCTTGGGAAAAGGACTCATATAAGACACCTGTAAAAACCTGTAATTTTTAATTTCCGGCAAAGCGTCGACAATCGCGCCTTTGGTCGAACCCCAGCCGATTATCAAATTTTTTCCTTTGCCATACAAGCTGACGGGATTAAATTTATCAATTTCTTTTTTAAGATAAGGAAGTTTTTTAAATCTCTTATCGTTCATTTTTTCTGCCCAAATTGGATTCTCCGTAGTGTTGCCTTCATCGTCATGTTCGTAGCTGTTAACTCTGACGACGGGACCCTGTCCCGGGAAAAACACGGGAGAGACTCCGTTTTTTGTAATCGTATAACTTTTATAATTCTCGGGCATATTTTCTGCAATCTTCGGGCTGATCAGCGGAGACCGCTCTATTTTATCAAAACTATAATTGCTTTCCGCCAAATGCTTATCGCTCAGAATAATCGCCGGTATCCTGTATTTTGAAGATAAATAAAAGGCCTCTTGGGTTCTGAAAATGGCTTCCTGGGGATCGCCGGGGGCAACGACAATTCTGGGAAATTCTCCGTGACCGGCATTCAAAGCGAATTTTAAATCACCCTGACCTGTATAGGTCGGAATGCCGCTTGAGGGAGCAGTTCTCTGTCCTAAGTAAATTACCAAGGGCAATTCGGCCATGCCGGCAAGACTGACGGCTTCAGTCATTAAGGCAAATCCTCCTCCGGAAGTTCCCACCATTACTTTGGCTCCGCCAAAGGAAGCGCCTAAGGCCGCATTAATAACGCTGATTTCATCTTCCGGTTGAAAAGTTAATATATTATGCCTTGATTGTTTTTTGGCTAAAAAATTTAAAAGCGGGGTGGTTGGAGTCATCGGATAGGCAAAATAGATATCCAGTCCCGAAGCTATCGCTCCTAAGGCCACGCCGTCGGTTCCCGTAAGAAAATATTTCACCCCGCCCTTGCTAATCAATTTTTCCTTGTTCTTGGTCAAATCGTATCCGGCGACAATGGCTTTTTTAATTAATTCATTATCCTTTGGGAATTCTTTTTCAGCCTCCCGGATCAGGACTTCTTTGGCCACGCTAAAATATTTGAACAAGGACCCGATTAAAATATCATTTTCTAAAATTTTTGGCCCGCCGATTTTTTTTAAGACGGGCTCAAAATCAAAAGAGCGCAAAATAATGCCTTTCTTATTTAATTTTTTCCGGTGGAGGTCTATTGTTTTTTGGTCGAAAGCCAAAATAATATCGCATTTTTCCTTTTGGGAAAAAACCGGCTTATCTGAAATCCTTAAAATATTAAAATTATGACCGCCCCTGATCAAAGAGGGGTAGTCTCGGTAATTAAAAACATAAAATCCCAAATGACAGAATATTTTCCCTATAAAATTAGAGGTAACCGCCGACCCCTGGCCGGCTCTTCCTCCGATTAAAATTACTTTTTCCACAATAAAAATTACTCCACTGTTACTGATTTTGCTAAATTCCTCGGTTTATCCACGTCGCAACCGCGGAGGACCGCCACGTGATAAGCAAAAAGCTGCAGAGGTATGACGCTGAGAATCGGAGTCAGCATTTCCAGGGTTTTCGGTATATAAATTACGTCGTCGGCAACCTTCTTGATATCTTCGTTCCCTTCGGTCGCTATGGCGATTATCTGGCCCTTCCTTGCCTTAATTTCCTCAATATTGGAAATCATCTTTTCATAAACCGAATCCGATGGCGCAATCGCAAAGGTCGGGAATTTCTCGTCAATCAAAGCTATGGGGCCGTGTTTCATTTCTCCGGCGCTACAACCTTCGGAATGGATATAGGATATTTCCTTGAGCTTTAAAGCTCCCTCCAGAGCAACGGGATAATTATATTTTCTGCCGAGATATAAAAAGTTATCGAAATCCTTGTATTTCTCGGCCAGTTTTTTTATCTGAGAATCCTGTTCTAAAACTTTTTTTACAAGCTCGGGAATTTTCGAGAGCTCTTTGGCGATTCTCTGTCCCATCACCAAAGACAATTGGCGCTGTCTGCCTAAAAATAAAGTCAGAAGGGCTAAAATCGATATCTGAGAAGTGAGTGCCTTGGTCGAAGCAACTCCGATTTCGGGACCTGTATGATTATAAATACCGGCATCCGTTTCCCTGACGACCGAAGAACCGACCGTATTCACAATTCCCAAGGTCAACACCCCTTTTTCTTTTGCCTCTTTCAAAGCTCCCAAAGTATCTGCCGTTTCTCCGGACTGAGAAATGGCGATAACGGCGGTTTTCTTGTCCAGAATCGGTTTTCGGTAACGGAATTCGGAAGCCAAATCCACCTCGGTGGGAATGCCGGCATATTCTTCCAGCATATATTCCCCGACCAAACCTGCATAATAGGCCGTACCGCAGGCGACAATATTTATTCTCTCTATTTCTCTTAATTTGTTTTGAACCGAGGCCAGTCCCCCCAATTTCGCCTTTCCTTCTTCGAAAACCAGCCTTCCCCTTATGGAATTTTGTATGGATTCTGGCTGTTCCATTATTTCTTTCAGCATAAAATGAGGATAGCCGCCTTTCTGGGCGTCTTCCAAATTCCATTCAATTTGTTCTGGTTTTTTTTCTTTAATAATGAAAAATTTTTCCGGGGTAATGGTGACTATTTCCCGGTCATCAAGATAAATAACTTTATTTGTATGGGCGATAACCGCCGCGGGGTCAGAAGCGACCAGATATTCATTTTCTCCCAGCCCCACAAGCAAAGGACTGGAAAGACGAGCGGCAACAATTTTATTGGGGTCGTCTTTGGAAATTACGGCTATTCCATAAGTTCCCTTTACATAGCCCAGGGCTTTTCTTACCGCTTCTTCCAAATTTCCCTGAAAGAATTTTTCGATAAGATGGGCCAAAACTTCGGTATCGGTTTCCGAAATAAATTTATGCCCTTCTTTTCGCAATTCTTCTTTTAAGGACTGATAATTTTCAATAATTCCATTATGAACCAGCCAGATATTCTTTTGGCAATCGCAATGGGGATGGGCGTTGGCTTCGGTAACCTGACCGGTTGTCGCCCAGCGGGTATGTAAAATAAGAGGATTCGCCGGAACATAATTATTGCCGTTATTCATTTTCTCTTCCAGTTTGGCGATTTTCCCCACTGCCTTTTGACAGAAAATCTCTTTCTTTTCTCCATTCCAAAAAGCAAAACCGGCGGAATCATAACCGCGGTATTCCAGCCTTTTCAGTGCTTCTATCCCCGATCTGAGAGAATTGGGATTTTCGTTTTTAGAGATGTATCCTACAATGCCGCACATAGTTAAACTACGATGTTAATTAATTTTCCCGGTACAAAGATAATTTTCTTGATTTCTTTACCCTGTGTCCATTTTATAACATTTTTCTGAGAAATTGCAAGGGCTTTGGCTTCTTCTTCGGAGATATTAACCGAGACCTCAATTTTTTCCCGAACCTTGCCGTTAATTTGGATAACGAGAGTAACCGATTCCTCTTTGAGGAATTCCGGATCGGCTTCCGGCCATTTTTCCAAAAATATGCTTTTTCGGTGCCCCAATCCTTGCCAAAGCTCTTCTGAAATATGAGGAGCAACGGGAGAAAGAATAATCAAAAATTTTTCGAGGTCTTCGGCCGCAATCCCGTTATAATTGACATATTTCCCCAATTTATCTTTTCCTTCCTTGCTGAAAAAATTCAACAATTCCATTAAAGAGCTGATGACCGTATTAAAATTACAACTCTCAATATCATCGCTTATTTTTTTTATGGTTTTGTTCAAAATAACCTTGCCATCTTTCCCGGTCTCAACGCCTTTCGGTTGGATTTCTTTTATTGTTTCCGCGAAATCCCAGAATCTTTCCAAAAATCTGTAGCATCCTTTCAATCCTTGGATGCTCCAAGCGATCGCCTGGTCAAAAGGACCCATAAACATTTCGTAAAGCCGAAGCGTGTCTGCTCCGTACTGGTTCACTATTTCATCCGGGTTGACCACGTTACCAAAAGATTTTGACATTTTTCTGCCGTCTTCGGCCAAGACTACCCCGTGGGAAGTTCTTTTTTGGTAGGGCTCTGATTGGGGGACCGCTTCGATATCAAAAAGAAACTTGTAAATAAATCGGGAATACAAAAGGTGCAAAGTGGTGTGTTCCATGCCGCCGTTATACCAATCGACCGGCATCCAGTATTTTAATTTTTCAGGATCGGCTAATTGCTTTCCATTTTTAGGATCGCAATAACGCACATAATACCAGTTGGAACCCGCCCAGTTCGGCATAGTGTCTGTTTCTCTTTTCCCCCGACCGCCGCATTTCGGGCATTTTATGTTTACCCATTCAGAAATTTGAGCTAACGGCGATTCACCAGTTCCCGTCGGCTGATATTTTTCAACATAAGGAAGTTCTACCGGCAAATTTTTTTCAGAGACCGGCACAGCTCCGCATTTCGGGCAGTGAATAATCGGAATGGGCTCTCCCCAATAATGCTGCCTTGAAAAAACCCAATCGCGTAATTTATATTGGATTGTTCCCTTGCCCAATCCTTTTTTCTCCAGCCACTCGGTAATTTTTTGGATAGCCTCTTTTGAAGACAAACCGTCAAATTCTCCCGAACCGACTAAATGTCCCTCATCTTCGTAAGCCTTGTCTAAAATCGGACAAATAGGTTTGGGATAAAATGGACATACTACCATTTTGTTTGGTAAATTATATTTTTGGGCAAATTCGAAATCCCTCTGATCATGAGCCGGAACCATCATTACCGCGCCTCCGCCGTAAGAAGATATGACGTAATCTCCGACCCAGACGGGCACTTTTTCTGTATTGGCAGGATTTATGCAGAATGAACCGGTAAAAACTCCGGTTTTTTCTTTTTCCAATTTCTCCCTTTCAAAATCGCTTTTCTTTTTTGCATCGGCAATATATTTTATTACTTTTTCTCTGTTTTCTCCGGTGATTAACTTTTCAACCAATGGGTGTTCAGGTGCTAAAACAACGGCCGTTACTCCAAAAATAGTATCGGCTCTGGTTGTAAAGACTTTTATAATATCCTGAGAATTTTCTGCTTTAAAATCAATTTCCGTACCGTGACTTTTCCCGATCCAGTTTTTCTGCTGGGTTTTTATTTTTTCCAAATAGTCCACTTTTTCCAAGTCCTCGATTAATCTGTCGGCATAAGCCGTAATTTTAATCATCCACTGTTTTAAGGTTTTCTTTTCCGCTTCGGTTCCGCACCTCTCGCACGATCCTGCAACCACCTCTTCGTTGGCCAGACCGATTTTGCAGGATGGACACCAGTTTACCGGGATTTCGGACTGATAGGCCAATCCCTTTTCAAAAAGTTTAAGAAAAATCCATTGAGTCCATTTGTAATATTTGGGATCCGTGGTATTGATTTCCCTCGACCAATCAAAAGATAAGCCCAAGGATTTCAACTGTCTTTTGAAATTAGCTATGTTTTTTTCCGTCGCCACCTTAGGGTGGATGCCCGTTTTTATCGCGTAATTTTCCGTCGGCAAACCGAAAGCGTCCCAGCCGATCGGATATAAAACATTAAACCCTTCCATTCTCTTTTTGCGCGAGATGGCGTCTAAGGCGGAATAACTTCTTATGTGGCCGACATGAAGGCCCCCTCCCGAAGGATAGGGAAATTCAATCAAAATGTATTTTTTCGGTTTTTTGGAAAAATCCTCTGCTTCGTATAGTTTCTTTTCTTCCCAAATTTTCTGCCACTTTGGCTCTATTTTTTGAGGATTGTAATTTTCCATTTAGATTAAATTAAACAATTTTTTAGCGTTCTCAGCGGTGATTTCTGATATTTCTTCAAAAACCGAGTTTTCACGAAGCGAAAACGAAGGTGAAGAAGAGAACAAAGTTCTCTTCGCCCTAATATTCTTAATTTTTGCAATTTTCTCGGCAACGTATTTCACATACAGGGGCTCGTTTCTTCCCGCCATGGGCGGCGGCGTTAGATAGGGGCAGTCGGTTTCAACCACCATTTGTTCAAGAGGAGTTTTTTCAATCACCTCATCCAGGTCCAACTTGAATACAATTCCGTTAAAACCGAGATGGAACCCCATATCCAGATATTTTTTTGCTTCTTCCCAAGTACCGGTAAAACAATGGATAACGCCTTTTAATTTCGTATTTTGTATACTGTATCTGGTATTCAGTATATTGATCAAATCTTCATGCGCCACTCGACAATGAAAGATAATCGGTAAATTCAATTCTTCCGCCAATTCCAGTTGTTTTTCAAAAGCCTCCTTTTGCCTTTGCTTAAACTGTTCCAATCTGACATTGGTTTTTGGCCGGTACCAGTAATCAAAACCAATTTCACCGATTGCCACCACTTTGGACGATTTCGCCAGTTCTTTATATTCTTCATAATAAAATTCTTCTTCGCAAACATGAATAGGATGCAACCCCACCGCCGCATAGACGCCCCTTTCGTATTTCCCGGCAATCTCCACCGCCCTTCTTGAGGTGGAATACTGGGAACCTACGTTTATCATCCAAACATCATTGTCTAAAGTTCTTTTTATAACTTCACTAACGTCGTTTTTATAGGCCGAGAAATTCAAATGAGCGTGGGTGTCAATTAACATAAGCGTTTTTCTTTAGTAATTGATGCGATTTCCAGAAAGTTAATCCTACAAAACCGATTGTTGTTAAGGTAGGAAGATATTCGGGAATATGAACGCCGAAACTCTTAGCAATCATAAAAAGCCCCAAAATTCCGATTGAAGTCATGGCACCATTCTTCAGCCAACGATAGTTAGAAATTTTCTCAATACCCATAATGGTTAACTGCCTGACAACCAAAGCGCCGATACCATTGCCAATTAAAATCAAAGGAATGCTGGTGGTAAAAGCAAAAGCACCGAAAACGCCGTCAAAACTGAAAGAAGCGTCTAAAACCTCCAGATACATTAACTTGGAAAAATCGCTTAGATTGTTATTCGCGCCTTGCAGTATTTCTTCTTGTTTGGCTGCCTGCTCCCTAAAACCAAATAGTATAAAAAAGACAGCGTTGCCAATGGCGGCCGAAAGCATCAAAAGCCATGAATGCCGTGCCAAATATAAAAGTGCTACCAAAATTAGAGCAGCCGCGGCAAAAAACCAAATACCATGCTGCGGTTTTATTAATTTATCGGGCACGAAATAAGGATCTTTCTTTTCCAGAAATAACCAATGGAGATATAAAAGCGCCATAAATACCCCAGCGCCCAAAAGAATTATGCCTTTTCTTTCTTCAATAAGCTGTTTGAATTGAACTGAACCAGAAAAAGCCGCATGAAATACGCCCATAAAACCAATTTCGGGCGCCGATAACCAAACAACCAATAAAGGAACTAATCCTCTAATGATAAAAACTGCGAAGATAATTCCCCAAAAAAGAAAAATTTTGCGCCATTTTGGACTCATGGTTTTTAAAACATGCGCGTTGACAATAGCATTGTCCGCGCTACTCACAATTTCAAAAACCACCAACCCCAAAATAATAATTAAAATGGAAAACATAAATTAAATTCTTGGAAATAAAGGTTTGCTTTTTTTAGTTTCTTGTCCTGAGCCTTGTCGAAGGGTTAACTGTTTCAATATTTTTTCCGAAGTTTCGGGCAGGAACGGCCCCGATAGTTTTGCTATTTCTTTGATAGCTGACAATAAATTGCCGATGGCTTCTTTTTGCCCTTTGCTCTTTTCCCAAGGTCGTTCTTTTTCAATATATTTATCACAAAAACTAATTAATTTCCAAATTGAAATCAATGCCTCGTTAAACTTGAATTCATCTAAAAATTTTTGATAATTTTTCCAAGTTTTATTAATTATTGTTTTGAATATAGGATTGGGAATTTGCCTGCCCCGTAGGAAGCTGAAAGTTTTCCTTCGGGGTTTAGAAATTAGAAATTTGGAATTAGAATTTTTTGCCATTGTTATTACTCTCGCAACCAAATTTCCGATTCCCTTGGATAAGTCTGCATTGTATCTTTTTTCAAACTTTTCATAAGTGAAATCTCCGTCTTCGGTCGGCGGAATTTCCCGCAAGAGAAAATATCTTACGGGATCCCTACCGTATTTTTTAACCAATTCAAAGGGATCGACTACGTTGCCGAGCGACTTTGACATTTTTTGGCCGGAAAAAGTCAGATAACCGTGGATGAAAATCTTTTCCGGCAAGGACAGATTTGCCGATAACAATATCGCCGGCCAATAAACGGCATGGAATCTTGAAATCCCTTTCCCGATAACGTGCAATTTATTTTTATTTTTTTGCCAGAATTTTTGAAATTTTTTGCCGTTCTCCGCGTATCCCAAGGCGGTGAGATAATTCGCGAGAGCATCGAACCAAACCCAAATTTTCTGAGAAGGATCTCCGGGAACGTCAATCCCCCATCCCTGAGCTCTTTCCGAAGAACGGGAAATACAGATATCTTCGAGGCCGGAATTGATAAAGTTCAGAATTTCGTTTTTCCGGGTTTGGGGAATTATTTCCAATTCGCCGCTTTCAATAATATCCTTCAATTTGTCCTGATATTTAGAAAGTCTAAAAAAATAGTTTTCTTCCGCGACCAACTCCGGTTTGGTTTTATGTTCCGGGCAAAGGCCATTTTCCAGTTCATTTTCTTTATAAAACTCTTCGCATCCGACGCAATAAAGGCCCTTATAAGATTTTTTGAAAATATCTGCCTTGCAGGCCCCCCATAATTTTTGAGCTCCCTCCAAATGCCTTTTTTCGGTGGTTCTCACAAAATCATCGAAAGTCAGATTAAGGGCTTTTTTCAACCCGTAAAATTTTTTTGCGTTTTTATCAACCAATTCTCTTACCGGAATTTTTTCCTCTCGCGCGGCCTGAACGTTTTTCAAGCTGTTCTCATCCGTCCCGCTTAAAAAGAAAACATTTTCGCCTAAAAATCGGCGATACCTGGCGACAACGTCGGCCTGAATTTTTTCCAAAGCATGCCCCAAATGAGGGGATGCATTAACGTAATCTATAGCCGTAGAAATAAAGAAATTTTTATCGGGCATAAATCTAAAAAGGAGGTGAAACCTCCTTTAATTTTATCATAATCTTTATTTTACTCAAATTAGACGGTCCTTACTTCCGTTTCTTTCTTTTTTTTCAAAAAATCCCTGCAGAATTCAAAAACTATTCCGGCCAAGGGAATGGCCAAAATTGCGCCCAAAACTCCGAAGAGTTTTGCTCCTATGGTCAAAGAAAGCAAAACCAAAACCGGCGGAAGACCGATGAATTTCTTTGTCAAAACCGGGGAAAGAATATTTCCTTCAATCTGATTAATCAGAACCAGAGCGACTAAAACAAATGCGGCTTTCAGCCAGGAATCCAAAGCGATGAAAACAAAGGCAACAACTCCGGTTATAACCGGCCCTAAAATCGGGATGAAATTTAAAATCCCGGCAAGAAGAGCCAAACTTATTGCGTAATTCACATTAAACAGATAAAGAGTGATGAAGAACGCCACGCCGACAAAAAGAGAGGCTAAAAGCCTTGAACCGAACCAGCCGGAA
>Ga0210006_1000940_pt1 | contig 21027 bp, 23 predicted proteins | sample CryGey02umfilter_2_FD_185452 | JGI IMG/M metagenome (GOLD analysis project Ga0210006, IMG submission 185452) | Groundwater microbial communities from aquifer in Utah, USA - Crystal Geyser 4/10/14 0.2 um filter (SPAdes) (version 3) | ecosystem: Environmental > Aquatic > Deep subsurface >... | reverse complement strand
TTTTTGTTCGGCTGTGTAAGTTTGCCCTTTTTTTCTACTCATAATTTATCTCCATAATTCGTATTATTTTAACTTTTTTGAAAATAAATCTTACTGAATTACTGTCTTAGATTTTAGGGGCATTATAAGAACCGTTTTATTTTTGAGCAATAAAAGATTGGCAACCAATTTTACACCTCCTCTTTTTATCCTCCTCTTCTTATCCTTAGTTAAGTTCAAGTATATTTAAAGATTATAGCATTCAATAAGTCATGAAACGGTCACATGTTGATATAGAAAACAAAACCGTATTATCCCTAAAAATGTTATTAGGCAATCGCCTTGGAACTTCATTTTTCATTTGAATTTAATCCTATTTTCCACTCTTCTTATTGCTTTATAATAGAATGCTTAAATATATAAGAGAGATTTATTGATATAATCATAGAAAATTTCAAAAGAGCGCGTATGAAAGAGAAGGTTTTACTTTTACATGGGTGGGGCGGAAGTCATTTCCCACATTGGCAAAGCTGGCTTGCAGGCGAGTTAGCGAAAGATTATGGCACTGTGAGTTTTTTACGATTGAGCAACTGCGACATGCCAGACCTTGGCATGTGGAAACAAGAGTTAAAAGAGCATTTAGCAGAGTTCAAACCCGATATAGTCCTCTGCCATTCCCTTGCAAATATACTCTGGTTTCATCTTTGTAATGAGGAGAGTTTGGACGAAGTAAAAAAACTTTATCTTGTTGCTCCTCCAAGAATCGATTGTCAGATAGAGGAGCTTCAAAGCTTTTTTCCAGTCAAAGTTCCAACAAATCCACATGCCAAAGAGGTCTTGCTCATCACCTCGACAAATGACCCCTATATGAATGAAGCTGAGGCAAAAGATTTACAAAAAGCACTTGGTGTTGAGATGAAAGTACTACAAAATGCAGGACATATTAATGCCCAGAGTGGTTATGGAGCGTGGGAGTGGATGTTAAACGAGTTAAAAAAGTAGTTCAAAACGCTATTTAGAAAATTACTTATTGTGTGTTATAATTCAATATAAACGATATTTAAAGGAGATATTATGAATGTAGCTAGCTATACATACCAATCACCATCAACAACTCCAATACAAGTTGGCAGACTTGATCCAAATAGCGTAAAAGAGAGTGAAAAGCCTCAAGAGAACACTGAACAAAACAACACAGATTTGTTGACGCGTTCGACAAATGAGACGCTACAAAAAGCACAAGACTTTCAGGCAACACAGGTTACAGATGTTAAACCTACCGTCTCTTCTCAAAACAGTTTAGACCTCTATGCCTAAATAACACTCTCACTACTCTATCTCTAACTATTTGGGCTTTGCCGCCCAAATCTACCTAAACTCCAAAAAAGAAAACAAATGACAAATTTAATCTCCCTGCTTATGCAAAAAACAGACTTGAAAAGAGAGTCTATTTCCAATATTTTAAAACTTCTTGATGAGGGCTCTACCATCCCTTTTATCGCCCGTTACAGAAAAGAGATGACAGGCGGAGCAAGCGATGAGACGCTTCGTGATTTTGAGATGATTTATCTCAGCAGTAAAAAGCTTTTAGAGCGTAAAGAGGAAATTTCCCGCCTCATTAGTGAGCGTGCGGTTCTGAGTGAGGCACTTCAAAAAAGTATTGATGAGGCGGAGAGTTTACGGGTTTTAGAGGATATTTACAGACCCTACAAAGAGAAAAAAAGTTCGCGTGCAAGCGTTGCCATCGCAAATGGTTTGACACACCTTGCAAACACGCTTCAAAGTGCAAAACTGACACATCAAGAGTTTCTTATAGATGCCAAAAGATTTGTTAAAGGGGATGTAACCTCAGTCGAAGAGGCTATCAAAGGTGCGCAGGATATTTTAGCAGAGCGCTATGCAGAAGAGCCTCGCCAACGAGATGCTATCCGAAACAGCATGCTCCGTTTTGGTTTGTTGGAGACAAAAAAAACAAAAAACTTTCAAGCAGAGGGAAGCTTTAAAAATCTAGCCGACAAAAGTGAGAAAGTTGCCTACATTCCATCCCATCGCTACCTTGCAATCATGCGTGGAGTTGCGCAAAAAGAGCTCTCCGCTAAAATCGCTCTTGACCTTAACCGCATAGAGCAGAACATCCGAGAATACAAGATACCTCGTCATGCGCAAAGTTCTAAGGAACTCCTTTTTGAAGCCTATAAAGATGGGCTCAAAAGGCTTCTTCTCCCCTCCATCGAGAGAGAGGTACAAGCAGAGTTAAAAGAGCGAGCCGACCTCAGCGCTATCTCTGTTTTTGGTAAAAATCTTAACCAGCTTCTTATGACGCCGCCTGTGACAAAGCGTGTCATTTTAGGTGTTGACCCTGCCTTTGTGAGTGGCTGTAAACTCGCAGTTATCGATGAAAACGGAAACTATTTAGAGTCCGCTGTTATCTACCCTACAGAGCCAAAAAATGACTACGCTAACTCAAAAAGAAAAGTCTTAGAACTCACAAAAAAATATAACATCACGGGTGTCGCCATAGGAAATGGCACAGGTTCAAGAGAGACACAAGAATTTTTCTCAAAACTCAATGCGGAGGAGAATACCTCTCTTAGCTATACCGTTGTGAGTGAAGCGGGAGCTTCTGTTTATAGTGCTTCAAAGATTGCCCAAGAGGAGTATCCAAACCTCGATGTAACGATTCGCGGAGCTATCTCCATAGCAGGAAGGCTGCGTGACCCGATGGCGGCACTTGTAAAAATCGACCCGAAATCTTTAGGCATTGGACAGTATCAGCATGATGTTGACCAGAAGCTTTTAGAGAAAAAACTCGGAGACGTAACCTGCGATTTAGTCAATCGCGTCGGTGTAGATATTAACTCCGCTTCCGCTTCTCTCCTCTCTCATGTTGCAGGCATCGGTTCTAAAATTGCAAAAAACATCTTAGAGTATCGCGAAAAAGAGGGAAATTTTACAAGCAAAGCAGAACTTCTTAAAGTCAAAGGTTTAGGAAAAAAAGCCTATGAGCAGGCGGCTGGATTTATCCGCATCAAAGATGGGCAGAGTGTTTTTGATAACAGCGGGATTCATCCTGAGAGTTATGCTATTGCAAAAAAGTTAGAGGGTTTAGATTTGACAACGCTCGATGTTGCTCAAAAAGCGACACTTTGGCATGTGGGAGTTGAGACTTTAAGAGATATTATCACTGAGCTAAAAAAACCTGGTTTTGACCCAAGAGAAGAGCTTCCTCCCATTCCATTTTCAAAAGGTCTAACCGACATCAAGATGCTCAAAGAGGGAAGTTTTGTCTCAGGAATCGTAAGAAACATCGCAGACTTCGGTGCTTTTGTAGATATAGGACTTAAAAATGATGGCATGATTCATATCTCAAAAATGAGTGCGCAAAGAGTCTCCCATCCACTCGAAGTTCTCTCCCTCAACCAGTATCTCCCACGCATCGAAGTGATAGCGGTAGATAAGGAAAAAGGCAAAGTCAGCCTGAGTTTGCTATAATTCACACTCATAAAAACAGTTATAAAAGAGCCTCATGATTCAACTACTCAATATCTCAAAAAGTTTCTCTTCGCAGGAGCTTTTTTCTAACCTCAACTTCAAGCTAAACTCTGGGAACCGTATCGGTCTTGTAGGGAGAAACGGAAGCGGAAAATCTACCCTTTTTAAAATCATTTTAGGTGAAGAGAGTCCTGATAGCGGGGATGTTATCATTCCTAAAGGGTATAAAATTGGCACGCTCAAACAGCACCTTACTTTCAGTGAGAGCACACTTCGTGAAGAGGCGGCTTTAGCACTTGAAGAGGAGATGAAGTATGATGTTTACAGAGTAGAGAAGATTCTTTTTGGTCTTGGATTTACACTAGAGGATTTAGAAAAAGACCCACTCTCTTTTTCTGGCGGATACCAGATTCGTATCAACCTTGCGAAACTGCTTGTGACACAACCCAACCTGCTTCTTTTAGATGAGCCAACAAACTACCTCGATATTGTCTCCCTTAGATGGCTTAAATCTTTTTTGCGAGCCTTTGAGGGCGAGGTGATTTTAATCACCCACAACCGAGACTTTATGGATAGTATCGTCACGCATACCATGGGGATTGTCCGTAAATCTCTCTTTCTTGTTCCTGGAGATACACACAAGTTTTATGAACAGCTTCAGGCCAACGAAGAGCTTCATGCAAAACAGAAAATCTCCCAAGATAAAAAAGTAAAAGAGCTTGAAGATTTTATAGCAAGAAACAAAGCACGTGCTTCGACAGCATCTCTTGCACAATCAAAAGTCAAACAGTTAGAGAAGATGGATATTTTAGATGATTTAGGGTTTGACAACACACTCAAGTTTGATTTTAACTTCAAAGAGACACCTGCAAAAGTGCTCTTAGATGTCAAAGATTTGAGCTTTGGTTATACCCCTGAGAATATTCTCTTTGAAAAAATCTCTTTCACGCTTGAGAAGGGAGAGTGTCTTGGGATTATCGGGAAAAATGGAAAGGGAAAATCAACACTCCTAAATACCATTGCAGGGGAGCTAAAACATTTAAGCGGAGAGGTAAACTTTCACAGCAGCACCTCTTTCGCTCACTTTGGTCAAACCAATATTGCACACTTAAATCCAAACAGCACCGTGATGGATGAGATTTATGTAGGAAATTCTCAACTCTCAGAGTCCAATGTACGTAGTATCTGCGGTGGTATGATGTTTAGCGGAGAGAGTGCAAAAAAGAAAATCTCTCTGCTCTCAGGTGGAGAGAAGAGCCGTGTTATGCTGGGGCAAATCTTGGCGCGTCATGTCAATCTTCTCTTTCTTGATGAACCAACCAATCACCTTGATATAGACTCCATCGAAGCTTTAACCAAAGCGATTGAGAACTTTAAGGGTTCAGTCATTATTGTTACCCACTCCGAAGAGATGCTTCGCCGTGTCTGTGACAGACTCATTATCTTTGCCAAAGATGGTGCAGAGTATTTTGATGGCGGCTATGATCTGTTCTTAGAAAAAATCGGTTGGGAAGAGGATGAGAGTGTTGAGAAAGTAAAACAGGCTCCAAAAGCAAACAACAAAGAGAACAAAAAACTCAAAGCGGGACTTGTGCGTGAGAGAAACAATGTTACTGCACCGCTAAAGAAAAAAGTGCAAAAACTTGAGAGTGAAATCATAAAACTAGAAGAGTCACTTGAGGCACATCACAAAGAGCTTGTAGAGGTCTCGAACTGCGGAGAGAGTGCAGCTTTGATAGAGCTCTCAAAACTTGTCTCCTCCCAAGAAGCAAAAGTCGAAGAGCTCTTTGAAACACTTGAACATGCACAGAGTGAACTCGATGATATAAACGAAGAGTACGAGAAAAAATCACTCGCACTCGAAGGATAAATATGAGCCCGACACTCTATTTCTTAAGATCATCCGAGCAAAAGATTACAACAGATATGCTCCCTTTTGCCTATCGTCTCGATACGCTGGGGCAAAAACTCGAAGCATTTCCAGAGTTAGATATTTACCACAAACGTTATGGACTCAGTAGTAGAGACCTTGGTTTGTATGCCCTAAGTGCGCAGAGTATTGTAGGTGCGATTTGGCTACGTCTTCTCTACAAGGAGAGTGGTGCAAAAGCTTTTATTGATGAGAGAACAGCTGTTCTTACTATGGCGGTCAAACCTGAGTTTCGCGCGCAAGGCTTTGGAAGTGCGATGATGGAGCAGCTGTTATTAGAAGCGGCGGCACTCTTTGAGCAGATAAGTGTGAGTGTCGTGCATGACTCCAAAGCGGTTGGCTTTTATGAAAAGTTTGGCTTTTTGAAGCTCGAAGGCTCTGAAACTCTGAGTCCTGTAGATGGGAGTAAAGTTATTACAATGGTAAAAAAACTCATACGCCAAGAGGTGCAAAGACCAAGTGATGGCTATGACGCTTCAAAGTGGATGGATTAAAAGAGGCTGTTGATGGAGATTTTACTAGAGGAGTTTTATAAAACGGATTTGATAATTGAAAAGTTTCACTATCGAAAAGTTTTTATAGATGAGAAGAGCTATCAGATGAACGGTATCTCGCAATCGGGCAAAACAAAACTACTCAAAAAGTACCTCCTCTCTCTTAAAAAAAGCAGTTACCTCTATATCGATTGTGCGGACATTCGAGTCCAGCCAACAGAGCTCAACCTCCATCTCGCCAAGTTTTGCAATCACAACAAGATAGATGTGCTCGTTTTAGATAACTACACGCCTGAGATAGAGTTTGTCAATGTCTCGCAACTCCTCATCTCTTCTCAAATCCATTACGAGATAGATTTTTTAGAGACACTTTGGCTCTATCCCCTTGATTATGAGGAGTTTTTAGCGTATGAGCATAAGTATGACTCAAGTGCTCTGAACCACTTTTTTCAACTCGGTGGCTACCCTTCCATGCAGAAGATAAATGCAGATGAGAGAAATATATACATTCAAAAAACACTCAAATATACTCTGAGTGAGATGGAGTTTGACATTCTCTGTTTCTGTGCAAAAGTAATGGCGCAAAAGATTTCCGCTTTTAACATCTATGAGCGACTTAAAAACAGTCGAAAAATCTCAAAAGATAAACTTTACAAATCCTATGAAAGTCTCATCGCAAAAAATTATATCCATCAACTTGCCAAAGTAGAGCACCCCAAAGCGACGAAGAAAATCTATCTTTGCGACATCTCTTTAAAATCAGCGCTCACCACGGATAAACACTTTGGAAGACTTTTTGAGAACATGATATTTCTAGAACTTTTAAAGTCTGATACTGCGTGTTTTTATGAAGATGGGATTGATTTTTATCTTCCAAAGAGAGATGAAGTTCTCCTTGGAATGCCCTTTGCCGATGAGAGAACACTCTTTAAAAAGCTTGAGAGCATAGAAGCTTTTATCTTTACTTACCAGATAAAAAGAGTCACTGCCATTACGATGAATCAGGAGGGGAGTTTTACCCACCCTTTTTCAAAAGTAGTGATGATACCCTTTGATATCTGGGCTTTAGGAGACGCGTAATGTTATGTGGCATAGATGAAGCAGGGCGTGGTCCTTTAGCGGGGGATTTGGTTATTGCAGGATGTATTTTAAACACGCCCATAGAGGGCTTAAATGATTCAAAAAAATTAACAGAGAAAAAGAGAGAAGCTCTTTATGAGCTGATTATTCAAGACGCCTCTTACTTTATCATGACCTTCTCACCACAGGAGATAGATGAGAATGGACTCTCAGCCTGCTTAAAAAAAGGGCTCTTAGAGATTCAGAAAAACTTGGCATGTGGAAACTATCTTTATGATGGAAATACAAACTTTGGCGTTACATCGATAGAGACGATGATAAAAGCCGATGGTAAAGTCCCTGAAGTGAGTGCTGCCTCCATTTTAGCGAAGGTAACCCATGATAGAAATATACTTCAAGCGGCACAAAAGTATCCGCACTATGAGTTTGAAAAGCATAAAGGGTATGGAACAGCTCGGCATGTGGAATTGATAAAAGAGTTTGGATATTGTGAGATTCACAGAAAAAGTTTCAGACTTAAAGCACTCGAAGCGACTCTATTTGATTGAGACACAGTTCCTGCCACTCTCTTTGGCTTTGTAGAGTGCATCATCAGCCTTTTTAATTAAGCTCTCAGACTCTTCATCTCTACCTGGCTTCGTGCAACTAATTCCAAAACTCATTGTTACAGGGGCTACTGCTTCTTTAGTATAGCTCTTCTCTTGTGCTATTTTGAGATTTTCTTGCATCTTGTTACATATTTTTTCTGCATCATTGAGGTCTGTATCATACAAAATGAGAATGAACTCCTCACCACCATATCTTGCTATTAAGTCCGTCTCTCTTTTGAGCGTTAGTTTTAGGGTAGCAGCAACTCTTATTAAAACTTCATCTCCAATTTGATGTCCGATTGACCTTTTTAAAATGGTCAATATCACACATTACGATAGAGAGATTAACTCCCGTTCTCTTTGCAAGTTCCCAGCTTTTCGCATAATACTCCTCAAAGTATCTTCTATTTGGAAGTTGTGTCAACATATCTGTGATAGCTAAAGTTTTTAACTGTCTGTTCGCCTCTTCTAGCTCTTTTGTTCTCTCTTTTATTTTATCTTCCAAGGAGTGATTTATCTCATCTAACATATGCGTATGAAGAGCGATTTTCTCAACCATAGTGATGATTGCATTTTGTATGAGTCCAACCTCATCTGTTCCTATTGTTGGAGTTAATGCAAAGTTATTGAGTCTTGGGTCATAAGAGCAAACACTTTCACTAAGTTTTTTTAATGGACGGAGCTCTCGTTGAATCAAAAGTAGAAATAGACCCAATAAAATAAAAGTCATAAAGAGGAGTTTTAGAGTCAATCGATTGTTGTCGGATTGTAATTTATCAAAATCTTCTCTTGAAAAATGGAGATGGAGGCTCCCTATTACACTCTTGGAAACTGGATCAATTATCTCTTTGTCACAGAAATCCATATACTCTTGATTATTACCATCCTTCGCTTTAGGATTACCATTTTCATAAATAGTCTGCTTCTCGCTCCCTTTGAGTTCAATAAAAATTACATCTGAATTTTGTTTAGAAATATAATCTAAATACTCCCTATTTGCATCCTCTAGCCCAAGAGAGATATTGACTCCTATCACAGGAGCGATTGTATTGATTAATAAGAGATTTTTTGATTTTTTCGCTTCTATAAATTGATTGATAATATTTTGAGAAATTTGGTACCTCTCTATACCAATAATTAAGAATGTAAAAATAATGATTCCAACAACAGCTTTAACTTGAAGACTTATGCTTTGATGCAGTTCTATGAGTTTACGAATCATTTTTCATCCTCTTTATAAATTTTTGAGACACGAAGGAGGAGCGTATCAAAAAAGATATTTTTACTACTTGTTGCTTTTATATTGAGATAGGGCATAACATTTCTTCCAATAAACAAAGAGGCATCGGCACCTTTTTCAAGAAGAGCCATATCGTAGGAGAGAGATAAAATACGGTGCTTTTGTAAAAAGGAGATCGCATGATGCAGATGATTATCATCTGCGTTGAACATAAAAGCAAGTTGCGAACTTTTACACTTTTGGATATTTGTATAGTTAGTTTGTATCAGTTTTATAGGGTGGTTTAGAAGACCTGAGGGGTAGTTACTTTCTATTTTTTCAATAAGTAGATGTGCATCTACTTCATCAAGTTTATCGCGCAGTATGCATATCTCAATATCGGTTTTTATCTTCTCTTTCTGGCTACTCATGACTACAAATCTTGGTATCATTTTGGAGTAAATCGTTAAAACATCTTCATTGTAGTTTCCCGCATTTAAAAGGAGTGTGTGGGAGAGTACAAACAAAAGAATAAACTCTATACGAAACATCTTCATCGTGCTACTCTCCCCCCTTTTCGTTAAACTTTATGTATTCTAGTCCGTTTATGGTAACATGATGCTTATATAAATAAGTTAGGGGTTTTTATGCGTAATCATTTTTTATTCTCCGCCGTTACGCTCCTAGCAGTAACGTTTGCGCAAGCGAACGAACCTCTTGTCAATGAGTTTGAGTCTCTTATGGAAGATTTAAGTAGCATTGCAACAAAAAAGTCTTTAAATGTTGATTATCTCCCCTCTGTTGTAACCATTATAGATGCGCAAACATATCTCGATGCTGGTATTGGAAATGTTGCTCAAGCACTTGGAATGCTCCCAGGGTTTCAGATACAACTCTCTCCTATGGGCTACACTATGACGACGGTGCGAGGATTAAAAAATCCTAATGCCTATCTCTCAGACAAGATAAAAATCTTTGTAGATGGCGTTGCAATCAATAATGAAGTCTCAGGTTCTAGCAACATCTATATGGATTTTCCTATGCAACTTGTTAGCAGAATCGAGGTGCTTCGTGGACCAAACTCTACTACCTATGGCTCTGGTGCTTTTTATGGAGCTGTAAACATTATTACAAAACTTGGCAATTCCACAAAAGAAAACCAACTCTTTTTAGGGGCTGGAAGTTATGACGCTCTACATGCTGGGTCTAATCTTTACACTCTCTCTGAAAATTGGAAACTATTTGCGGATGGCTACTATCAAAAAAACAACAAGGCACTTCCAATAGAGGGGAAGTCTGTGGATACAGATGAAAAAATGAAAGATTTTTCTCTTGGTTTTAAAGCTGTAAATGGTGGGTTTGAGTTTTTAACACGCTTCAAAGAGAATCTCTCTGGGAACTTTTATAGTTTCGAGGGCACAGGCGACCCGATGCCAGAGAGAGCAAAGGAGCATAAAAACTCCTACTTTTTATCGCAACTCTCCTATAAAACTTCCATCCATGATTACAAACTTGAAGCAAAGGCAAACTTCTCTCATAGAGAGTTGAATGAGGATGCAAATATTGTAGATACTACTGGCATTTCAGATATCTTTGCTGTAGTAGGGATAAATATGCAAGATGGCTTTTTTTATCAGCAAAAACAACAAGAGCAAAACTTTGAAGCAGAAGCAACCCTCTCGCTCCCAGAGATAATCTCCAACAGCATTGTAGTTGGTATTGGGGCTCGGCATGTGGAAATAACAAAAGATGACTATTTTAATAGTGTTGAAAATGCTATTACGCAAAACAGAGATGCGATTATTGGACATGTGAATTATAACTCTTTTCGATATAGAGAAGCAGAGGAGCCTGCATTTTGGGCAAATCCAACAACTAACTTTATAAAAGCTGGTGTCAATCGTACCATAAGCTATGGCTACTTTGAAGACTTAATAGCACTCGGAGAAGATATTGACCTCACGCTTGGACTTCGAGCGGACAACTACTCCGATTTTGGTATGCAGCTAAGCAAAAGAGCCGCTCTTGTTTATAGAGCTACGGATGAGACTATTTTTAAACTCCTCTATGGCTCGGCTTTTCGTGCGCCAACACTCACCGAAGCTTACGCAAATGGGCACATCAATTACCGTGCAGGGGATGAAAATCTTAAACCTGAAGAGACCGACACCTACGAAGCTGTGGCAATATACGCACCAGATTTTTACAATAAGTTCTCTTTAAATGTTTTTTATTCAGAGTTAACCAATGTGATTGACTTAGAGGAGGCATTTGCCACAATTCCAGGGTATCAAAACTACGACAATAGAAGAAGCAAAGGTGTCGAGTTTGAGTACACTTTCAATACAAAAAAAGAGCATTTTCTTTACCTCAATGCAACCTATATCGATACGGACTATATAACGCCGCCTGAAGAGGACTCTGTCTCAGTAACCCAATCGATGCCCGACATCTCCAAGCTCATGATTAAAGCGTTGTATAACTATACTCCTATAAAGCAGCTCTCTTTTGGTACCACTTGGCACTACTACTCTCCAACTACGCAGACAAAACTTGATTGGATAGATTCTGATACAACTGTACCAGCTGTACACATTTTTGATGAGACGATTACCTATAGATTTTCATCTTTGAGTGAGGCGAAATTTGGCATAAAAAATATACTCGATGTAGATGTTTATCAGCCGAGTTATTACTATCAGTTAGAGGGTGGTATCAAGAGAGAGGGAAGAAACTATTTTGTGAGTTATATACAAAAGTTTTAAAGTGCTTTGGCATGTGGAAATCCACATGCCAAATATTTCCACATGCTAAACGTTAAAAGTTCTCCAGCAAAATGACATTTACAAAGGTGCCCTTTGTGAGTTCCTTATCTTCTTCGCCACTTATCATTAAGCCACTTTCATTGAGTAGATTTGTAAGGATTGCGGAACTTCCTACTTTTTTGTTTGCAAAATTTACAAAGTATTCACCATCTTCTACAACAACATTACAAGGTGTGAACTCTGTAAGCGTACTTCTCTTTTTAAAATCCTCACTCAACTTTGCTTCTACCGTTGTGTAGGCTTTTTCTCTGCCTAACATTTTCGCTATCAGCGGAAGAACATACAAAATGGCGACGACAGTTGAAGAGTAGGCAAAACCTGGAAGTGCAAAGATAAAACTATTTTTTCTCTGTGCGACCATGACATGTTTGCCTGGTTTTATTGCGACACCCTGATAGAGCACCTCCGCACCAAGACGAGGAACTATATCTTTTACAAAATCATAATCCCCGACACTCACGCCACCCGTACTGACCAAAATATCGGCACTCTCAAGAGCATTTTCAAAAGTTTTGCTTATAGAGTTTTTATCATCTTTTAGCGTTCCGAGTTGTAGTACTTCCGCGCCTGCTGATTCAAAAAGTGCCGCAAGTGTATAGTTGTTTGAACTTCTCACTTGCGCAGGATTTTCACTGTTCGCACCCAAGTCCAAAATCTCACTTCCTGTAGAGACCACTGCCACACGAGGACGAAGCATAACTTTGACCATAACGCAGTTAAGTCCTGCCATCACGCCTATCTGAGCGAAACCTATCTTCGTTCCTCTCTTGATAAGCACCTCACCTGCCTTGTATGTCTCCCCGATAGCACGTACAGAACTGGCATGTGGAACTGGTTCATTGATAAGGATAAAACCATCTTCTACACTCACATTTTCAATCTGAAGAAGTGTGTCACTCCCCTGAGGCATCTTAGAACCTGTAAATGTTTTAATACACTCGCCACTGCCCAGAACTCTTTGCTCATCGCTTCCCGCAGGATTGTCACCGAGTATCTTTAATTTTTTCAACTCCAAATCTGCATGCTTGAGTGCATAGCCATCCATAGAAGCTGTTGGAAACTGAGGGTCGTTATAGGTTGCGACAATATCTTCTGCCAAGATACGCCCAAGAGAGGCACTCAGCGTAACATTTTCAACTCTTGCACTATTGACATGAAGCAAATCCAACATATTTTGACTTGTTTCGAAAGATAATAAACTCACTTTTTCAATCCTTAATTGTTCTCTGTTTTATCTTTGAGATAAAAGACCACTCCCAGCTATCGCAGTCGAGCGCTCAAGCGCATAGAGTCTCTTCCCCTCTTTTAAATCATATTTCCAGATAGGAGCAGAGGCTTTAAAATCCTCTACAAACGCGTCAATAAACTCCAAGGCAACTCTTCTTTTAGGTGAAAAAACCGCGGCGATATAAGAAGACTCATGCAACATCACATCTCCACGGGAGTGCGCCATTTTTATAATCGCACCTTTGGCTTTGGCTTTTTCTTGCCAGCCTAAAAACCAGCTCTCTAAGATAGGCTCATAGATGTCAAAACTAAGCCCATCAATCCCATCTTCACTTCGTACAGTTCCCACAAAAGGGATATACGCCCCATAGTTACTTTGAGACTCCTCTTCATACCAAGCTTTTAAAATCTTTGGCACATCTAAGGCGCCATCATAGAGATGAAGCATCACTCAACCGCCACAAACTGGAGGAAGAAGGGCAACTCTATCTCCATCTTTAAGTTCGACATCTAAAGAGCTCACAAGCATGTCGTTCACCGCAACGGCACAGTTTTCTAGCCACGCACGCATAGCCTCATCCTCTTGCAAAATCTCTGCAAGTTCACTCAGATTTGTAATCTCTAATTGCAAGGGTGCTTTTTGTATCGGACCCAAAAACTCTACTCTTACCATACGAGCATACTCCAGCATATATTTTGGGGACGATTATATCAAAATAAGCTAATCAATGTATAATTTCACCTATATAATTTTTGGAGCAGGCTTTGATTTTTGGAAAAATAGAGTATCTCAATCTCCTCCCTTTTCATGTTTTTATGAAACGCTTTACGAAGAGTTCTGGGCAAGCGATGAGTATGAACCATAAAAAAGGTGTGCCTGCAAAAATAAACAGAGAGTTTCACGCAAGAAGAGTCGATGCCGCTTTTATCTCAAGCATAAAAGCAAAAGGGCAACGGCATGTGGATTTAGGAATCATCGCAAAAAAAGAGGTTCTGAGTGTTTTGCTCATTCCACATGCCAACTCTAAAGAGGACGCTGAATCAGCAACTTCCAATCTTTTAGCCAATCTACTCAACCTAAAAGGTGAAGTTCTCATAGGCGATAAAGCGCTTCGATACTACCTTACAGACCAACCACGTATCGACTTAGCAAAAGCGTGGCAAGAGAGATTTAAAACTCCCTTTGTCTTTGGAGTACTCTGCTACCACAAAGATAAAGCGCTCTACAAAACAATTGAGAAAAAGTTCTCCAAACAGAGAGTAAAGATTCCTCAATATATTTTAAAAGAGGCCTCAAAAAGAACAGGGATAGCAGAGAAAAGTATCTTAGAATATTTGGAGCATATAAGCTATAAGCTTGATGCGAAGTCTAAAAAAGGTCTCCGTACTTTTTACAAAGAGGTGCAGTTAGCAAAAAGAAAAGGATTTTGATGCTCAGGCTCGTAGCTTATCTTATCTTTTTTGCTATCCTTATCTTTACCCCATTCGATTTCGTAGCTAAAAAAGTGGAGCCGATACAGCTCTATAAATCGCACTCCATCAAGGTGAGTTTAGTGGAGCCAAAACCAAAAGTAGAGGTTAAAAAGCCTGAGTCTCTCCAAAAAAAGCCACCTATTAAACCCAAACCAAAGCCAAAAAAAATAATCAAGAAAACTAAAGAGCCAGCGCCTACTCCAAAAATCGAACCCAAGGTTGAGCCAGAACCGATTGTCGAACCTGAAATCAAGCAAAAAGAGGTGCTACAAGAGCCTTTAGTCTCACAAGAGAGTGCCTACCAAGCTCTTAAAGAGAGCTATTACCAAAATATATACAGCCAAATTGATTCACAAAAGAGATACCCAAAAAGAGCACTCAGGTTAAGACAAGAGGGAGAGGTTACAATATCTTTTGTCATTTTAGCCGATGGAAGTGTCACAGGTTTTAAGATTTTACAAAAAGCAGAGTTTGAGAGTTTAAACAGAGAGATACAGAGAGTTTTTAAAAAAATAAGAGCGTTTAGTAAACCTCCAAGCGAGATAGAGACTCCGCTTGAAGTCACTGTTACAATTAAATTTAATATAAAGGGTAGAGGATGAGTATTATGGAGTTTTGGTCACATAGCGATTGGGTTATAAAGGTTTTATTGTTGGTTCTAGGCGTTGTTTTGGTCATGGTTTTTGAAAAACTCTACCACTACTTTCTTAACTATAAGAGTATGCAACAACTCCAAAATATGAACACGCTCAATGAACTCGATACAATGGATGAGAGTTTTATCAAAGAGACACTTTTAGAAATAAAAAACTTCAGTGGCTCTTCCGAAGCCCTCTTCAACTCTTTTGTAGGCGTTAAACTTGATCTGTATGAGCACTACATGATGCGTTATGTTACCATCATCGGTGTCGTTGCCATTTTATCTCCTATGCTTGGACTCATCGGTACTTTTATCGGGGTTTGGCATGTATTTGAGGGTGTTGGCAATATCGGGCTTAATGACCCTGCAGTCATAGCCAAGGGAATCAAAGAGGTCATCATTGACACTATGGCGGGGCTCGTTGTCGCTGTGATAGCCATGATTTTTTATAAAACTTTTGAGTTTATCGGTGCCAAAAGCGTTACAAAATTTGAAGAAAAACTCTATAAACTACTAAGAGGACAAGATGCGTAGAGGAAAAAAAAGAGCGCAGTTTCATCTTGATATTGCCCCTGTAAATCTTATAGATTTGCTTTTGGTGCTGCTTATATTTTTTGTAACAACTACTACTTTTTTGCAGTTAAAAGTAGTTGAACTGAATCTTCCAGATGCGAAAAACAGTGAGACAGAGTATCTCAAAGATTTAACCTATGTTATTAACATCAAAGAGGATTGTTCTCTCTTTTTAGATGATAAAGCAGTGGCTATGGATGCTTTGGGTTTAGAGATACAAACCAAATTTCAAAACAACCAAAAATCTCTTTTTCAAATCGCCGCACACCAAGATTCACCCCATCACTGTTTTATAGAGGTTCTGGATTTGCTCAAAGAGAGTGGGATTGAAAATATATCTATCCTAACAAAACTAAAGGAGCAGTAATGTTAAAGTCTTTGATTCTACTTTTATTGGCATGTGGAATTGTAGGAGCTGTTGATTTGGGTGTGATTGATGTTACAGCGAATACGCAAAAAGAGGAAGCTGCGGAGAACAGTTTTTCAGATGTCTTTGCGGAGCCAGAATATCTACAAAGCAGTGAACATATCGAGGCAATGCCTTCGCAAAAGCGTATCACTACAAAAGAGGCGATGTTTATTCCAGGAGTTCAAGGCGACCCAATCAAAGCGATGCAAAGTTTAAGTGGAGTCACTTCCATGGGCGACACAACGGGAGAGCTTTTTATTTACGGTTCCAAACCCGAAGAGTCGCTCACTACCATTAACCACCTCCCAATAGGGTACCTCTTTCACATGGGTGGACTTCACTCGGTGATTGCGCCCGAAGCAGTGGAGCAGATTGATGCCTACATGGCTGGGTTTGATGTCACCTATGGAAATGCAATGGGTGGAGTCATCAACGTAACACCCAAATACCCAAACGATGAACTTAGCGGCTATGGACATCTAGGGATTTATGACTCCTCCGCTGGTATAAATGTTCCTATAAACGATGATATTAGCTTTTTTCTAGGAGCGAGGAGAAGCTATTTTGACCTTTTATTAGGTGCTATGGGAAAAGCGACAGGAACTCTTGATGCCGATACAAACACAACCTATACCGAGTTTCCAAACTACTATGACATCACTTTTTTAATGAAGTACCAGCCAGATAGCAACAACCTCTATTCGCTAGAGCTTATTAGCGCAGGCGACTCCTTAAATATCGCATCAGAGAAGAACAAAGTAAAAGACCCTAAAGCCATCGGCAAGATTCAGGCGAAATATGGGTTTACGACTATAGGAGCGAGACATCAGGGATTTTATAACAACTACACAAGCAACACCCTCCTTTATAACAAAAACAGTAGCCAGCAAGTAGAACTCTTCACAAACTACTATCTTGATTTACAAAGTTCGGAGACAGGGCTTTACCATCAAAGTACCTTAGATTTTGACAGACATAAAATCGTAGCTGGAGCAGAACTCTCCAATTTTTATATGCCTATGGAGATGAATATCACACGCATACCAAGCCCAGATAAACCAGACTATGATTTCACCACACAGCAGGCTTACTACATCAAAGAGGATATCAATGTAAATTCACTCGCACTCTTTTTAGAAGATATTTACAGCATTAGCGATGCTCTAAAACTGCGTGTTGGAGGTCGTTTTAGCTACAGTGATTATCTAAATCTCCAAAGCAACATAGACCCAAGAGTCTCACTTTTATATGCGCTCGACAACCAAAACAATCTTTCGTTTGCAAGTGGTATCTACACACAGCTTCCAAGTGGCTACAAGACCATCAAAGATATAGGAAATCCTAACAGCACCTATGAAAAAGCCTATCACTATGTCGCGCACTATGATACAACTGCTCTAGAGCATATCACTTTTAACATAGATGGCTACTATAAGAAATATCTCTCTTTGCTTGTTGAAGATGCCACAAACAACTTTGAAAATGCAGGAAATGGATATGCCTATGGAGTCGATACGAACCTCAAATATCGTAACGACAACTACTACGCCTTTCTCTCCTACACTTTTTTAAACTCCAAAAGAAATCTCAATACGGCAAACGACACGCTCTATAGATTTTATGGAGAGATTCCACATACTGTGCAGTGTATCACGGGAGTAAAGTTTTGGGATAACTGGGCATTTTCTACAAGGTTGAACTATCATAGTGGCGCACCCTACACAGATGTGGTTGGAACATACGCGGAAACTGGAACAGGTCGCACTAGACCAATCTATGGGGAACTCTTTGGCTCAAGACTCCCTAACTATTTTTCACTCAACCTTAAAATAGCCCAAGAGGTGAAATTCGCAAATAACAGCTCACTAGAGTGGTCTTTTGAGATTATGAATGTTACAAACAATGAAAATGTCTCATCTATCAAATATGATGACAACTATAACAAAGAGGGGTACGTCAAACAGCTTCCACTTTTACCGTGGTTTGATTTGACGTATAGGTTTTAAAAGAGGCGCAAAGAGCCAAAGCGCTACTTGATTCTAGTAGCTAACTCTGCTCTATAGGCTTGCATATCGAAATCTTTCATCGTTGAAGAGCCTGTGTCGATAGCAGCTTGTGCAACTGCACTTGAGACCTCCACGACAAGTCTTTTATCAAACGGAGAGGGAATGATATACCCCTCACCAAAAGAGAGTTCTTTGCCATAAATAGTATGGATATACGAAGGAACTTCCTCTTGAGCAAGCTTTGCCAAAGCGTTTGCCGCGGCTACTTTCATCTCGATATTTATCTTTTTAGCGCGTACGTCCATCGCCCCTCTGAAGATAAATGGAAAGCCTAAAACATTGTTTACCTGATTTGCAAAATCACTTCTTCCCGTTGCTATAATCGCATCAGGTCTTGCCGCTCGCACATCATCAGGAGCAATCTCAGGCGTTGGATTTGCCAAAGTGAAAATAATCGGTTTCGCCGCCATCAGTTTGATGTCTTCTATGCCAAATGAACCTGGTTTAGAGAGTCCAACCACAACATCCGCATCTTGAAAAATCTCAGCATTACTCATATCACCTTTCGCAGAAAACTCTCTTTTATACTCATTTAAATCATCTCTACCATCATGGATAATACCTTTTGAATCCATCATATAGATACTCTTAGCACCTGCATGTTTGTAGAGTCTTGCACATGAGATTGCCGCCGCACCCGCACCGACAACGACTATTTTTAAATCTTCTAGTTTTTTCTCTGTGATGAGACAAGCATTGATAATCGCCGCAGTAGAGATAACTGCCGTTCCATGTTGGTCATCATGCATGACTGGAATATCTAAGGCTTCGACTAAGCGTCTCTCAATCTCAAAACACTCAGGCGCTTTAATGTCCTCTAAGTTGATTCCACCAAAAGTAGGTGCTATCGCAGATACAACCGAGCAGAATCTATCGACATCTTCACTATCTACTTCTATATCAAAACTATCAAGTCCTGAGAATGCTTTAAAGAGAACACCCTTGCCTTCCATAACTGGCTTCGATGCCAAAGCCCCGATATTTCCAAGTCCTAAAACTGCAGTTCCATTGGAGATTACAGCCACAAGGTTACTTTTTGCAGTATATTTATAAGCATCTTCGGGATTTTTCTCGATTGCTAAACAGGGAACAGCAACTCCAGGAGTATACGCTAAACTCAAATCTTTTTGCGTTGATATGGGTTTTGTGATTTCAACTGAGATTTTTCCAGGTCTTGGAAACTGGTGATAATCAAGTGCTTCTTGATCTTTTGGCGTAATGTTTGACATAAAAGTGATTCCCCTAATATGAATTTTTCAAATTGTATCCCAATTCTCATCAACCGTATATTTAATCTATCAGAATAAGCGATTATTACTGTAAGCCTTCCAAAAAATTGCACTTATTTTTTAGACTTTACATTTTAAATAATTATAAAACAGCTATTTTTTATTGTGTTTGCTATGCACAAGAATTTAATACTTATTTTTTTATTGTTAAATTTTTATGACTAGATTGAATTAATTGAGCTGAAGTACTTTGATATAAATCTGATATTGTAACAAACTTCTTACCTAAAAAAGTTTTACCAGCATTAATAATTTTGTAAGAAAGATTCTGATTCACAACTTTATAAATAAACTCACTACAGTACATTTCATTATCTGTATTTAAATCAAATTTATGATCAAATTTAATATGGTTTATTTTCATCAACTTCAAAGCTTGAAAAACTATTTCTATTCTTTGTTGTTCCGATAAATCATATCTATAAATTGCCCATGTTTGAATATCACTTAAATATTCTGATAATGGTGTTTTAATGATTCCATCAATTTTTAAATCTTGGTCATCTATCACATGGATAACAAAATAATCTGTTTTTTCTTTAAATAGGATACCTGCATGTGAGAATCTCTTTTCACCTTCTGAAAAATTTACAGCAATATTCGAATCAACACCATATCCTCGCCTAAAAACTATATCTGCATTTTCTAATACATTTTTATTTGGAAATACTAAACTTATATTTGTTTCATAAAAATTATTATTACTTTGATCCGTATTAGTCTTATAGTAAAATGAAGATGTTATAAATAATAAAATCAATATACTAAGAAAAAAAAAATTCAAAACTTGAATCTCACTCCATATCCAAGATAATCGCCTTTTGTCTTTATAATTCCTTTTACTTCTTGTCTCTCTCTACCTCGAAATTTGACATCATCAAATAAATGTTCATAGGTAATAAAAAAGTCTAAATACTTGCCTTCTATAATATAATTAATTGCCCCACCGTAATTAAATAGAGGGGAAGTTAATTCATATAGCTCCCCATATGGTTGATTAATATTAGCGTTATAAAGTACTTTTGGTCCAGCTCCTATACTCATTTTTTGATCAAAAATGTTAAAAACATATACAACAGGAAATTCCATACTGTACGAAGTATGTTCATAAATATCTGCATACCCAACACGTAGACTTATAATGGATTCAAGATATAAATCGCTATAGAGATGACTTCTATATCCTAATGAAAATATAATTGACATCAAATCTCCTTCGGAGCGCTGGTAATTATATGCATCTTCATAAACCATGACTTGTTTAGAAGTCGTTGAAGGCAAAATACTCATAGAAATAAAAGTGTTGTTTGCACTTGTTGAAATTGACAAGAATAGCAATATTGAAATTAATCTCATGATGAACCTTGTTTTAAAATACTACTTTCGAGCTTTATGGCTGTCCAAATGGATAAGAAAAACTGCCACCTAAAACGTTTTGAAGAGAAACATCCCATTGAAGAGTTATCTCATCAAGAATACTTTGTCCAGCGTACGAAAGCCGATGAGTTGTCAGAACATTACCTGAATTGTCGAGAGGTTTTAAAATTAATTTTGTATAACTCGGGGAGTGTAATAAATTCTGTGTCAACACCTAATTTCTCTTAAAATTGTATCATAATCCTAAAGCGTCTTTTAATCTCTCCTTGAAAAATATGTTGAGTTGAGAGATTGTGAGGCTCCAGTTGTGTATCGGCATAGTCCATTTTTTCTCAGCATTTCTTATCCCAGCAAACAGTAATTT
>Ga0210006_1000939_pt1 | contig 21030 bp, 20 predicted proteins | sample CryGey02umfilter_2_FD_185452 | JGI IMG/M metagenome (GOLD analysis project Ga0210006, IMG submission 185452) | Groundwater microbial communities from aquifer in Utah, USA - Crystal Geyser 4/10/14 0.2 um filter (SPAdes) (version 3) | ecosystem: Environmental > Aquatic > Deep subsurface >... | reverse complement strand
ATAACGCCGGCTGATTTTTTCGCCTTTGGCGTTTTTCCAGTCAAACAAAATGTCGCCCCAAGCCATCTGGTTTTTGCCAATCAGCTTAAACCAGTCATATTTTATAATTAGTTTTCTAAACTTTTTTTGGCTCCATAAATTCCAGACCGTTAAAATTATTTTCCCGCCAGGTTTTATTTTATTTTTTATCTGTTCTAAAGCCTTAAGGCGCAAATCTTTACCAGGCAAATGGTGTAAAACCGCGATGCAAAAAACATAATCAAAATCACGCTCCGGCAGTTTATCTAACTCTAAGATATCAGCGACTACCCATTTGTCATTGCGAGGAGCGGAGCGACGAAGCAATCTCTGGTTAGTTGCAAGTTTGATTAACTTTTCACTATTATCCACCCCCAAATAACTTATTTTTTTATCTCCAAACGCCTCTATCAGTCTTCCATTACCGCAGCCCACGTCTAAAACTCTATCGCCGTTTTTCACCATCTCGGACAATTTTATAAGTTCCGGCCACAAATCTTTTTTTCTGGTCAGATCAAAATCAGCCGCAATTTCCCCATAATTGCGTTTAACCAATTCCAATAAATTTTTTTGGGTTTGTTTATCCATAACTAATAATTTATTTCTTGCTTCTCATCTTCGCCAGCGTCAACTTTATCTCATCCCAGCTGTACTCCTCGCCCAGCGCTTCGCGAATCGGCGTTAATTTATCCGCGCCGACTTTTTTTACAGCAGCCATGATTTTTTTCTGCCGTTCCGGCTTAACCAGCTTATCAATATTAACGCCTAAACCCTTTTCCGCTAAAAAACATAAATGCCCCATAATCGTCCCGACCGTAAGCTCGCGCGCTTCCGCGATTTTTTCTACGCTCATACCCTTATTCCATAATTCCAAAGTTTCCAGCTGGGTTAATTTAGTGGACAAATTGAAAGTTTTTTTCTTTACTTCCCCCCTGACAAGGGGGGTAAGGGGGGTTTTACTCACCAGGCAATTATCGCACTTATGGCATTTTCCGGCTTCCAGGTCGCCAAAATAATCCAAAATGTATTTCTGCCGGCAGTCAAAATGGTAAATATAATTTTCCATCAGGTCTAATTTTTTATAAGCATGCTTCAGCTTATATTTAAGCGCCGCAAAATCCAATTTAACTTCGCCTCCGTCCACCCGTTTTAAAATTTTTAATTCTGTGCCGCGAAACGGCGGAACGTATTCCACCAAGTCCAAATCTTTTAATTTCTTTATGATGCGCAACAAAGTATCTTTTTTTATTTGTATAATATCCGCCACCTCGTCTAAATTAGCATACCAGCCCGCCATGAGCTCATTTTCATATTTAGTCAATAACTTTTCAATTATTTCAGCTTGCTTGTTTTTTTTACTTGCATATTTAATTCGTAATTCGTAATTCTTAATTCTTAATTTCAAATACGCTTGCCCCACCCGCTCATGCGAGCGCGTCACATAACCTTCGCGCTCCAAAATTTTTATGGCCGTGCCCACGGCCATTTCCGGCAATTTATCCGACAAGCTTTCCGCGATTTCGGCATAAGTGATCATAACCGTATCAGTATCATAGCTTTTTAAGATTTCATAAATTTCCAAAACCATTTCCGGCGGCGGATTATCGCCTTTGATGAAAAATTCCTGTAAGTAGCGGTCGCGCGGACTATATAATAGCAAGCAAAAACTTTGCTGGCCGTCGCGGCCGGCCCGGCCGGCTTCCTGATAATAGGCTTCAATCGTGCCCGGCATGTCGTAATGGATGACGAACCTGATATCCCGCTTATCAATGCCTAAGCCGAAAGCGTTGGTGGCGACGATAACCTTGGCTTTGCCTTTCATAAAATTTTCCTGCACCCATTGGCGGTCAGCCGCTTCCATGCCGGCATGATAACTTACCGCTTCAATATTATTGCCTAACAACGTTTGCAGCAACTCGTCGGCGCGCGACCTGGTGCCAACGTAAATTATGCCCGAGCCGTCAGGCACGCTGCTAATCGCGTCTAAGACAAACTGCGGCTTGCGCGAGTCTTGTGTGTTAATCACGCCGAATTGCAAGTTGGGCCGGGCAAAGCCGGTAATCACTAATTTGGGATTTACTAAACCTAATTGTTTTATTATATCCTCCCTGACTTCCAACGTCGCCGTAGCGGTAAAAGCCGCGACCGTGGGATTGCCTAAATATTCTATGGCGCCTTTAAGTTTTATATAGCTCGGCCGAAAGTTATGCCCCCATTGGCTGATGCAATGCGCCTCGTCAATGGCGAACAGACTAACTTTTATTTCACGCAAGGCGATCATAAACTCCGTGCTGTAAAATCTTTCCGGCGCGACGTAGAGCAGTTTGTACTGGCCGGCTTTCACGGCTTCCAGTCTGGCCATAGTTTCAGCTGAACTAATAGAGGAATTTATAAAAGTCGCGGGCACGCCGATTTTATGAAGCCCGTCCACCTGGTCTTTCATTAAAGCAATTAGGGGTGAGATTACTAAAGTAACGCCGTCTAATACCAAAGCCGGCAATTGGTAGCATAAAGATTTGCCGCCGCCGGTCGGCATGATAACCACGGTTGACTCGCCGGCTAAAATATTATCTATTACTTTTTCCTGCCCCGGCCGAAACGAATTAAAGCCGTAATGAATTTTCAGCAAAGCCAAAAGCTCTTGTTTTTTGTTGTCCATATAAATTCCCCCTTTAACAAAGGGGGTAGGGGGATTTTTATTCGTCATTCCTGCGTAGGCAGGAATCCAGAAGCATTTTTGTGAGGTTTCTTGACTTCCTAATTAAAATAAACTAATTTAAGATTAACACAAGGAGAAAATTAAGACAAAAAAGCATAAAATAACCGATTTTTTACAATATCCGCAAAGATTAAAAGGGTTGATCGGCTATGGCAACTTCGTCATAGATGATATTTACACCTAACTAACACAAAGCCCGCAGACGTTTAAACATCAGCGGGCCTTTTTATATATGTTTCATTTATCGCGCCGTCTTTTGTAAATCTCCAGCGTATTTTTAAACGCCATGGCGATGGTTAAGGGGCCGACGCCGCCGGGCACGGGCGTAATGTAGCCGGCCTTTTCTTTTACGTCTTCAAAATCCACGTCGCCCACAAATTTATCTCCCTGCTTGGAAATGCCGATATCTATAATCACTGCGTCCGGTTTTATCATGTCTTGTTTTATAAATTCCGGTTTGCCCGCGGCCGTGATTAAAATATCGGCTTGCCTGGTTTGTTCGGCTAAATTTTTATCATCAACCTGAACGGCTTCTGCTTTAGCGCCTTGGCATTTTAAAATATGCGCCAAGCTTTTGCCGAAAATATCAGAGTTAGAAACTACACAAACTTTTTTATCTTTAATTTCGTAATCTATACTTTTCAGGATTTTCAGTACTACGGCGAACACCGGTGGCATTAAACCGGAAAAATCGCAACTCTTAAGCAATTTTTCCAAATTATCCGGCTGAAAACCGTCCACGTCTTTAGTCGGGTCAAGCGCCAGCATAATCGTATCCGCGTCAATGCCAGCGGGCATTGGTAGCTGCACTAAAATCGCGTCAACAGAGTTGTCTTCATTCAAACATCTAATCATTTCTAATATTTCCCGCTCGCTGGTATTTTCCGCGCATTTGTACAAGTGCGTATCAATCCCGACTTTTTTGGCCTCCGCTTCTTTCAATCTTACGTAAAGCTCGGAGTCGGGCCGCTTACCCGTTAAAATAATGGCTAAATTGGGCCGAGCGCCGTTTAGCTTGATTATTTGTTTTACGATATCATCTTTAATGCTATCGGCTAATTTTTTGCCGTCAATAATCTTTGCCATAATGATTTGTCATTGCGAGGAGCGTAGCGACGAAGCAATCTCACGAACAACAAACTTTTATTTAAGACTCCATATCCGTTAGATTGCTTCGCTTCTTTCAGAAGCTCGCAATGACATTATATTGAAGGAATGGGAAACTTTAAGCACATCTCTTTAACTTGCGCTTTGATGTTATCCAGCATTTCCGCTTCGTCTTTCTGTTCAATGGCGGCGTTTACCCAGCCCACGATTTTTTTAACTTCTTCCTGCTTCAGGCCGCGCGTGGTGATGGCCGGCGTGCCAAAACGTACGCCCGACGGATTCATGGGCGAGTTCGGGTCGTTCGGGATGGTGGAGCGGGAGACCGAAATGCCGCAGCTGTCTAAAATAACTTCAACGTCCCGACCGCTAAGACCTTTGGCTGTCATATCAACTACCATTAAATGATTATCCGTACCGCCGGATATCACCCGGTAGCCCAGCTCCATAAATTCTTCGGCCATGAGTTTGGCGTTGGCAATTACCTGTTTGGCGTATTGTTTAAATTCGGGCTTGAGCGCTTCGCTGAACGCCACGGCCTTGGCTGCGGTAATATGGTCATGCGGCCCGCCCTGCATGCCGGGGAAAACCGCGCGGTCAACTTGCTTGGCAAATTGCTCTTTGCACATTATCATGGCGCCTCTGGGTCCGCGCAAAGTTTTATGCGTAGTGGTGGAGACCACGTCAAAAATCGGCGCCGGGTTATCCATTTCTCCGGCCGCGATCAACCCGGCCGTATGCGCGATATCCGCGAAAGTAAACGCCCCGACCTCGTCCGCGATGTCTTTAAATTTCTGCCATTCCACTTCCCGCGCGTAAGCGCTATAGCCGGCCACGATCATTTTCGGCTTGTCGCGCAGAGCGATTTCGCGCACTTTTTCCATATCAATTTTTCCGGTCGCGGTATCAACTTCATATTGGGAAAAATTATACAGCATGCCGGAAAAATTCACCGGATGGCCGTGCGACAAATGCCCGCCATGGTCCAGGCGCAGGCCCAGCACTTTATCGCCCGGTTTTAAAAACGCCATGTACACGGCCGCGTTGGCCGGCGAACCGGAAAGAGGCTGGACATTAACATGCTCGGCATTAAAAAGTTTTTTGGCGCGCGCTATGGCGATATTTTCCGCTTCATCTATAAATTGATTACCTCCGTAATAACGATGGCCAGGATAGCCTTCCGAATATTTATTATTCAGCACCGTCGCCATAGCCTCTAACACGGCTTTAGAGACGTAATTTTCCGAAGCGATTAATTCCATTTCTTCCGTCTGTCTCTGCATCTCCCGCTTAACCACGTCCATAACTTCCTTGTCTTGATTTTTTAAATTTTTATATTCAAACATAAATTTGCATTTGCCCCCTTTGGCAAAGGGGGTTAGGGGGGATTTTATCCTTATTTAATACTACTTCTCCCCACCCCTTTTGTCAAAAGCGCAACCCCCCTGACAAGGGGGGTTAGGGGGGTTGCATTTCGCATTTACCTCCTTTAATAAATGGGGCTTGGGGGATTTGTATTTTATCCCCCTTGTAAAGGGGGACTTAGGGGGTTAATTTCTCAAACGAAAAAAAGGGGGCTGGTTTTTTATGCCATGCCCCCAGAGCTTGTGCTCGAAGTTGAACTTGAGAATTTTAAAGAGATTCAGAACGAGAATGAGCTTGAATTCAAATTTTTCGCGCGGGAGCATCTTACTCCCTTAAAGCTCTTTAGCAGTGTGCTACGCGAATACTCCTTCGGTCCACGGAGACGATTTCTTCACAATCATAGATTTTTCTCCTTTTTTATGTCGAGATTTTATTCTCGAGAGTTTCATAGTCGGACATAGACTCTACCGGACCCAGTCTACGTGCAAAGCCCATTGCCGCTACGTTTAAATTTCGCGCGGAACCGTATTAGTTCCTCTCTGCCCTCATGGCAGAGTGCCCCGATTCCGGATGGGCTACGCGAACACTGCCTTTCCTGCTGTGGGGCCGGTGGTGAAAGTTGTCGCAATCATAGGTCTTTCTCCTTTTTTAAAGGTTGATTTTTTGCCGACCAAACATCAACCGGCGCCCTTGTTGCCGCGCCCTGCTTCACCAAATAAGGTCCCCAGCCTTACGGTTACCGCTGAACACGGCTGTTTGTCCCTTGGCCGGAAGCGCGTCATGGGAATACCCAGACCTACCCGGAAACGCGATGATAACCATCGGCCGCCACAAAACAGCTAAAATCATCGGCAATTTTTTCACCTCCCTTCCTTCAATGAAAAAATAATGAACGATTATATTTATTATAAATTCTAAATCCTGTCAATCAACAATAGCGCCAGCTTGCTTATTTAATTCTGACTCCAGTCTTTTTTATTTCTAAAACCATCGGGTCGGCATTATCCTTAAAATCATCGATGGTAAAACCAATCGGCTCAAGTCTGGGATCAACGACTACGCTAAATTTCCATAATAATTCTTCATTTTTATTCCAATCTTTTTTTAATTTGTCAGACAAAACCGCCACGTCGATGTCGCTTTCCTTTCCAGGAATTCCTTTAGCGTAAGAGCCGAATAAATAAATGGCAAAAAACGGAAAATTCTCATTCCTTAATTTCTGCGCGTATCTTTCCGCTATTTTTTGAGCTTCAAATTTTGACATAAAGTTTGATAAAACTTTTTAATCTTATCCAGCTTGTCTTTGGTATATTTAGCAGTGCTTAATTTATAAAAATTTAATTTAATGTCCGGATAGCGGGCGCGCATATTAAAGCGGTTGATCGTGGCCAAAAATTCTAAATCTTCTTGGCTGAATTCAATACCGGACAACTTGGCCAGCACAACTAAATTATGGATCCGCGGCGCTTCTTTGCCGCTTGCTTTTACCACGCGAGCTTTTAAAATTTTTTCCAAAACAATATGGCCGTAAAACAAACTGTCCGCGTATCTTCTTATTTTAAACAACCCCTGCATGGTTTCATAATCATGTTCGGAAGTTTTAATCCAATATTGGATGCTTTTGGCTATATTTATTTTGCCAGTCATGGCTAAATATTAACAAAAATAGTTTAAAAAGTCAACACTAAATCGCGCTTTTATTATTATGAAAAACTTGCTACCATAAAATCATGCCGAAACCATCATCTAAAAACATCCATGCTTTTATAGCAAATTCTTTACCATATAACTATTCTCCAGTCTATAGTCAAGCTTACGGTAATACCCTCTTACGCCCACGCCGGCAATCACTGCCATTTTTTTAAAACCAGTCGCACGCGCGATTTTTTCCGCTCCTTTCATTAACATTTTTCCCAACCCCGCATGCTGAACTTTTTTATTACCGCCGACCGGCACAAGTTCTCCGTAAACATGCAACTCTCTGGTCATCGCCACCCCCCTGACAAGGGGGGCGAGGGGGGTTGTATTTCCCAGCCTCAACCTACAAAAACCATATAATATTTTCTCGTTACTGCTTTCATAGCTCAAAAAATATTCTACCCCGCCGGAAGCCTGGTATTTTATAATTCGTAATTCGTAATTCGTAATTTTTAATTCTCTCGGCTCTCTACATCTAATACACCGGCAAGCCACGCCCCGATCTTTCATCACTTGTCTCAAATTCGTCACCAGATTTCCGGCTATAATTGATTCGCCCGGTATATCGCGAATCAGCCTGATGATACGCACATAAGGCGGCACGGCTTTTTTGCAGGCCGCAATTAAATTTTGTAAAACCTTATCCGAGTACGGTTTATATTTTCCTGCCCGCCACCATTTATATAATAAACTGCCGCGCGTCACCAAAGTGGGATAAAATTTAAGCTGGTCCGGCTGAAACCGCTCGTCCGTAAATAATTTTTTAAACATGGCCAAATCTTTTTTGACCGTGGCGCCGGGCAAGCCGGGCATAATATGATAAGTTACCTTAAACCCAAAATTTTTCAGCATTTCCGTGGCTCGCGCGATTTCCGCAACGCCATGCCCGCGCTTATTTTTTTCTAAAATTTTATCATCAATCGCCTGTACGCCCAGTTCCACGCGCGTCGCGCCCAGCTCGCGCATCTGCCATAATTCCTTTTCATTTATATAATCCGGCCTGGTTTCCAGCGTTATGCCAATAATTCTGTATTTCGCGCTCTCATTCTTTTTTTGTTCTGCCATAAGACTTGCTTTTAATTTTTGAGTTTTGAGTTTTGAGTTTTGAGTTTTTCCATATTCATTCGCCGCCTTAAAACATTGCCAAATATACCAATATTTATAATTCTCCGGCAAAACGCTCCAGGTTCCGCCGATAACAATCAATTCAATTTTAGTTGGCTCGTGGCCGTTAGCTTCCAGGGCGCGCAAGCGCAACTCTACTTGTTTATATGGGTCGTAATTACAGCGAATGGCGCGCATCACGGCCGGTTCGTTGGATAAATAGCTTTGCGGCACGTTTTTCTCCGTCGGACAATAAGCGCACTCGCCCGGGCAAGGATAAGGTTTAGTTAAAACCGCTACCGGCGCGATGCCGGACAGCGTGCGCACGGCGCGTTTGCGTAGAATTTTTTCCAGCTCCAACCGCCGTTTAATCGCCCCGGCTTCCAGCCCATTTCTATACTCTTTTAAAATTTCCGAATTCAATAAAATGCCAATCCTGTGCTTTTTTGCCAGTTTTCTTTTTTTAGCCATCAAATCGGCTCGCGAACTGACTTTTTTGCCAAGCAACTCGTTAATCGCCTTCAATTTATTAAGTTTTTCTTTGGCAGTTGACATGGAATTATTAACGTATTATACTTAAAAAAAGCGGAAAAAAATTTTAACAATTTATCCGTTTGGACCGATGGTCGTTTCTGACCATGGTTTTTTGTATATAGCCGGTCTTTAAAACATATAAACAAATATATTGTCATAATAGGAGGGTCCAGCGATGTGCGAAAGAATAATTTTTGCGGAGGGAGACCTTGCTTTACCCAAAGACAACGGCAAAGTGCCTGAGATTGGAGGTTATCTGCCTTCTCAGACAATCATCAAAAACATTTTCAAGGATGGTCCTTTACCAGTTAAACTGATAATCGACGTTACGTGTACTTGCGGTTTAACAGCTGGTAGCCATCCACCTTGGTGCGCAATATCACTGAATTCCGGTCACACACAAATACTGGTGCTCACCTGTAGCGATTTTTCGCAAATACAATGTTCAGGCGCACATATGAAAATCGTGTCCGGGTAACAAGCAAATCAACTTTCATGTCACACCCGGCTTGTCTAGCTCGTCTAGCGCAAGCCGTCTTTTTTGCGGCCCTGATGATTGCCCGCTAAAATTTTAAATGTTAAAATAAGCATATCTAATTTAACCATAATAATATCGCCTATGCAAGTTAATCCGCAGATGTTTCGCGGTTATGATTTAAGAGGCGTGGCCGGTAAAGATTTAAACCCGGAGATTGTTGAGCACTTGGGCAAAGCCTATGGCGCCTTTTTATTAAAAAACAACATAAATAAAGCCGTAGTCGGCCGCGATTGCCGGCTCACCAGCGAGTCATATAGCCAGGCGATTATTAAAGGCCTGCTGGCCAGCGGCATTGATGTTGTTGATATTGGCTTAGCCTTAGCCGGAACTATTTATTGGGCGCAATATTATTTTAAAGCCGAGGGTTGCGTTTCGGTTTCGGCCTCGCATAATCCGGCTGAATATAATGGCTTTAAATTCGGCACCGGTTATTCAAGAACTATGGTTGAAAATGAAATCCAAGAATTAAGAAAAATCGCCGAACAGGATAATTTTATTTCCGGCCAAGGCAATTTAACCGAAAAAAACATAACTGAAATATATTTTGCCGACTTGGCCAAAAGATTCCCCAATCTAAATAAATTCAAGGTGGTGGTTGACCCCAGTCGTTCTACTCCCGGAGCTTTCGTGCCTGAATTACTAAAAAAAGTCGGCTGCGAGGTAATTGAGAGTAATTGCGAACTGGATGGCAGCTTTCCCGCCGGCACGCCTGACCCCACGGAAAAACAAGTGGCCGAAAGATTATCAAAAAAAATATTGGCCGAAAAAGCCGACTTGGGCTTTTCTTATGATTCTGACGGCGACCGCCTCGGCGTCGTCGACGATAAAGGCACGGCTTTATGGAATGATCTTATCGTCGCCTTATTCGCGGCCAGCGCCATAAAAAAAACGGCCGGCGCCAAAATTGTTTTTAACGCTTTATGCTCTAAGGCCGTTGCGGAAACCATCAAAAAGGCTGGCGGCCAAGCCATTATGTGGCGCACCGGCCATTCTTTCATTAAAGCTAAGGCCCAGCAAGAACAGGCAAAATTTGCCGGCGAGCTCTCCGGCCATTTTTATTTTCTGGATAATTTCTACCCCCATGATGACGGCTGCTATTCCACGTTGGCACTACTGGATTATTTATCAATAAATAAAAAATCTTTATCCCGGGCGGTGGCCGACTTGCCCCAATATATTTCCAGCCCGGAAATTAAAGTCGGCTGCCCCGACGAAACCAAAGTTGGCTTAATGAATTTAGTGGCTCAAAAATCGAAGCAAGACTTTCCAGCCGCTGAAGTAATTGATGACGAACGAGTCGGCGACGGCGTCAGACTGGAAATGCCGGACTCGATGTTCATAATTCGCTATTCGCAAAACGGCCCGTACTTAACCGTTAAATTTGAAGCCCTGACGCAAGATAAATATGACCAACTAAGAACTTACATCAATAATCTGCTCCGTAGCTATGAGGAAATTGACTGGAACTACGGGGTTAATGTGGAAAGTCTTAATTAGAATTTTTATACAAAAAACCGAGTAAATATTTCCCCAGTTTTTTTATCTTCTATTTTTTAAATAAATTCAGTATCTCTTTTATATCCGCCAAATCCGCTTCGGTTAATTTTAATTTTTCACGATGCTGATAAAGGCCATAACGTTCCCTTTCCAATACAGTTGAAGAAATCCCCTGGCCGTTATGGATATCACCTAAATGCTTTTTTATAATATCCAATATTATTTTTCGATTGTCTTCGTCCAGATTGCTGAATTTATAATTTTCTCTGATTAAAGAATTTAATTTTTGGGCGAATCGGCCAAAGGTTTGTTCTTTGGCCGTGGCCAGAAGTTCTTGGATGTCCATATGATTTTAAATTCCCCTTGCCTTAAGCGCCTTGACTATTCTCTCCACCGCCACCCCGCCCTTGCTCCCGCCGTAAGGAATATCGGCCACGGCGCATTTTATGGTCATCAAAAAAGCCAAAGCCTTAACTTCATCCAAACTGACTTTGGGATGAAAGCGAATGCCGCCTTTATACGGCCCGCGGATATTATTGTATTGCACGCGATAGCCGTTAAAAACTTTAATATGCCCGTCATCAATTAACACCGGCAAAGAGACTTCAATCACCCGGTCCGGCTTTCTTAAAATCTCCAATTCATCATGCTTAAGCTTCATAATCGCCGCGGTCTTATTTAACTGATTAATCACTCCTTTAAATTGATTTGCCATAAATTTTTCCCCTCCTTGCGAAGGAGGGGTTAGGGGAGGTTAACCTCTTATTCAATTTATCCCCAATTTTTCTTTAACTTTCTTTAAGGTCTCTTCGGCGACGGGTCGGACTTGGCGCGCGCCGTCTTTTAAAATTCGCTTAACTTCATCACCGGAATAACTATGGTATTTTAACTGAAATTTAATTAAAAATTTCTTAACCGCTTCCGCCAAATCTTTTTTAAATTCGCCGTACTTGCCCACCGAAGCCTCGGCGTAGGCGGGGCCCCTGCCTTGATATTTTTTTTCCAATTCTTTAAAACCCAGGCCAGTCAAAAGTGAATAAATCGTCATTAAATTGGCAATGGCCGGCTTATTTTTAACATCATATTTAATTTCCGAGCCTGAATCGGTTACGGCGCGCCTGATTTTTTTCGCCGCCACCTCGGGCGCGTCGGTAAGCGCGACGTAATTGGCCGCCGAGTTGGCGCTTTTGCTCATTTTTTTACTCGGGTCATCAAGCCCCATAATGCGTGCGCCTTGCTTTCTGACCGCCACTTCAGGCACCTTAAAAACTTGGCCATATTCGCGGTTAAACCTCTGCGCCAAAGTTCTGGCCAGTTCCACATGCTGCACCTGGTCGTCGCCCACCGGCACGGCATCGGTGTTATAAAGTAAAATATCCGCGGCCATTAAAACCGGGTAGTCATACAAGCCCACGCTAACCGATTCTTTTTCTCCGCCCTTTTCCTTAAACTGCGTCATCTTATTCATATCCGCCAGGCGCGCGACCGCGCAATTTAAAATCCAGGCCAATTCCGTATGCGCCGTAATATCCGATTGCTGAAAAATCACGGACTTGGCCGGATTAATGCCCGCGGCCAGATAGATTTTTACCACGTCCAAAATTCGCCGGCCCAATTCTTTAGGCTCCTGCTTGACCGTAATGGCGTGGTAATCCACCACGCAAAAAATGCAGTTATATTTATCCTGCATTTGGACCCATTGCTCAAGCGCGCCCAGATAATTGCCCAAATGCAAAACCCCGGAAGGCTGAACTCCGGAAAAGACGATTGGCTTATAGTTTTGCTTATTTAATTCCATGTTTTTATTCTATATTTAAATAAAATAATTGTAAAGAAGCGGGGACGAAAAATTAATTTCGCCCCCCGCGTTTTGGCGGCTACTGCCAGCCGGCTCTGGCGGTTGAAAAAATCTGTCCGGTTTTGCCTGCCTTTTCTCTTTCGCGTTCGCACTCCGGGCAAACCTTAACGCTCTCGTCACCCCAGCCCACCGCCATTTTCTTGATAATCAACTTACAATCATGAATTTCGCACTTGTCCATTACCTACTCCTCCTTTTATAATGTTCATTTGGGAAACAAAAAAAGCTTCCCATCTCTTAAACATAGCCAAACTATGCTTAAGGGACGGAAAGCTTTAAACTCTACGCGGTACCACCCTTATTCCGAAAACAAAAAAACGCTTTTGAGCGCTTTGTTTTCGCTCATCGACTCCGCCTCTTTTCCCCCTCGCCTTACGAAGGAGAGGGGCGGGGTGAGGTGACATCGATTATCCCATGGTTACGGAGGAAGCCCACCAGAGGCGGGTAAACCGGGCTATCACTAACGCAATAGCCACCCTTTAGGCTCGGGCCCAATCCCGACATAACCGTCGGGACTTAAGCGGGTTTTATGATTGTTTAGGTTCGTAAAATTAGTATAGCAAAAATAATTAATTCGTCAACTCTTTATTGGCATCAGTCTTTAACTTTTGCCAGAGCGTAAATTTTTTTCTTCGGGCCTGAAAATAACCGGCCGCGGCCACCATGGCCGCGTTGTCCGTGCAATATTTAAATTCGGGAATTATTAATTTAACGCCGCTTAATTTATTTTCTACGGCTTTCTTAAGCTGATTTCTCAACTCCACGTTCGCCGCCACTCCGCCGGACAGCATGATATTTTTACAATTATATTTTAAAGCCGCCTTAATGATTTTATAAATTAACACATCAACCACGGCCTGCTGAAATTCAGCCGCGTATCCCGGAATTTTCTTTTTCCAATTTTTATCTCGTTGTATGGCGTATAACAATGCCGTCTTTAAACCGGAAAATGAAAAATCAAAATCACTAGAATTTATCATCGGACGAGGCAAACTTATCTCGTAACTCATATCTTGCAACTTGTAACTATTTTTTTTATTGAGCTGCGAGCTGCGAGCTGCGAGCTGCGAGATTATTGGTCCTCCCGGATATCCTGCGCCCAGCAACTGCGCCGCTTTGTCAAAGGCTTCTCCGGCCGCGTCATCTCTGGTTTCGCCCAATACTTTATACTTCCCATGTCCTTTCATCAAAACCAACATCGTATGCCCGCCAGACACGGTAAGAATAAGAGTTGGAAATTTTGGTTTGACGTTTATAAAATTGGCGTAAATATGGCCCTCTACATGATTGATGGCAATAACAGGCTTGCCCCAAGCGTACGCCAAAGTCTTGGCGGTTTCAACGCCTACCAAAAGCGAAGTTACCAGCCCAGGCCCGACCGTTACCGCAATCGCATCCACCCCCCTGACAAGGGGGGCCAGGGGGGTTATTCCCGCTTTTTCCAACGCCTCGCTCGCCACCGGTAAAATATTTAAAACATGCGCTCTAGCCGCCACTTCCGGCACCACGCCGCCGTATTTTTTATGTATTTCAATTTGCGACGCCACCACGCTTGACAGCACTTCAACTTTATCGCCACTGCCGCGCACCACCGCGGCCGCGGTTTCATCGCAACTTGTTTCAATGCCAAGTATAATCATAATAATTTTTGTTATTGTGAGGAACGCCCCTACCTGTCATTCCGGCCTACGAGCCGGAATCCAGGGTCAAACGGCACGGACATTCTATTTTATAATCAACTTATAAAATTTATCTTCCTGCGGACTTATCCTTGATTCCCGCCGGAGTTTATCCGCCGAAGTGGCGGGCGGGAATGACAAAAAGAAAAAATCACTCGCAATGACATTAAAAAATTAATTTTATCTTAGCCTAAATTATTAAAAATAACAAGAGAATTTGACATCCGCGAATATTAAAGTATAATAAATAATTATATGATGTACTATAATTTTCCTTTTCTCGTCCTATTGATGCCGCTTTATATGATATTTATTTGGATTATTATTATCGCCGGCGTCGTGCTTTTAATAAATTGGTCAATCAAACAGAACCAGCCGGGTAAAATCGGGAAAAAATCCGCTCTGGATATTTTAAAAGAACGGTACGCCAAGGGCGAAATTGACCAAAAGGAATTTGAGGCCAAAAAAAAGATTTAAGCTAAAGACTTAAGGCCTTTACGCCAATCATAAAAATCTGTATAATGTAATTGCTTTATGATAAATAATATATCTAAAATTTACCGGTGCACTTCGTTTATAATATTAGCCATTATTATTTCCGGCCTGCTTAATGTTTGCTTATTTGTCTTGCAAGCCAGAGCCGCGACTCCAGTAATGAGCAAGCCCGAAGTTAATTTTGCCTACGACCAGAACGGCAATTGCCTGGCCCAACCCATGCCTGAACCGACCCAAGCCATCAACCGCCCGGCCGCGCCCATGCCTGAATGCTGCCTGGCGCGGAACCGCAACTTTAACGCCGTGGTTAATACGGCCAATGATAAAACCGCTCCGACTTTCACCAACCTGATAATTTCAGCTTCAGGAACGCCCAACCCTGAAAATAATTTCACTTACAATTCTTCTCAAATAATCTTTCCTCCACCCTCCACGCTGGCGATAGCTTCAGTCGTCATTAGAGAATGAAATTCAATTATCCTGCCCCCGGACAGAAATTTTTGCATTGGAAAAATGTTAATTTCACCGGCGGCGTTTTAATTTACCCCTGTTAAATAATTTTGCCTCTGGCAAAATTAGCGCCAAGCGCTATTTAACGGGGTTAATCTAATTCATTCTCATATGTCCAATACTCAAAAATTTACCATTCCCCTTAGAGGCATGCACTGCAAATCCTGCGAGATTTTAGTTGAAGCCGAGCTGCTGCAAGTCAAAGGCATTAGAAAGGCGGAGGTTAATCATCGTAAAGACACGGCCGAAATATATTATCACGGCAAAAGCCCTGACTTAAACGCCATTACCATGGCCGTAGAAAAAGCCGGCTACAGCGTGGGCAAGGAAGAAACCAAGGGCTGGTTTTCCAAAAACACGACTGATTACCAGGAGCTTGGTATGGCCGCGCTGTTTCTTTTAGGTTTGTATTTTATTCTTAAAGGCCTGGGCCTGACCAATATTGATATCCTGCCGTCAGGCGACGGCGGCGTTACCGTACCGCTCATCTTACTGATCGGCTTGACCGCGGGTTTTTCCACCTGCCTGGCTTTAATCGGCGGTTTGGTTTTGGGCCTCGCTTCCAGGCATGACGAGCTTCATCCCGAAGCCACGCTAATGGAAAAATTCCGGCCGCATTTATTCTTTAATTTAGGGCGAGTTTTAGGCTATACTTTTTTAGGCGGACTTTTGGGCCTGATCGGTTCAACCATCCAGTTGTCCAATTTTTCTTTAGGCATCATTACCATCGCAGTCGGGTTGATCATGCTGACTATGGGGCTGCAGCTCATAGAAATTTTCCCTGGGCGCATAAATTGAAACTGACTCTGCCCAAAGGCTTGAGCCGAATACTCGGCATCGGCGGCCAGCAAAAAGAATACAGCCATAAAAATTCCTTGATACTGGGCGCGTCAACTTTTTTCCTGCCCTGCGGCTTTACCCAAGCCATGCAAGTCATCGCCATTTCAACCGGCAGCTTTCTTTACGGTGGCCTGGTAATGGGTCTGTTTGCTTTAGGCACGGTGCCCGGACTTTTGGGCGTGGGCGGACTGACCTCGGTGGCTAAAGGCGCTTTGGCGCGAAAATTCTTTAAGTTTGCCGGTCTGGTGGTTTTGCTTTTCGCCATCTTCAACCTGTCCAATGGTTTAAACTTAACCGGTTTTAACTTTGCCTACGGCCAAACCGAAAACGCCGTTAATTTAAACGACCCAAATGTCACTTTGGAAAACGGCGTGCAAGTTGTTAGGATGACGGAAACCGGCAGCGGCTACTCGCCCAACAGCTTTACCATTCGCCAGGGCATTCCGGTCAGATGGATTATTGACGCGCAGGCGCCATATTCCTGCGCGGCCAGTTTAAGCATGCCTAAATATAACATCAGAAAATATTTAAAACAGGGAGAAAATATCATTGAATTCACGCCTAAAGAAACCGGACGCATTCCTTTCTCCTGCTCCATGGGCATGTACACCGGCGTGTTTAACGTGGTTGATAAAAACGGCAAGGCGCCAGTCTCCCCCCCCTGACAAGGGGGGCAAGGGGGGTTCTGCCGTTAATTCAGCCAGCGCGAGCCAGCCGGGGCCAAGAGCGGCGGGAGGCTGTGGCGGAGGCGCGACGGCAACCGGCGGAGGTGGCGGTTGCGGCGGCGGCACAGGTGGCGGTTGCGGCGGTTGCGGGGGCGGCGGCGCGCAAATTAAAAAAGACGCCGCCGAAACTATTGCCCAAGTTGCAGGCGATACTCAAATAATTAACGCCGCCTACACGGCGAGTAACTTTTTACAGCCCAATTCCTTTAAAGTCAAGGCCGGCACGAATGTTAAGTTCACTATTGATGTTAGAGATGATGGACGCGGCTGCGGTTATGCCATTATGATTCCGGGCTTATATAATAACGCTGTTCCTCTTACCGCCGGTACTCCCATCAATATGGAATTCACGCCTACAACTCCCGGAAGTTATGACATAACTTGCAGTATGGGCATGATTAACTACGGCGCTATTGTCGTAGAATAACTAACTTAATAATCTTATGAAAATACAATTCAAAATAACCAACATGACTTGCGCTTCCTGCGCGACGGTTAATAAAAACAGTTTGCTAAAAGCCAAAGGCGTTTTAAGGGCCAAAGTTGATTTTCCGAGCGGCCAGGCCACGGTTGACTATGATGAAAAAATCATCGACGAGCAAAAAATAAAAGAAGCTATAACCAAAAACGGCTACGGCGTAATCTAAACATATGACGCAAAAAATCATTCTACATATCTCCGGCATGCACTGCGCTTCCTGCGCCACTATCATTGAGCGCTCGCTAAAAAAAGTCTCCGGAGTAAAAGACGCTAATGTTAATTTCGCCTCGGAAAAAGCTTCGGTGCTTTACGATGAAAGCCGCGGCAATCTAAACGACTTGATCGCGACCGTAAAAGACGCTGGCTATAAAGCCCAGATGGTTGACGTCAAAGACACGGAATTTGAAGCCAGAAAAAGAGAGGCGGAAATTAAAGACTACTTCAAAAAATTCATGTTCAGCCTGGTCTTAAGCCTGCCCATGCTCTATTTCATGCTCTTGGATTTCTTTAAATGGCTGCCTGGCGCGGCTAGTCTGCCGCCTTATTTCGGCATCGTCTCGCTCGTCTTGGCCACGCCGGTGCAGTTTATCATCGGCTACGGCTTCTATAAAGGCATGTGGTCAAGCTTGAGAATGAAAACCTTTAACATGGACAGCCTAATCGCCATCGGCACTTCTACCGCTTATCTTTACAGCTTAATTTATTTTATCATCTACTTTGCCCAAACCAGTTCACTAATCGGACTAGGCGGAGAAAAAATTCCGGAGCTGTATTTTGAAACCGCGGCTTTTTTAATAACCTTCGTTGTCTTGGGCAAATGGCTGGAGATTAGAGCCAAAGGAAAAACTTCTGACTCCATAAAAAAACTTATGGGGCTTCAGGCCAAAACCGCGCGGGTCAGCCGCGATGGCGCGGTTAAGGACATCGCCATTGATGAAGTAGTTAAAGGCGATATCATAATCGTCAGGCCGGGCGAAAAAATTCCGGTTGACGGGAAAATCATTAAAGGCGACTCGGCCGTGGACGAATCCATGCTCACCGGCGAAAGCATTCCCACGGAAAAACACCCGGGCGATATGGTGTTCGGCGTCACTATTAATAAAAACGGCAGTTTTGAGTTTGAGGCCACGCGCGTGGGCGCGGAAACCGCTCTGGCGCAAATTATCCGCGTGGTGGAAGAAGCGCAAGGCTCCAAAGCGCCGATTCAAGCGTTCGCGGACGCCATTTCCGCCCGCTTCGTGCCGATCGTTATTGCTATCGCGATCATGACTTTCGCCGCCTGGTTTTTTCTCTTAGGCTCAAGTTTGGCTTTCGCTTTAATGGCTTTTACGGCCGTAATCGTTATCGCCTGCCCTTGCGCTTTGGGCCTGGCCACGCCGACCGCGATCATGGTCGGGACCGGAAAAGGCGCCGAATACGGCATCTTGGTTAAGGGCGGCGAACCCCTGGAAGCGGCTTGCAAGATTAAAGCCATTATTTTTGATAAAACCGGGACGCTTACTAAAGGTAAGCCGGAAGTGACAGATGTCATCCAAATTAAGAATGAAAAAATACTACAAATCGCCGCGTCAATTGAAAAACATTCCGAACACCCGCTGGCTGAAGCTATTGTCAAAAAAGCCGAGAAAGAAAAAATTGAATTGCTACCCATGGAAAATTTTTTGGCCGTGCCTGGCAAGGGAGTTCAAGCGACTTTAAGTGGGGAAAAAATTCTTTTTGGCACGAGAATTTTAATGGCCGAAAACCAAATTGACGCTATCCCGCTTGAAGCCAGACTAAAAGAATTGGAGCATCAGGGTAAAACCGCTATGATACTGGCCCTGGGAAAAACAATCATCGGCGCCGTGGCCGTGGCCGACACTATAAAAGATACTTCCAGAGAAGCGGTGGCCAAATTAAAAAACATGGGCGTAGCAGTTTGGATGATCACCGGAGACAACGAGCGTACCGCTCAAGCCATTGCCAAACAAGCCGGCATTGATAATATCATGGCCGAAGTTCTGCCGCAAGATAAAGCCGATATGGTCAAAAAAATACAAAGACGTGGTCAGCGCGATTCAATTATCCAAAGAAACCATGTCTAAAATCAAGCAGAATATGTTCTTCGCTTTGTTCTATAACGTCATCGGCATACCGATCGCGGCTCGGGTTTTCGCTTTCGCCGGCTTAATCTTAAAACCAGAACTAGCCGGACTGGCCATGGCCTTAAGTTCAATTTCCGTAGTCACCAACTCGCTCTCGCTTAAATATTTCCGGCCGGGAAAAACCAACTATCTATCCCTGGCCGCGCCGGTCATCATGATAGTGTTGTTTAGTTTTATTTTTTTTGAATTCGCCCGCTTGAGTTCGGCTGGCATGAGATAAAGCGGCAAATATATGCCAATAAATTTTCGTCAAACAAAACTGTTGGCGGTAATGGTTCTGGCGATCGCGGCGACGTTTATTATCATAACGGTTAACAATAACCGAGTCGCTGATAACGGCCCGCTCAAAGAAAAAGCCGCCGTGGTTTATCGTTCCGCCGGTTGCGGCTGTTGCGCCAACTATGTGGGCTATCTTAAGCGCGCAGGGATTCAGGTAGAAGAAAAATTAACCGAGGATATTCCGGCTATAAGAAAACAATTCGGCGTAAGCGATGGGCTGTCCAGCTGCCATACTACGCTAATAGAAAATTATACAGTAGAGGGGCATATGCCGATTGAAGCGATTGAAAAATTATTAGCCGAAAGGCCGAATCTGGCGGGCATCGCTTTACCGCTAATGCCGGCCGGCTCGCCGGGCATGCCGGGTAGAAAAACCGAGACTTTCAACATTGCCGGTTTTTCTGACATCAGCTCATCATCGCTGTATTTAAGCTTATAACCAGCCAGCATGAGAAAAAGAGCAAAATTAAAATTATTATTCAGCATAATCAGCCTGGCCACCCTGATTTCTCCGGCCGCCGCCTTGGCGCATTGCCCGCTTTGCACGGCCGGAGCCGGATTGGCGGCTTTGGGCGCTTACAAGCTGGGAGTTAACGGACTGACCACCGGCTTATTAATCGGCGCTTTCGCCGTGGCGCTCGGCCTGTGGCTGGGAAAAATGATTACCAAAAAATATCTGCCCGGGCAAGATAACGTTATCGCTGCGTTTTCCTGGCTAACGACCGTCTTGCCCCTGCAAACACTTTTGGCCGATTACACTTCAATCTACGTCAGTTGGAGCGGTGACTACAGCTCATGGCTAAATCGCACTTACTTGATTAATCTGTTTCTGGTCGGAGCCCTAGTCGGTGCTATGCTGGTTTACCAGGCATCACCGCTTAGTAAATTTATTACCAAGCGCCGCGGCAAAACTATGCCCTTCCAGACAATGCTGATAACTTTCACCCTAATTTTGCTTGCCTCCTTAATTACCCAATTTATTTTTTAGCAAACAATTTAATTCTTAACATGACTTACGCACTTTGAAAATTTAGCTTAAATAAGATGTTATCCGCGGTTTTGAAATCAAAACTACATTTCCGTTTAATCCGGTAAATTGATTTGCCCGTTAAGTATTGTTCATTTTTTACGAAATAAAATCATTGGCGGAAAAAATTGGAACGAACCGCCGTTTGCTAAATAGAGAGGTGGTTTGGGAGTGGCGGGAGGAGTGGAAAATTTTGGCTGATTTTAATGCTGAATTTAAAAACTTTTTTTTAATCCGTGCGTCCGCCCTTGAGGCGGACGCACTCCGTGAACAGGAAAGTTCATGTATGTCGCAATTGCTGAACGAAGCTCGAACCTTTTTCGAGCGAAAATCGCTCGAATGATTTGAAACCCCGCCCCAGCGTTTCCGCCCGCCGAAACTCGGCGAGCAAAGCAAAATAATTTTCTTTTCAATT